>Ga0181535_10004942_pt1 | contig 14511 bp, 6 predicted proteins | sample PEATcosm2014_Bin_44_FD_119774 | JGI IMG/M metagenome (GOLD analysis project Ga0181535, IMG submission 119774) | Peatland microbial communities from MTU Mesocosm Facility, Houghton, MI, USA - PEATcosm2014_Bin17_30_metaG | ecosystem: Environmental > Terrestrial > Soil > Wetlands > Peat | place...
ATAATTACGGCGATTTTCGGTAAGCTGGGAACATTCACACTGAAATGACTGAAACGACAGGGGAAAGCGGGAGATACTTTCCCAATCTTCTTCGGTCCATCTTCGCGGGTTTGCAGGCGTAGGGAAGAAGAAGCTCCGGCATTTTCAGAGGCAGGGTGGCGCCTGGCTTCTCTGACCATGCGTTCTCGGGGGGATTCCGCAAGGGAATCGCTGCTTGTTCCTTTCTGCGGGGAGTGCAAATCATCGTGGAAGGCAGGCCGGGAATGGCGGATATGGATGGGTGAAGAAAAGCAGAAACCGGTGCACAGGAACAAGGCGGGAGCAAAGGCGGGCGGAAAGCAGCCTGCAAGCGGCGCAGGCGTGAGGAAGCTGCGCATCGCCGTTGACAAGGCCATCGGGCTGAAATGCGATCAGATCGGCAGCGCGATGGTCGACAAGACGCTCGAGGGCAATGTGGGAATCGCCAAGCTGATGCTCTCGATTGTGGAGCCGCGAACGCCGGGCGAGAAGGCCAGGAAGCGCCCGCAAGTCCCGAGCACAGCGGAGGGGCTGGCGAATGAGCCACAATGGCCCGGAGCGAAGCCGGAGCCTCCCGCGGAAACGGGCGGTGAAGACGGGAACCCGGAAGGCTGACTCAATTCGGTTCCGGACAAAAGCAGGGTGGGTGCGCGAAGCCTAAAATCGAGGCCTTGCGCACCCACCCTGCGCGGTGTTGCATTGCTTTTGGGCAGGATCGGCAATGGCCTGGCTTCCATTTGCGGCATCACATAGCTGTGAAATGAGCTGGCGGATGAAATGATGCGGCCCTGCTCGCGGGGCTCGATATCGACTTAGCAGGTTGAGCGGCGGAAAGATGGCTGGACTCTTTTCGCCCGCTCCCAAAAGAAGGATGAGACAGGGATGAAGCTCACGAATGACGAGGGTTTTCGCGGCGCCGGTCGACGGATGGGGCAGAGCTTGATGGTCATGGGCTTGGTCGTGATGGGTCTGGTGGGAATGGCGTTCGGGCAGGCGGTCAGCACGACGACGGTGCAAGGGACGGTGTACCTGGCGAACGGGCAGGCTGGCGCGGGAACCCTGGACGTGAGCTGGCCCGCGTTTACGACCGCGCAGGGCCAGGCCGTGACGGCAGGCCGGGCTTCGGTGACGATTGCGCCCGACGGATTTGTGAGCGTGAACCTGGCTCCGAACCTGGGCGCGATGCCGGCGGGGCTGTATTACACGGCCATTTACCACCTGAGCGACGGCACCACAAGCACTGAATACTGGGTGGTTCCGGCCGCGGCCCAGGCGGCTCTGGGGCAGGTGCGGGCGCAAGTCATGCCGGCGGCGCAGGCCGTGCAGACGGTAAGCAAAGCGTATGTGGATCAGTCGATTTCGGAGTTGACTCAGAGCCTGCTGACGGCATCGGGCGGAACACTGAGCGGGCCGCTTTACCTGAACGGCGATCCGACGCAGGCTTTGCAGGCCGCGGACAAACATTACGTGGACTCGACCTTCAATATGGAAGTTCCGCTTGCGGGCGGAAACATGACGGGGCCGCTGACCACGCCAGCCGTGAACGGAGTGCAGGCGCCGGCAGCGGGAACTCCGCAGACTACGCTGCAGGCGGCGATCAACGCGGCGGGAATCAGTGGGGCCATGGAGATTCCGCCCACCTACGCGGGGACTGACAGCTTCACCAATCCGAACGGCGTGCGCGTGGCGGATTTGCGGTCGAGCGGCGCGCAGCAGGCCGAGCGCAGCGTAAAGGAATTCGGCGCCGTGTGCGATGGGGCAACCGACGACACGAATGCGTTGCAGTCGGCGCTCAATTATGCGCGTGCGCACGGTGTCGCACTCACGATTCCCCAGGGAACCTGCAAGACGCAAACGCTGAACTGGCACGGGGAGTCGATCGGCGGCCTGGGCAAGCAGGTATCGGCGCTGATGGGATTTCCCGGGCAGGACGTGCTGGCCGCCGCCACCGACAGCGTGAATCTGCTGGCCTCGACGCGCCTTCACGATCTGACGATTTACGTGGACCAGAGCGCGGATGTTTCCTGCTCGCCGGCCTTGGGACGCATGGCTGCGGGAACCTGTGCGTTGGGCCGGCAAATGGAAAAGAATTCGATCTTTTCGCCGGGCGGCAATGGATTCGCCGGGACCGCCGGAACCGGCTCCGGCTGGGCGGTGGGCAACTGCGCCATCGCCATGTCCGCCACAACCGGCGCGGGCGGCAACGGGCTGCGCAACGCCGTGATTGAGAATCTTGAGATTGCGGCCACAGGCACGGACCCCATGGCGGCGCAATATCCCGGCGCGCACTCCACGCACACCTGCGGGCTGTTCCTGGGGCAGTGGCCGCAGTGGAGCGAGTTCCGCAATATCGATATCCGCGGACTGAACACGGGTATCGCCATTCCCGCTCTGCCGGGAACAGTGCCCGCGGGACTCAACGCCGATTCGAACCGCTGGCAGAACATCACCATCCAGACGACGCATGGGTTTACGGCGGCCGCGGGCTCCAACAACGTGCTGGATAACCTGGTGGTGCTGGCGGCCAATTCCGCTGCAACGGCTGAGCCGCCGACCGGCCTGGTGCTGGATCTTGCGGGCGCTCAGCAGGGCTGGACAGTGCGCAATGCGGTGGTGCTTCCATCGTGGAACGCGGTGCAGCCGCAACTGGCGGTCGCGGCCTCTGGCGGAGCGGTGACCGGGGTGACCGCGGGGCCGGAGCACGGCCTGGGATTCGATCCCTACGGCACACAGGTTCCCTTGAAGTTCAGCGGGAGTTGCACGGCGGCCGCCACGGCCAGCGTAAACAGCGACGGCTCCATCGGGACCGTCAGCGTGACGCAAGGCGGAGTGGGCTGCTCCACAACGACGACGGCGAGCGTGAATGTGGCCGGCACCTGGGATACGGCCGCGCCGGTGAATCTGATCGGCGGGCAGAACATGTCGTTCTTTGCCGGAAACCTGCTCAAGGGCAACGGCGGGTACACGGTGTGGAACGCGGCCGGCTCGCAAAGCTATGGAACGCAGTTGGATGGCGGCGGCGGCACATTGCCCGGCGGAGGAAGCTATGCGGCGCTGGTGGCCAACAGTGGTTTGGGATCCGCCTACCAGGTGGACCAGTTTCCTGGCGTGGACTTCGGAGCCAAGCTGCAAGCCTGTCTGAACATGGTGAGCGCGCTCTACGGCGGAACGTGCGATGCGCGCAATTTTACCGGCAATGTGTCAATGGGCTCGAACCTGACGATTTCGACCGGGAATACGACCGTCGAACTGCCTTGCGCGACCATTGCGACGGCCAACCAGGTGATCGTGACCGCGGGAACAAGGAATGTGGCCTTGCGCGGCTGTGCCTTGCGGGGCGGAAGCACTGCCAGTGGCAACCAGGGCGGTACGGTGTTTCAATACTCCGGCGCAGGCGCCATGGTGCAGGTGGGAGACCCATCGTATGCGGCGGATACGCAGGGCTTCCACATGGATAACGCGGTCATCAGCACGACCGCGACCAGCAGCGCCACAGCGCAGGGACTGGCGGCCTATCGCACGCAGGAGATGGATCTCGAAAGCCTCTATTTTCTGGGCAATCCAAACCAGACGGGCATGACGCTGGATGGAACCGGGAACTACACGGGCGGAACGTTTCTTGACAATGCGTTTAACGGGTTCCAGACGGCGGTCAATGCAATCGGCCACCAGATTTCAAACGCGGCCACGACCGACTGGTTGAATGCGAGCACGTTTGTGCGCTTGCACATCGATTGCCCGACGAGCGGAGGCAGCCCGATTGCCGGGACCTACGGAATCAACCTGCAACAGGGCGATGGAAACACCTTTACCGGCGGGGATGTGGAGGGCTGCTCCACAGCGCTGCACCTGGGGCCGAACGCGCAGAACAACACGCTTGTGGGAGTGCGGAACGAGAACTCCAACAATCAGGTTGTAGCGGATGCGGGCAGTTCGTACAACAACTGGATGACCGGCGGAACCATGTTTACGGGACAGTTGACTGACAACGGCACGCGCAACAGCTTCCTCGACACGTTCCATCGCGCCTTTAACGGCTTGAATGGGGACTGGTACGGCAGCCAGAAGGACGCCACGGTAACTAATCACTATCGGATTGGCACTGGGGCTGGCAACGAGCGCGGTTTGCTTGACCGCTTCCAGACCGACTACGGCTACCGTTGGACGACGGGCCTGAGCGACGCCACGGCCGGCGAGCAGTTCTACCAGGTTCTGGATGAGCTGAACAACGTGTACCGCCTCTCGATCGGGCAGTATAACAACGGGCAGGGAAGCACCAACAACCAGACGGCCATCAACGCGGCCGGAACGGGCGCCGTCGTGTTGAACGGCTCAAACAACGCGGGCACCGGCGGGGTCGTCATCGGTTCGGGCGGCGCGAGCGCATCGACCGTCGCAACCATCAGCAATGCCGGGAACGCGCAGTTTAATGGCACGCTGCAAGTGGGCGGCACGGCACAGGCAACCGGAACCATGACGGTGCGCAATAACTCGGATGCCGAGGTGGATTACTACCTGTGGCCAGGACTTACCGCCAGCCAGAAAGGCTCATTCACATACAAGGACTGGAACGGCAACAGCCAGTGGTACATGGTGAAGGATGCCAGCAATAACTGGGCGCTGAATTCTGCAACCGGCGGCCTGGATAGCTTCAAGGCCTACCAGAGCACCAACAGCGGCGATACCTACATCAATGCTTCCAATGCTTCAGGCGTGGTGCGTGTCAATTATGAAACCGGGGCCGGCGCGGGATTCAATATTTACGGCGGCAATAGCAGCTCGTTGTATGCAAGCTTTACGGGCACTTCCGCCATCAAGTTTCCAGGGCTGGCGGCGGGCAGCGGTCATAACTGCCTGCAGATTGATAACTCCGGCTATATCACCAATACCGGCTCGGCATGCGGCACAGGCTCCGGCGGCAGCGGTACAGTAAGCTCGGGAAACGTTGGGCAGATTGCCTATTACGCCGCCAACGGTACGGCCGTCAGCGGCACCAGCGCGGTTCCAGTTACAGCGGGAGGAACAGGCGCAACCACGGCAGCCGGTGCGCTGGCAGCCCTGGGAGCGCAAGCCTCCATCCCGGGCCTGTCGGGAGACGGAAAAACCACTCCTGGCATTCAGGTTCCAGGCAGTGTCGCGGCCACGACTGTGGTAGCAAACGGAGATATATCGAATATCTCATGTGCGGGAACTCGCGATGCCACCGACATTACTGCGTTCCGCGCCAAGATCGCCGCTCTGACTCCCGGCGGTGGAATCATCCGCATCCCATCGGGTACAAAGTGCTATATCTACGCGACCACCGGCACAGAGGCGCTGCTGTTCACTGCCCCGATTTCGCTGGAGGGCGGGGGAGAGATCGACTTTGACATACCTGCCGGCATGAACAAGATACGCATTGCCCCAGCTAACGTCACGACTTACGCGGGTAACTACTACTACTTCAACGCGGTGAATTGGAGCGGAATCACAATCAAGGGTGTGACGGCCCCCGGCGTATATGCCACGACCGGACTGCATGCCATTGTGCTCGACTCAACAAATAACGACCTGTCTGGCTGGCACCTGCATCATGCTCATATCGAAGCTGGCAGCGGCTACGCGGTTTATATGGTCAACGCCGATGTCTACGGCGGCCTCTACGATTCAAGCATTTCAGGCAACGAGCTTTTGGGAGGTTTGTGGCTCCAGAACTCGGGCGACAGAAACTTGATCTCGGATAACGATATATACGGCGGCCTGCAACCGGGAACAGACGGTATCTTCATTTCTTCTGTTACGGGGGCAACCTCGACCAAGATCGAACATAACATGATCCACGCCCTGGGAAACCCGATCCACATCGGGGGAAGCACCAACATGCTGATCAAAGATAACGAGATTGGCATCCAATCCTACGGCGGAGCTTACTCGGCCGCGGCTACCGTGTATCTCGATGGTTCAAATGGCTCTGTAAATGCTCCGATTATCAAAGACAATCTGATCGGATTAGATCAGGCACTTAGAACACCGGCCCCGTCGGTGCCTAATATTCTGATTAGCCAGAATGTTTTCGGGGCACGCATTTCAGGCGGTGAACTGGAGCCGACGCTCGGGACTGCGGCAATCGTAAACCAGGGAGGCGACACGGGCGTGGATTGCCAAAACCCGCCACAGATTGTTAATGGCAGTAATTTGCAGTTTCTGAGCAGCACCGGATCGATGCACAGTTGCGATCAGTTTTCAATTGATAGCACGCGCGCTCATAAAGTTAATTATCTTCAGTGGTCCGAAGATATGACAAATGCTGCGTGGTACAAGGTGCAGGCCGGAGCGGCCCTGGCCCCAGTGGTAACGCAGGTATCCACTGTCTTGCCCGATGGCAGCACTGGCTATGCTTCAAGAGTGGTTCTCAGCCTGGGCGGGGGAACCACATCTTCCGATGAATCTCTATTGTCACAAACGGTTTATGGGCTCTCAAATCCGCATCCTGTAACGGGATGCTTTTGGTTTAAATCTGCTGATACAAACAGCTACACCTTTGATGCGGTCACTGCGATCAGTTCCCAACTTGTCTCAGCAGTTCCAGACGCCGTTGTTACGGGAGATGGTTGGCGGCGCATGTGCCTGATTGTCCCGGCAACAAATAACTCCACCAGTGACAAACTTAATTTTCTTCTGGTTGGTGGAGTTGCGGGCATTTCGCCAACCGCAAACATTTTGATTTGGGGGGCGAATCTCGGAGTTAACACCGAATACGCGAAGACGACAAGCGCAGCAATTAACGGCTATGGCGTACTCGCCAGCGACCTGCTGGGTACTGTCGCGGCTGCTGCGCTTCCTGTAGCCACTACGAATGCTCCCGGGATCGTCCAGCCGGATGGCACGACAGTCAATGTTTCAGGAGGAGTAATCAGCGTCCCGGGGGGTACAACGGATGCTGGCTGCCCTAGCGGTTATCACTATCCCTGCATCATAGCCAAGATCGCTCCAACTCTTTACAGTGGAACCGCGCCGACCGGCCTTGTAACTTTGGTAACTCCTGCAACGGCGGGCCAGTATAGAATATGCGGATCTTTGTCTATAGTTGCCGTCGGCACCGCGGCCACTGGACTGGATATTTTACGCATATTTACGCGAGATGGGACTGTGACATCCGGAGGCATAACACCTGCGCCGAACGTATCTTCCAATATGGCATCGACCATAACAACTGTCGGCTCGCAGTCTGATGTTTGCGAACCTTTTTATGCGGATGCCGGACAGCCCATACAGGCGGAGTTGTATATGACGGGCGTTACCGGCACCCCGACATTTCGATACGCCGTAACTCTGGAGCGGCTGCAATGAGGCTAACCTGCCTGCTGGGCGGCCTCACCATGTTCCCTGTCATGGGGGCGAGTGGCGGCGTCGTAGAAGCCAGGACGCCACAGTTGGACAAGGATTTCGGCGCCTGCGGCAAGATGCGTCTCATGCCGGATCAATAAGACCGCACTCTCCGGTTTGTGCGAAAGGAAGACGTGGCAAAAAAAGGAGGAAGGCGCGCAGCCGGGCCTTCGGAGATGATTCTGTACCCGGAAGCTCTGGACAGGGAAGAGTTGGCGCGGTTCGGGAAGATCCTGGACCAGCGCCCGGTTAGCCTGGGCGGGCGCACGGTGGCAATGGCTCTTGCTGAGAACCTGCTGCTGGTGAGGACGCGCGCGGGGTGGACAGCGCCGCTGAAGGCCAATGCGGTGCAACGGGCGTTCGAGCAGCGGCGGGGCCAGCGGAACATCGTACTCAAGGCGCGGCAGATGGGACTGACGACGTGGGTCGCGGCGCGGTTCTTCTTGAAGACGATTACTTGCCCTGGCACACTGACCCTGGAAGTGGCGCACACGCAAGAGGCCGCGGAGGAAATCTTTCAGATCGTGCACCGCTTCCTGGACTGGCTGCCGGAGGAACTGCGCGAAGGGCCGCTGAGGACTTCGCGGACAAATGTGCGGCAGATCGTGTTTCCTCAGATGGACGCGCAGTACCGGGTTGTGTCGGCAGGCGACCGCAACGCGGGACGCGGCCTGACGGTGCAGAACCTCCACTGCTCCGAGCTGGCGCGCTGGCCGGGAGATCCAGCGGAGACGCTTGCCGGCCTGCGCGCCGCCATGGCGCCCGGCGCGGAGCTGATTCTGGAGTCCACGCCGGACGGAGTGGGCGGTTGCTTCCACGAGGAGTGGCAGAAGGCTCCGGAGACGGGGATGGTGCGGCATTTCTTTCCCTGGTGGATGGAGCGGCGCTATCGTGCGAGGGCCGTGGACGCGGCCACTCTGACCGGGGAAGAGCGCGAGCTGATGGCTCGTGAGCGCCTTGACCTTGAGCAGATCGCGTATCGCCGGCAAATCCGTGCGGACTTTCGCGGGTTGGCGCGGCAGGAGTATGCCGAGGACGAGGAGAGCTGCTTTCAGGCCAGCGGGGACTCAGTCTTTGAGCTGTCGGTGGTTGAGGCGCGGCTGGCAGAGGCTCCGGCGCCGACCGAGCAGCGGCGGAATGGGGAACTGGATATTTGGCTGCCTCCGGTGAAGGGCAAGGAGTACCTGGTGGCCGTGGACCCGGCTGGCGGCGGCAGCGAAGGAGATTACTCGGCGGCCCAGGTGCTGGAGCTGGAGACGGGCTTGCAGTGCGCCGAGTTTGCCGGGCATGTGGGCGGACTGGAGTTGGCGCGGCTGGTCACGTCGCTGGCCGCTGAATACAACCAGGCCTGGCTGGTGGTGGAGAGGAACAACCACGGCAGCGGCGTGCTGGCGCTGGCTGAAACGGCCTGCGGATACAGCCGTATCTACCGGCAGGCCGGGCAGCCGGGATGGTTGACCACCTCCGTGAGCCGGCCCGCGGTGTTGGGCAGGCTGGGAGCGGCGCTGGTTGACCAGCCGGAGTGCTTGATGAGCCGTCGGCTGCTGGGCGAGTGCAGAAGCTTTGTGCGCCTGGCGAATGGAAGCTCCGGGGCGCGGGCCGGAACGCACGATGACCGGGTGATGGCCATTGCGATCGGCTTGGGCGCGCGCGCGGAACTCCTCGCGGGAAAGCGGAAATACTAAGTCGTGTCCTAACTCTGAAGTAGTTATTGGCCCGGCTCCGAACGATTGCATCACCACAAAGCTGTCATCCTGAGCGGAGTTTGGCGCGCACTTTGCGCCAAACGCAGTCGAAGGACCCGCAGTTGCCTTTGCTCTGCTCCGTATCAATCCAATAGGGCCGCATCAATAGCCGCATAAGTCAAGCGACGAAAATGCAGATCCTTCGACTCGCTGCGCTCGCTCAGGATGACAGCTTTGTGGTGATGCAATCGTTCGGGGCCGGATCAATCATTTATGGAACACCGCAGCCGTTCCCTATTCCCTATTCCCTATTCCCTACTCCCTATTCCCTATTCCCTACTCCCTATTCCCTACTCCCTATTCCCTACTCCCTATTCCCTAACCCCTGATCCCTGATCCCTAACCCCTACCGTATTACTCCGCTTTTACGCTGAAGCGCATGGTTCTGTAATCGAAGGTATAACTCTTCAACTGGTCGAGCGCATCCACGCCCAGTACGCCGTAAACATCGTCGAGTACCGCGGAGCCAAGCGGCTGGGTAAGCACCTGGATGTAGTGCACCTGGACGGTGGTTGCGCCCGCGGTCAGCGGGATGGTCTCGGCGACATAAGCTGGCGTCGGGCGCATGGTCTCAGCGCCGGGGAGCGTGAGCAGTTCCATCTTCTGGCCGGCAAAGTCGGCGGTGTGCTCGTCGTAGTAGCGGGCGGTAAGGTAGGTTTGCTGACCTCCCGCATCCACCACGTACATGCGCTCATCGCCGGAGCCGACAGCGCCGCCCAAAGCCACAAAAATCTGGTCGCCGTCCAGAAAGAACCGTGCGCCGGTGGTGAGCAGGTCGTTCTTTTCGGCGGGCAGAATCTGCTTGGCGGGCCGCACCTCGATGGTGTCGTCGGCGGTAACCGTGAGGCTGCCCAGGGCCGAAAGCGCCGCGTAGCCTAAAACTCCCTCCACCTGGTAGCGGGAATGCGGAAAGAAATAATCCGCATCCTCAAAGACGAAGACCGTCATGTCGCGCAGGGTGAGCCGTCCGCCCACGGTGAAGCGTGGAATCACCGTGACGTGGACCTGGATGGGCCGGCCGGTAAGGGTGTGGATGGTGGTCACTTCTGCGGAAACCTTGAGTCCGGCTTCCCGCGCCAGCGAGCGGGAAATCAGGTTAAACGGAGCCGTGGGGTCGAGCATCCAACTGTGGGGCCGGGCGTCTACGTAGACGGGAATGTCGATCAGGCCCAGCGGATTCTTGCTCACCTGGAGCACGAACGGGTCGCACGGCTCCACGGTCATGGGCGGGTTGGCCGTGGCCAGCGGCAGCAGCTTCAGCGGCATCTCAATTTCGTCCTGCTCTTCCGCGCTGAGCTTGCCGTGGAGCCGTGTGTCGAGCGCCTGGTATGCCTTGGCGGCTTTCCCCAGGTCGCCGGAACGGAGATAGTCCTCGGCCAAAGCCTTGCGCAGCAGCTTTTCATGGGCGGTATCCCCGCTGGCGGTCACCTGGTCGATCATCGGTTCGAGCAACTGGATGGATGTCTTCAGGTCGTTGCTGCGATTGGCCAGAATTCCGCGGTAAAACTGCGCCTGGTCCGGGGGCAACTTGTCCAGTTGCGACTCGACGCGAAGGAACTCGTGGTCGGCCAGCAGGTTTTGGAGCCGGGCATCGGCATCCAGGCCGCTGTTGGTCCCGGTGTGGACCTGCGCGCCTGCGCCGGGTTGCTGCTGAATGGTTTGCTGCGTGGCCTGCTGCGCCGTGAGCGGGCAAGCCGCCCCGATCGACGCAAGAAATACGGCAGCGCCCATGAGCCACCCCAGCGAGGCCACTCCGTCCGTCGCGTAGCCGTTCAGGCGCCGGCTCATTCCTACTGATTCTCTGCGCAAGCCATTCATTCTCAATACGAAGTTAACAGATTGATGCCGGGCGAATCCGTCCGGTTTTTCCGCGGAAAGGGCAGGGAAGCCGGCACATGTAACGCCCAGGGCTGCGCTCCTTGCGGCTGTGCCATTACACTGATGGCAATGATGAAGCGCAGGATGATTGAACATTATGAGATTCTCCGCCGGCTGGGCGCCGGAGGCAGCGGTGTGGTCTACCTGGCCAATGACACGCTCTTGCAGCGTCCCGTGGTGCTGAAAATTCTGCGCAACGGGCAGCTTTCGGCCGAGCAGATGCGCTCCACGGTGCTGCGCGAGGCGCGGCTGGCCTCGGCCATCGAGCACCCCAACGTCTGCGGCATCTATGAAGTGGGCGAAAGCGGCGGCGAAGCCTACATCGTTATGCAGTACGTGCCCGGCCAGTCGCTTGACGCCCTGATTGCGCGCGGTCCGGCCAGCTTGCAACTGGTGCTCTCGGTGGGAATCCAGATTGCCGACGGCCTCCAGGCGGCGCATGCGCTGGGCATCTTCCACCGGGACCTGAAGCCGCAGAACGTGATGCTGACCGACGGCGGGCTGGCCAAGATTCTGGATTTCGGCATGGCGCGCCGCCTGCGCCCGGAAGACGCCACTTTCGACCCCTCCCAGCCGGGAATTGCCAAGGATGCGGCCATCGCGGCCACCTACACCGCTCGCGGCGGCACCATCCGCTATATGGCGCCGGAGCAGTTTGTCACCGGGCAGTCGAGCGTGCAGTCCGATGTGTGGGCGCTGGGCGTGATTCTGTATGAGCTTGCCTCTGGCCGCCATCCCTTTGTCCGGCCAGACGATGAGGATTTTCAGGCCATTCGCTCCATCCAGTTCTCTGAGCCGGAGGACCTGAGCAAGATCGTTCCCGGCATTTCAACGGAATTGAAGAGCGTCATTGCCAGTTGCCTTGAAAAGAATCCAGGCGAGCGGTATGCCTCGGCCGCAGAAGTGCGTGAGGCGCTCAAGACCATCATGAAGGCGCTGCGGATTGAGACCGGAATCATTCCCGGCGATGCGGCGGCCAACCTTCCCACCACGGGCGCAGAGGCGGAAAAGCGCGCCACGGGCTTTCTGTCGATGCTGGCTGAGCGGTTCCGCGAGTCGGCCAGCGAACGCGTGCCGCAAAACTCTCTTGTGGTTCTGCCCTTCACCAACCTGGGCGCAACTGAAGTGGCTCCGCTCTACGGATTTGCCCTGGCCGACGCCATCGCCGCCCGCCTGGCGCGGATTCCGGCGCTGGTTGTCCGGCCCTCCAGCACGCTGATGCCGCTGCCGATTGCCCAGATGGATCCGCTCTCGGTTGGCAAGCGGCTGCTGGTTTCGTATGTGCTTGCGGGCAGTTTTTTGCGCTCTGAAAACGGATTCGATCTGAACTGGCAACTGCTCGACGTTGCCTCGCAGAGCGTTCGCTCCGGCGGCGCCATCCGCGTGGCCTCGCTGGATCTGATCGCCGTGCAAACTGAAATCTCAAATGAAGTGTTTGCCTCGCTGCACGGGCTCTCGGCCGCCGACAGAATCGAGGCTGCCCAGCCGGCGCAAACTGACGCGCAGCGGCCCGGGCAGCGTGACGCTTCGCTGCCCGGACCGGTGAGCGAAGAGTATCTGCAAGGCCGCGCGCTGCTGAGTTCATTCATGGTGCGCACCGGGTCTCGTGCCGATCTGGACCGGGCGCAGGCGCTGTTTTTGAGCGTGACCGCGACCGACGCCAATTTTGCCGCCGGATGGACCGGGCTGGGCATTGCGGAGCTGCAATATGTGCGCCACGGTTTTGGCGGGCAGATTCACGTCATCCATGCGCGGCGCGCCTTTGACGAAGCGCTCAAGCTTGATCCGGCCTCGACCGAGGCCAATCTCTACCGCATTTTCATGCTGCTTTCTCGTGGAGAAAAGGAGTCTGCGCGCCACGGCATTGCCAACTTGCTGGCTGGGGCCAGCAACGACAGGAACGTGCACATGGTGGCCGGCATGGCCTTGCGCGGCGATGGAATGTACGACGAGGCGCTCAGCCAGTTCAGCCGCGCGCTCAAGCTGAATCCCGCCAATGCCCCGATTCTCTACAACCACCGCGCCCGCGTCTATCACTATCAGAACCAGATCGAGTTGGCCGGCGACGAGCTGGAAAAAGGCCTCGCTCTCGAGCCGCGCCATCCGCTGCTGCGCACCTCGGCCGGTTATCAGCAGATGAGGATGGGCAATCTGAGCGCGGCCATTGAGATTCTTGAAAGCGTGATTCGCGACGACGAGTCGATGCGTATCGCCGTGCCCACGCTTGCGCTGTGTTACGTGCAGGCGGGAGATCGCGTGCGTGCGGCCGCGCTGCTGAAGGACGAAACGCTGGCCGGCGCCGAGGCCGATGGAGAAATGGCTTATCGCCTGGCTACGTACTTTGCCGTCGAGGGTGACTCCAGCGAGGCCTTGCACTGGCTGCGCCGCGCCATCTATCTGGGGAACGAAAATTATCCCTGGTTCCAGAAGAACCCGGCGTGGAACAACCTGCGCACCAACGCCGACTTCGAGCGAATCCTCAATGATCTGAAGAAGAGCTTCCGCAAGAACCAGAAAACCTGGAACCGCTTACTGGAGCAAGTCCCGCCAGAGAGTGAGTAACGCGCTGCAATCGAGCCTGTTAGATCTGTCATCCTGAGCGAGCGCAGCGAGTCGAAGGATCTGCATTTCCGGGAATCGTTCCCTTCAGCAACCTTCATCCGTGCCCCATCCTTCGCGTATTTTGCGAAGGGTGGGAAACCACGAACCTCAATCGGCATCTACCCATCAGAAGCAGAGTCAGACGAGTTTTTCGCATCAAACGCCGTCAAAGACCCCGTCTCCTCTTCGTTTGTCAGCCAATCCGTTCATACGGCTGATAAACAGGCTCCCACACATAAGCGCGAAGCATTTCCGTCAGCCCTTCATCGTCTGCGATCCCGGCGACCCCGTCGGCAATCGCCTGTCTGGCCACAGCTTCCGCAACCACCATGCCCACCTTGCGGGAGTCGGCCATCGGCGGCAGCAACGGCGCATTCTTGTCTTCCCGCGTGGGAGAAAGAGCGGCCAGCGTTTTGGCGGCGGCCATAATCATTCCATCGGTGACGCGCCGCGCCTTGGAAACCAGAATGCCCAGCGCCAGCCCCGGGAAAATATACGAGTTGTTGATCTGCGCAATGCGGATCGGTTCGCCATCCACCTCGACCGGAGCGAAAGGGCTTCCCGTTCCCACCAGCGCCCGGCCATCGCTCCAGCGCAGCAGGTCGGCGGGCGTGGCTTCGGCAACCGATGTGGGGTTGGAGAGCGGGAAGATGACCGGGCGGCTGCTGTGCCTTGCCATTTCGCGCACAATCTCTTCAGTGAATGCGCCGGGCTGGGCCGAGACGCCAAGCAGCACCGTCACTTTGGCGTTGCGCACCACGTCGAGCAGCGAAATCGGGCCTCCACCGCGGCTTTCTGCTGAAAGTTTCCATCCGGCCACATCTTCCCGCTTGCGCAGCAGCGGCCGCTGGCTTGGACGAATCCCCTCGCAGCCTTCAATAAGCAGGCCATAGCGATTGAAGGC
>Ga0181535_10004943_pt1 | contig 14509 bp, 15 predicted proteins | sample PEATcosm2014_Bin_44_FD_119774 | JGI IMG/M metagenome (GOLD analysis project Ga0181535, IMG submission 119774) | Peatland microbial communities from MTU Mesocosm Facility, Houghton, MI, USA - PEATcosm2014_Bin17_30_metaG | ecosystem: Environmental > Terrestrial > Soil > Wetlands > Peat | place...
TGTACGGGATCTGGCCGCTGGCGGGCACGCTGGCCTACGCCGGGCTGCTCCAGGAGTTGAACGCTCCCAAGGAATGGGGAGACGGCTGGGCGGCATACGGCCGGCGGGTGGCGTCGACGGAGGCCTGCGGCGTGATCCATGGCGTGCTGGCGTTTGGTCTGGATACCACTCTGCACCAGGATCCGCGGTATTACCGGTCGGATCGCAAAGGTTTCTTTCGCAGGATCGCGCACGCGGCGCGGGGTACCATACTGACCCACACGGACGCGGGCGGCGAGACCCTCTCCACCTGGCGTCTGGGCAGCGCATACGGCGCGGAGTTCATTTCGAACCTGTGGTATCCGGACCGCCTCGACACCGTTCGGTTGGGTTTTTTGCAGGGCTCGCTCCGCGTCGGGTTCGACCTGGTCAGCAATCTTTCGGCCGAATTCTGGCCGGATCTCAAGAAAAAGCTGCGACGGCGCAATTAGCTTCCCAACCGGCGCCGCGGTCGTGCGTCTAAGGGAACGGGAGCAAAACTATGAACCGGATTCTGATTTTGGCCCTGTGCCTGGCGCCGGCGGCGCTGCCGCAGGAGAAGACCATGAGCTGCGACGAGGACAGCCGAGGGAGCGAACGCGGGCACTACTGCGAGATACGCGAAGTCACCGTGCCCGCCGGCGGACAACTCGACGTGGACGGTGGCGTCAATGGCGGGATTTCCATCAAGGGCGCAAACCGCAGCGATATCCTGGTGCGGAGTAAAGTGCAGGCCTATCAGGACGATCAGGCGGATTCGCGGCGGGTGGCTTCGGAGATCCGTGTAGAAACTGCCGGTGGACGCGTGCGCGCAACCGGTCCCACTTCGGAGAAGCACGGCTGGGGCGTCAGCTATGAGATCTTCGTGCCGCTAAAGACCGACCTAGTGCTGCACACCCATAATGGCGGAATCAGCATTGCGGGCGTCGAGGGCCATACGCAGTTCGAGGCGATGAACGGTGGCGTGTCGTTGAAGCATTTGGCGGGTTCGGTGGAAGGCCACACCACCAACGGCGGGCTGCACCTGGAACTGGCCTCGGACCACTGGGATGGCGATCGCTGCGATGTCTCCACCACCAACGGCGGCGTGACCATCAGGATTCCCTCCAACTACTCGGCGCACCTGGAGACCGGCACCGTTAACGGCGGCGTCAAGGTCGATTTTCCGGTGACCGTGCAGGGCGAGATCAGCCGGCATCTAGCCGTGGATCTGGGCACCGGCGGAAAGCTGGTACGCGCCACCACCACCAATGGCGGCGTGAGGGTCGAGCGCATCTAGCGCAGTGTTCAAGAAATAACAGTACAGCAGATTAGCTGTGGGGCAGGCCATCGTTTTTCGTGGCCTGCCGAGTTCTAGCGGTGCGCAGGCGACAAACAACCATCGTCTGCACTGCTATATGTTGAAATCTTTGCGCGCCGTGACGATTCTTGTGCAGCGGGCGTCCATGCCTGCTGCGGGTCTCCAGACCCGCAGCGTCGACTCTCAGCTCGCGTTTCGGTTTGCGGCTTGCCGCACTGTGCCACGCCGGGAACCCCAATGAAATACGCGAGGACCGTATTCTGGTCTGGGTAGCCGGATCGCGACGGACCCGGTGCGGTTCCGGCCGATGATGATTCCCTCCGTGCTGGAGAAAGTCAGCTACGTAGGAGCGCTGCTCGTTCTGTATTCACGAGACCGTATTTCGGCGGTGCAAGCGGCCACCGCCGTCCCGGACCTGCTACTGGCGGTACTGTTCGTCGCGGCGTATTGCGTCACGCCGCGTTCACAATGGGCTCGGACCCAACGGCAGGGTGAGCCGTCTCGTGAATCTGCTGGCTGAGTTGGTTCTGCAGTTGGTTGATGGCCTGTGCGCCGGTCGAACTCAAGGTCCCGCCATTGGCCTGCTCATCGGTAGCAACTTGCCGTTGGATTGTGCCGAGTTCTGAACCCAATTGCTGCGCCTGACCGCTGCTCAGGTTCCCGGCCTTTTCGTTCAACGCGATGCGTCCCGCTTCGAGAGCTTCGCGCGCGGTGGCCTGAGGCACATTCGGATCGGCTGGCGGAGCCGCGCCGTTGTGAGCGTCGCTGTAAGTCGTCCCGCTCAACTGATTTTGCGACTGCTGGATGGCCTGCGCATTGGTGGCCGAGAGCGTGCCGCCGCCGGCCTGCAGGTCCGTCGCGATCTGCTGGTGGATGGACGATATCTGGCCATAGAGCAACTGCGTTTGGCCGCTCGTGAGATTGCCGGCTTCACCGTTGATGGCGACGCGGCCGGTCAGAGCAACCTCCCGCAACGCGGCGGGGCTGAGTTGTACGGTGTCGGCCGGCGCGTCGGCTGACTGCACGCCGTTGCCGGGCTTCGGTACCGGCGCGTACGTTTCCGGTATGGCTGTGGTGTTAAAAGAAACTGGGGTCATAGTGTAATCTCCTTGCCGTCTCTATCGACAGCCGGGATCGGAACTTTAGCTGCTTTTGGGAGGCGCAGGCTTCAGCCTGTGGCAGCGCGGCTGCTATTCTGTCTTCTGACTTCTGACTTCTGACTTCTTGATGTACCCCTTCGGAATCAACAGCGTCAACGCATCAGGTACGATCTCCACACTGGCCGGAAGGTGTCCCGCATATTCGCCGTCCACTTGAATATAGACATGCCGGCCGGTGGTGCCCGGCATACACACGCTGCTGGTCCGGATCAGCGAAATGCCCGGAACTCCCGTCAGTTTGCGCATCGCCACCCGCGTCAGATACGTCAGAAAACGAAACGAGCTGTGCCCCTCGAACAGCACCACTTCGAACTGGTCGTCGAGCAAGCTGGTCGATTGCGCGATCTCGAGATCGCCGCCGTAGTTGCGCACTTTGCTGACCAGCGCGAAAGAGCAATTCACGCGGCGGCCCTCCACCAGCACTTCGAACTCATCCAGGTCGCGACCCAGTTGGCTGAAGCCCGCGAGCCAGTAAGCCAGCTTCCCAAACCGCGCCTTTAGCGGCATGCTGAGGTTATACACGATCTTGGCGTCCAGTCCGATGCCCGCCATCAGCAGGAACAGGCGGGTGCGCTCGGAGCCGTTCAGGCACTGCAACCGCCCCATGGAGATGCGCGTCGGAACGCATTCGCCCAGACTCGCGGCGGCGCCTTCGATGCTCGGATCGAGCCCCATTTCGTTGGCCAGCACGTTGGCGGTACCGGCGGGCAGAATGCCTAGCGGCACGTCGGAAAAGGCCACGCCTTCGGCGATCTCGTTGATGGTGCCGTCGCCGCCAGCCGCGAGGATTAGCTCGGCTCCGTCGGCGATGCTGCGGCGCGCGATGGCGCCCGCCGTGCCCGGTCCCTGCGTCGGCACCAGCCAGGTGTCGTGCCCCGCTTCGCGCAGGATCTCGGCGGCGCCGGACAGGCGCTTCAGGCCCTTATCGCCCATCTTGCCTGCAAAGGGATTGTAGATGACGATGGTCTTGCGTGCGGCGGCTATGGCTTTACTCCAGTCCTCTCAGTTTAAACTAAAGCGAGAACGCCCATGCCGAAAGGTGCTGCCGCCCGCGTCGAAACGCTGCGCGAAACGCCGCGCCATCACGAGCGCCTGTGCTACGTGCCTCCATTTTGAGGTAGGCTTATTAAGTCCGTAAGCGCTTGATTTTACGAGCTGGCGCGGCGTCTCAAAACTTACCGATATACCGGCCAATATTGCGATTTGACGCCGCATCTGCGCCGGTGGCGACCACGCTGACCGGCTAGGGCTCGCGTGGCTTGGCGATGACTGTACGGGTGCGAATGGACTTCGGCGTCGCTCTCCACCGTTGCTTTTTTGCGAGCACGTCGCCCAACGGGGCATCGGGATATTTGGCCCAATGCTGTGGAGCCGTGTCGTGCATCGACGACTCCATTTCATCCGCCTGGTCTGCATCGAACGGCGTCGGTTCGGAAGGCAGCTTCGATTCTTGACTATGGCGATTGGCGCGGTTGCGAAGCTTTTTCCGAAGCGGGATGCTCTTACGCGCCCCATGCGGGGCTTCGCCGTAAACGTTGCGGCGGTCTTTTGCCAAGCTCAAGCTCTTCTTCTCTTGTGGTGTCCGCTCTTTCATAAACCAGCCTCTACAAACATATCACTGGCAGCGAGCCTCTATGCCCTGCGGTCTAGCTCTCTAGTTGTCGGGGTGCTGCGCTAGTAGTTAGAAAAGCGATATTCTCTTTTCGTTCGACTCTGACTTTACCGGAGGGTGAAGTCCCGCGACCAAATAGGCGGACAAAAACAACCAAGCCGATAAGCGCGAGGACGTCTTTTAAGACCTCTCGATCGCGAACCATCTTCTCACGAGCAATACCAGCCCAACTAAGACACGGCAGTGCTTGCACTTGTGGTACACCCCCATCATTCTACTATCCCCAACCATGGCGCCAAGGTCGCTGCAATGAAAATGCTTGTTTACAAACTTCGCTTTTCATGGTGCCACCAGTTTCATAAGGAGTAGCATAGTTGAAGTTGGTTCGGGTCGGGGCCTTCGGTATCCTACGCGGCTCCGTGATGAATATCGGAGGCCCGTTGCGCAAAGGACCGTTTGTAAAACGTCGCGGCGCTTAAAGCGACGGATGCTCGACAAGGCGCGGGATATTCATTTTGCGTTGGTTCCTTCGCGCCTGGGCAAGATCATACGCGGCCTGCATCCGCAACCACATGTCGGCGCTGCCGCCGAAAGCCTTTTCAAAGCGCAGCGCCATCTCAGGCGTGACGGCGCTTCTCCCTTGCATCACGTTGTGAAGCTGCTGGCGCGTGATCTTCATCGCCTTCGCTGCCTCGGCCACACTCAAGTTAAGTTCGCCAAGGTTCGCCTTGGCGAGTGCGCCGGGGTGAACGGGATTCTTCATCGGCATAGCATCGTCCCTCCTAATGGTAATCTTCCAAATCCACGTCGTAGGCGTCGCCCCCCTCAAAACGGAAGGTCACCCGCCAATTGGCCTTTACAGTCACTGCCCAGACGCCTTTGCGGTCGCCCTTGAGCGGATGCAACCGAAACGTGGGCTGGTTCATATCTTGCACGTCGCTGGCCTGGTCCAGCGCCGAAAGGACTAACCGCAAACGGTCAACTTGATCGGCTCTCACCTTGCGAGCGTCGTCCTGTTCGAACAAGTTCCGCAGGCCCTTATGTTTAAAGCTCTCGATCATCGTCCGACTGTAAAACGTCAATTGACGTTTGTCAACACGGAAGTGCTGCGTTCAAAACTCACCAGTTATGAAACGGTGGCCGCGCGGCCAACGACAACATTTATTTTCAACCAATCCCCGGGATCGGTAATCAGGTTCTTCACCGCCTATTCATAGTGTATAGCGAGGCGCTACGCTACACAATCCAAGTCGTTTTTGGCAAGCCCCTCCCTCCGGCGGGCGAGCTTTTCATACCCCCCAGAACAGCCCCCGTCCGCATTAAACTAAAGTAAGAACGCCGATGCCGAAAGATGCTGCCGCCCAGATCGAAACGCTGCGCGAAACGCTGCGCCACCACGAGCGCTTGTACTACGTCCTCGACCAGCCCGCAATCACCGATGCCGAATACGACGCCCTCATGCGGGAACTGCGCGATCTGGAGTCGCGCCATCCCGAACTGCTGACGCCCGATTCGCCCACCCAGCGCGTGGGCGGCAAGCCGCGCGAGGGCTTCGTCAAAGTCGCCCACAGCGCGCCGATGCTAAGCCTCGATAACGCCCTGGATGAAGGCGAGCTGCGCGATTTCGACCGCCGCGTGCGCGAACTGCTGCGCGGCGCGGAATTCCAATACGTGACCGAGTTGAAGCTCGACGGCCTCTCCATGGCCGCGCACTATCGAGATGGCCAATTCGTGCAGGCCATCACTCGCGGCGACGGTTTGGTGGGCGAGGACGTCACCGAGAATGCGCGCACCATCCGCTCTCTGCCGTTGCGCGTGCCCTCCACGCTTCCGCAATTCGAAGCGCGCGGCGAAACCGTGATGAACCGGCGCGCGTTTGAGCGGCTGAATGCGGAACGCGACGAACGCGGTCTGGCGCGATTCGCCAATCCGCGCAACGCCGCCGCCGGATCGCTGCGCGTGCTGGAGCCCTCCATCACGGCGTCGCGCCGCCTGGATTACTACACCTACTTCCTGCAGGTGGACGGCCAGCCGGGCTACCCGCGTCACTGGGAATCGCTCGAGGAACTGGCACGCATGGGCTTCAAGGTGAACGCCAACCGCAAGCTCTGCCGGGATGTGGACGAGGTGCTGCGCTTCTGCGCCGAATGGGAAGCCAGGCGCGAGCAGTTGCCTTACGAAATCGATGGCGTGGTAGTCAAGGTGGATTCCATCGCGCAGCAACAGCAGCTTGGATGGACCGCCAAAGCGCCGCGCTGGGCCATCGCCTACAAATATCCCGCGCGACAGGCGCTTACTGTCGTCGAGAACATCGAGGTGCAGGTGGGGCGCACCGGCGCTCTCACGCCCGTGGCGCATTTGAAACCTGTGGAGGTCAGCGGTGTGACCGTATCGCGCGCCACGCTGCACAATGAAGATGAGATCGAGCGGCTGGGCTTGCAGATCGGCGACACCGTGGTGATCGAGCGCAGCGGGGATGTGATTCCCAAGGTAGTGCGGGTCGAGTCGCAAGGCTCCGACCGCAAGCCCTTCCGCATGCCGGAAGCGTGCCCGGTATGCGCCGGCAAAATCGTGCGGGAAGAGGGGGAAGCCGCCTCGCGCTGCATCAACGCCAACTGCCCGGCGCGCCTCAAGGAATCCATCCTGCACTTCGCGGCGCGCGGCGTGATGAATATCGACGGCATGGGCGAGGCGCTGGTCGATCAGTTGGTCGACCGCGGCCTGGTGCATAGCGTCGCCGATATCTACGGGCTGACGTTGGCGCAGTTAGTATCGCTGGAGCGCATGGCCGCCAAATCCGCGGGCAATGTGATCGTCAATATCGAGAAATCCAAGCAGAGCCCGCTGCCCCGCATTCTCACCGCGCTCGGCATCCGCTTCGTAGGCGAGCGCACCGCGGTGTTTTTGGCCGAAGCATTCGGCAGTTTGGATCGCATCGCGCAGGCCGGCGTGGACGAACTGCAGCGCGCCGAGGAGGTGGGTCCGAAGGTCGCCGAAAGCGTCTACCAGTTCTTCCGCGAGCCGCGCAACCAGGAGTTGGTCGAGCGGCTGCGCGCGGCGGGCCTGAAGTTCGAATACGCAGTCGTGCGCAAAAAAGGCGGACCGCTGGAGGGAATGACGTTGGTGCTCACCGGGACGCTGCCGACCCTGAGCCGTGAGGAAGCCACTCGCGTGATCGAATCCGCGGGCGGCAAAGTGAGCGGCTCCGTGAGCCGCAAAACCAGCTACGTGGTAGCGGGCGAAGAAGCCGGCTCGAAGCTGGACAAGGCGCGCAGCCTGGGTGTCGAAGTAATCGGCGAGCGGCAGTTACTGGAGCTCTCGGGTAAGGAGTAGGTGGAGCAGGTTGGTACGTGATGCGCCACTCGCTTTTAGGGAAGGGCGCTAGCAACGGCTCTGGGGCTGCCGTTCGGCTACGAGCTGATGCTTAGAAATCAAATGAGAATCATGACATGATGACCTTATGCGCACGACCCTGACCATCGAGCCCGATGTGGCGCAGCAAATCCGCCGCCGCATGACGCAGACAAAACTTCCATTAAAGCGGATAGTCAACGACGCGCTGCGGGCCGGCTTGTCATCACCGTAGAAAGAACCCAAGGCGCGGTAGGCCGTGGAAACATACCCGTGCGAATTCAAAGCCGGCATCGATCCGAACAAGCTCAATCAGCTCCTGGACGATCTGGATGCCGAGGAGTTTGTCCAGAAGATGGCGCGGTGAGGGGCCCGTGCTGATGCCGGATGTAAATATTCTGGTCTACGCGCATAACTCGCGCGCACGCGAGCACACCCAGGCCCGAGAGTGGTGGGAGGAAACGCTGGCCGCACCCCGGCCCGTGGGGATGCCCTGGGTAACGATGCTCGGTTTCATTCGCACTATGGCGCATCGCCAGATCCTGGAGAATCCCATGCACGTGAAGGACGCCATCCGGCGCGTGCGCGCCTGGCTGGACCACCCGCACGTGCAGATCCTTACACCAGGCGAACACCACGCCGAGATCCTGTTTGAATTGCTGGTGCATCTGGGCACGGCCGGCAACCTCACGAGCGATGCGCACCTGGCGGCTTTGGCGATTGAATACCAGGCGGAATTGGTATCCGCGGACGCGGACTTTGCCCGGCTTCCGCGGCTGCGTTGGTTCAACCCGCTGCAACTCCGGTAGCCCCTCGCGCGCCATCGGTCCGGGCGCAAGAAAGAGCAACAAAAAGGTTGCCTTTTCCGCCGGGCCGCGCTATTCTGCAACCTGGAGGTTGCGTACAGATGGAGCATCGAATTGAGAAGCGTATGGAACTCAAGGCGCCAGTTTCGCGGGTCTGGCGCGCGCTGACGGATCACCGTGAGTTCGGCGAGTGGTTTCGCGTGAAACTCGATGGGCCCTTCGTACCGGGCCAGATCTCGCGCGGCCATATCACCTGGCCTGGCTACGAACACATCCAGTGGGAGGCGGTGGTGCAGCAGATGGTTCCCGAACGGCTCTTTTCCTTCACCTGGCACCCTTATGCCGTCGATCCCAAAATGGATTACTCGAAGGAGACGCCGACGCTCGTCGAATTCAGGCTGGAGGAGACTACGTACGGCACTCTGCTGGTGCTCACAGAGTCCGGTTTCGAAAAAATCCCAAGCGACCGCATGCTCGAAGCATGGCGCATGAATGACGGCGGCTGGACGCAGCAAATGAAGAATATCGAGAGCTATGTCGCGGGAACGCCGTAGCAGAACGGCTGCCAGGCGGCAGGCGCATGCACCCGTCTTTGCGGCGCTGGGCGACGAGACGCGGTTATCGCTGGTTGCGAAGCTTTGCGGCGGGCAGCCACTTTCGATTTCTCAGCTCACAGAAGGGTCCAGGCTTACACGGCAGGCGATCACCAAGCATCTGCGAGTCCTGGAGAGGGCGGAGATCGTGCACAGCGTCCGGACGGGTCGCGAGAGCCGTTATGAATTCGATCCGGAGCCGATTGAAGGAATCAAGGAATACCTGGCTCTGGTCTCCGCGCAGTGGGATCGGACGCTATCGAGGCTGAAGTCGTTCGTCGAAGGTTGAGTACCGCTTCGGGCAGCATGCTATCTTCGGAAACGATGCCCCTTCGCCATCCGGTCCGCGTCCGGCGCGTGGATGAATGCGCCACCCTCGACGAGATTTTCCGGCACTGTCTGCCAGCCTTCGGCGGGGCGTATCTGCGGCGCATCTACACCATTCTCGACCGCGCGATCGGCGAGGGCTGCCCGCTTACGCTGGCCATTTCCGGCCCGGTGACCGTGTCGGGCCAGCACCTGGCGTGGCTCATCCCGTTGCTCGAAACGGGATGGGTGGCCTACATCAGCACGACCGACGCGGTCTGCTATCACGACGGGCATCGCAGCCTGGACGCGCATGCCGGCGATCCCATTCACGAAGTGCCGATCCACAGCGACGACGCCGCGCTGCGCGAGGAAGGCACGATTCGCGTCACCGATATGGCGTTCGACGAGGCCGTGCTGCTCGACCAGGACCGCTTCCTGAGCGCGTGCCTGGCGCGCCCGGAGTTTCAAAAGAAGATGACCGGCACGGAATTGCGATACCGTCTGGGCGCGTATTACGCCGCGCAGGAGCGGCACAACGGAGTGCCCGCGGGGCTGCTGGCGACTTGCCATCGCCTCGCTATCCCGGTGCTGGTGGGCGCGCCGGCGGATGGCAGCGTGTTCCTGAATTCGATGAAGCTGTGGGCTATGCGCAACGCCGGTATCGTGCCGGAATATGCCTTCGACCTGGACCTGCACGCCGAGGTGTTCGAGGCCTGCGCGTATCATCGCTGGGGCTTGTTCGAGAGCGAGGCGCGCGCGCTCGCCACGCTGATTCTGGGCGGCGGCGTGCCGAAGAATTACAATTTGCAACCGGAGCCGGCGCTGGGACAGGTGCTGGGATTGCCGAACGTGCGCGGCTACCAGTTCGACGTGCAGATCGTGACCGCGCCGGTGACGGATGGCTCGCTATCTTCCTGCCCGCCCGCCGAGGCCGTAACTTGGGGGAAGGTGGATAAGGACACTTACCTGCAAACTACCGAGAGCATGCAGGCGGATTATTCGATGGTGATGCCGTTCGTGGTGAAGGCGCTGCTGGATAATCATGCCAAGCGGGATAACTATCGCTTGTACGAACAGCGCGACGCGCTTTGCGAAAGGCTGCGGGAGGATGTGCGAGGCAATCGGGAGTGGCTGCTGCGCAGCGTGGACTACCCGCTGGCACAGTAGGGCGTCGAGACGAGGGCAGTCTCAGTTACGTTCTTTTCGATCCTTGTGTTCTTCCAGCAGCCCATCCAACAGAGCTTTAGGAACTCTGAAGTTGGTTTGCCGAAGCTGTTCCACCGCTTGCGCAAAGTCCGCGAGGGCGCGCTGCGCCGCCAGATCAAGAATGCCCAGTGTGCCCGTTACGCGAAAGCCTTTTCTTTGGGCCGCGTTCACACCCCTGCGGTCGTCCATTTTTGCTGAGAGGAGCCTCGCGCACTTCTAGCCAAGCCGGAAGAACGGCTATCCAATGCCGTACAAGAAGAGGCGCTTTGCCAGAGGCCAACTCGCCATGCACGGTGGCCGGGAGGCGCACTTTTTCAAACAGTGCCGGAAGGAGGTTGATGCGCCCGATCAAAATCAGATAGTTCAGCGGGTTGGCGTCGGCGATAACGAGCCGCACGCGTCAGAACCCCAAGCTTCTCAGGGATTCTCGTCCACGCTCAAAATCTTCCATGGAGTAGTCTTCATAGACGTTGTGAGCCTTCAGGAAGCCGTCAATTTCATACCCCGTTTCAAAGCCAAGTAAGCGCCCCAGATCTGGCTTATTGAGATGGCCCAGCCTGTATTCCTCCGCCACCAAGGCCTCCAGTGCCCGACGGGAGAGATCGTCGTTTACGGCGTCCCGAAGCCGTTCGGCGATGTCGTCGGGGATCTGGACGGTTAGCTCCATGCTCTTTCACCCTACCCCATCCGCCGAACTCGGTCAAGGAAATCGGGAAAGCGTAAAAAGGGCGGGTCTGGAGACCCGCCGCAGGCGTGGACGCCCGCCCTACTTCCCTCGCACCACTTCCAAGAAAGCCCGCGCGGCATGGCTCAGCACCCGCCGCGTGGGATAGATCAGCCGGATCTTACGCTCCACGTGCAACTCCTTCACCTTCACCTCGCGCAGCAGGCCCTGCTCGATCTCCTGTTCCACGCACATGCGCGGCAGAAACGCCACGCCCTGGTTATTTTGGACCAGCTTGCGGATGGTCTCGATGGTGGGCATCTCCACCGGCATGTTGAGTGGCACGCGGCGCTCCAGGAATGCGCGGATCACCACGTCGCGATACGGTGATATGACGTTGTGCGCGATGAAGGTCTCCGCCGCCAGATCGGTGATCGAAACCGCCTTGCGGCCGGCCAACCGGTGTTTTGGCGACACCACGAAGGCCAGCGCGTCGGTGTAGATCACGGTGGAAGTCAGCCGCTCGTCGGGCGGGTCGTAGCTGATCACGCCCAGTTCCAGGTTGCCATCCAGCAGTTCGTTGGGGATCTTACTGGACAGGCTGCGCCGCACCCGCACGTTGATCTTGGGGTGCAGCCGCCGGAACTTCTCGATGTGCCGCAACAGGTACAGCGAGGTGGATTCATTGGCGCCCACCGTGAGCGTGCCCGCCGAGTTGTCGCGCAGCTCGGCCAGCGAGTTCTCCATTTCCAGCCGCAGATTCTCAAAGCGCCGCGCGTAGTCGAGCACCGTGCGCCCGGCGTCGGTCAGCACCAGGTCTTTGGCGGAGCGGTCGATCAGCTTCTCGCCCAGCTCCGTCTCCAGCCGCTGCAAAGCCAGCGAGACCGCGGGCTGGGTGCGCAGCAGCCGTTCGGCAGCGCGGGAGAAGCTCTTCTCGGTGGCAATCGCCAGGAAAACCTGGAGGGTGTGCAGTTCCATGCGGTTCCAGCATAACAAAAGATTATACGGACCGCTAATATTATAAATTTGCCAAATTGCGCCGCCCCCGGGATAATGACTCAATAGGGCGGTTTCTATGAGCGATCGAGTCTACATTTTCGATACCACGCTGCGGGATGGCGAACAGTCGCCGGGCTGCAGCATGAACGTGCCGGAAAAAATCCGGATGGCGCGCAAGCTGGTGGAGTTGGGCGTGGACATCCTGGAGGCGGGCTTCCCCATCGCTTCCCAAGGCGATTTTGAAGCGGTGGACGCCATCAGCCGCGAGTTCCCCTGGGCGCAGGTGGCTGCGCTGGGGCGCGCCTGCACCATGGACGTGGAACGCGCCGCGCAGTCGTTGAAGCACGCCCGCCGGCCGCGCATCCACACCTTCATCGCCACCAGCGACATCCACCTGAAGTACAAGCTGAAGAAGTCGCGGCAGCAGGTGCTGGAAGAAGCCGTGGCCGCGGTGGAACTGGCGCGCCGATACGTGGACGACGTGGAGTTCTCAGCCGAGGACGGCGCGCGCACCGACCCCGACTATCTCGAGGAAATCTCCAAAGCCGTGGTGGCCGCGGGCGCGCGCACCGTGAATATTCCGGACACCGTGGGATACTCGGTGCCCTACGAATACGCCGGGCTAATCGGCCGCATCGTGAAAGCGCTGGGAGACTGCGCGATCGTCAGCGTGCACTGCCACGACGACCTGGGGCTGGCCACCGCCAACTCAATCGCAGCCGTGGAAGCGGGCGCGCGGCAGATCGAATGCACCATCAACGGGATCGGCGAGCGGGCCGGCAATTGCGCGCTCGAAGAAGTCGTGATGCTGTTCAAGACCCGCCAGGATCGGCTGCCTTACGATACGGGCATCCGTACCGAGCATCTGTACTCCGCCAGCCAAATGCTGGCGTCGATGATCAGCTTCGGTCCGCAACCGAACAAGGCCATTGTGGGGCGCAACGCTTTCGCGCACGAGGCGGGCATTCACCAGGATGGCTATCTGAAGGAAAAGACGACTTACGAGATCATGGATCCGCACACGGTGGGCGTGCCGGAAAGCAAGCTGGTGCTGGGCAAACATAGCGGCCGCCACGCGCTGAAGAAGCGCACCGAGGATCTGGGCTACGACCTGGGGAAGGAAGAGTTGCAGGTGTTGTACGAGCGCTTCACGGCTCTGGCCGACAACACCAAGGGACTGCTGGACGAAGAGATTATTGCGTTGATTGAAGAAGGCCAGATGGCTATGAAGGTGGCCGCGGACTAAGGGGGGGGCGGTAAGAGCGGGGCTGAGAGCCCCGCGCAGGCCGGGGGCCTGCCCCACAATTTATGAACCTCAATATCTTAGTCCTGCCTGGCGACGGCATCGGCACGGAAGTGACGCGCGAGGGCGTGCGCGTGCTGCGGCACGTAGCGGAAAAGTGGAATCACACGCTGCACATCGCCGAAGGGCTGCTGGGTGGCATCGCGATTCATCGCACCGGGAATCCGTTTCCCGAAGAAACCGCGCGCCTGGCGGCCGACGCCGATGCTACCCTGTTGGGCGCGGTCGGCCTGCCGGAGTTCGATAACTGCCCGCCGGAGAAGCGCCCGGAAAAAGGGCTGCTGGGCATCCGCAAAGCGCTGGGAGTTTTCGCCAACCTGCGGCCGGTGCGCGCCTTCGCTGCGTTGCTCGATTCATCGCCGTTGAAGAACGCGCTGGTGGAAGGCACGGACATGATCATCGTGCGCGAGCTGACCGGCGGCATTTACTACGGCACGCCGCGCGGCATTTCGGGAAGCGGGCCGGAAACGCGCGCCGTGAATACCATGACTTATACCCGCGCGGAAATCGAGCGCGTGTCGCACATGGCCTTTCGCCTGGCGCGGGGACGCCGCTGCAAAGTCACTTCGGTGGATAAGTCGAACGTGCTGGAGAATTCGCAGTTATGGCGGCGGGTGGTTTGCGAAATCGCCGTCGAGTATCCGGATGTGGCGCTGGATCATCTGCTGGTCGACAACTGCGCGATGCAGTTGATCCTGAATCCGCGCCGTTTCGACGTCGTACTGACGGAGAACATGTTCGGAGACATCCTGAGCGACGAGGGCGCCGTGCTGGCGGGATCGATCGGCATGCTGCCCTCGGCGTCGCTCGGCGGGCGCAAGCCATCCGGCGCTTGGGTAGGGTTGTACGAGCCGGTACACGGCTCGGCGCCGGACATCGCCGGTCAGAACAAGGCAAACCCGCTCGGGGCTATCGGCTCCGTGGCGGCCCTGTTGGAATACAGTTTTGGTTTGAAGGAAGAAGCCGCACGCGTGAACGCTGCGATCGAAGCCGTACTGGGTAGCGGACGCGTGACGGCGGACCTCAGACCATCGGGCGCGCCGGCCACCACCGAACAGGTTGGTGAGGCCGTGTGCGCCGCAATCGGATAGGCCCGGGAGCTTACCGGCTCGCCGGGCCTGTACGATCCACCGCACCGCATCGCAACCAGTCACAATAGAACTTATGCCCCCACGCACGATCATCGAA
>Ga0181535_10004944_pt1 | contig 14509 bp, 15 predicted proteins | sample PEATcosm2014_Bin_44_FD_119774 | JGI IMG/M metagenome (GOLD analysis project Ga0181535, IMG submission 119774) | Peatland microbial communities from MTU Mesocosm Facility, Houghton, MI, USA - PEATcosm2014_Bin17_30_metaG | ecosystem: Environmental > Terrestrial > Soil > Wetlands > Peat | place...
GAAGACACCCTGCCGCTGGATTTCACCTCTTTTGAGGCTGCCGACGGCTTGCTCCCGTCCATTTACAGGCTGAAAACCGAGGGCAGAAAACAAAAAAAACATACCCCACCCCTCCCCCGGGGTGCCCAGAAAGTAAATAGGGGGTTGTCGGCATCATGCCTAAGCAAATAAATATAGTTAGCCGACAGAATGTAACAAAAAGGCTGTTACATTTGCTTCGAGTAGATTTGCATTCTAAAGAAGTTATGGCCAGAATTCTGCCGTTTATTGCGTCAAATGCGCGTTTTTGCATGTTCCGGAGTTTCAGCTTTAAGTGATTGAATCAGAGAATATTTATGCCGACTATCGCGCACCGGTCATTTCGCTTGAATCCGCACAAAAAGGCCTTTGAAAACCTCCAATGCGTGAAGCTGTTTTATCGGCGCACGCTGACACAAATGCTCACTGGGCGATGCATGTGAGAAATATTGCCTGGCCCCTGCCCTTATCTCGTCATGATCACTTCAGAAACGCTGTCCTTGGCCAGGAATTGACGGTGACCCGACCACCCGGCGAAAAGCTTCTCGATGCTGCGATTGGTAAATGCACGCTGGATTTGCGCCGTCTCAGAGAGTTGCATCTCCACATCGTCGCCGCCGGTCAGGTGAAAACGGTAATGGGCGGTCTCTTCGCCGTGGGTGCGCGTGTGAAAAAACGCCAGCACCTCGCCGCCGGGATTCATCGCGTCGAACAAACGCATCACTACCGGAACTACGAAGGCCTCGGGCAAATAGTCGAGCGCCGTCCACAGCAGAACCACGTCGAAGGTACGTTCGCCAAAGTTCATGCTCTGGTTCAGAAAGCCTTCGACATTCCACTTCGGATTTCCTTCTTCGTCCTTTTCGTTCTGCCAATCCCCGTTCAAGGCGTCATGCACCAGGTCAGCCAGAAAGACGCTGTGACCAAGTTCAGTAAGAAAATTAATGTTCGTCGGTGAAGTGTAGCCAACGTCGATCACGCGCAACCCCGGCTCGGCCTGCAGCCTTTTGCGCAGGACGGACCACCCACCGGAGTGACGTGGCACTCTGGGGCCGGCCGGGGTAGTTGCAGAGGCAGTGGGGCCTCCGCGCTGCTTCTTTTCGAACCAGTTCAGCAACCTTCAACCCTCTCGATTTACGGCAATTCCTGGGTTGTCGTGACCTCTTGGAATCTGCTCAAGGTCGCCATTCCCTGATGGAACTACCCCGGCGAGCATCAATCGCTCACCGGGCCACCCGGGGGAATGGTCGCGCCGGCTTGGCCGCAACGGCTCACGGAAACAACGACTCAGCAATTGCAACAGGCGCGCGGGCTCCTCGAAAAGATGCTGCCTGACTAGGACGCGGTAGCACTCTCGGGCTGTCTGGTTGCACCCTGAGTCAAATCCACCTTGCCGCGGAAGACCGCGTTATCTTCAACCGCCAGGCGCAGGGCGCGAATGTCGCCCTCCATCGTGCATCCAGCGCGCAACTCAACGCGACCACTGGCTATTACGTTTCCCTGGACATGGCCCAGAATCAACACATCTTTGGCGGTAAGATCGGCCGCCACGTTGGCGCTGGGCCCAATTGTCAGCCGGCTTTCAGACAGGTTTACAGTCCCTTCCACGCGCCCGTCCACAATCAAATCTTCGCTGCCCTTCACTTCGCCGCAAATTATCACGCTCTTGCCGATGCGCGCGGGAGTACTCTCCACTGGCATGATATTTTCCTTCTCCTGGCCACAGAATTGTCGCTTCCGGGAATCTCGGCCATGTTCCAGTTCGCGTCTGCCGGCCGCCTGGCCCACAGGTGCGACTGGACTCATTCAGCGCCGATGTGCTCCCGGACGATTGTGGTCCCTGCCCGAACTATAACAGTTACCCGTTGCCGGTGCTTTATCCTCTGCATCCGATAAAGGTCTTTGGTTGTCTAATAAAGAAATGGGACAGTATCAAAACAGAACAGCTGCCCTTGCTGCTGCCCGTGGATCTGTCCTCAGGCTCATCCCGCTATTTTGCGCGCTTGCCGGAGTTACCGCCGCGCAAGCGCAACCGGCGGCCGGCTCCCTTTCGCCTGCAGATGCCCAGGCCCTGGTTAGTCGCGCGCTGGCCAGCGAGTTGCGCGCCGTCCAGGACACGAGCCATCCAATGCAATACACCCTGCACAAAATCACTCCGCGCCTGACCACGACCAAGCAGATTGTGGAAACCAAAGACGGCGAAGTGGCACGCCTGACCTCTGTCTTCGATAAGCCTTTATCGCCCGCTGCAGAACAGCAGGAAAAATCGCGGCTCGATGCGCTCTTGAATAGTCCAGACATGCAGCATCATCGCAAACAAACTGAAGATGCCGACACGGCGCGAGCGCTCAAAGTGCTGCGCGCGCTGCCCTACGCATTTACCTATCAATACGCTGGGCCGGTTGACTCGCCGTCGGGCACACTCCAGAAATTCACCTTCAAACCGAACCCGGATTTTTCAGCGCCCGATCTCGAAACCACGGCCCTGAGCCAGATGAGCGGCCAGATTCTGATCGACGCCGCTAATGAGCGGGTGACCCGCCTGGTTGGACATCTCGACCAGGATGTCGACTTCGGCTGGGGAATTCTGGGGCGGCTGAACAAGGGCGGCTGGATCAGGATCGACCAGGCAGATGTGGGCGGTAACCAGTGGCGAACTGTCCACTTCCAGATGCAGATGAGCGGGCGCGTGGTCTTCAAGCCCCGCGCCTTCGACACAACCGAAGACCAGTCAGGATTCACGCCGGTTCCGCTGCGAATGAGCTACGTCCAGGCCATCCAGATGCTCGAAGCCGATGCGCCCCAGGCTGCCGGCAAGTAACTCGCCCTCGACTGACTTATCCGAAGCTCACCTGCGAAGCGTGCAAATGTCCACCAAAAACTTCGGCCCCGCATTTGAAGATGCGGAGCCGAGTTCTTTTCTGCTGAATACCGATTACATCTTCACAAACACGATGACCATGGTGAAGAGGGTGAGTGACTCAATAAATGCGAGCCCGAGCACCAGGAAGAGCATAATGCCTGGGCGGGTGCCGGGGTTGCGGGCCAGAGCCTCAACGGCAGAGCCGACGGCGCGCCCTTGACCAAGGCCGCACAGTCCAGCCGCAAGGCCCATGGCAAGTCCGGCGCCGATCGGAATCAGGCTGGCCGAAGCCGTGCCAGTATCCGCAAAGGCCGGAACGGCAAAGCACAAAGCCGCCAAGGCCATAAATACATATTGAAGTTTCCGCATAGTTCTCCAGCTTCCCTGAGAATTGGCTGCCAGTGGGTGGTTGAGGCTCACCGTGCCGGCGTAACAACAGCTTTCAGCTCTCAGCTATCAGCTTTTGGCTCATTCGCCGGTGAGCCCATGTATCAACTCACCGATTCGAAAGTTAGAAGCTAGTAGCTATTGGCTAGAGGCTGTTCTTCACGCCTTTGGCCCCCTCACACTTGCAACCTATCCGATTTACCCGGAGCGGAAGCGCTCTCCGGCGGAATCTTGTTCTGAAGCTGTCAGCTCTCAGCCTTCAGCCTTCAGCCGCTTTATCGGTCAATCGACCGATCCGACCGAAATCGAAAGTCTTCGGCCCTCTCACATCGAAGCTGATAGCTGAAAGCTGTTTTTAGTGCTCATGCGCGGTCGCTACCGCCAGATAAATCATGGTCAGCAGCATGAAAACGAAAGCCTGAATGACCGAAACCGCAAAGTGCAGTCCCAGGAAGATGGAGGGCACGGCCAGCGGGATCAGTGAAAACCACACCAGCGTGAGCAAGTCGCTCGCAAACATGTTGGCGTAAAGACGGATAGTGAGCGACATCATGCGCGCAAAGTGCGAAACCAACTCAATGGGCAACATGAGCGGCGCCAGCCATGGCAACGGCCCGCAGAAATGCTTGAAATATCCCACCGGTCCCTGCACCCGAACGCCGTGCAGGTTGTAGTAGATGAAGGTGAGCACGGCGATGCCCAACGGAACCTCGGGCCGGCTCGTGGGCGTAGTGACGCCGGGAATGAGGCCGAGAAAGTTGTTCAAAATGATGAAGAGAAAAACGCAGGTGACAAAGGCCTGGAAGCGCTCGGAACCATGACCGATGATCTGGTCGGAAAGATTGCCCACGCCCTCGTGCAGCATCTCCATCACGTGTTGCGCGGGGCCTGGATTCTCAACCGACATTGAAGCGCGAACAAATAGGAAGATGAGAATAAGGCCGCTGGCCACCAGCAGTTCCAGCGCGAAGGCGGCATTGATGCGATATGCGCGCTCGGCCGCTTCGCTGGCGCTCAGGCCTAACCCCTGGTAGAGCTTCATTTCAAAGCCCCGCAGAAGCAGGTTTACCAGATTTGTAAATCCGAAAAGTTCAGGCATTCGAGACTGAAATCTTTCTGTTTCCGCTCAAACCGGGCGGGAAAAGTCCTTCCGTTGTTAGCTGCGAAGCAGGCTAATCGCTTCCCACGCCATGGCCAGCACCGCCAGGCCCAGGCCGCAGAGAAGCGCCACCACAGAACCCCGGAAACATTTCAGGCTAACATAAAGCACCCCAGCAAAAATTATGAGCCTGAATATAAAGAAGATGCTCGCTACCAAAGCGCCCTGCGGCGTTTGCTGCCGGTCCATTTTGGCACGGATGAAGTGGGTAAGCCGCATCCACTCAAAAATGCTCGCGGCCGAGATTGCCGTGCCGGTGGCCATCATGGCGGCGTTGCGCCAGCCTGAGGCCTTCCAAAGTATGAGTGAGGCCACTACTCCGATTACGACGATAATTCGCAGCGCGCGCTTGAGCAGCGCTTCAAGGCCCTGGTCGGTCAGATTCTCAAGAGGATGGCTTGCTTCTGTCATGAACTCGATCCGGAGCCTCCGCTTTCATCTTTGCCGGCGGACTCGCCCGGAATTTTCTTATCGGCAGCCAGGGCCAGCCTCACCACGTATACCAGCCCTGAAGCCCCGCCAAACATCACTCCAACTGCGCCGATCCAATGCTGATGCAGGCGGCTGTCGAGCCACGCTCCGCCCAGCCAGCCGATAAATGCGGCGCAGGGCAGCACCAACGCTACCTGGATTAATTTCTCAGCTTGGACAATCGCGTCCACAATGCCCGAAGCTTTGCCGCGCGGGTTCGAATCGGGAATGGGGCGATTCCAGGGCATACCTCGTGATTATCCACGATGGATGCTCTTCCATGCGATGCAGCCGCGCCTATTTCCTGGCCGTCGCAGCGGCAAGAGCTGAGGCTCTCAGGCGGAACCTGCCTTCGTCGCCGCTCACCTGCACAAAATTCAGGTCGCGGTCCACGTCACTGCTATCGCCGTTGTTGTACTCCTTCAGTTTTACCTTGGCTTCAAAGTAGTAGACCTTTCCGGCCTCCGCAGTAAACTCCGCCACGCCGATCTTCTGCCGCAACCGGGGGAATGCCGATTGCCAGTCCATGCAGAGATGGTGCTCGCCGGGCGCAACGTCGACAGTGAAGTACGAGTTGCCCTGGGTAGCCCCGACCCATGCTCCATCCAATCCATAGCGGCTGGTGGGCGAGCCGCAGCTCCAGCAGGCGAGGTTCTTGTCGAGAGCCTCGATGAAAATAATCTGTGCCTTGCCGGGTTGTGGCGGGGTGGGCGCGGGTGGATGCTTTGCGGTTGTCACTTCGAACTGGACCTTGTCGTCGCCGCAACTATCCGGCAGAGTAGTGCACCGGGCCTGGATCGCAACGATGAGCGGAACAAGAAAGAGAAACGCGCCGATGGCTTGCTTCAAGAGTGTTTTCATGGATAGCTTCGATGCGTCTTCTTGCTTATAACTACCCGTTATCACGCGCACCCGTGATGGCGGTCACGCGGCTCGCAAGCAGCGCGACGAGTGTAGATGGGTGATTGGGGGCTGTCTACTTCTTCTGCGTCCAGAAGCTGAGTGCCGACTGCTTGAGCAGTAATTCGCCGTTCTGGGGCGGGATGGGCGCAAACATCATCTCGCGCACGCTGAGGTTCGGATTCGACGCCTCGTGAACCACTACTGCAATCTGGAAGTAATACACCTTGCCCGCTTCGGCATTCACGGTCGCCTCGCCGGATTTGCGATCGATCTGTGCGGTAATCGATTGCCAGTCGGCACAAACGTTATGCGGGCCGGGATCGACGTCGAGCGTAAAGTACGAGTCGCCATGATTGGCGCCTACCCACGCACCATCAAGGCCCACGCGCGTTGTGGCGTCGCAGGCCAGGCAGTGGTGGTACTTGTCGCCTTTGTCCATGGTCTCGACAAAGACAAACTGTGCCTTACCGGCGCCGGGTGCGGGAGCGGGCGGTGGATCTTTTTGCGTCTTCACGTCGAAGCGGACCTTGTCGTCGCCGCAACTCGGTGGCAGAACCGTGGCCGAGACGCGGGCGGTGGAGGCAGCAAGCAGGGGCAGCAGCAAAAATACAGCATATATGCGCAATGGATTCTCCGGTGCGGCAGCAGCCGCGGGGGGCCTGGGAAACTCAAACTTGTGAGCGGGAAGGGTGCGCCCGGCCTATCTCTCGCCGTTCATTGGCATTTGTGAAAGCCACGCAGCGATATACTGGCCGTTGCACCATCCATCTACTATCAGCCAGGGGATGCAGAGTGTTCGAATCAGAATTTGAGCATGATCTCTTTAGCCTGCGCAAGGCAAAACTTGAAGAGATCGAGAAGCTGGGGCAGGCCGCTTACCCCAACCAGTTCCCTTTCACGCACACCATTCCCGTGGTGCGCGAGAAATGGGATTCGGCCACCGGCGAAGAGCTTGAGGCCAACCGCACCACGGTTGCAGTGGCCGGTCGCATCATCGCCATACGCCTGATGGGCAAGGCCGGTTTCGCAACCTTGCTGCAGGAAGGCAAAAAGCTCCAGATCTACGTGCGGCTTGATGCCGTGGGCGAACAGGGATGGGCGCTCTACAAACTGCTCGACCTGGGCGACCACATCGGCGTCTCGGGCTATCTGTTCCGCACGCGGACCGGAGAGTTGTCAGTGCATGCCGAGCGGCTCACCTTCCTCGCCAAGGCCATGCTCGCGCTGCCTGAAAAGTTTCACGGCCTGGCCGACGTTGAGCTACGCTACCGCCAGCGCTACGTGGATTTGTTCACTAATCTCGACGCCCGCGAAGTATTCGTAAAGCGCGCCAAAACGCTGCGCGCGCTGCGCACGTTTTTCGACAGTCGCGGCTATCTCGAAGTGGAAACGCCGATGATGCAGCAGATCGCCGGAGGCGCGGCAGCACGGCCGTTCACGACGCACCACAACGCGCTCGACATGGATCTGTTTCTGCGCATCGCGCCCGAGCTTTATTTGAAGCGCCTCGTGGTGGGCGGCCTCGATCGCGTCTACGAGATCAATCGTAACTTCCGCAACGAGGGCGTGAGCACCCAGCACAACCCCGAGTTCACCATGCTGGAGTTCTACCAGGCATATGCGAATTACCACGACCTGATGCAGCTCACTGAAGAGCTGTTCGCATTTGTTGCTCAGGAAGTGAATGAGACGACGGTAACCGAGTTCAACGGGAACACGATCGATCTCGGCAAGTGGCAACGGCTGACGATGAGGGAATCGATTATTCAATGGTGGCCCAAAGAAAGTGGAATCATAGCGAAAGCAACGGACTTCGACAGCAAGGACTTACTCGGAACTCTGATTGATACCGCGCATTACAACCTGTCGAAAATAGGAAGCAACGGGGCTGTCAGTGTAGGACCTCACGACCCAGCGGAAATGAAGTATGCCGACGAAGTAAAGCTCTTCGGAATGGCCCACTATCTTCTCCGGGAGGGAGCGCCCCTCGGCAAGGTGATCTATCACCTGTTTGAGGCGGTCGTCGAACCCAACCTTATCCAGCCCACCTTCATCTACGATTACCCGACCGTCGTCTCGCCCCTCTCCAAGCAAAAGCCTGACGATCCCGACCACGTAGAACGCTTCGAGATCTTTGCCGGCGGCTTCGAGCTGGGCAATGCTTTCAGCGAACTGAACGACCCGGTGGAGCAGAAGAAGCGTTTTGAAGATCAGCTCGGCGAGCGCGCCCGCGGTGACGACGAGGCCCATCAGATGGACGAGGACTACGTACGCGCGCTGGCTTACGGCCTGCCTCCCACCGGCGGCGAAGGCATCGGCATCGACAGGCTGGTAATGCTGCTGACCGGCTCCAAGTCAATTCGCGATGTGATTCTGTTTCCGCTGATGAGAAAAACAGGGAACGAGGGAACAAGGGAAAAAGGGAACGAGAAACAGAGCTAGCCCCGCTAGCTCCGCTTTGAAACTAGGAGCTAGCAGCTAGAGGCTAGGAGTTGTATTTGAACATCCTTTTCGTCGGCGACATCTTCGGCAGCGCGGGACGCAGGATCGTGCGCGAACACATCGGCCACGTGCGCGAGGCGCACAATGTCGAGCTCACGGTCGTCAACGTTGAAAACGCCGCAGGCGGCTTTGGCGTCACGCCGCAGATTGCCGAAGAGATCTTCGACTGGGGCGCCGACGTGCTGACCACTGGCAACCACGTGTGGGACAAGCGCGAACTGGTCGACTATTTGAACTCAGCGCCCGCTGACAGCGCCGCACGTTCGCGCCGCGTACTGCGGCCTGCCAACTTCCAGCCTGGCTTGCCCGGCTACGGCGTCTACGAAGGCGTGACGCAGAGCGGCGTCGCCTACGCCGTTCTCAATCTGCAGGGCCGCGTCTTTATGTCCGGCACCAACGACCCGTTCAATGCCGTCAACGAACTGCTGGCCGGCATCAAGGCCAAGGTCATCCTGCTTGATTTCCACGCCGAGGCCACGAGCGAAAAGGTCGCCATGGGTTGGCATCTCAATGGTCGCGTCACTGCCGTTCTGGGCACGCACACGCACGTGCCCACGGCCGATGAGCGCATCCTTCCCGGTGGCACGGCCTACCAGACCGACGTGGGCATGAGCGGCCCCTACGACAGCATCATCGGAGTGGATAAGGACCTGGTGCTGCACCGGTTTCTGACGGGAATGCCGGGCAAGTTCGAACCCGCGAAGGGAAACCCCAAGATGTGTGCGGCCCTCATTACTTGCGACCCTGACACCGGCCGAGCCAGCCACATTCAACGCCTGATGCTGGGCGAATAAGACTCTGAGATCGACAAATACGGCAAGTCTACGGGCCACCCAGTCAATGGCCAAAAAAGAAGGGCGGCCTGATAAGCCGCCCTTCATCTATCCCAGGAGTTTCCGGATTGTTACTCGCCCGAATGGTGCGCTGCCGACGCAGCGTGATGGGCGGGCGTGGGCTTGTGAGGGGCAGCTTTCTTTTCAGCTTGCACAAAGCCGTCGCTCAACACAATCTGAGCCGACGCGTCCTTGCCGTTGGCCGCGGGAATCTTGGAGAACGTGCTGTAAGTCGCGTCCAGTTCCGTGGCCGGCTGCAGTGCAAGAGTCGCACCGGCAGCGGGAACATCCTTGCACGAGGCGGGCTCCTTCATATTCACAATAAAGTCGGCTACCTTGCTGTCCTTGGCGTCCTGCGTCACGGCAACGTCAACGGCTGCCACCGCCGGCTCCACTTCGATCTTGTGGATCTTGGCCGGCGCCTCGGTCAGCGCTTCGATCGCGTCAGTGTCAGCCTTTACGCCGTTGTTAAGGATGTATTCCTGCGCTTCCTTCACCTTCAGTTCGCCCGGCGCTTCGGGCACCTTGCTGCAATCGGCCGGTGTGGTGAGCTTTACGATGTAGTCCTTGGGTTTGGCTGCAGCAGTCGCGGTCACGGTCACCTTCAGCACCGTGGCCTGCGCGGTAATCACCACGCCCGGAACCGGAGTCTGCTGCCCTTTAAGCAGCGCCCACAAGCCATTGGCGTCATCGTCAGAGCCGTTGGCCAGGATGTATTCCTTATCCTCGAGACTCAGCAGCTTTGGGTCGCCGCTGGTGTAGGCGTGATGGGCAAGCTCTGCGGGAGTGGGCGCCGGGGCAATGGTAAAGCTGGCAGGCGGGAAAAGAGAAGACCGGGCCTGGGTCTTGATGGCGTCGATCTGCGTCTTGATGGCGGCGTCGCCATCGAGTGTGCCGTGGTAGCGCTTGTACCAGTAATCGAGCTTGGGCTCGATCTGCGGCTGGTATTGCGCCGGGGCAAAGTCCCAGGCGCGTGCGTAGAACCATACTGCCTTCACCACATCCTTCTTCGGGCTGGGCTTGGCCAGCGCCTCAGCCAGGTTCAGCGTATCCACAAGACAGGGGCCAGGCTTGGTACACGCATCGGCTGAATACAGCATCAGCTCCCTGTTGTATTCGTCGACCGCGGCGGCGTAGTCCTTTTTCGAGGCTGCGTCGTCGAGCGCGATTGCCGAGTGGAAGATCGGGAAAGCCGCGCCGGTAATGTTCGTCCAGGTGGCTGCATCTGTTTCGGCCGGCTTGGTTGCGCCAAGGCCCTTCTGGGCGAGAATGGCGGCATTGTCGCAGGGCTGGGGATCCTTTAGATCGCCTGTCTGCGGATCCACGGCACTCTTGCATTGCGCCGTGTCGATGTAAACCGAAATGAAGATCGCCTTCATATTGTTCGGATCCAACTGCAGCAGCCGGCTGGCGGCATCCAGCGCCTTGGGAACGTTATGGGCCTGCTGGTAAGCATCGATCAACTGGTCGAGGATGGTCTTCTTGACCGGGGTTTGAGGATAGGTCTGCAGGAAATTCTCGAGCGCCTGGGCCTTGGCCGCCGGATCGCTCTGGGTAGTGGCGTTTTGATAAGCGTTGTATTGGTCCGCGGGCAGGCTAACCTGGCCCGAGTCCTGTGCTGGTGCCTGCGCTGGCACTTGAGGCGGGTGAGCAAGGCAAATGGCGGCCAATGCCATCGCAGATGCAAAGACTAACTTCTTCATTCAGTGCTCCTGGGAATTGCTGAAATGGCGATCGATAATACTCATTTTCTACTGGAAATTACAACCGCTCTGAGCGGCGGCTAGGCGCCGCGGCGACGGTTACTACAATACCACGGCATCCGATGCAGTAATGGAAGGATTATAGAAACCCGCGCTGCCCCTGACAAGCAAACACTTCGGGAAACCTTAGACGGGCGATGCCGTGACCGATTCCCAAGTTTTCTGAGGCGCCGTTTTCTCCCGATTCCTCTTCCGCCGGCGAATATTCTTCCTTAAAGGAGATGCCAATCCGGCGTCTGGAGCCTTCTCCTACTGCAACAGCCGCACCAGTTCCGCCTGCTCGGCCAGAAAGGCATCGTGCCCGTGTGCGCTCTCCATCTGGCGGTAATCGGCGTTTGCGCCCGCGGCCCGCACCGTCTCGGCAAACAACCGCACGTCTTCGGCCGGGAACAGCCAGTCTGTGCTGATGCCCACAAAGCTCAACGTGGCCTTAATCCGCCCGAACGCGTCCTGGGGTGAATCGAAACCACGCAGCGGATCCCAGGTGTCCATCGATCGCATGATGGAGAGGTAGGAGTTGGCCTCGAAACGCTCCACAAACCGCCTTCCCTGCTCGTCGAGATACCCGGCCACGTCGAAACGGCCACCGATCAGGCCGCCGCAGCGATCCTCGAGCCAGGGATCCTCGCCATTGCGGTTGGGATTGCGCCCGTAACGCTCCTCGAGCAACGGAGCCGACTTGTAGCTGATCATTCCAATCTGGCGAGCCAGCGAGAGCCCCTTCCGCGGAGGCTTTTGCGGCAGGTAGCGGCCGCCCTCCCACTCCGGATCCTGTTCGATAGCCTGCCGTTGCAGATGGTTGAGCGCCAATCCCATCGCGCCCAGGGGCGCCACGCCAATAATCAGCGCCCGCTCTACGCGCTCGGGGAAAAGCACCGACCACTCCAGCGCCTGCATGCCGCCAATGGAGCCGCCCAGGGTGAGCCGCAGCCTGCGGATGCCGAGCGAGTCTAGCAACTGCGCCTGCGCGCGCACATTATCGCGAATTGAAACCAGGGGAAAGTCGGGACCGTAGGGCTCGCCAGTCTCGGGATTCACCGATCCCGGTCCGGTGGACCCATAGCAGGAGCCCAGCATGTTGATGCAGATGACAAAATCGTGCTCCAGCGAGAGCACTGCCCCGGGAGCGAAGATTTCAGGCCACCAACTGCCAACCAGCGCCGAACCCGACAGCGCGTGGCAAACAAGTACGGCGTTATCTCTCGCTGCATTCAGCCGGCCGTAAACGGCATAATGCAGCGTCGGACAGTCCAGCGAGCGCCCGCATTCAAGCACCAACGGCTCCATGAGCACAAAGTCGCCTTCGTAGGTGGGCGCAATCGTCTTTGGTGGCGGCGATGCGCCGCTGCGATTAAATGAGTCGGTAGCCATGTCTTTCCTAAGTTATCAGCATACTAGCGAAGTCAGCGAGGCTGGCGGAGTCAGCAGCTTCAGCAAAAAAAGCTACCCCGGCGAAGGTTCTTCTAGTCCCTGGTCCCTGGTCCCTAGTCCCTAGTCCCTGGTCCCTAGTCCGTGCCCATTGGCAATTTCGATGGCCTGGTCCAAATCGGCCAGAATGTCGCGAATGTCTTCAATGCCCACCGAGAGCCTTACCAGTTCCGGAGTTACACCGGTCGCTGCCTGCTCCTCCACCGAAAGCTGTTGATGCGTAGTCGACGCCGGGTGAATCACCAGCGACTTGGCATCGCCGATATTGGCCAGCAGCGAGAACAGCTTGAGCGTATCGATCAGCTTCTTGCCGGCATCGAATCCGCCCTTGATGCCGAAGGTCACCAGCGCTCCCGCGCCGTCAGGCAGATACTTTTTTGCCCGCTCATGGTACTTGCTCGATGCGAGGCCGGGATAGTTGACCCACTCGACACCCGGATGCCCGGCCAGATGCTTTGCCACCGCCAGGGCGTTCGCTGAATGGCGCTCCATACGCAGATGCAGCGTCTCAATGCCCTGTAGCAGCAGGAACGCATTGAATGGCGAGAGCGCCGCACCGGTATCGCGAAGTCCCTGAATGCGGGCCTTCAAAATGAATGACAGCGGCCCAAATGCCTGCGTGTACGAGAGCCCGTGATACGAGGGATCGGGCTCGGTAAACTCGCTGAACCGCCCCGACGCCGCCCAGTCGAACTTGCCCGCATCCACAATCACGCCGCCGATGGTGGTGCCATGCCCGCCCAGAAACTTGGTGGCAGAGTTCACCACAATGTCCGCGCCCCACTCAATGGGCCGCACCAGTGCCGGCGATGCCGACGTGTTGTCGACAATCAGAGGCAGCTTGTGTTCATGCGCAATCGCGGCCAGCCGCTCAATATCCACCACGTCGAGCTTGGGATTGCCCAGCGATTCTGTATAGATGGCGCGGGTCTTGTCGTTGATCAGCGCGCGCAGGCCATCGAAATCGTCGGCGTCAACAAACTTGACCACGATGCCCAGCCGCGGCAGTGTGTAGTGAAACAGGTTGTAGGTTCCGCCGTAGAGCGAAGTGGTGGAGATGATCTCCTCGCCGGCCTTGGCCAGCGTGAGAATCGTCAGCGTCTCGGCCGCCTGGCCTGACGCGGTTGCAAGCGCCGCCGCCCCGCCCTCGAGCGCCGCCACGCGCTTCTCAAACACGTCGGTTGTGGGGTTCATAATGCGTGTGTAAATGTTGCCAAATTCCTGCAGGCCAAACAGCCGAGCCGCATGGTCCGCATCGTGGAAGACATACGACGTGGTCTGGTAAATGGGCACCGCACGCGCGCCGGTAGTGGAGTCTACCTCCTGACCTGCATGTACGGCAAGAGTGGCAAGTTGCTGCTTTGTTTCTTCAGACATTGTGATCTCCTTCAGGGCAATGCTCTCAACCAAAAAGTGGAAGCGTGGAACGCAAAACGGCCCGAATCCTTATCCGGGACCGGGCCGCCTGACTTCAAGAATCGGTTGCGCCTAGCGCAAATGCCGTTCACGAGCCCCACGGACGGGTCCCATCGCCATACACATGCACATGGCCATGACCGCGGTTCCGTGTTCCTGTGAATTCAGCATGGTTAAAAGTATCAAGGGGGGATTCTCCAATGTCAAATGATTTTGCTCAGCCAAAATAGAGGATTCCCGTGACAAGATCGTGCCAGACGATGACGACAAACGCGATCACCCACGCAACGCAAAGCAGCACATCGACGCGCGCCCGGCGGTCACTTTTCCACTCATCGAGAAAATAGAAAAACGCCACGGCAGCTGCAGCGGTGGCAAGCATGAGCCATGCAAAATCTGCCCTGAACCCATCCAGCCGGTAATTGCCGAACCATTCATCGGCCAGGCCGGGAGTGTTTCCTGTACCCGCATATCGAGGCCAGAACGAAAGCGCGAAGAAGACCACATTGACGGAGAGGACGATGCGAAGAATCAGAGCATGAAATCGGAAGTAACTCGTCTCGGCCGGCTCAAGCAAATCCTGTTCTGGCCTCGCCATTCGCGCCCTCCCCTGAACCTCTCCCTATTCCCTAGTCCCTAGTCCCTAGTGTCCTGTCTCTAAAGTTCGCGTACAAAAGCGAGCAATGGAGTCGAGTATCTGGTCGGCGGTCTTATGCCAGACGAAGGGCTTTGGGATCTTTGTTGTGGTTGTTGATGAACGCCGTGA
>Ga0181535_10004945_pt1 | contig 14507 bp, 12 predicted proteins | sample PEATcosm2014_Bin_44_FD_119774 | JGI IMG/M metagenome (GOLD analysis project Ga0181535, IMG submission 119774) | Peatland microbial communities from MTU Mesocosm Facility, Houghton, MI, USA - PEATcosm2014_Bin17_30_metaG | ecosystem: Environmental > Terrestrial > Soil > Wetlands > Peat | place...
AGCCGAACCGCTTCCTGCTTGAACTCCAGCGTGTACCTGCCTCGTTTACCGTTCCGCATCTTCGTATCCCTTTCGCTATTACACCAGCTCGCTATGGGATACGTTTTGCGTGGGCAAGGTCAATACCCCATCGATAAGGAGTCGCCCCCCACGCGGGGGGCGTGGATTGAAACCCAGCGCCGGATGATTTTGTCTACTTGATTTGGCCCCTTTTGATCGTCTTATTTGGCCCCACCTTGGGTTTGATTTTGTCTTTCCGTGTTGGCCTTAGCAGAAGGAGCCCGAAGGCGACTGGAGCTAAGGCCAACACAGAGCGGCGCCTCATCCCCTGCCGTTATGGGGTGAAGCCTGGCAGCGGATTGCCTGTACTTTATACTGTGCCTCCTTTCCGCGCCAACGTTCTGCGGAAGCGGTACGATTCGTCGCCTGTCTCGATGATGTGGGCCTGGTCGGTCAATCAGAGTAGCGAACTCACGAATATAGGTAAACATGACCAAAGTGAATGATTCTGCTTTTCAGAGAGGGCCAAAATCATACCCTAAACCCCCACGCAGGCACCGGGAAGGCTCGCCGATCAGGCTCATCTGCCCAGCACTTCTGGAAGACTGGTCGTGGACAGAACGGTTCCGATCTGGGAAATCTATTCTTCTCAGTAGTTCAGCGCATAGATCTCTGAGGTATTCAGCCAGCGGTTCAGGAGCACCGCATTGTCTGGCGTCAGGGAGAACCACGTGTCCAGTTGGCCTACCGACTTGCTGAATGAGTCAAGGTTCAACACGGTCTCAACAGTGCCTCCGCCCACGGCCACACGCAGAATCTCTGTTGGGCCACTCATCGAACTCTTGGTATATACGTACCGGGAATCCGAGGACCAGCTCACGTCATTTCCATTGATCCCGTCCGCGAGTTTGCGCCACCTCTGGCTGCCCCGATCAAATACGAGAAGCTCGCGTTCCACAGCATTTAGCGCGGCAATGTGGCGCCCATCCGGGGACAAGCGCGCCGTGGATAGCCCTTGCGAGTTAGGAAGTGTTATAACTTTTCCACTTGCCAGGTCAATTCGATGAATGGCGCAGGTGCCCCCTTCCTGACAGAAGACGTTTCCGTAGACCAGGAACCTGCCGTCCGGAGACCAGGTAGGTGCTCCCTGGCTGTCGTCGCCCCTGGAGGCTTCTTTGAAAACGCCCCCGGCTGCCGGCAGTACAAAGATGCGGAATGGCCGGTGCGGAAGCTGCCCCATGAAGGCTATCCACTTGCCGTCCGGTGACCACCTTGGCAACTGCACGCCCATGCCTGCCGGACTCAATTGCCTTGCGTCGCTGCCGTCGGCTCGGCTCACCCACAAGGAGGCGTTCTGCGACTTTACATACGTTGCAAATTCCCTGTTCTTCGTAAAGTCGACAAAGGTTGCGAATGCTTCAGGGAGCAGCATCGTAAAGCTACGCGTGGAGAGATCGTACCGAACCAATTCTCCTTGCTGGTTTTCACCGTTAATGACAAAGATCTTTCGCGCACCGGCATCCGCGGCAAGCCCGCCAATCTTGTCTAAGTGCGTGCTTAAAGAATAAGTCTGAAACGATCCTGTACGCCACCAAGGTTGCGGACGCAATTGCAAGAGGCGATTTTCTGTCGAGCCCTTCTCAACGGAGAAATAACCATTTGCGTCCCGAGCCAACAAACCTACCTTGCAGCATCTATCCCCCGCAGTGCGCAATGGCGTAACACGCTCTGCGTTGAGGTTGCCATCAAGGTCCATTTGCCACAGGAAAGCATCGCCGGTCGGGAGACTCTGGAGAAAATACAAGAGATGCTTCCCGTCTGACGACCACTGAAGAGACCGCGGAATCCCGCCCAGATGGCTAAGAAGACGGATGTGACCGCCTTCTGGTGATGCAACGTAAATAGCTTCCCCGGACGCGAAAGCGATCCAGTCTCCGGCTGGTGACCACGCGGCAGTGTGACATTTTAACCCAGCTATCTGGTATGGCGGCTCACCGGTCGTCGGAACAATCCAGAGCGGATGCTCATCTTCGTGGCCTTCATCGGAAATAACCAGAAGAAACTTGCCATCCGTGCTGATGTCTTCCGGCTGAGGGTTAGGCAGCGGCAAGGCCATCCGCAGAATGGGTCCTCCACTCACCGCCATGCGAGAGAGGATCTCTTTGTCCCCAACGTCCTCGTTGAAATAGAGTTGCTTGCCGTCGGTAACGAGCGTCCACTTGGCCGTGCCATCGCTGGTCAACTGCGTGACACCTGTGATTTGAATCGCTGGTTGACTCGACAGACGCCACGCGATCCCCAGGACAGAGGCCGACAAGATGGATGCGGCAGCAACTGCATAGATAACCGGCCGCTTGATTCGTCTCTTGAGCGATAAAGCTGCGGGGAGCTTGGAAGCTGCGTCCTGTTCGCGCTGGGCCGGCGTGGATGACGCCATGAGCCCAGCGCCACCCGATTCTTCAAACCACCGGTCGATTTCATGCCGGTAGGCAAAGACGGGCTGGCGTTTTCCGCCTGGGACCCGATGCACAGGAAGCCCTTTTTGCTTTTCCCAACGAATCACGGTTCGGACGTGCCATCCGAGGTAGACGGAGATGGCTTCCCACCCGTCTAGCCGGTCGTCTGCCGTGGACTGATTGGTCATGGCTGTTGAAATCCGGGGCAAAACGTGAAACCGAGGACCCGACCGCCCGTAAGGCCAGAAGCCCCAAGGGCAATGTCAACAAAAGTTCATTCCAGTCACATCTTGTCTCTTGCAAAAGACTAGTCCTTGGCCCTTTCATCGCACAAGATAATTTTCGCGCAGAATCAGGCTCCATTACCTTACGGGTCCACGGCCTGCGGCTGGGCAGCGAGCCTAAGAGACTTGACGAGCCAGAACTGCGCGAACCGAGGCTGGTATGGTTGGCTTGGTTCGGAGTTGGAGTTTAGGAAGAACGTCTAGCCGGTTAGTCCGGTTCGCCTTTATTGCTGTTCTGTCATCTCTCATGGCAGGTTGTGGCGGAGGAGGCGGCAGCAGCACAACCCCAGTATCCCCCACCATTACGTCGGTGAGTGTGTCTTGCGCCCCCACGAGCGTCCAGACCGGCCAAACGAGCCAATGCACAGCGACTGTGTCGGGAACCGGAGCGTACAGCTCTGCGATCACATGGTCGGCTGATTCAGGAACGATTACAAGCTCCGGCTTATATACTGCGCCTTCTTCCGTCCCCGCCTCCGGTAAAGCAACAATCACCGCAACCAGCACGCAGGATTCGACTAAATTTGGAACAGCAACGTTCACTGTGAATCCGCCTCCCACCATTACGTCTGTTACCGTAACTTGCTCTCCAGCATCCCTCCTATTGGCCAGTGGGGCCTCATCCACTTGTTCGGCGACCATTAGCGGAACGGGAGGCTTCAGTTCCACTGTCAACTGGACGGCAAGCAGCGGAACGATTACATCCTCGGGCGTCTTTACACCGACAAGCGGAGGCACGAGCACAATCACAGCTACTTCCGCCCAAGACCCAACGAAGTCCGGCCAGTTCTCGATCCCCGTATTTGTCCCCCCTTCAGGTTCCGCTTTTCAGGCGGTTGGACCTGGGGGCGGCAACATTAGTGCTGTCGTCGCAGACCCTTCGTCTTCCGGCACACTATACGCATCCGCACTCCAATCTGGATTATTCAAAAGCACAAACGGTGGGAGTACTTGGAAACGGATTGCCACAAATGTTACTAGTGACTTCACGCGAGCGCAGGGCGTTACTTTAGCTCCGAATGGAACTTTATATGTGCTCTGTGGCTGCGGACCTAACAATGGCAATGAAACCGTCTTCCGAAGCACAGATAGCGGCAACACATTCACCGATATTGGGGAATCGTTTAGTAATGGCGTTTCGTCGGTCTTGCCCGATCCGCTTAATAGCGATGTGATATATTTCACAGACTCTATGGGGGTGGTTTACAGGTCGAAAGATTCTGCTCAAACGTGGTCTGTCTTGACCTTTCCAGGATCTTGCAGTGGCACAATGACTCCTCCGGATTTATCGACCGAGGGAACGCTATACTATGAATCGCCCTGCTCAGGTTTTTATGCTTCAAAGGATTTTGGAAACACTTGGACGTTGCTGAATGGCACTTTCACAGAGATGCTCCAGTTCGCTCAGAGTCCAAGTGATCCGTTGCGCATGTACGCAAGTGTCAACACTTGCGGCAGCAATGGCGGATCGAATTGTCAACAGTTCTTTTCCAGCTCTGACGGTGGCGTGGCGTGGAGCAGCCGCACGGCATCAGTAGAGTTTTGCTCTGGAGTATTTGGCTGCGGCGGAATTGCGATAAGCCCAAGCAATCCTGATGAGCTGTACGGTTTTGCTGATTCAATCTACGTCGCCTCAACGAACTCATGGGACTTTAAAGTTCTTGCCCATTCGACTGATGGCGGATTGTCGTGGTCCCCAGTCAGCTATCCAACTCTCTATCCAGTAATTAACTCAGCGCCCGGGTATTACATGACATCGCTCCAGTGGCTCTCGAACCCCTCCATGCTGATCGGTGTGCTAGCAGAGCATCTTTGGCAAATCCCATTCGATGGTTCACCATGGGGCGATATAGATAAGGGGCTGGCCGCCAACTTCGGTGGGCAGATTGCGATTGATCCGAGTTCCCCAGCCACCGTATATCTCGCAGCCTCAAATAATTCAGGCATTAGTAAGAGTACCGATGGCGGCTCAACATGGAAAAGCACGTTCAACGGGACCGCTGCGTCTGTTGCGGTTGATCCATTCAATTCGAATCACCTCCTTGTGGGGGTTCCTGCTGGTTTAGATCCCCTGACTTACTCAAACGCTCTGCAGGTCTCGAACGACGGAGGAGTTACATGGTCAAACGGCTCAGCATCGACTGGGCTTAGCGACCTTCCCACTATGATCCTCTTTGATCCGACGTCCCGCGGCACGGTGTATATGAGCTCCCAGTTTGGAGGAATATCGAAGTCGAGTGATGGTGGAGTAACATGGTCAACGATCACCGTTGGGTTGAGTAGTCCGTCGGTATATTCGATCGCTCTTGACCCCACAAACTCGCAGATCCTCATTGCTGGCACGGGGGGGGGCACCTACAGATCGCAAGATGGAGGTCAGACCTGGAGTCAAACTAATTCCTCAATAATAACTTCTGTTTCATTTGATCCTAACCACGCTGGAGTTGCCTACGCCGCCTACAAGACATTACTCAAATCAACCGATCACGGGAATTCTTGGATCGATATGACACCCGTGCTGAGCGGGAGCCCATATCTGAATGTAATTGTAGACCCGAAGGTCGCAGATAATCTTCTGGTGATTGCTTCTCTCGACACAGTTGGTTGGTCACCTGACGGGGGAAAGACATGGACGTGGTATCAGAATGTTTTGCCGCAGACCTACTTCACGGTAACTGGGGATTTTGCAAGTGTCGGCGGTGGGATATCGCTTCCCACGGTGGCGTCGAGCAGTCCTGAAGTTCTCTACATTCCGAGCATGACCAGTGGGATTATTTCCCTCACTATGCCGCAGTAAGGTCTGCGGCATCGAGATCTAGATCGCTGGTGGGGAGTTTGTATCCGAACCAAAAGGAGGCAAGAATGTTAGTTTCAGAATCCGTACCATCACTTAATTTGCCGTCAGGAGGCCAATCAGTGAAGACGGACCGCCAAGAGTGGATTTACCGGGGCGGAGCAGGCCTTATTATTGCCCTCCTTCTGTGGTTGGCTTACCAAAATCGGTTCGACGGCGGAGTGCTGCTCCTTCTGGTGCCATTCATTATCGGCACAGTAATTGCGGCATTGCGCTTGACGCCAGTCTCTGCTGCGGTCAACTCAATCGAGAATTGGCTGAAGCGTGGCTCGGCTAACGCCGCAGGGCGTGAAGGCAAGTTCGCGCGATTCTTCCAGCGGCCATTCTTTGGCTCATGCCTCGCCATTTGTGGCCCCACTTCTTAGTAGAAGGATTATGGGAAGTTTCTAACCAGTTAAGCCGAAACCTGAAAGGACAAAACACTGTGAAATACGCCGCGCTTCTCATGCTGACTGCACTTCCGCTCGTTACGCTTGCAGCTCAAGATACCGAAACAGTGCAAGAGCCGGAATACGTCGGAATCGTCTTCGTCCTTGACCCAGCGGGCACACTATCGCCTCTTGAGAGACAGCAGGAAAATATCCAAACGAAAGTGAGAGCCTTCGGTTACGGAGGAGCTCAAAGCCCTTCTGTTTTCAGAGGCCCAAAGTCGCATGTGCGTTTTAAGACTGGTCAGAATATTGAGTTTGTCGTTCGACTGAACATTTCCGGGATCGAACCGGACAGGTTGGTCAAACTGAATATCCTAATGGTATCGAAGGACCAATGCGAGATCATTATGGCGAAAGTGGGTTCGGTGGGAATGATCTCGAAGTCAACAACTGGAGAATCCCTATGCACGTTGAACTTCGCCAAGTATGGAGAACAATCTCTCAAATTCGCCCCATCCGTGTCTCTGGAGCCGGGTGAATACGCGATAACTAGCATGGACGGGCAAAGTGGCTTTCTGTTTGGCATCGACCCTCAGTGAGGCTCTTGCGAAGTATCACCAATGACAACCGATTTCGTCGAGGAAGAATTGACAATGTTAGGACAACGAGATAATGTTGCCTGTCTTGTTAAAGCCTTCCCCCACAGCTCATGAAAGGAAAGAGACCCATGAAACGAACGTTTATTGTTTCTGCGCTGTTGGCAATTATGGTTCCTTCGATTGTTGGTCAGGCCGGTGATCCTGCCACCCTGCAACAAAAACTTAATGCCTCGTTCAAGATCACAATCTTGGCGGCCAACAATTCGGATATAGCTACTCCCGGCGATGTGGTCGAATTGCACAAGGACGGGATCAGGCTGTCTGCCCTGAACACTGTCCTGACGGAGTCGAACACCTACAAGGATGGCAAGATAGGGGGCGGGGCGGCGAAGAGAGCATGGGGTTCGTTTGGAACCTCCCTGCTTCAGGGAGTGGCAGCGGGACTAGACCCTTCAGGGGCAACGACCGTGTCCACCGGTCCTCCGCCACGCATTTTGGCCGCCGGTGACAAGTGCTGGATTCTGGCGATTACGGTTCAGAAGGACGGAGTTGTCTTCAAGCTCATCACCGATCCCAACGACAACGGGATGCGCTATCATGGCGACCTGAAGATTCTATTTCCCAATAAAAAACAGGTGCCAAGCGCGGATGTAATTCTGCCGATGATTGCCGAGGTGCTGAGCGTGGTGCAGTCGGAACCCCCACCCGAGCCGGAAGTCGTGGCACCGCCGCCGCCGCCGCCGACTCGTTATGACGAGCTTGCGCCGCCTCCGTCCCCTCCGGCGCCTGTCGTTACCGTCGGTGAAAGCAGGACCCAGGTGATCACTGACTTCGGCCAGCCGCAGAAAAAATCGGTCGTTGGGGCGAAAACGCTGTACTTCTATACGGACCTGAAGATGAAGGTTACCTTCATCAACGGGAAAGTGAGCAGCATTGACTAGGCTTCGCATATCCGAGACGAAGCGCAGAACCAGCAATTCGAGAGAGGAAAGTGGATCCGATGATGTTAAGCATTCATAGCAAAGCCGCGAGAATTGGCTCTACCGGAGTTATCCTTGCCGGATTTCTTGGCATAGCCACTCTGGCCAATGCAGGCACCAAGAACAACACGCCACCTCCGCCACCGCCCAGGCAGTCGGCGCCAGCTTCCAGGCCTGCACCTGCACAGCCTGCCTACAGGCCTACACAGCCCGCTTCCAGGCCTGCGCCATCACAGCCCACTTACAGGCCAAACCAGCCATCCACCAACAGGCCAAACCAACCCTCTACCGTCAGGCCTTCTCAGCCATCCACCTCCAATCCACGCGGTAACATCGGTGGCGCCGGTGCGCAGGGAAATCACCCCTCTACGCAGATTGCGCATCCCTCCGCCCCCAGGCCGACCGTCGCCAAAGGAACGACCGAGCGCCATGCCCCCAGCGGCAGCACGGTTCGTATGCGCGCCAACGGCAAACCCAGCGATATTCATGACGCCAAGCGCGGCATGACCGTGAACCACGGGCTGAATGGCGGACGCCGGGTTTCGGTCGAGGACCGCAGCCACAACCGCACTGTCTACCAAAAGGGCCGCGCCGGATACGTGCAGCACCCGTATAAGTACGGCCCCCACGAATTCGTTCAGCGCACCTATGTATCCCACGGTCGGGTTTACAGCCGCAGTTACATGGGCTATCCCTATCACGGCGCCTATCTCAGCATCTACACCCCCGGAGTCTTCTATTCGCCCTACTTCTATGGCTGGGCGTATAACCCGTGGGCTTCGCCGATTATGTTTGGATGGGGGTTCGCCGGCAGTCCCTGGTACGGGTACTACGGCTACTACTTTTCTCCGTTTGAGTCCTATCCATCAGCTTCTTATTGGCTGACCGACTATATGATCTCGTCGGATTTGCAAGCCGACTATGCAGCCCACACGGAGGCTGGCGAAACGGATGGCGAGGCTCCGGCCGTGGCTGGTCCTCCTATGCTAACGCCCGAGGTGAAGCAGCAAATCGCCAACGAAGTGAGGAATGAGTTGGCGCTGGAAAACAACGAGGCGACGCGGACATCGCACCAGCTGGATGTGGACCCCGGCTCCAGCGGCATTGATCGCCTGATGAGTGATGCCGCCAATGGCAAGTCGCACGTATTTGTGGTCGGAGCGTCGTTAGACGTTGTAGATGCCACGCAGGCTGAGTGTTCTCTGAGCGACGGCGATGTGCTGGTGTTGCAAACGGCGCCTCCCGCCGATGCGCCTGCCGTCGATCTTGTCGTGCTGGCCAGCAAGGGCGGGCAGGAGTGCCAGAAACAAGCCACGGTATCGGTGGCGCTGGCCGACTTGCAAGAGATGCAGAACCATATGCGGGAGAGCATCGACCAGGGGCTTCAGGAGTTACAGGCCAAACAGGGCAAGGGAGGGTTGCCGGCGTTGCCGTCCACCGTCCAACCTCAGCCGGCGCCGGCCCCCTACGCGGCCATCGCGCCCCCTCCTGATCCCAACGCGGCCACCGAGATTCAGCAGCAAGCCCAACAGGCCGACATGTCTGAAAAGGAAGTGACGGCCGAGGCCGCGCCGGGAGGCAGCCAATAAGCAGTTGACCAAACGCTTCTCTAACATTGTCACCGAAAGAAAGGATGCACGATGAATTGCACACAATGTGGCTCGTTACTAGATCCGGACTCCGCGTTTTGCGAAGATTGCGGTACAGCGAGCCCGAAGCCCAAGCCCGCCGCTGTCGAGATACCCGCGGCGCCACCAGCCCAAACCGCGGTTGTTACTGAGCGCGCCAGCAGACCCTGTCCCTTCTGCGGCGAACAGATTTTAACTGCCGCTATCAAGTGCCGCTTTTGTGGATCCAACCTTACTGCCGGTGCTCCGCTAGCGCAAGCGCCGGGAGGAATCACGCTGAATGCGCCGTCAGTTCCTGCCATGCCATCGGGAGGGGGCTATGCGGCGGCTCCTTCGATCATCATTCAAAATGTGCAGGCAACGCAGGCGCCTGTCGCCGCGCATCCGGGAATCTACAAGAATCCGGGGATAGCTTTCGCGCTTTCGCTCATTTTCCCCGGCGGCGGTCAGTTCTACAACGGTCATGTCGGAAAGGGGATTTTTGTGCTGGTGACCTTCTGGGCTTTTGGGATCACCTACATCTGGTCTCTTTTCGATGCTCCTCTTTCGGCGCAACGGATCAATCGTTTGGGGTTTTAGCCTATGAACTTTCCTGAGTTGGCAATTTTAGGCGTACTCGTAATCCTTCTGCTCATTGCGGTTGGGTTGCTCAGTTCACGAAGGCTTACTGAACACCTGGTCAGTCGCGGTGTGCTTCCACATCTGTTTCTGGAGCTGATTCCTGTCATTGTGCTGGGAGCTCGACTGGCGGCTGTGGCCATGATCCTAATCGGGCTAGTTCGCTTTCTGGCGGTCTCCGGGCTGCTATCGAGTGAGTGGATAGGGCGCTACGGGCTGGCGTCGCTGCTGGTCGTCCTGGGCATCGCCCTGCTCGGGCTTACCTTTCGTGAACGACGGAGCCCCTAGTATACGTTTGTGCTTGCCTTGGAGAGTAGCGCCCTCCATCGGGGTATAACTCTCTCGGAAAATATGGCAAAGAGCTCTTTTCGGCGGCAAGTCCGAAGAGATGAAAGATGAAAGGAGAGCATGAAGATATTCGACATTCTCAATCCGTTTTTCCATGCGTTGAACGATGGCAAGATTATCCGCCTGACGGTCGCGTGGGTGCTGCGGATTTTGGCAGTTATCACGGCGCTGGTGGGTCTGTTTGGTTTTATTGCGATTATTGGCGTTGGCTTCAAAGCCAATGGAGGGGATCTCGGGACGCGTTCAGCCGGGCTCCTGATTGGGTGCGTGCTTCTCGCGCTCTTCGCTCTAGCCTGGGGATATCTATCTGCTGGCATCCTCACCTTTCGTGCACGTTCGGTAGAAGAATTGGGAGATAGCCACTTCACTGTCCTTTCGATTGTCTCCTTGCTCTTCCGGCTTAACGGCGAACTGGCGTTTGTCACCTATTCGCTACTGGGCGTGGGTGGGTGTCTGTTTGTCTGGTTTACGGACGCCAGCCCGTTTTCCTCATTGGGGATGCTGGGCGAAGAGCTGCCCTTTGCCGGACACGCGGGCACTGGCTTCCTGGGCGGAATCGAGCTGGTCGTTCTCTTTCTGTTGATCGCCTTTGTATGCATCGTCTTCTTCTATGCATTGGCGGAGTTGAGCGTAGTGCTGGTGGAGATTGCTCTGAACACGCGGGGACTGCGTCCGGCTCCGGCGGCTCCGGCAGCAATTCCAGTGTCTTCGCCCCAGCCTGCTCCGTCGGCTTCCTCCACAAGAGCAGAGCATTCTCCCGCCCCTCGCCCGGAGACTCTGCAATGCAGCCAGTGCGGCCATAGCCTCGATGCCGGCTCTACATTCTGCGATGAATGCGGAAAGAAGGTTGATTGATATGGCAAGCAAATTTTGCAACAAATGTGGAAGGGAAATTGTGGCAGGGAAGCGCTTTTGCGCGGGCTGCGGTCAGGCCTTGCCGGTGGCCGCCGCTGCTCCGGCAGCGCCTGCGGAAACCGCCCCACAGCAAGGACCTGTCTCGTGCTGCGTCCAGTGTGGGGCGGCGCTCATCCCAGGCAAGCGATTCTGTAAGCAGTGTGGCCACGCCGTCGCGCCGGCGGAGGACACAGCGCGGGCCATCGTGGAGCAGACGCCGGTTCCTGAGCCCGCCTCAGTTGCCGAGTCCAAGCCGGCAACGGAGCCAGCGGTTTCCGAGCCGGATAAACTGTCCCCGCTTCCCGTCGTAGCCGCCGCTCAATTCGAGCCGGAGGTTGCGTCTTACGTCGAGCCGGAGGTTGCGCCTCCCGCACCTTTCGACTCGCCTCTGGTCAGTCCCGCCCCCGTGAAGCCGGAGGAATCTCAAGCGCCGCCTGTTTCCGCTATTCCGCCGGCTGCCCAGCGCGGCCTGTCGAAGCAGAAGATCGGCATCGCCATCGGCATAGCAGCAGCGGTGTTGATAGCGGCTGGCGGCCTCTGGGCATGGCACGTTCATGCGCATCGCATCGCTCCCGCAGCGGTCAACCTGCCGGTTATTTCGCAACCTGCCACGGCGCAGAATCAATCCGCCGCGACGGCAACTCCGCCGCAACCATCCAAGCCATCTCCTGGCGCCACTGTACCCACTGCATCTACTGTCCCGCAGCGGAAGACAGTTGCGCCGCAACCCACACCACCCGTGCCCCAGCCTCCTCCGCCTCCTCCCACGCCGGCGCCGCCGCCTGCATCACTGCGTTCAGGCGTACTGCACTATACGGGAGCGCCGGTGCCTCACAACGGAACGGTGGTCTTCGATCATCTGCCCAAAGCGCGGCTCCGGTTCAACTTTGACCGCCAGGCGTGGCTTCTTACCCTCAAACTCAATCCGGACGGCACCAAAAAAGTGACCATGACTTCGCTCCAACCGGGCTATCAGACCAGTTGCAACCTGGGATGGGAGATCGTCGAGTAGCACATAACAAGCGGTGAGTTCTCCACCGGCGGCGAACTCACCGCATCAATCGAGCGGTTAACACTGTTGGCTTACTGGCAGTGCGGAATGAAGAAAGGAAGTGACGGTCGTGCATTTCTTGTCGAGGCGTAGAAAGCATTTTTGCGTTGCTGCTCTTTTATGCGGTACGTCGGGAACTGGCGTATCGGTTCAGGCTCAGATGAATACAGAATGTAAAGGACCATTCGGGTTATCGATGCATGATGCATATTGATTGATAGATCCTAAGGGTGAGAGGTGCGGAACGGTGAGGCAGGCAGTCCCGCTTTGTTGAATAGATTGCATACAGGATCGTCTGACCAACCATAACGGGCCTGAGTTGGAGATGGAACGCCTGGGTTCGTCAAGACCACCGTTGCTCCATCGATATCGGCCGTGGCGGGAACGAATTTTCCGTCCTCTCCGGCGATCTCAAATCCCTGAAGCTGTTTTCCTTTGGCCGCGAGTCCCTCATCCGCGTGTTCAAAGTACAAACGCAACAGGTTACCCTCACGGCTCATCGAGCGGTAGAGCGGGCCTGAAGCTTCGACCGGTTCTCGATAGACCATGGCTCTCGCCGCGAGCGCAAGTCTGAATCCCACATCCTGCTTATTTTTCGGGTGTATATTTTGCGAATCGCCAATGTCGATGGTCACAACCATTGCGGTATTCGCCAGCGTCAGCGCCTCACGCTGGGCCTCGCGAACCTCAGGCCAGTGATCCTCCTCTTCCGTGTGGTAGTTGGCGATCTGAACAAAAAGGAACGGAAAATCGCCCTCCGACCAGGCAGCTCTCCAATCCTGAATGAGCGTCTGAAAGAGGCGCCCGTACACGGGATACCGTAGTGAATCCGCGTTCGACTCGCCTTGATACCAGATGACTCCTCGTATAGGAAAGCGCGTCAGCGGAGCAATCATGCCGTTGTAGAGCGCCGCTGGCGCCCAGGAATTGAAGACGGGATGCCATGGCAGTCTGAGATTTTCATTCCCACCTGCGCCGCTCTCCTCCTCAATCTTTTTGCGCTCCGCAGCCTCTGTGCGTAAAGTCGCAGGTTCCGCATCCGCCATGCCAGCCCATGCTGAGAATACCGGCATCAAGGATGCATCTTGCGACAAAGCGTGCATGCTGGTCCATGCTTCGGCAGGTGTTCCGCCCCACGCCGACTCGATGATGCCTATGGGAACGTGTTCCCGGCGCACAAGTTCACGAGCAAAAAAGAAGGCAACTGCCGAAAAGTCACCGGCTGACTCGGGGGTGCAAATGCTCCACGGCGTTGTCACGGCCAAGTCCTCTTGCGGATAGTCGGCATAGCGCTGCTTGATGTTCAGAAGCCGCACCTGCGGGAGAGATGCTCCAGCGATTTCCTGTTTTGCATTCTGCGCATCTCGCAGCGAGAAGCCCATGTTCGACTGGCCCGATGCAACCCACACATCTCCGACGAGCACATCCGCCAATGTAATTACGTTGGTTCCGCGAATGGAAAGTACAAAGGGCCCGCCGGGGCCTCCAGACGGAAGTTGCACCGTCCAGCGGCCCAGCGAATCCGCGGTCGATATACGTTGTATTCCGCGAAAGGCCACTGTAACTGTCTCTCCGGGCGCTGCATCTCCCCACACATGCACCGGCTCATCTCTCTGGATGACCATGTGATCCGCAAAGATTGCAGGAAGACGAACAGCTCCGTAAAGCGGCAAAGAAACACACCCGAACACAAACAAGAGACAACTGCGCGTCCAGAAATCCATCCTATTCAACCGCCTTTCGCTTCTTACTTACTCGACGGAGGATAATACTTTTTTGAGCCAGAATCTTTCTTTTTGGCTCCGATTCAGTGGAATTGTACTCCTCCCGAGAGGAATTAAGAGACTAACTCGCGTTTGCGGTGAAAAAACAGGCAGGCCAAGGTCACCCCGGACTCATCGTAGCCAGTGAAGTAAGCATGCGGATGTGCGTTAAAGTCCTTGACGAGGGTTGCGAAGAGCCGTTCGCTAATGGACGTTACTCGCTGAACGGATGGTTCGCAGCGGGGCTTAGTTGATCGTCAAATCCGCGTTGAGCGGGGTGTTTTCGCTGGAGTCGCCGACGCGGATGACAAATTTGCCGCGATCGATGGTCCACTTATGCGCAGCCTCATCCCAGTAGCTGAAGGCGCGGGCGTCCAGGTTGAGGGTTACGTGCTTTATTTCGCCGGGCGCCAGGCGGACTTTCTCGAAACCTTTCAGCTCGCGCTCCGGCCGGCTGACCGTGGCCGAAGGGTCGGAGACGTAGAGTTGGGCCACATCCGCGCCGGCTACGCGGCCGGTGTTGGTCACGTCGAAACTAACCGCGACGGTCGAGCCGGATGCAGCCGTGGCAGGCACTTTGAGCTTCGAAAAGCTGAAGGTGGTGTAGCTGAGGCCGAAGCCGAAGGGGAAGAGCGGGTGCTTGCCGGTGCTGGTCCAGTAG
>Ga0181535_10004946_pt1 | contig 14505 bp, 13 predicted proteins | sample PEATcosm2014_Bin_44_FD_119774 | JGI IMG/M metagenome (GOLD analysis project Ga0181535, IMG submission 119774) | Peatland microbial communities from MTU Mesocosm Facility, Houghton, MI, USA - PEATcosm2014_Bin17_30_metaG | ecosystem: Environmental > Terrestrial > Soil > Wetlands > Peat | place...
CCAACGGCAAGGATGGCCTGACAAACACCGTTTAGCGCGCCCTCGTTTGCGGCTATAAGATTCTCCGCACGTTCGCGGGCGGCGTCGGCCTCTGCCAGTGCCGCTGAAATTTCATCCGCCGCTGCCGGCGCAAAATCGGCGAGACGTTGCGATTTCGCGCGCCGCTTTTCAATCAAACTTTCGCGCGCCGCGTCCGGCGGCATTTGAAAATTTCGCGACTCGGCAAGGATTTCGTCCGCCGCCGGTTCAAAACTGGCAATGTCGTTTTGGGTGTCAGTCATAAATTATTTTTTGATGGTTGCGAAATCCTTTGCGATGGACGCATTGAAACGGGCGCGGCCAGTCAGTTCCTTTTTTTCGGCGGTATCAATGGGAGCGGGCGCGGCGACTTGTGAGGCGTTCACGCGACACGCCGCCGCAAAACGGGCGCGCCCGGTGAGCGCGGGATCAATTTGAACCTTTGCCACCGCTGCCACTTGGCGACTTGCCAAAAATCGGGCGCGCCCGAATTGTTTTACAACTGGCGCGGCGGGTTTTTCAATGACGGCTGCTGCCGGGCGATGTCCGCCAGCGTGCCGGTGCCGGTCAAAATCAGCGCGAGAATGTCGGCTTTAACTTGGAACGCCCGGCCAAAGTAGGCGGATGATTTTGCATCGGTCAACCATTCGAGGATATGGTTTGAGTTTTTCATAGTTCGCTCTTTCGTTTTGCATTTTCAAAATCTGCCTCCGCGATGAGTTGATCCAATCGGGCGCTCAAATCCTTTTGCCATTGCTCAAACATGGCCGGGTATATTGGCCGGAGCTTTTCGATCAAAACCTGTTGCGATGCCGGGTCGGTGATGACTTCTTTTACCACCGATTCAACGGCGTTCTTGGTTTGAATTTCAATCGTTTGTAAAACGGAATTGCGGGCAACCGTGGCAGTCGCGTCAATCGTGTTCAAGTGAACGGCGGTAAGCATCCAATCGTTTGACGCCTTGCGCTTAAGGGTGTCCAGTTCAATTTCTTCGCGCTCTTTCGCAATCCGCTGGCGTTCGCGCCGATAGCTCCTGCTGGTTATGAGCCAATTTGTCCGGCAAATCGGATTTTGACGCAAGCATATTTCACGAATGGTAATCGGCGTGAATCACGCGGGCGTTTTGGCGTGCTTGCCTTCACGAGCTTAACGCTGGCGAACAAGCGATGCTAAAGATTATCGTCGAGTTGCGCCCACACGTTTCTTCGGAAGTTTTTGACGTGCTTTTGAAATATGTTGATTACAAGGCAAAGATGTCCGAGGAGCTTCTGCTAAAACTCGAAAAAACGAATCCGTGGCTCGCTGCCGAACTTGATAAACAGCGTCCGCCGATTTCATCAGATGATTCAAATTTGCCATGACCGACACGCCCAATATCGTGCCGGTCGTTTGATTTGAGCGTGTAATCATATCGTTTTAATTTCAAAAGGCCGGTTGCCATGAGTGAAAAGCAACCGGCCATGAGCGGACAACACGCCGTTACTAATCGTCACAGCGCGGGCGAAATTTCTCACAAGTCATAAACGGAACTGCGAACCTCGTCCACCCAATCAAAGGCTATGCCAGCTCAAAAATGCTTTCGTCCTGGTTGCAAACCAAGGCCAAGCGCTTTTTTGGCGGCGGTTTTGATGGCTACGCCCGGAACACCGTCTTTGGCCTGCCCAACTGGGCCATCGGCGACACCGACGGCAACGGATTGCCCGACTGGTGGGAACTAAAATACTTCAGCGTCCTCACCGGCACGGATCCCAATGCCGATCCCGACCACGACGGTGTGTCCAACCTGAACGAGTATCTTGCCGGGACAAATCCAACCAATACCGCTTCATACTTTCACATCGTGAGTATGGCCCGCGGGTTGCCGACGAAGATTCTGGTAACGTGCGAGCCGGGGAAATTTTACACGCTGCTGTGGGTGGATTAAATCGCCACGGATTGGACCATCGTCACCGGCCAGTATCGAGTCCCCTATTCAATCGAGGGAGTGTTGGAAATGGATGATGCTTCCTGGACCACCAACCGATTTTATCGCGTGAGGCTGGAATAATTCCCGGCCGTCCGGTTGAATCATGGTTTCACGCGGCTGAATTTCCACCGGACCTATGCAACGAATTTTTAACTAAAATTCTGAACAGACTCCAGATGCGCCAGACCCGCTCACCAGTTGGAGGGAGGATAGATGGATTGCCAGATTTGTTTGTAATCCAGATCAACGGGGGATGTTCCATCGGCGTGGCCGCCCTGCAGGTCCTTCGTGCTTGACTCAAGCCAGTTGATTTTTGCCACATGCCCGTCGGCGAAGGAGAATTGGCCGAAGTCGCCATGGCGGCTGGAGGGAGCGTCGCGCCAGTTGTATTCATCACCGCTGGAGCCGCCGTAAGCGGGGTTTCCATGCGGATAATTAATGGCAAAATAGCCGTCATCCAGGCTGGTGGTGTCCGTGGATGTGCCGGTCTGTTCATCCACAAAAAACAAGGCCTGGGAGGGACCGGGCATTTGTATGCTGGTGAATTTGAAGTTTTCCACCACGCCATCATGAACGCCCGTGATGCCTTCGTTATTGCCCATCATGCAACTCAAGGAGTAGCTGCGGACGCGCGGCGCGGAGGAACCTGCCAAGATGATCGTGTCTCCCGGGCATTGGTAAATCTTGGGGGAGCCGCTATAGTGATAAAGCAAGCCGCTCATGATGTCAGGCAGGTTCGTCGCCCCCGGCAATGCTTGCACGCTGCCCGCCACCCAGCCAGGGCTTCCGCCAATGCCATTGGGGATTATGGCGTCGGCATAATCACCCGCATACAATTGAGCCGCCAAAGTAAGTTCTTTCAAATTGTTGAGGCAACCGGTGGCGGTCGCGCGCTTTTTGGCGGTCGCCAGGGCGGGCAGGAGCAATGCCGCCAAAATGGCAATGATGGCGATGACCACGAGCAGTTCAAGCAAAGTGAAGGCGGCGGCTCTCCCGCGGAATTTGCCCGCGCCTCTCAAGGCATCCATGCCCATTGGCGGCAGCGTGGGGCCGGTGCGCGCGCAAGATTGCGCCGCCAAAAAAGCACGGCTGCTCCTCATGTCGGTTCGAGCTTTCATGCTTTAACTTTACTCCTGCGAGAGCCTGTCTGAAAACACATATCTTTTACAACATTTTTACAAAAGTCTGACGACTTTCGGCTTTGACTGCGCTATTCAGTCAAGACAAAATTGAATGACGCATGAATATGAAAAAATGCCGTGATAAATTTCCTTCCGATTTCCTGAATCGCCGGAGCGCTGTTTGCGAAAATCTTCTAATAAACGGCGCCGTCGCGTGTCTTATACACAGAACATGATGCCATTTCAAAATCAAACGCCGGAACAAAGCGCCTTATTTTAATTCAACCTGAAGTCATCTGCAAAAAATCAACCCGCTCAACTTTACAAAATAATTATGAAAAACCTGACTCCAATGCTTCTGCTCGCCGGCCTGTGTTCGGCGGGAATCGCCGGGGCCGACCCGGCGCTCACCATTTACAACCAGAACTTCGCCGTCGTGCGCGACACCGTGCCGCTGGACTTGAAGGCCGGCGACAACGCCGTGATTTACTCCGGCGCAACCGCGCAGGTCGAGCCGGACTCCGTCATCCTGCGCGACCCGGCGGGCAAACATTCGCTGCAAATCGTGGAACAGAATTATCGCAACGATCCCGTCTCGCAGGAATTGCTGCTGTCGCTGTTCGAAGGCAAGACGATTGTTTTTGAAAAACGGCGCATGAAGGACAATACGCAGGTGGACGAACCCATTCAGGGCAAAATCATCCGCAGCGGCTACGTTCCCGGCGGCGCAACGGAGCAGCCCATCATCGAGGTGGACGGCAAATTGCAGTTCAGCCTGCCGGGCGAGCCGCGGTTTCCGGATCTCGGCGACGACACGGTGCTCAAGCCCGCGTTCAACTGGCTGCTGCAATCCGACAAGCCGGGCAAGTTTGACGCCGAAGTCGGCTACGTCACCGGCGGCTTTGATTGGAGCGCGAGCTACAATCTTGTATCGCCGGAAAAGGGTGACTTTTGCGACCTTGTCGGCTGGATCACGATGAACAACAACAGCGGAAAAACGTTTGAGAATGCCAAAATCAAATTGATGGCCGGCGACGTGAACAAAATCCAGCCGCAGCCTCGACCGATGTTCGCACTCGCAGCCAGAGCGATGACAATGAACGCTCCAGCCGCACCCCCCGTCACCGAAAAAGCCTTTGACGAATTTCATCTTTACGACATCGCCCGCGAGACAACGCTGCACGACCACGAGACGAAGCAGGTTGAATTTGTCCATGCCGAAAAAATGTATGCGCCCACGATTTACGTTTATGACGGCGCCAGCGGTTATCGTTTTTACGGCTTGAATTACGACCAGGGCTACGGCCAGAGCGACAACAAGAAAGTCATCGTCCAGCGCGAGTTCAAGAACGCGGAAACGAACCAGCTCGGCGTCGCGCTGCCGGCGGGCAAGCTGCGCTTTTACCGGCGCGACAGCGACAGCCAGTTGCAATTCGTCGGCGAGAACACCATTGACCACATGCCGCGCGATGAAACCGTTCGCGTGACGACCGGCGACGCCTTTGATCTCGTCGGCGAGCGCAAGCAGACCAATTTCCGCGTGGACACCGGCGACAAATGGATTGATGAGACGTTTGAAATCAAGCTCCGCAACCACAAGAAAGACGCGCCCGTGGAAATCCGCGTGGTCGAGCACCTCTACCGCTGGAGCAATTGGGACATCACCGCCAAATCCGACGATTTTGTGAAAAAGGATTCGCAGACGATTGAGTTCCGCATTCCGGTCAAACCTGACGAGGAACGCACGGTGACTTATACCGTGCATTATTCCTGGTGAATTTCTTTTTTTGGCAGCGGACGTGAGTCCGCTCAATTTTTCAGAATGAGCCGGCTGACGTCGGCTGCCACATTCAATTGTTCACGCCGTCACCGGTTCGTCATTTTGCGGCGCTGCGGGCGCGTCGTCCACCTTGTGGAATTTCACGCTGACGATCTTGCTCACGCCATGTTCCTGCATCGTCACGCCGTAAAGCACGTCGGCCATGCCGATGGTGCGTTTGTTGTGGGTGATGATGACAAATTGCGAGTGCGTGATGAAGCGTTGCAGGACTTGGACAAAGCGGTTGATGTTCGCCTCGTCGAGAGGCGCGTCCAGTTCGTCCAGCACGCAAAAGGGGCTGGGCCGGACCTGATAAATGGAAAAGAGCAGCGCGACGGCGGTCATGGTCTGTTCGCCGCCGGACAGGAGCGAGATGCTCTGAAGCTGTTTGCCGGGCGGACGCGCGACGATTTCAATGCCGCTTTCCAGCACGTCGTTTTCGTCGGATAAAATCAAATCCGCCTTGCCGCCGCCGAAGACCTCGGTGAACATGGCGCGGAAGTTGTCGCGGATTTTGGTGAAGGTTTCCACGAACATCTGCCGGGTCTGCGCGTTGATGCGGTTGATGACTTCGAGCAGTTGCACTTTGGCCGAAACCAAATCGTCGTGCTGCTTGCTCAAAAACTGGTAACGCTGCTCGGTCTCCTCGTATTCCTCAATCGCCACCAGATTTACCGGCCCGATTTCGTCGAGGCGCTTTTGCAGGGACTCAATCTGCTGCGCGACCGCGTTCCAATCCGTCGCCGCGCCCGCCGCCGCCATTTCTTCCGGCGTCAGGACGTGGACTTTCGCCGGGCCTTCATCGGCAAACGTGATGGTGATGCACTCGCTGCGGATGTCGTCGAGGTTGACGTGGTATTTCTGCTGGACGCGCTCGCGGAGATTCTGGACGGCCATGTTTTTCTGCGCGAGTTCAACGTCAATCGTTCCGCGCTGGTTCTGCAATTCCGTCAGCCGGTTCCGCTGGCCGCGCAAATGTTCCTCGCGCGATGCAATGTCCGTTTCCAGCGAATTTTTCCGGGCGGAAAGTTCGGCGGTTTGCGCGCCGACCTGTTCGCGCTCGTGCCGCAATTTTTCAACCTGCGAGCGCGAGTCCACAATCTCGGACTCCGCCTGCTCCTTGCGGCCAACAAACGAGGAAACCTCGCCGCGCCGTTGCTCCAATGCCTGGGTCAATTCGCGGATGCGCTGCTCCAACGCCTGCTGTTGCTGGCGGAACGACGCCGAAAGCTGCTGCTCCGCCGCAAGCGCCACCCGGCTCTCGGTGAGCGCGGTGTTGGCGGTGTCGCGCTGCTGCCGGAGATTTTCCAGTTCCGCCGTCAGGCTGGCGACTTGTTCCTGGCCGGCGCGTTCGCGTGATTCCAGTTCGGCCAGTTGCGTCGTCAGCGCGTTCCGCTTTTGCGAACCTTCCTGTTCCTGCGCGGCGAGGCTCTGGATTTCAAAAACAACAGTTTCGATTTTCTGATGCAGCAGCCGGTTGGAATTTTGCAGCGCGTTGAACTCGCCTTCGCGCGTGGCGATGGCGACTTCCCGCTCGCGCAATTCCGTCTGCGCCTGCTGCAGGCCGGCCTGCAATTCCGTCTGCTCGCTCAACAACACCCCGCGCCGCCGGCTCATCTCGGCAACGCGGTTCTGGATTTCCGTCAATTCGTTTTGCAGCTCGGTGATTTGATTCTTTCGGCCGAGAATGGAACCGGGCGCCTTGGAATTGCCGTGGCCGTTCAAATAGCCGCCGGTGTAAATGCCGTGCCGGCTCAACAAATCGCCAGTCAGCGTGACGAAATCACAGCCGGCGTGGCCGTTCTGGATTTGCGCCGTCGCCGTGCCCAAATCAGAGGCGATGAACGTGCGGCCCAAGAGCGCCCTCAAAAGTTTGTCCACCGACGGTTCGGCCTGAACCACGTCCAACGCGCGGACAATCTGGCCTTGTTGCAAACCGCTTTGCGCGGCGGTTTTATTTTCGTCGGGCGACAATTCCCCGCCGAACACGAGTTGCTTGTCGTCAGGAATGGAAATGGAAAGCGCCGCGACGCTCGCGCGGCCAGTTTTGTTCGCGCTCAAATCCGCGAGAATTGCCTGCGCGGATTCCGGCTGTTCGGTCAGGACAAGCTGCAAATGATGGCCGAGCGCGTTTTCCACCGCGACGACGAACTGGTCGGGAACGCGGATGCGATCCGCCAGTGAGCCGATGACCGAACGCGACTGGCGCAACGCCGCCACCGCGCCCGCGTCAAATCCCTCGCGCGAGCCTTCGAGCTGCTCCAACACGCCGAGGCGCGAGCGTTTCTCGGCCTGTGTCTGCAAAAATTGGTCCTGCTCGGCGGACGACGCCTGCAACTCAACCTGAAGTTCGCGCAGCCGGCCCTGCCGCTGCTGCACCGAACCGCGCGTGGTCTGCGCGTTCAGTTTTTCCACTTCGACGCTTGCGGTGAATTCCTGCAAACGCGATTCCAGCCGCGTGCGCTCCTCCTCAAGCTGGATTTTTTCGGCGGAAAGTTTTTCGAGCCGGATGGAGTTGCCCTGCTTCTGCAAATCGAGCGCGGTGATTTCGTTGCGGATGCGCGTCAAATCCTGCGCGGCGGCAAAGGCGGCGGATTGCGCCTGGCGTAGCGACTCCTGCCGGCTTCTCAAATCCTCCTCGATTATGTTCAACGCCAATTGCTTGCTCTCCAGATCGAGACGGTGTTGCGCGAGCGCGCCCTCGGAGGCGGACAGCTTTTCGGCCACTGCCTTCAATTCCTCCTGCGCGGCGCGGCAGCGTTCCTCGGCTTGCGTGATGTCCGCCAGCGCCTTGGCATTCTGCGCCGCGAGTTCGCGCAAACGTTCCTCGTTGAATTGGATCCGGCTCTCGTGCCGGTCCGACTCGCCCTTCAATTCCAGTCCGCGCTGCTGCATCGCGGCGACTTCGTGCTCCAGCTCCGAAAGCCGTTCGCGAAATTGCTTGATTTCATCCTCGCACCGCAGCACGTCGGCGGAACCGGTTTCAATCTCGCCGCGCAATTTTTCCGCGGCGGAATTCTTCTCCGCAATTTCCGCCTGCAACACGTCGAACTGATGCCGCGCAAGCTGCGTATCGAGATGCTGCAGTTCGGTGGAAAGTTGTTTGAAACGGCGCGCCTTGCCGGCCTGCCGCTGGAGCGAGCCGATCTGCCGTTTCACTTCGCGAATCAAATCCGCGACGCGCAAAAGATTTTGCTCGGTGTATTCCAGTTTGCGGAGCGATTCTTTTTTTTGGCTTTTGTATTTCGTGATGCCGGCGGCTTCCTCGAAAATCATCCGGCGGTCTTCCGGCTTGTTGGAGAGAATCTGCGTGATGTGGCCCTGCGCGAGGATGCTGTAGCTCGTGCGACCGATGCCCGTGCCCATGAAAAGCTGCTGGATGTCCTTGAGCCGGCACGGCGTGCGGTTCAGAAAATATTCGCTGTTGCCGTCGCGGAAAATCCGGCGCGTCAGCGTGACTTCGTCGTAGGCGACCTCGACGCCCGCCGCCCTCAGATTTTCGCCGTCCACTTCGCCGAGCGTGAGGGAGACTTCGCCCATGCCCATCGGCTTGCGGCCGTCGGTGCCGTTGAAAATCACGTCGGCCATTTCGCCGCCGCGTAGCGCCTTGGCAGATTGCTCGCCGAGCACCCAGCGGATGGCATCGGAGACATTGGATTTGCCGCAGCCGTTCGGGCCGACGATGGCCGTGACGCCCGGCTGAAAATTCATCGCGGTTTTGTCCGCGAAGGACTTGAACCCAAACAGGGTTAAATTTTTTAGATACATGACCTAGCTTTCGGTTAAATGAAACAAAATCGCCGGTTAAAGTCCAGCAAAAAACCACAACATAATGTGCACAACCGGCCTGGCGACACAACTAATTGGTGAGGAACCGTTATTGGCGTTGTGACGCTAACGTAGAAAGAGCCACCGCCGATTCGCGGCGTGGATTGCAACCGCAGCGGTAACGGGGCTCCGGCGGCGTGTCAATCATTGTGGATCAAGATGTCGTTGGGTAGTTTTTCATGCACACGTTTGACAATAAACTCATTGGTTTGGCTCATCATTGGGTCAGCGAGTTCCAGTGTCACAGACGTTCCGATTGGACCGGCAACGAGGCTCATGCACCGCGTGGACGACATACTGACGACATTCGTGCCATCAACTGAAATCAGAAACCAATTGGTCTTTATGCCTGCCACCTCTGCCGGCGACCCCGGAAAAACCAGTGTCACCCTCACCGGCTCATTGTAAGGCTCATTGTCACTCGGATTTATGGATCCTGGCCCTCTTGATGTGAATTCGATGCCGATACCTCCGATCGGATATCGCCCGGCCAAAACTGCAAGCGTGACTGCAAAGATCCCTAGAATAACGATCGTTTTGGTTTTCATAAACATCATGTGGTGATCTCAGCCGCCTAACAACCCTTTTATCCACCAATCGCCGCTATTTATACGCCCACGAAAAGCTTCTGTCAAATGGTTTTCAATCGAAAATGTTCGACAAAAAAAGTCAAAAACGGAGAACAATACCGCAAATGAAAATAGACCGATCACTTCTTTTGGTTGGCATAATCGGTTTTGTGATTTCAGCAAGCGGAATCTTGCAAAGTCTTCCTGGCGCAAAGCCCGCTTGCCAAGCGCGCGGCGGTTTTGTCTAATCCGTCCGTGCTCAATCAGCAAACGCTCAATCGTTCCGCCAGTTTTTCCGGCACCGGCCTGCACAGCGGCAACCGGGTCAACATGACGATTCTGCCCGCGCCCGCCAACTCCGGCGTGCGGTTCCGCCGCGTGGACCTCGAAGGCAAACCGGAAATCGAGGCGCGCGTGGAAAACGTGTCCGAGACAAACCGTTCCACGACGCTGGCGAAGGGAAACGTGAAAATCCACACCGTCGAACACGTGCTGGCGGCGCTGGCGGGCTACGGAATTGACAACGCGGTGATTGAATTGGATGCAAATGAGCCGCCCATCGCCGACGGCAGCTCGCGCGAGTTTTGCAAAATCATCCAGACGGCAGGCATCGCGCCGCAGGCGGAAAAGCGCGAGGCGTTCACGCCCAGCGCGCCCATTGAAATGGAAGCGGGCGAGACGCTGATGACGCTGTTCCCCGACGACGGTTTCAAAATCACCTGCACCAGCGCGGACAAAAAAGGGCGGTTCACCCAGTTTTACAGCATGGAGATCACGCCCAAGACCTGGGAAAAGGAATTGTCGCAGGCGCGGACTTTCTGTTTTTTCGAGGAGATTGAATACCTCATCAAGAACGGCCTCATCAAGGGCGGCAGCCTGGAGAACGCGATCGTCATCCGCGACGACGCGGTGTTGACGACCGAGCCGCTGCGGTATCCGGAGGAGTTTGTGCGTCACAAGATGCTGGACATCGTGGGCGATTTGTCGCTGCTGGGCCGGCCGATTCACGGGCATTTGATCGCGGTCAAGCCGAGCCACACGGCGAATTGCGAGTTCGTCCGGCAGATGGTCGCGCAGATGACCAAGCCGTTGCGCGCGGCGCAGACATTCGGGCCGCCGCCGGTTCCATCCACGAAAAAAGACGAGAAAAGGGACGTGCTGCTGGCACAAATGGCGCAAGGCGGCGTGCTGGACGCGGAACAGGTGATGCAGATTCTTCCGCATCGCTATCCGTTTTTGATGGTGGACGGCGTGCTGAAAATGGAAGGCAACAAGATTACCGCGTTCAAAAACATCACCAACAACGAGCCGTATTTTCCGGGGCATTTTCCGGGACATCCCATCATGCCGGGCGTGCTGCAATTGGAGGCCATCGCGCAAGTCGCGGGCATCCTCATGTTGCGACAGGTGGAACATCTCGGGCAACTCGCCTATTTCATGGCGGCGGACGACGTGAAATGGCGCAAACCGGTCTTGCCCGGCGACGTGCTGGTCATCGAAGTTGAATTGACGAAATCTCGCGGAAACATCGGCAAGGCCAAGGGCGTCTGCAAGGTGGACGACGAACTCGTGAGCGAGGCGGAAATCACCTTCATGCTGCGGGCAGCGGAATAATATGGTTCACCCAACCGCCATCGTTCACCCGAAAGCGAACATCGGTCCCGGTTGCGAAATCGGTCCTTACTGCGTCATCGGCGAACACGTGGCGCTCGGCGGCAAATGCAAATTACATTCGCATGTTGTCATTGACGGACACACGAAGTTGGGAAAGGAAAACGAAATATTCCCCTTTGCCAGCATCGGGCTGAAAACGCAGGACTTGAAATGGAAAGGCGGCGTGACGCGCACGGAAATCGGCGATGGCAACACGTTTCGCGAATACGTCACCATCCACAGCGCCACCGGTGACGGCGAAGTCACGCGCGTCGGATCGCGCAACACCATTCTCGCCTATTGCCACGTCGCGCACAATTGCGCGCTCGGCAGCCACATCATCATGTCCAACGTGGCGACGCTCGCCGGCCACGTGACGGTGGAGGATTACGCGGTCATCGGCGGGTTGGCGGCGGTGCATCAATTCTGCCGCGTCGGAAAAATGGCGATGATTGGCGGCTGCTCGAAGGTGGTGCAGGACGTGCCGCCGTTCATGATGGCCAATGGCAATCCGGCGGAAACACGCACCGTCAACAAAACCGGCATGGAACGCAACGGCGTTTCGGAGGAGGCGCAGAGTGCGCTGCGGCAGGCCTACAAAATCTTGTTTCGCGAAGGCCTGACGGTTTCCAACGCGATTGTGAAAGTCGAAAAGAAATTGCCGCCCACGCCGGAGATTCGGCATTTGATTCAATTTGTTCGCGCCAGCGAGCGCGGCATCAGCAAATAACATTGCCAATTTGCCGTGCGGCTGGTTGAATATGCGGCCCGCGACTGGCTGGGTAGCTCAGTTGGTAGAGCAGAGGACTGAAAATCCTTGTGTCGGCGGTTCAATTCCGCCCCCAGCCACCACTCTTTGATAATTGAATATCAAAGAGTTGCAAAAGTTAGAGGCAAAATTGCCAGCAGAAGTGCCAGCTAAATTTACCCTGGCAGATTCCGCGTAACTTCCGCCTGCTCCCTACCGGATTCACCGTGCTTATGCCAGGAATGCGCAGGTTATTCTGCCGCCACAGGATGATTACGAACGGAAAATTGTGCCGCTGAAAACCCACGCACAAAAAATTATGACCGCCGATTTCACGCAAAAATTTTATGAAAAAATTGTTGACACCAAAAGCAGATTGTGGAAAATAACGATAATATAAGTCGTATATGAATGCGATAAAAAAGATCCGGCAATCAAATGCTGCAATTCTTAAGGCTATTTTGAGCATATTGAAAAACTGCGAGTGTCTCATGGCTTTTTATTTGAATTTAAAAACGACCTGATTGATAGATATTAAGTGGTTCAACAAAAGACTTTTGATATGAGCGAAGGCCCAAAAGAAATAAAGGCAAAAGGCGGCGACGAGTTGAAGTGGCTGGAATTGGTCATTCAACACGTCGGTTCGTTGCGCTACGGCGTGGTGGAAATCATCGTGCATGATTCGCGCGTAATCCAAATTGAAAAAACCGAACGGGTGCGATTGGAGAAAGAAGCCGACAGTCGCCCGCAGCAAGACAAATAACGACGAAAATTCAAGAGGCTGACCGGTCAACCGGAAGTTCCCATGAAAACACAAAAACAAATCAACCATGCGGAACTGGATTCTAAAGTTGGTGTGCGCGCTGTTCGCGGCAGGCTTGCCGTGGCCCGCCGGCACGGCGGACGCGGCTGATGTAAAACTTCTCAACGTCTCCTACGACGTCACGCGGGAATTCTATAAGGATTACAATGCGGCGTTCGCGGCTTACTGGAAGGAAAAGACCGGGGACAACGTCACGGTGAACCAATCTCACGGCGGTTCGAGCAAGCAGGCGCAGTCGGTCGTCAATGGCCTGGAAGCGGATGTGGTGACGATGAACCAGCCGCCGGACATTGATATTTTACATTCAGTTGATTTGATTCCGGCAAATTGGTCATCGCGTTTGCCGAACAACAGCGTGCCTTACACCTCGACAATTGTATTTGTGGTTCGCAAAGGCAATCCGAAGAGCATCAGAAATTGGGATGATCTTGTCCGTTCCGACGTATCGGTTGTAATTCCGAATCCGAAAACCTCCGGCAATGGGCGTTACAGTTATTTGGCCGCATGGGGATATGCGCTGAAGAAATCCGCCGGCCTTCGCCAGGCCGGAGCAGATTCACATCTTGCGGACGGGCAGCAACAAGACGTGAATTCGCGCCTTGCTTCATCTGGCTACGGCCCGGCGCAGGCCGGTGACGAAAAGCAGGCGCGCGCGTTTGTGGCGAATCTTTTCGCCAACGTGCCCGTGCTCGACACCGGCGGACGCGGCGCGACGACGACTTTTGCCGATCGTGGAATCGGAGACGTGCTGCTGACTTTTGAAAATGAGGCGGCGCTGGTCCAGAAACAATTCCCGGACGATGGACTTCTGGTCGTCCTACCGACGATGAGCATTCTCGCCGAAAATCCCGTCACTTGGGTGGATCGCAATGTGCGACGGCATCATACCGAGGCCGTTTCGCGCGCCTACCTCGAATATCTTTTCAGCGATGCCGGACAGGAACTGGCGGCGCAACATTTTTTCCGCCCCCAAAACCAAGCCATCCTTGCGAGATATGCCACGCGCTATAAGCCGCTGGATTTGTTCACGGTGGATGAAATCGCAGGCGGTTGGCAGAAGGCGCAGCAGAAGCACTTCGCCGACGGCGGAATCTTTGACCAAATCTACCAACCATATTGAACGACCCATGACCATCTCTGATGCCCAATTTGAAATTGCCGCGCCAAGCCCGTGCGTGCGCTGGCGCTCCACCGCCAGTGTGCTTGCTCCGCTTGCAAAGATTGCGGAGCACTCGCCGAACCTCGTTGTCAACCACGGAGCGAAGTTTAAGAATGCGGGCGAAAATTATGAATTGCCACGCTTCTTGTTCGTCGGACCCAGAGGCGGCGACGCGCCGATCCGCATCGGCATCTTCGCCGCGATTCACGGAGACGAACCGGAAGGCGCGCGCGCCATTGTCCAGTTCATCAAGCTGCTCGAAACCCGACCTGAACTCGCTGCCGGTTACTGCCTGTCGCTTTATCCAATTTGCAATCCAACCGGTTTTGAAGACGGCACAAGATATTCGCGCGGCGGAAAAGATTTGAACCGCGAGTTTTGGAAAAACTCCGACCAGCCGGAAGTCCGTCTGCTGCAGGCCGAACTCATTTCCCATTCGTTTCACGGCATCATTTCGCTGCACACCGATGAAATGAGCAGCGGTTTTTACGGGTTTGCCCGTGGCGCAACGCTGACAAAACACCTGATCGAACCCGCTTTGCAGACCGTCGAAAAAATACTTTCGCGCGATACGCGTCCCATCATTGATGGTTTTGAGGCGCGCAATGGCGTCATTTACGACACCTGCGACGGCATTTTGAGCGCGCCGCCAAAAGTTCGGCCCCGCCCGTTTGAGATCATCCTCGAGACGCCCAAAGCGCCGCTGACCTATGTGAAGGAACAAGCGTTTGTGACGGCGTTGCAGACCATTTTAGTCGAATACCGCAAATTCATCGCCTACGCACCCAACCTGTAACATCC
>Ga0181535_10004947_pt1 | contig 14504 bp, 13 predicted proteins | sample PEATcosm2014_Bin_44_FD_119774 | JGI IMG/M metagenome (GOLD analysis project Ga0181535, IMG submission 119774) | Peatland microbial communities from MTU Mesocosm Facility, Houghton, MI, USA - PEATcosm2014_Bin17_30_metaG | ecosystem: Environmental > Terrestrial > Soil > Wetlands > Peat | place...
AGAATCGAGAAGGAGACTAGCCCATGATCGACAAAATGGACCAGGTCTTCGTTCTGCTTCAGCACTGGCTTGTGTCGTTTCTTCCAGCGAACTTGCAGGCTTTTGCGGCGGTGTTGCTCAGCGTCATCGTGATCGTCCTGCTTTTTCCCGCGCTCTTCGCGCTCACAACGGTCTTCGAGCGCAAAGGTCTCGGCCGCATTCAAAATCGTCTCGGCCCCAATCGCGTTGGGCCCTTCGGATTCTTCCAGCCCGTCGCTGACGGCATCAAGTCGCTCACCAAGGAAGATATCGTTCCTTCCAGCGCCAACGCGCCGGTCCACTTTCTTGCCCCCATCGTCCTCGTCGTCGCGGTCTTCATGGGCTTCGCCGTGCTGCCCATGGGCCGCAACATGGTTCTGGTCGACATGGATGCAGGCCTGCTCTTCTACTTCGCCATGGGTGCCTCGACTGAGGTCTCCGTCTTCATGGCCGGATGGTCCAGCCGCAACAAGTACTCGCTGCTCGGCGCCATGCGCGCCGTGGCCCAGATGATCAGCTACGAAGTTGTGCTCTTGCTTTCGAGCGTCTCTGTCGTCATGATCGCCGGCTCGCTCTCGCTCCCTAAAATTGTCGAAGCGCAAAATCAATACACCTGGGGCCTGCCCCACTGGTACATCTTCACGCCGTGGGGCCTTGCCGGCTTTGTGATGTATGCCATCGCCGCCACCGCGGAGACCAACCGCTCCCCCTTTGATTTGCCCGAAGGTGAGTCGGAACTTGTTGCCGGCTATCACACCGAATATTCGGGCTTCAAATTCGCGCTCTTTTTCCTCGGCGAATATCTCGCCATGTTCTCCATCTCCGGTCTGGGCACCACGCTCTTTCTCGGCGGATGGTCCGCACCCTTCTCAGCCCTCACCTGGATTCCCTCGTGGATCTGGTTCTTCTCCAAACTCATGCTGTCCATTTTTGTCTTCATCTGGATGCGCGGAACCCTGCCCCGCCTTCGCCAGGACCAGCTTATGAACTTCGCCTGGAAATTTGTTCTGCCCTTCACCTTGCTCAACCTGATGGTGACCGCGCTGTGGCGCTTCATGGGCGAGGGATGGGAGCGCTGGGTGGTCTGCACCGCGATCCTCGGCGTGGTCTGGGTGGTCATGGGCCGCATTGAAATGCGCAGCGAACACTTCGGCCCCAGGAGTTACCGCTATGCTGAATAGGAGATTGAATCCATGAGCGTCGTCTTCTATCTGGTCGCAGCGCTGACCATCGCCGGTGGCCTGGCAGCCGTTCTTTTGAAGAACCTGGTTCACGCCGCCCTTGCCGTCACTGTGGCATTCCTGGGCCTGGCGCTCCTGTTTCTTTCGCTCGATGCGCAGTTCGCGGGCTTTGCGCAGATTCTCGTTTACATCGGCGCCGTCGCCATCCTCATCGTCTTCGCCATCCTGCTCACGCGCGGCTCCGACCTGCCGAAGGACGGCGTCTTCAGCCGCACATGGCTTATCGGACTGGCAATTGCCGCCGCAGTTTTCTCCGTCCTCGGATGGGCCGTGCTTAGAAGCGGGCCTGTCTTGCCGAATCAATCCGCAGTCCCCACTGTCACGGTCCATGACATCGGCGTTGCACTGGTACGCCGCTATGTGCTCCCGCTCGAAATTGTTGCGCTGCTGCTTACCGCGGCCACCATCGGCGCAGTCATCGTCGCCATGCACGAGAAGGGCGGCTCCCAATGACGCCTCTCACTGCGTATCTCCTTGTCGCGGCCTTGCTGTTTGCCATCGGCCTCGCCGGCGCTCTGGTGCGCCGCAACGCCATCCTCGTCCTCATCGGCATCGAGCTCATGCTCAACTCCGCCAACCTCAACTTCATCGCCTTCTGGCGCTACGGGCCGCACCCTGAAGCACTCACCGGCATGATGTTCGCCATCTTTTCCATCGCCGTCGCGGCAGCCGAAGCAGCAGTCGGGCTAGGCCTGGTCATCGCCATCTACCGCCATACGGAAACCACCGATCTCGACAGAATGAACAGGATGAAGGGGTGAAAGATTGATGCAAGAAGCAATTTCATTCGCCCCGCAACTCGCCGCATCTTCCATCGCGAAGATAGTGTGGCTGATTCCCGCGTTCCCAATCGTGGCATCCGGGATCATCGCGCTTCTCAAGCAACCCAGGCGAAAAGCCGCTGCCACCTTGTCCATCGGTTCACTCTGCGTCTCGCTACTTCTTTCGCTATTTGCCTTCGCCCATGTGCTCGCCGGCTGGGTCCACGGCGCGGCCGTTCGCGAGACCGTCAACTTCACCTGGCTCCATTTCGGCACTTCCGCCGTAGACCTTGGCTGGATCCTCGATCCGCTCTCCGCCATCATGCTGGTGATGGTCACCTTCGTCGGCCTGCTCATCTTCATCTACTCCACCGGCTACATGGCCCACGACGACAACTACACCCGCTTCTTCTGCTTCCTCTCGCTCTTCGCCGGAGCCATGCTCGGTGTCGTCCTCTCCAACAGCATCTTGCTCCTCTTCATGTGCTGGGAGCTGGTCGGCCTCACATCCTACCTGCTCATCGGGTTCTGGTATCAAAAGCCCTCCTCCGCCGCCGCCGCCAAAAAAGCCTTCTTAACCACGCGCGTCGGCGACATCTTCTTTCTTCTCGGAATCGTCTGGTTGTTCAGCTCCACAGGCACGCTGCTCTTCTATAACCACGGCTTCGGTTCGATGGAAGGCTGGGCGCTCGCCGGCTTGCTTTCGCAACATGCGGCACTCGGCCTCACCACCGCAGGCGCCATCGGCCTGCTCATCTTCGCCGGCGCCGCGGGCAAAAGCGGTCAGTTTCCGCTCCACGTCTGGCTGCCCGATGCAATGGAAGGCCCCACGCCCGTCTCCGCGCTCATTCACGCGGCTACCATGGTTGCCGCCGGCGTCTATCTCATCGCCCGCGTCTATCCGCTCATGCAGGCCGGTGCGCTTTCCGGAGGCACCACCACTGCGCTCACCGTCGTCACCTGGGTCGGCGCTTTCACCGCGGTCTTCGCCGCGCTCATCGCCGTTGCGCAAAACGATATCAAGCGCATCCTCGCCTACTCCACTGTCTCGCAGCTCGGCTACATGATGGCCGGCCTGGGCTTGGGCGGCGTAGCGGTCGGCATGTTCCACCTCATCACCCACGCCTTCTTCAAGGCGCTCCTCTTCATGGGCGCGGGTTCAGTGATTCACGGCACGCACGAGGAGCAGGACATCCGCCGCATGGGCGGCCTCAAGTCTGACATGCCGCTTACCTTCATCACGTATTCGATCGGCATGTTGGCTCTCTGCGGGTTCCCGCTCATTTTCTCCGGCTTCTGGAGCAAAGACGGCATTCTGGAAGCTGCCCAACATTGGACCGTCGCGAAGGCGCCTTTCTACATGCTCGTCTTTGGCGCTTTGCTCACCGCCTTCTACATGACACGCCAAGTCAGCTACGTGTTCTTCGGCCACAATCGCGGTCACAAAACAGCGCACGAAAGCCCATCGGTCATGACCATGCCGCTGGCGATCCTCGCTTTCTTCGCCATCGTCTTAGGCGCTATCGGCACGCCCGCCTGGCCGTGGTTCCGCGCTTTTCTTGAAGGCCGCCCGGCGCCGTTTGATATGCGCGGCTTTGCCGAGCCCGGCCTGCTTGCGCTCATGGCAACTTCATCCGCGGTCGTCCTTCTCGGCCTCGGCCTGGGCTGGAGGCTCTACGGCAACCACACCCCCAAAGCCGAAGAGCCGGACGTACTCGAAAAGTCCATGCCCTGGATATGGGCCGTCCTTCGCGACAAATTCTATGTCGACGAGTTCTACAGGATGACCTTTATCGCCTTCTATGCATGGTGGGCACGCGTCGCCGACTGGTTTGACCGCCGCATCTGGGGCGGTGCTGTCGCAGGCGTAGCGTGGCTCTTCGGCCTGTGTGCGCAGTTGAACCGCTTCCTCGACACCAATGTGGTTGACGGCAGCTTCGACAAGGGCTGCGAAGAACTTTCAAACAGCGGTGGGTTGCTTGCCCGCGTGCAAAGTGGCCGCGCTCAAACCTACCTCAGAATCCTGGCGCTCGCCGTCGTTGCGCTGGCAGCAATTCTGGTCTGGAGCGCCAGGCCATGAACGAATTTACGACCGGCTCTCATATCCTGACGCTCTTGACCGTGCTGCCGCTGGCAGGCGCGGCTGTTGCCCTTTTCTCCGGAAAACACGCGCGCGCCGTCGCCCTCTTCACCACGATCGCAAGCCTTGCTGTGGCTCTTTACGTCTGGACCGGCCTGCCCGCCGACGGAACCATGGGCATGGTGGAGCGCGTCTCCTGGGCGCCTTCGCTCGGCATCGAGTATCACCTCGGCGTCGACGGCCTCGGCGCGCTCATGCTTGTGCTCTCGGCCATTGTCACGCTCATGTCTGTCGATGCCGCGCATCGTGTGCACCATCAGCCCAACCTCTACTTCGGTCTGGTGCTTGTCCTCGAGTCCGGCCTCTTCGGTTCCTTCACCGCATTGAATTTCTTTCACTGGTTCTTGTTCTGGGAACTCAGCCTCATTCCGGCCTTCTTTCTCATCAAGCTCTGGGGCGGTACGCGCCGAGGTCCTGCGGCCACGCAGTTCTTTGTCTACACCATGGCTGGCTCCGTCGCCCTGCTGCTCTCGTTCCTCGCCGTCTTTCTTTCAACTGGCAGCAGCAACGCGCCGGGCACCATGGACTTTGGGCAACTCGCCGCAATGGCCGCGTCGGGCCAACTTGAGCAGATGGTCACCATGCATCTCGGTCCGGTCATGCCGTGGCTCGCCATCGGCGTTCTCGCCGGCTTCGCCGTCAAAGTGCCCATGATCCCGTTCCACACCTGGCTGCCCGCGGCCTACGCTGAGGCTCCATCGCCGGTCACCATGCTGCTCACTGGCGCCATGTCCAAGATGGGCGCCTACGGCCTGCTGCGTATCGCGCTTCCGCTCTTCGGCCACCAGATCGCGCAGATGCGCACGCCGCTTCTTGTCCTCGCCGTCGCGACCGTTGTCATGGGTGCCTGGGCCGCTGCTGCGCAGACCGACCTCAAGCGCGTCTTTGCCTACTCCTCGGTCAATCACCTCGGCTATTGCCTGCTCGGCATCTTCGCGCTCGCCGTTCCCGCATCTGGCGCGGCCGCGCTCGCCAGCCAGGCCGCCGCGCTCAACGGCGTCATCCTGCAAATGTTTAACCACGGCATCACCGCAGCAACGCTCTTCTGGTTTGTCGCCATGCTTCAGGAGCGCACCGGTGGTCATCGCGGCATCGACCAATTCGGCGGCCTGCGCAAGCCCGCACCCGTTCTCGCCGGACTCATGGGCATCGTGCTCTTCTCGTCGCTCGGCCTGCCCGGACTCAACGGCTTCGTCGGCGAGTTCCTCATCTTCCGCGGCGTCTTTCCGCTAGCCTGGGTTGCCGCAACCGTTTCCATTCTCGGCCTGCTGGTCACCGCGGCCGTTATCCTCACCGTGATTCAAAAAGTATTCACGGGCCCCGTGCCTGAACACTGCGTAGGTTTCCCCGATCTGCATTACGGCGAGCGCCTCGCGATGGTCCCCGTCATTGGCCTGATGTTCATCATCGGCCTTGTGCCCCAACTGATTGTTGGCAGCGTCAATCCAACGGTCGTTAACCTGCTGGCTCACTGGAGATTTTAGATGTTGGCCTGGACGATCTATCTCTCGTTTGCCGGGGCGCTTGTCCAGGCCCTCCTGCCCAAGGGCAGGCCAGGTCTGTCGCGCTGGCTCGCGCTTGCCTTCGCTGTGCTGGGGCTCTTGCACGCACTCGGTGGCTTTGTCGCCGGCATGGGCCAAGGCCGTCAAATCATCGTTGACCTGCCCTGGGTGCCCACCATGGGCATTCACTACCTGCTGGCTGCTGACGGCATCAGCCGCGTCCTTGTCCTGCTCACCGGCCTCGCTGCGGTCGCCGGCATTCTTTTCAGTTGGAACGTCGAACTCCGCACCAACGAGTTCTTCGCCTTTTATCTCGCCCTCATCGGCGGCGTCTACGGCGTCTTCCTCAGCTTCGATCTCTTTCTGCTTTTCGTCTTTTACGAAATCGCCATCGTCCCCAAGTACTTCCTCATCGCCATCTGGGGCTCAACGCGCCGCGAGTACGGAGCCATGAAGCTAGCCCTCTACTCCTTCGTCGGTTCGGCCATGGTTCTTATCGGCCTGCTCGCCGCTTACACCACGGCGGGCAGTCACTCCACAAGCCTCATCGACCTCGCCGCCTGCGCGCATGCAGGCGCCCTGCCCATCAGCTTCCAGATGTGGTGCTTCCCGCTCGTCTTCACGGGCTTCGCCATTCTCGCCGGCATGTGGCCCTTCCACACATGGGCGCCCACCGGCCACGTCGCCGCGCCCACCGCCGCTTCCATGCTTCTCGCCGGTGTCGTCATGAAGCTCGGCGCCTACGGCTGCCTGCGCGTTGGCATCGGCCTTTTCCCGCACGGCCTCGACCCGTGGGGATTCTCGTTCGTCGGCATCGGCTCATGGCGCGACGTCTTCGCACTCCTTGCCGTCATCGGCATCGTCTACGGAGCGCTCGTCGCGTTGGCGCAAACCGACTTCAAATTCGTCATCGGCTACTCCAGCGTCAGCCACATGGGCTTCGTGCTCCTCGGCCTCATGACGCTCAACCAGATCGGCGTCACTGGCGCGGTCCTGCAAATGTTCTCGCACGGCATCATCGCCGGCCTGCTTTTCGCCATTGTCGGCCGTATCGTCTACGACCGAACCCACACGCGCCAACTGGCCGAGTTAGAAGCCATGCATCTCGGCAAGCGGCTGCCCTTTGCCGCCTGGTCCTTCGTCATTGCCGGAATGGCCTCCATGGGCCTGCCCGGCTTTTCCGGCTTCGTCGCAGAACTGCAGGTTCTCGTCGGCGCGTGGATTGCCAAACCCTGGTGGACGATCGCCGCCGGCGTCGGCATCGTTATCGGCGTCGCCTATACATGGCGTGCCCTCCAGAAAGCCTTCTTCAGCGACGCGCTGCCCACCGCCCACGCCCTTGAACAGGAACACAATCACGACCATCAATTCGCCGCCATCACATGGCCCGAAGTCACCGGCGTCGTTATGCTGGCCTCGGTCAGCCTCTTCGTTGGCCTCTATCCGCGCATTCTGCTCGACACCATCGAACCAGCCGTAAAAGCCTTGCTCGCGGGAGGGGGACAATGAACTACCCCAGTCTCTATTCCGACCTCTTCCGCGCCACGCTTCCAGAAACCGCACTCGAAATCGGCGCGCTCCTTGTCCTGGTCGTCGATCTCGGCCTACTCCGCAAAGCCGCCCTCAAAACCCGCGTAGCCAGCGCGTCTCTGCTCGGCGTCGCCGGCTGCGTTTTTGCGTTGTGGTTTGTTTCCCTCGCAGGCGCTGCTGGGCTCAGTTCTGGCGATGAACTCCTCATCGCCACGGGCGGGTACATCGGCGCTGCGCAATCCGGCATCCTCGTGCTCACTGCGCTTACGCTGCTGCTCCTCATCGGCTCAATCTTTACCCGCCACGCTGGCGAGTATGTTGCGGTCGTGCTGATGGCTGCCGCCGGCGGCCTGCTCGTTGCCTCGGCCCAGGACCTGCTCGTAATCTTTGTCGGACTGGAGCTTCTCTCGCTCGGCCTCTACATCCTCACCGCCTTTGCGAAGCACTCCGGTAAAAGCGCGGAAGCCGCCATGAAGTACTACCTCTTCGGCGGTATGTCCGCCGCCTTCCTGCTCTTTGGCTTCAGCTATCTCTACGGCATCACCGGCTCGACCAACCTGCACAAGATTCTGCTCTCCGCTTTTTATGCGAGCGCATCGGGCGGGGCTCCTTTGCTCTATGTCGCGCTGGTTTTGATCGCTGCCGGACTCGGTTTTAAGGTCGCTGCCGTTCCATTCCATTTCTGGGCGCCCGATACCTACGAAGGCGCACCCGCTCCGGCGGCGGCATTTATTGCGTCCGTATCCAAGGTCGCCAGCTTTGCTCTGCTTATCTCCCTCAGTACGGCCGGGGTGCATCTTTTCGATGGTGTGCATGAACTGCGATTTGTCGCATTCAACAATGGGCCCTTGCCAAGATATCTGGGCATTCTGATTCCGTGGATGCTGATCCTCACGGTACTTTCTGCGGCTTCCATGGTGTTGGGCAACCTTGCCGCCCTCGCACAAACGAGCGTCCGTCGCCTGCTCGCCTATTCAGCCGTTGCGCACGCTGGCTATATCCTGCTTGGCCTTGCCTACTTCTCGCATTCGGCAGCAAGCGCCAACGCCATCCTCTATTACATCCTCACCTACGGCCTGACGACCATCGGCGCATTCGGCGTAGTCTCCGTCGTCGAGCGCGCCACCGGCAGCGACCGCCTCGACGCCTTCCTAGGACTCCACAAGCGCAATCCGCTTCTCGCCGCCGTGCTTCTCGTTCTCTTCCTCTCCCTCGCCGGCATCCCGCCGCTGGTCGGGTTCTGGGCCAAGTTCAACCTCTTCGCCGCCGTTCTCGGCGTTTCCGCAGGGCCCGTCCCCTTCGCCCTCGTCGCCCTCGCCATCGCCATGAGCGCGGTCTCGCTCTACTACTATCTGCAAGTCCTCAAGCGCGCCTACGTCCTGCCCGCCATCGACGAGTCGCCTATCAAGGCGCATCCCGTCACGCTAATCGTCCTGCTTGCCATCGCCGCTGCTGTCGTTCTCCTTGGCTGCTTCCCGTCACTCCTCCAGAACTGGATCGCAAGCTTCTACCGCTAGCGCGGAACACGGGTGGATTCAACGAAGTGCGGCTTCCGCGCAATCGCTCTGGCTGTGCCCGCACGCCCTTGAAACCCCTCGACTATACTGCTACAGGCCGCAAATAACGGCTTTTTCCGTTCTATCTGCGAGAGGAGATCCATGAAATACTGCTCTATTTTTGTCGCCGCATGCCTGTGGCTGATTCCGGCTATCGGAGCCACCACCGTAACGCACGCTCCCTGGGGTCAGGATGCCGCTGGCAAGTCGGTCGATATCTACACCATTACTTCCGCCAAAGCCGAAGTCAAAATCACCACCTACGGCGCACACATTCTGAGCGTGAGCGTGCCCAACCGCAAGGGCGTACTGGGCAATGTGGTTCTCAAGCGCGACAGCCTGCAGGAGTACGAAAACGGCATGGGCGCCTTCATGGGCGCGACCATCGGCCGCTACGCCAACCGCATTGATCACGGCCAGTTCACGCTCGATGGAAAGACCTACACCATTCCCACAGGGATGGGTGGCGTTGCGCTGCACGGCGGCACCGCGGGCTTCCACACCAAGACCTGGAATGCGGAAGAGATTCCGGACGGCGTCGAAATGTCTCTGGTCTCTCCCGATGGCGACATGGGCTTTCCCGGCACACTGACCCTTGCGGTTCGTTACACGCTTATCCAAGTCCACGGCAACCCGGCTCTCAAGCTTGAATACACGGCAACTACAGACAAGCACACGGTCGTCAATTTTACTAATCACGCCTACTTTAATCTTGCCGACGATCCAAACACGCCGGTCCTTGGCGACGTGGCCCGGATCGACGCCGACTCCTACACTCCTTTTGACGACCGCCAAATTCCCACCGGGGCCATTGCTCCCGTTGCCGGCACGCCATTCGACTTCCGTGTCGCGCACCCGATTGGCGACAGGATTCCCCAGCGAGGGTACGATCACAGCTTCGTGCTGCGCGCGCCGAGCCTCAAGTCGCCGGTTGCCGAGGTTGACGACCCAGCGAGCGGGCGCACCATTCAGGTTTTCACCACGGAGCCGGGCCTGCAGTTCTACGTGCCTTATTTCGCGCCGCCACCGCTGCCTCCGGCTGCTCCCGCTGCTGCTTCAGCGAACGCCCCCGCCGGCGCACCGCGCTTTCCGCGACGTCCCTCGCTCTACGCCTTCTGCCTGGAGACGCAGCACTTTCCTGACTCGCCCAACCATCCAGGCTTCCCAACAACGGAGCTGCTTCCCGGCCACCAGTTTCACTCGACAACCATGTATGTATTCGGAGTGATGCGCGGATCGGCTGGCAGCAAGTAACACAGATTGATAAATCGGGCCTCTGGCAACGGCGGCGTGGTTGCCGCCTTTGCAATTCCCAAGGTTCTCGCCTCAATTTGCGAATGGAGATCTCATGAAAAGCTGGACGATTTTTCTTGCCGCGTGCTTGTGTCTTATGCCGAGCCTCGAAGCGGCCAAGGTGACGCACGCTCCCTGGGATAAGGACGCCTCGGGCGCGCCGGTCGAGGTATACACGCTCACCACCGGCAAGGCGGAAGTCAAAATTGTTACCTACGGGGCCCGACTCATCAGCATCCGTGTGCCCAACCGCGATGACGTCATGGGAAACGTAATCCTCGGGCACGACAAGTTGCAGGATTACAAGACCCCCATGAATCAATGGATGGGCGCCACAATCGGCCGCTATGCCAACCGCATCGATCGCGGACAGTTCACACTGGAAGGGAAAACCTACCAGATTCCCATGAACCAGCCCAACTTCGCTCTGCATGGGGGCCCTGACAGCTTCCACACCAAGATCTGGAGTGCGAAGGTGATTCGCGACGGCGTCGAGTTTTCACTGGTCTCGCCCGATGGCGACATGGGATTTCCCGGCACGCTTCACGTCACCATGCGTTACACGCTTACAGAGATCCACGGCAATCCCGCGCTGAAAATGGAATTCGCCGCCACCACCGACAAGCCAACTATCCTCAACATGACCAACCACGCCTACTTCAATCTGGCTGACGATCCCAGCAAGCCCGTCTTCGACGACATGGTCCGCATCGACGCCGACGCCTATATCCCTTACAACGACCACAACCTTCCCACGGGGGAAATTGCGCCCGTCGCCGGCACGCCATTCGATTTCAGAACTCCGCATACCATCGGCGGCGATCGGATTCCCAATCGCGGCTACGATCACACCTTCGTGCTGCGCGCGCCGGGACTCAAGACGCCCTTTGCTGAAGTCGACGACCCCTCCAGCGGACGCACCCTTCAGCTCTACACCACTGAGCCAGGCGCGCACCTCTACGCACCGCGCTTCACGGGGATTCCACCCAGACCAGCTTTAGCGCCGACATCGGCAAGCGTTCCGGCCACGCCAGTGCCATCAGCGGCGCCCGCTGCACCAGGTGCGACCGCAGCCCCGCGCCGTCCCATGATTGCGGCCTTCTGCCTGGAGACGCAGCACTATCCAGACTCGCCCAATCACCCAAACTTCCCGTCGACGGAACTGCTTCCGAGCCAGAAATATCAAACGACAACGATCTACGTCTTCGGCGTGAAGCACTGAGCAACTCGAAACAAGTCAGCGCTCATTTGAAATACACAAAGGCCGCGGCAAATGCCGCGGCCCTTGTGTTTCGAGCTAAAGGATGACCCGTTCCCGAGAGTCTGTTTAGTACTTCACGATAGCTGTGAACGAATCCGGCTTCAGGCTCGCGCCGCCCACCAATGCGCCGTCAATCTCTTCTTGCCCGATCAGCGAAGTCGCATTGTCCGGCTTTACACTGCCGCCGTAAAGGATCCGCATCGCCGCCGCCACATCGGCGCCCAGCAGCTTCGCCACTTCAGCACGGATAATCTTGTGCGCATCCACGGCAATCTCAGGGGTCGCAGTCTTTCCGGTTCCAATCGCCCACACCGGCTCGTAAGCAATCACGATCGGAGCGGCTGAGGCTGCCGTAATTCCCACAAAGGCTCCAGCGATCTGCGTCTTTAGCACTTCGGCCGTCTTGCCTGCTTCGCGCTCCGCCAGCACTTCGCCCACGCACACCACCGGTACCAGGCCATGCTTCAGCGCTGTATGCAGCTTCTTGTTCACAATTTCGTCGGTCTCAGCAAAGTACTGGCGCCGCTCAGAGTGGCCAATCAGCGTATGCGTGCCGCCGACCGCCAAGACCTGGCCCACGGAAGTTTCGCCGGTGTAGGCGCCTTCTTCCGCAAAGTGAATATTCTGGCAGCCCACGGCCACATTCGAGGCTTTGCAGGCAGCGGTGACTGTTGGCAGCAACACCGGGGAAGGAAACAAGGCAATTTCATCGCGGGTGTGTCCGGCAACGAGCGGCAAAAACGCATCGACAAACGCCTTGGCTTCCGCCGGCGTCTTATACATCTTCCAATTGGCAGCGATCAGTGCTTTGCGGGTCATTTTTCAAGATTCCTCACCCCAATTTTAGCGGATCAATTTCAGCGCCAAGGGTGACGGCGGGCACATTGCGGAATCCATTGCCGGCTGGGAATCCGCTTCGGATAGGTTCTACGCTCCCGATCCCAGCACGGCCGTCAAATCCGCCGGTACCTTTCCTCTCAGAAAGGCCGCCCGATGATCCGGGTCTCCCAGGTCCATCGTGAAATGGTGCCACACGCCATCCTGCAGCACGCCCATCTTCCACGGTCCTGAAACCGAGTCGGAGAATTGCCACACAATGTGGTACCCCTCCTCGTTGGTGAATCCTTCGCCGTCGGCCTGGATGATTGAATCGCCACGTTCCCAAAGCGCCGAACGCAGCGCATGAAGCGCATTGCCGCCATCCACCATCTCCGCGCCCTGCAGGTGCTGGAACGCGTAGATCGTCTTCACCGATTCCAGGTAGTCCTCAAGCCATTGAACGCCGCTCTTCGGCTTGCAGTCTTTGAGATCCTCAAGGAAATCGGCAATCTCATCCTGCCCCATTGAGCCATCCATCACGGGATTGCGCTCGATCAGCGCCACCTCCACCTCGTCCAGCCCGGCAAGCAGAAGCGCATCCCATTCCTCTTCAGTTCCCTCCTCAATGGAGAGCCTGAACTCCGGGTGCTCCGCGCGCATCAACTGTGCGAGCTCCTCGTAGGAAGGGAACTCTTCATCTTTCGACAAGACGCGTGTGTAATAGGGCACTTCGATTCTCCCGCTTGCAGGCTCGATTGTACTGGTAACTGAGTGTATTGCTTTGGAAAGCGAATTGCCCCTGGGTTCTGGCCGCTGCCCGAGTTCTGTGCGATAATTAAGACCATAGTCAGTGACCATGGGAGAAATTTGATGGCAGCTACAATTCCCGCAGGAGAGTTCAAGGCCAAGTGCCTCAAATTGCTGGATAAAGTCGCAGAAGATCGCCAACCGCTGGTCATCACCAAGCATGGTAGACCGGTCGCCGAGGTCGTGCCGATTCGGTCAGAGCAGCGCGATATTGTCGGCTCTATGAAGGGCTCAGTCACGATCCTGGGCGATATCATCTCCCCGCTCGATGTGGAATGGGATGCGATGAAATGAGCGATCCACCGCCATCCTCGTTGCTCCTCGATACGCATACGCTCCTCTGGATGGTCGAGAACCATCCTCGGCTCGGGGCCGGAGCGGCCGGTGCGATGAACCGCGCCGGCCGTGAAGACCGATTGTCGATTAGCGCGATTACTCTATGGGAAATTGGACTGCTAGCGAGCAAAAAGCGCATTGACCTGCATCGTGACGTGATGGAGTGGGTTCACGAGGTTCTCGCCCTACCTCGCCTTTCCCTAGTCCAGCTTTTACCGGAGATTGCCGTCACCAGTACCCGTCTGCCCTTCGAGATGCACCCCGACCCCGCAGACAGGATTCTCGTCGCCACCGCCCGCCGCTTTGGAGCAACGCTGGTAACCGCCGACCGCGCTTTGCTCGATTTGGCAGGTTCAGGGCGCTTTAAGGCTATGGACGCCAGCCGCTGAACAGGTCACACACCCTTAACTCGAACGAAACACGCTTTCTGCGCAAAAAAAATCGCATCCAGAGGAAACTCCGGATGCGATTTTTCCTGATCCCTGACGCTTGATCTCTGATCTCTGTCTTACTTATCCGTCAGCGCCTCGACGCCCGGCAGTTTTTTGCCTTCGAGGAACTCGAGCGAAGCCCCGCCGCCCGTTGAGATATGAGTAATCTGATCGGCCAAGCCGGTCTTGTTGATGGCCGAAACTGAGTCGCCGCCGCCGATGATCGAGATAGCGGCTTTATTGGCGGCCACTGCGTGAGCAATGGCGTTGGTGCCCACCGCAAACCGTGGAAATTCGAAAACTCCCGCCGGCCCGTTCCACACAATCGTGCGAGCCGTTGAAATCACATCTTCAATTGCCGCAATCGACTTGGGTCCGATGTCCAGCCCTTGCCAGTCGGCCGGAAAGTCGACCGAGGTATCCCACGGCTGCGTCTTCGCGTCCGCTGCAAAACTGTCCGCCAGAATGTTGTCCACAGGCAGCAGCAACTTCACGCCTTTCGCCTTGGCCTTGTCCAGCGCAGCCTTTGCCATGTCGATCTTGTCTTCTTCAACCAGGCTCTTGCCGGTCGCCACGCCCAGCGCACGCTGGAAGGTGTACGCCATGCCGCCGACAATCACCAGCGTGTCGACTTTATCCAGCAGATTGTCGATCACGTCGATCTTGCCCGAGATCTTCGATCCGCCGATGATCGCCACAAACGGCTTCTCCGGCGCTTCCAGTGCCTTGCCGAGATAAGTGATTTCCTTTTCCATCAGCAGTCCAGCCACTGCAGGCTTCAGATAGTGCGTAATCCCCTCGGTGGAAGC
>Ga0181535_10004948_pt1 | contig 14499 bp, 13 predicted proteins | sample PEATcosm2014_Bin_44_FD_119774 | JGI IMG/M metagenome (GOLD analysis project Ga0181535, IMG submission 119774) | Peatland microbial communities from MTU Mesocosm Facility, Houghton, MI, USA - PEATcosm2014_Bin17_30_metaG | ecosystem: Environmental > Terrestrial > Soil > Wetlands > Peat | place...
GCACGCCTTCCAGACCAAGGTGGACAGCCAGAACTATCCACCCGACCTGGAAACACTGGTCAACGGAGTGGATGTGCAGGGAAAGAAGCTCAAGTTCCTGCGCAAGATTCCAATCGATCCAATGACCGGCAAAGCCGAATGGGGATTGCACTCCATGCAGGACGAACCAGGCTCGGACTCCTACGGTGGCCAGAGCGTTTTCGATGTCTATTCAAAGTCCTCGGGAACCGCCCTGGACGGCACCAAGTATTCCACCTGGTAATGATCGACAAGAGGGACTTGTGAGCATCAGAGGCAAACAAAGCGCGGGCTTTACGCTGGTCGAACTGATGATCGTCATGGCCATCATCGGAGTTCTGGCCGTGGTGGCCGTGCCCAGTTATGTCACCGCCGTCAAGCACGCCAACGAAGCGGCCCTCAAGGAAGACCTCTTTGTGCTTCGTGGCGCCATTGATTCCTATACCATGGACAAGCAGAAGGCTCCGCAGACCCTCGAAGACCTCACCCAGGAGGGCTATTTGAAAAAGATTCCGGAGGACCCGATGACGCACAGCAGTACGACCTGGGTCACCGATTCAAGTGACTCGCTGTATTCGCTGGACCAGACCGACCCCGGTATCGAAGACGTCCACTCCGGCTCAACGGAAACTGGATCCGACGGCCAACCCTATTCCACGTGGTAAACACTGCGACGGCAACTTCAGAGGCAATCATGAGAAAGAAAATGAAACGAGGCTTCTACCTGGTGTTGTCAGTGGTTGCGTTGAGCGGTGCTTTGTTTGCGCAGTCCCAAAAGACAATTACCGTCAGAATGCTCGATAGCAAATCCGGCAATCTCATCGCAACATCGCAATTCCTCGTTCGCGTCGATCACCAGGACACGGTTCACGGAAACTGGGTGGTCAAGAATGAAGATGGGACAGGCAAACTGACCGTGCCCGCCAGCGCCGACGTTCTGTCGATTCACGCAACCTATGACGCTACCATGATGGTCTATGCGAATTGCGATGCGAACAAGGACGCCGGGAACTCTGAACGTGCCGCCGGTCTTGATCATTGGTACAAGATCGCGGACATTCTTTCGTTGGGCGTCGTGGCTCCCAATGCCTGCGTGGGGAAAAAGGTTCCCGATAAACTCCAAGTCGTCGCCCAGCCTGGCGAGTTTGTTTTTTTTGTCAGGAAGCAGAATGTGAAAGAGCAGATGCAGGAGTAGGGCCAAGCTAAGCTACCCCGGTTTTCAATGGCATTTTCAGATCGCTATTTCGGCCCGACGGCAATCTCCTTCCCATCGAAACTTGAACTCTCATTCTGGATTGCGGAGAGATCCTCCCGTGGCGCTTGATCCAATCGAACCAGCGGTTCTCGACTTCATCCTCCAGGTTGAACGCCTCTACGCGAATCTCATGGCCGCCCCGGGCCCCGGCGTAGGCACAGACCACGGCCTCGGCGGCAAGCTCATCTATGCGGGGGATCTTGACCCAGTCTCCCGTGCTCTGCTGGTCGCGGCCAATATCGCCGGTGCAGCGTCCCTTGCCGTCTCAGCCGATCAAGCCCGGCAAAAGCAAGCGGTTAAAGACGGCGTGATCGACTTTCTTGTCACTTCGCTCAGTGAGGCGCTGCGTATCCTCAAGAACCAGGTTCGCAAACGCGAGTCGGTTGCCGTCTGCATCGCCGGTCAACCCGAAGCCGTTGAGCGCGAAATGCGGGATCGCGGCGTGCTCCCCGATCTGATTGCTTCCGAGCTTCCCGGCTCTCCAGCGTCTCAATTCTGGTTTGCAAAAGGTGCGTGCTCCATTGAACTTGATTCCGAGGAACTGGACCACGCGCTTCTTATCTGGCAAGTGAGCGGCTCGCCGACAAAGTCCATGGCTGCCTTGGACACCATCGTCCTCGACTGCCTCTTGAGGGGTGCGGGCCTCGACAGGTCGACTCCAGCACGCTGGCTACGCCTGTCTCCGCGCTACCTCGGCCGGCTCGCACATGGCGTCAGGGTTCTTCGCTGCGATCCGCGGGTAGCGAAGGAGTTTGTTGCCCGAGCGCAACGAGCGGTCGAGAACGGCGAGATCGGCGTAGAAGTTCGATTTGATTTTCGCGACAACGGCGAAGGTTTTAACGCGCAATTCATTTCGACGGCTGCGGCTGACGGCGTCGCCTGACATCAACTCTGCGCGGTGCCGGCGGCCTCTATCCGAGTCCATAGTTCCTTGACGCCATATCCGGTCTTGGCTGAGACTGGCAACACCGCATCCAGTTCCAACCCCTTCTTCAGTGCCAGCAGGTTGCGGGTGCGTTCGTTGCCGCTGAGCCGGTCTACCTTGGTGGCCACGACGACAAACTCACGCCCTGCAGCTCGCAGCCAGTCAATCAACTGGTGGTCGCTCTCTTGCGGGGGCACATTCGAGTCCACCAGGCACACGCACAGCTTGAGCGTCGAGCGGATCGCCAGGTAGGGTTCGATAAACGCCGGCCACCCTGCCGAAATCGACTTTGAAATCTTCGCGTACCCATATCCGGGCAGGTCGGCAAACATCATCCTTTTGCGCTGGCTCGGGTCAAGAAGCGCAAAGAAGTTGATGGCCCGCGTCCGTCCCGGCGTCTGCGACACCTTCGCAGCCTTCTCGCCCACCAGAGCATTCAACAGGCTCGATTTGCCCACGTTGGATCGTCCCAGAAAAGCAATCTCCGCCACATCCGGTGCAGGGAACTGCTCTGCCGCCATCGCCGATAAAAGAAATTGTGTTGTATAGCGCATAAGAAAGCAGGGATAGCGAGTCGGCAGGTCAGCAAATCAGCGGGCACACGGGCGGAGCTATCTACTTGTCAGGATACAGGAGCAGCCTTTGCATCGCTGCAAACTCAATCAATCATCACCCGCGGGACGGCCAGGCTGCGTCCTCACACAACCTCGCTGGCTCGGCTGCTCCTCCTCTTCCAAAGCAGCGAAGCGTAGACCGCGACATTCAAGGCAATCACCACGGCCGTCAGAGCGTACTGCCAATTGAGCGGCAGCCCTTCCTGATAGATGACGGGCACAAGATAATGCGCAACAAAGTCTCCGCTGTAACTGGTGATGCCGGCGCGAATGGCAAAGAAGTTTTCCAACGCGGTGAGCGGGCAAACGATTCCCGGAGAGAGCTCAGCGAAAACCGCCCACGATAACGCCGCAAGGTGAGCGATCGCCAGCCACCATCGGCGCCTCGCCACAATCCCGCCTGCAACGACAAACACGATGAATGCCAAGTGCACAATGATCGTAACTTCTGTCAATGCGCGATACATGGTGTGCGTTCCGGGCAGGCGCAGACCTCTCGGCCAGCTTGACTGCGATCAGTCTTGAATCGCCTTACTGCGGAGCCGGCAGGTTGCCTGTCATTTCCGCCGCCGGCACAGAAGCCAGCACATCGGTTTCGGCAGGCAGCGGTGTGGGCAGCGGGCCTTCCAGCGCCAGCGCAAGCACCTCATCCATCTGGTCAACAAAGTGCAGCTTCATGGCCTTCTTGACGTTGTCCGGCAACTCGGCAATATCTTTCTCATTGGCGCGCGGCAGGATGATTTCAAAAATGCCGGCTCGCAGCGCAGCCAGCAGTTTCTCCTTCAATCCGCCAATCGCCAGCACTTTGCCGCGCAGCGTGATCTCTCCGGTCATTGCAATGTCGCGCCGCACCGGAATCCTGGCCAGCGCACTCGCCAATGCCGTCGCCATGGTGATGCCCGCAGAAGGCCCGTCTTTGGGAATGGCTCCCTCAGGCACGTGCAGGTGGACGTCCACGTTGCGATAGAACTCGCGCGTCAACCCCAACGCCTGAGCTTTGCCGCGGATGTAGCTCAACGCTGCCTGCGCCGACTCCTGCATCACGTCGCCAAGTTGGCCCGTGATGGTCAGCTTGCCCTTGCCGTCGAGCACCTGCACTTCTGTCGTCAGGATGCTGCCACCGACCTCGGTCCATGCCAGACCCGTAACCAGGCCCACTTCGCTCTTCTCATGTACTTCTGAATCGCGGTACCGCGCCACGCCCAGGAACTCGTTGATGTTGGCCGCCGTCAGCTCTTCCTTGTGCTTGGCGCCCACCTTCACTACCTTGCGCGCTACCTTGCGGCACACGTTGCCAATCTCGCGCTCAAGATTACGGACTCCCGCTTCGCGTGTGTAGTAACGAATGATCTCCAGAATCGCATCGTCGGCAAAGGAGATATTCTTCTCGCTCAGTCCGGTCTGCGCGCGCTGCTTCTTTACCAGGTACTGGCGCGCAATCTCAAGCTTCTCCTGTTCGGTGTAACCTTGCAGCCGCAGCACCTCCATGCGGTCCTGCAATGCGGCCGGAATCGTATGCATCACGTTGGCCGTGGCCACAAACAGCACCTGCGACAGGTCGTAGTCCACGTCGAGATAGTGATCCTGGAAGGAGGTGTTCTGTTCCGGATCAAGCACTTCCAAAAGAGCCGACGCCGGATCGCCTCTGAAATCCGACGCCATCTTGTCCACTTCGTCGAGCAGAAAGACGGGATTCTTGGTCCCGGCGCGCTTCATGTGCTGAATAATCTGCCCCGGCAGCGCGCCAATATAGGTGCGCCGATGTCCGCGAATCTCTGCTTCGTCGCGCACGCCGCCAAGAGAGAGCCTGACGAATTTGCGGCCAGTCGCTTTCGCAATCGACATGCCCAGCGACGTCTTGCCCACGCCCGGAGGCCCTGCAAAACACAGGATCGACCCCTTGGGATTCTTCACCAGTTGTCGCACCGCAAGGAACTCCAGAATCCGTTCCTTGATCTTCTCCAGGCCGTAGTGGTCGGTGTTCAAGACCTTCTCCGCATAGTCAATCGAGCGGGTCTCTTTGGAGCGCTTCTTCCACGGCACGGCCAGCAGCCAGTCAATGTAGTTCCGACTTACCGTGGATTCGGCCGACATCGGCGGCATGGCTTCCAGCTTCTTCAACTCCTGGACAGCCTTGTCGAGCACTTCCTTCGGCATCCCTGCTGCTTCAATCTTCTTGCGCAGCTCGTCGAATTCGCTCTTCTCGCCGCGACCCAGCTCCTTTTGAATCGCTTTGATTTTCTCGTTCAGGTAATACTCTTTTTGCGCCCGCTCCATCTGCCGCTTTACGCGCGATTGAATGTTACGATCCAGATCGAGCTTTTCAATCTCCACATCCAGCACGTCGGCAAGCCGCGCGAGTCGAATCGCCGGGTCGAAGATGGCCAGCAGCTCCTGCTTTTCCTCAATCCCCAATTGCAGGTTTGCGGCGATGGTGTCGCTTAGCTTGGCCGGCTCATCCATCCGAACCGTGGCGATGATCGTTTCGTAGTTCAGAGACTGCTGCAGCTTTACATATTGCTCAAACAAGCTGGTCACGCGGGTCATCAGCTGCTCGACGGCGGGCGTCATCTCAAACTGTGTTTTTCCGGTCCGCACCGTGGCCACAAAAAAGCCGTCGTGGTCGTTCACTTCAGAAGACTTGGCGCGCTCCACGCCCTCCACCAGCACCTTGATATTGCCGTCGGGCATCTTCACGCTTTGCACAATGTTGCAAATCGATCCGACCTGGTAAATTTCCTTGGCTTTGGGCTCGTCGATCGAAGCATCATGCTGCGTTGCTAAAAAAATCTTGCGGTCGCCGTTGAGCGCCTCCTCAAGGGCGCGCACGCTTGACTCGCGGCCGACCACGAACGGCGTCATCATGTACGGAAAAATGACCATGTCCCGAATGGGCATCATGGGCAGCTTGCGTGCTTCGGTCTTCTCGCGAGATGCGGTCATCGGGCCCCCTGGAGAACTGAATGCAAATGTCTAACTCCGGCTGACATGCCGGTGGCGAGCCTCATGTTGGGATTGTACAGCGAAACGCTGTCGAGGGAGGGCAAAGGGGTGTGGTTGGTCATGGTCCCCAGGTAACCGATTGCCCCGCAATTCATTGCAAATCGCGGGGCAATCGGTCATAGGTTGGCAGCAGACGGTTTACCTGCCGGCGAGATTGCTCGGGCTGCCCAAGCCTGTGCACTGATCCCATCCGGGAGCGGCGAACGTTCCTGAATAGTAGCCGCAGGCTCCGTACCAGATGTCATTGAATGTGCCGAAGCCATTGAAGCTGTAAAGCTTGGTGAGTTCTGAAACACTCGATGCCTCAAGGTCGCCGGACGCATTCACAATGCCGGCAATGGTCGGCGTCGCCACGCTCGTACCGCCTACGATGTACCATCCCGGACCGGGGACTGCGAATGTGTCCAGGACCCACACGCCGGTATCCGGATTCGAATCTGCCGAAATGTCAGGTATGCCGCGAGCGCCGCCAGTCTGGTGCGCGATGATGTGGTTGCCGGCCTGGTAGCTTGGAATTGCCTCGTAAGCGCTGATGCCTCCACCAGCCTCCGTCCAGGTGATCTCAGCAATAAAGTTGCCCGTGTACTCACTTCGCGCCGTTGAGGTTCCGCCGGCGCAAACCACGTTCGGTGAAGCGCAGGGATAAATCACACCAGGCGCGTCGCCCGCCGCGGCAAAGTAGACCACCCCGGGTGAAGTGAAGAAGGAGTCCAACTCAGTCTCCTCTGAAAACTCACTCCCGCCCCAGCTCATCGAGACTTCGCCTCTGCCTTTGCTGTGGGCAGGACACGTCGTTGTCTGACCGCACATCACCAAATTACTTGCAACCAGCACGGCGGGATAAAGGTCGGAGTCATAGTTGGAACTTGCTTCCACCAGGTAGAGAGTAGCGTTCGGAGCCATTGCGTGCGCATACTCAATATCCAGCGACTCCTCGATCTCCCAGCCGCCGGTAGGATCGATGGGAGGTTCGGCGCCGCCCGCATACACAACCTTGAACTTCGGCGTGGCAAGGCCGAATTGCGCTGAGAATGCCGCCAGGTCAGAGGCCGCATTGGGATCATCGAATGCGTCGACGATGGCAATGGTCTGGGTGCCCCCTGAGGGCGTGTTGGTGGTCTGGTTCGGGTTGCAATACGGAATCGGCTTCACAATTCCATAAAGGCATGCCAGAGAGGCCGGCGTTTCATAGGCGTAGCCCGCGAAGGGCGGCAGCTCGCTGGGAGTCGCGAATGGCTCTTCGATGTAGCGCAGGTTGGTGTGAGCGGTCAGTCCCGCAGTGTTTGCGCTTTCGTGGCTCGACGCTGGAATGACCACAGACTTCGGGCGAGTGGCAAGCATCTGGGCCTGGACCGAACAAGACAAGGCAAGAAACAAAACTGCTGGTACCGCCGCGGTCAGGCACTGCGCAATTCTGTTTTTGCGGACACGCAGCGTGTTTAAAATCAGAGTTGGGGTGGATTCAATCATGGCAAGACCTCCTTGAGGGTTCACAAGTTTTGAATAGGAGCAGCACGCGCAAAGGCGGACTGCGCGGCCAGTCTCCAAGGAAACGGGTCGACGGCTACTTCTCCAGGGGGAGTGAAACTCGCCCAAATGGTGCTCTCCGGGCGCTAAGCATCAACGGCAAGCAGGGTGAAAGCCAGGTTCACAGCAACAGCGCTGACCCCGTAAAAATTGAAAACCGGAAACGTGAAGACGTGAAAGGAAAGGTCCGAAATGTGCAAACCGAATTCCGGATGCAGGTTACAGTACGCAGATCGATTGCGAATGTCAAGACACTAAAACCATGATCGCTCCGAGCTCTTTTCACTGCCACCTGTCAGATGGTTACCGTTGATTTCTTGATAAACATCGCGGGAACCACCCAACCCGGACTAAAGCAACGCCGGGCCTTGTTTAAGCAGCGATTGCCCATCAACTCCCAAGCAGGAAGCGTTTCGTCAACCAGCAGCGTCAATCAAGAATGGTGCGCAACGCTTTGCATACGTATGCATTTTCTTGCGATCAAGAACGGCAGGAGTCGTCTTCCGACATCCCCGGCTGACCGACGGGCGCACATGCTATCGTGTTGGGAGTCTGAATGTGCGGTGTGCCGTTATGACGCTCCCATTTCGAGGAATCAAAGCATTGTCTCAATCCGCACAGATCGACGTCTTCAATGCCAATGGCACAGCCGGGGAGTCCGAGGCCGGTTCGCTATCTGTATTCCATTGGTTTGCCGCCTACACCACGCCACGCCATGAAAAGCGCGTCGACCAGCACCTTCGCATGAGGGAGATCGAGCACTATCTGCCCCTCTACCAGGTGCAGCGAAAATGGAGTGACGGGTCCAGGGTCACGCTTGACCTGCCCTTGTTCCCGGGTTATATCTTTGTCCGCATCGAGCGTGCCCAGCGCGTGCGCGTCCTTGAGGTGCCCGGAGTGGTGGCAATTGTCGGTGGCACCGGCCGTGCTCCGGCGCCTTTACCGGAATCAGATATTGAGGCATTGAGGTCGGGTCTGCATCTGCGCCGCGCTGAACCGCACCCATTGTTGAAAATCGGGCAGAGAGCGCGTATTCGCTCCGGCGCTCTGGCCGGCATGGAGGGCATCGTCGTTCGCAAGAAGAACAGCTTCCGTGTCGTTCTTACGATGGAAGCCATCATGCAAAGCATCGCTGTAGAGGTCGACGCCAACGAACTCGAGCCCCTCGACTCGCTCTGCCTCTCTGGCGTTTGAGGCCGCAACGCTCTCGCCTCAATTGATTCTCCTTACCCTTTCTCCCTGATCTTCAAAACAAATGCTGTGAACGATTTGTCGCTGGCCACCAGCATCTGGTGCGGCAGGCCCGCAGGAACATGCGCCACATCGCCAGTCCTCAATTCCTGTCTCTTGCCGCCTGAAATCGAGACCCCGCGAACCTCGCCCGGGCCAATCGTCTCCGCGCCCACGATTGTGCCGCCTGTCAAGAGCGTGGCCCGGCCTTCGAGCACCACGAACAAATCCGCAAAATTCTCATGCTGCTCCACCACCCCATCGCGGCTTCGAAACGACAGCATCGTGAAGTGCTGCGGAAACTCCTTCAACGTCTCGTTTGCTGAACCGTCGCCATGCTTCGCCAACTTGCGCAGATACGCTCCTCGCTCCAGCAAGATGGCGGACGGCCAATGATCCGACTCGACGGACACATCCTTCGCGTTTTTCCTGCGCCCAACCTGCGGTACTGGTTCATCCGGATTGATCGCCTTCAAAAGTTCCCTCGAAAACCTGTCGCTATCCATCGCTTTCCTCTTCGGCTGCGTTCATCGCTCACCCAGCCCGGCTGCGGCCCTTGCCCTCATGAAAACCGCCAGAAACATCTCCCGCGTCAGCTTACCCGTATTCGTGTTCTGAAGGGACGGGTGGTAACTCGCAATCAGTGTAAGCCCGCCGGGGAGCGCATACTCCGCGCCATGACCAAACGTGAATCCCGCGCGCGTTGTCAGCTTGCCCTCCCGAAGTTGATGTCCTAGAAATCCGTCGAAAGCGATCTTGCCCAGGCAAACAACAACCTTCAGTTTCTTCAGCAGCCGAATTTCCTCATCCAGCCATGACGCGCAGTTTCTCAACTCCTCGGGAGTCGGCTTGTTGGCTGGTGGAGCGCAGTGCGCCACGGCGCTGATCCATGCATCCTTCAGCTTCATTCCGTCGTCCGGGGTCACAGCTCTTGCCTGCAACGCAAACCCGGCTTCATGCAGCACCGGAAATAGAAAATCGCCCGATCCATCTCCGGTGAACATGCGGCCTGTTCGATTGGACCCATGTGCTCCGGGAGCCAGACCCAGCACCAGCACGCGCGCCTCAGGGTCTCCGAAGGAAGGCACCGGCCGGCCCCAGTACTCAAAATCCGCATAAGCCTTGCGCTTCACCCGCGCGATCTCGGCACAATAGGGACGGAGCCGCTCGCAGCGCTCGCAACTGATGATTCGAGCGTTCAATTCCTCAAGAGATTGAATCGAGCCGGCCATGATCGCAGTCTAGCCGTCTCCGGGGAGACCCGATAGAGGTCCATGCAGCGAACCCGGGGTTCAAAGGTGGAGGGTTATGGGCTTCAGCCCGCACAAATACGGCGCGAGGCCACCTGCCCCAACCGCAGGTGGTGCCGTGGCGTAAAATGGCACCGCCGCCGGAATACGCTTTCTTGTCACGGCAAAAATCAACCCGAGCTGGAGCCAGCTCCGCGAAATTCAACAGAATATTAAGGGATGGATGGATATGAAGACGATGATGAACGCCCTTGCGCTGATCCCCTTTGCACTGCCAGCCCTTGTCCTGCCGGTTTTATTGGCTGGCCCGCTCGTCGCTTTCAGCCACGCTCAGGATGTCACAGAGATCGGTGGGCAGAAGGTTGTTACCCTCACGCGCACCGCAACAAGCACTACCAAGCCGGAGTTCACCAGCATCACGCTGGCTCCCGGCCGCGGCATGGAAATCATCCAGATCACCGCCAACTTTCCCGGCAAGGGCAATATCAACGTCCTCGCATCTCCTGATCTTGCCGGGGCCAAGAAGATGCTCGACGAAAGCGATGATGACTTCGGCGATCTCGGTTATCGGCTCGGCGCGGCGTTCCTCGCCCCTTATCCAAACCGCATTCGAGGCAAGCTCTCCGCCGATGGCAAAACCCTGACGACGGAATGGAACGGTCGCTCCATCACACTGCCCGCCAACAATGTTGGCAAACTGCCCACCGCGGAGCGCCACGCCATGCACGGCCTCATCCTCAAGGCCAAGACGGATGAAATCGAGGTGAAAAACATTCCCGGCGGCCAAGAAGTCTCAGGTGTCATTCATGCCGGCGATTTTGGAGGCCATTGGTTCTCCAAGACCCAATTTGCAGTCACCATCCGCCTTACTGCCGAAGCCGTGGATGCGACCATTGACGCTCGTAACGTAGGCACCGAGTCTGAACCCATGGCCGTTGCCTGGCATCCCTATTTCAACCTTCCCTCAGGCGACCGTACACAGGCCAGGGTCATGATCCCTGCTTCCACCACGGCTGAAGTCGACGGCTACGACAACGTCTTCCCCACCGGCAAAATCGTGCCCGTTCAGGGAACCAGGTTTGACATGCGCGCTGCCGGCGGCGCTCCGCTTGGCAACAACTTCTTCGACGACAACTGGAACCACATTGAATGGAAGAACAAGATGGTCACGGTCCAGGTGATTGACCCCGCAGCGCAATACGGCATCGAGGTGATTGGCCTGTCACCTGAGATCAAGAGCATCCAGATGTATGCACCGCCCGCCGCGCACTTCGTCGCGATTGAGCACCAATATAACTTCGGTGACCCGTTCGGCAAGGAATGGGGATCGATGGATACCGGCATGGTCACGCTCAAGCCAGGTCAATCCACCAAGTGGCATGTTCGCCTGCACGTGTTTGTCCCGTAGCTCGCCTTGTTTGGCGGCCGGCACCCAAGTCGGCCGCCAACGCACAGATGGCTGAGAAGAGCTAGTCGCTCACCTTCGCCAGCTTCACGGTTTTTCCCGTGCGCGCAGATTCGCGCGCAGCATCCAGAATCTGCATCACCACGACGTTTGTATCCAGGGCCGTCAAGTCGCCCTTCGGCTCTTTCTGGCCTTGCAGAACAGCAGCCAGATAGCTCAACGAGTCCCGCTCGTTCTGATTGAGCGAGGGCGCCGTGCTCGTCTGCTCATCCGCGTCGTGCTCGTGCCGCACGCGCAGCTTGTCCGATCCCACCGTGATGGCGTAACCCGTGGCCCCGTATACCTCCATATCCTTCCGCCCGAATGGCCAATTCCACGAAGCCTGAATCACTGCCTGCGCACGGGGATAGGTCAGCACAACCGTGGCATCGTCATCCACCCTGGAATACAGTTGCGGCTTGTCGCGGTTGAGCACGGCGGTCACGGTCAACGGAGTCTGGCCATGCATCATCCAGGTCATCAGGTCTGCTCCGTAGCAGCCAAAGTCATAAAGGGCACCAGCGCCATTCTGTGCCGGATCGGTAAGCCAGCTCAGAAACTCGGCCGGTACGCCAATCTCCTTCGGCCCCTGGTGTCCGTCGTGAATCACCACTCGCCGAATCTCGCCAAGCTTGCCCTGCTCCACCTCGTCGTAGGCTGCGCGATTGCTGGAGTACCAGGTGGTCTCATAATTCACCAGCACATGAATGTGGTAGTGACGCGCCACGTTCCGAATCGCCAGAGCATCGTCAAGCGAAATCGTCAGCGGCTTCTCCACCATGACGGTCACGCCATACTGCGCAGCAATCTCAATTGCATGACGATGTTCGCCAACCGACGTATAAACCAGCACCGCCTGCGGGTGGCGCACTTCAATCATGTTGGCCATGCTCTTAAAGAACAGGCTCTCGGCAAGGGAATACTTCTTCTGGTACTTCGCCACCAGCTCCGGATCGGCATCCGCAATGCCAACCAGCTCCACCTCGCGGTGTTTTGAAAGCGCTCCAAAAAACCCCTCAACGTGCCCGTGTTCAAGCCCCACGATTGCCACCCTCAATGGCGCTTTGGACGCCGTTTGCGGCTGCGCCGACAGATGGCTGGGTACGATACACATCAACGCAACCAACAGCCAACCGCTGGATCGAGATGTTCGGTAAGTCGAACGTTGCATGATCTTTCAACCCTCTCTCGTCCGGAATTCTACGCCTCGTGCCTTATCGAAGCCTTTGTCATCGGTGAACCCAACCTAAATCCTCGGTTGACGCGTTGATTTGTCAGGCGGACCATCATCAACACAGAGAATTGAGGGCTCAATACCTACGGTTGAAATGAGTCCGATGGTCAGTGGTCATGTAACCTCAAAGCGCCCAATCCTCGTCTATGCACGGTGGAGATTCCGGTGGAAGCTCGTTTTCGCTGCCCTTGCTGCGGATATAAGACGCTGGAAACAGCGGGGGCGCTTGCCCTGTGCCCGGTTTGCTGGTGGGAGGACGACGGCCAGGAAGACGACGACGCAGCCGATATCCGCCTCACCGTCAACGGAGCGCTCAGCCTGAGCGAGGCCCGTGCCCACTATGCCCATTGCGGAGCTGCCCACCCCAGGTTCCTGCCCTACGTCCGCAAACCGCAGGCCTCAGAGCAGTAACGTGACTCACCAGTAACGTGCCTTTGGCGGTCCATTTCTCCCCTGTATTTCCCAACCCGGTTTGACCCTGCCAGCAAACCCTCATACCATGAGAAGAGGCATTCCCCCGGCTGGACTGCGCTGGTGAGGCTTCAGATATTTTCTGCGATGGCTGTTCTTGGCCGCAGGGGTATCTGCGGCCTGATTCTGCGTTCAGAAAATCAGGATTGCAAGTTTGATCGGCTCGCTGCGCTGAGCCTGGAAGGCACCTAACTTTGAGTTCCACCGACACTCTCGAAAGCAACACCCAACCTGAGGCGAGCGAGACTGCAGTCGAAAGCAGCCTTGAGCCCGGGCATGAAGGTCACGATCACGACCACCAGGGACATGACCACGATCACGCGGGCCATAGCCACGGCCCGGTTCTCAATCCTGAGTGCACCCGCGAACTCGTCCTAGACATCCCCGCCGACGAAGTTTCCAAGGCCTACGGCACCGTGGTTCGCAATTATCGGAAATATGCGAAGATTCCGGGATTCCGTGCCGGCAAGGTTCCCGAATCGGTCATCAAGCGTCGCTTCGCCACAGAGATTCGTAAAGACGTGATCGACGGCCTTTTGCCTGAGCGCTTCAACAAAACAGTGCTCGATATGGGCGTCAAGCCTGTTGGCCAGCCGCAGGTGACTGAGTTGACTGTCGAAGACGGACAGCCCCTGCACGTCAAGGCAGTGTTCGAGTACGTTCCTGAATTCTCCATCGAGGGTTACCAAGGTGTAACGGTCGAAAAGCCGTCCGTGGAGATCACAGAAGAAGAGTTCCAGCACGAGATCGGCCACCTGCGCGAGTCCCGCGCCACCATCGAGCCGGTCGAGGAAGACCGCGCTCTAGAGGATGGCGATTGGGCGCAAATCACCTACAAAGGCGAGATCGATGATGACTCCGGCGCCGAGCCGGTTGCGGGTGAAGATACACTGGTCGAGATTGGCGGAAAAGACACAGTTGAGGCTTTCTCTACCGCGCTGCGCGGGGCCAAACCCGGTCAGGAACTGAAGGCCGAAGTCATTTATCCCGCTGACTACGCTGAGACCAAGCTGGCCGGGAAAACGGTGGCCTATGAAGTTGAAGTAAAAGCCATCAAGAAGCGTACGCTGGCCGACCTGGACGACGATTTCGCCAGGGAAATCGGGGCTTATGAGAGCTACGCCGACCTTGAGGCCCGCGTCCGCGAGCACCTGGCCAACCGCAAGCGCCGCAGTATTGAGGGCGAAACCAAAGACCGGCTGTTCGCCGCTCTCACTGAGCGCTATCCATTTGCCGTTCCGGAGTCACTGGTGCAGGAGCAGATTGACGCCAGACTTGAGCGCGGCCTCCGCGCCCTGGCCGCCCAGGGCATGGACACCGAGCAGATGCGCAAGCTGGACTTCGCCCGCCTCCGTGCCGCACAGCGCGATGGCGCTGCCGCCGAGGTAAAGACCTCCATCCTGTTGGATCGAATTGCCGACCGAGAAGGCATCACCGTCAGCGATGAGGAAATGGACCACGAATTGCAAATGGCCGCGCTTCAATCCCGCGAGCCCTTCGATACCCTGAAGGCGCGATTGACGCAGGA
>Ga0181535_10004950_pt1 | contig 14498 bp, 14 predicted proteins | sample PEATcosm2014_Bin_44_FD_119774 | JGI IMG/M metagenome (GOLD analysis project Ga0181535, IMG submission 119774) | Peatland microbial communities from MTU Mesocosm Facility, Houghton, MI, USA - PEATcosm2014_Bin17_30_metaG | ecosystem: Environmental > Terrestrial > Soil > Wetlands > Peat | place...
CAACCAAGAAAGGAAAAGCGAAGATGATCGACGCCGAAGATCTCCAGGTTCCGGGCACTGACACGCTGAAGGACAAGTTCGGCAGTGCTGACCCCGCCGCGCTTGCCCGCGCGGCCTCCGATTCTGCGGCTCGTCGCATCGCAGAGCTTCAGGTGTCGCCCATCCGCGGCGGCTTTGACTCATCCCACCTGCAGGAGATCCATCGCTACCTCTTTCAGGACGTGTTCGACTGGGCCGGAGAATTGCGACACATTGAGACCGGAAGCGTGCCCGCCACTTCCCTCGAAGAATCTTTGAATCGCTCGCTTGACCGCTTAAGCCGTGAGAATCTGCTCAGAGGTCTCTCCGCCGCAGAATGGACCCACCGCGCCTCGGGTTATGTCGAAGAACTCCGTTCACTCCATCCATTCCTCGCCGGCAACGATCTTGCCATCGCGGAATTTGCCACAGAACTCGCGCGCAAAAAAAAACCTGACGTTGCAGTGGGAGCAAGAACCCGACGCTATTTCCGATGGTCTCGCTTTTGCAGAACAAGCCGAGAGGTCGGCGCAATTGCGACGCCTCATCATGCTCGCTGTCGATGCGGACCCGTTGGCACAAATCTCCCACCGGCCCCATTCCCTCGAACGCGGAAGCGAGTTGTCCCTGCAAATTAGCAATCCCGACATCTAGTGGCCGTCCCAGAGTGCAATACGTAATGAACTGAACATTTCAGTAAACCAACGTAAAAGAGCAGAGTTTTCCGTTCCAAATGGGCCACTGATTCGAGGCCACTTCTCCCGACACTCAAAAATATCTCACGAAGAATGAGCAGTTTCTGAACGTTTGGCGTCCAATATGAGTTGCACCCAAAAACTAGAGTGACCACGAGTGCGAAAGAAGTGCGACTCGATGGGTTCAGAATCACATTTTCATTCTGCCGTACTTTTACCCGGTTTTGCGTATCAGTGCTGATGACTATTAAGCAGGGAAAGCTACCCGCTTTCCAGACCTATGGCTGCGACGAGTTTGTATACGATTCGTCTCTCTATTGCAGACGGCTCTGCTCCCCCTAGCATCTGTGCAGAGCTGATCTGGGAGCATGTGCGAATGGCGTACCTCATCGAACGAAGGGCCCAAATACTCTACATCAGTGCGTCTTTGGTAAATGACAAGGGAAAAAGACGCAAGATCGTAATCGAAAGCCGGCCGGAGTTTGCCATCGTCACGCTCCAAGGCATGAAGGAAAAGTACCCGATCTCCTGGGAACAAGTCTTCGAGGCGGCACGGCGGCGCCACGCAGAGAACCTGCGGATCGAAGCCAAACCTGAAGCCGAAATGCCACACAGGACGAAGCGCAAAAGACCACGCGGATAATCCGCTCTGGCTATAAAGTCCTTCATCAGTGTTCGGAAAATGTGCACTTCACGCAGTCTTGTTGCGGCGCTGAGATGCTTCATCGATACGAGCAACTAAGTCCTCGGCGCGCAGGTGAGTGTACCTCTTGAGCATCTGCATCGACTTGTGTCCGCTGATCGCCGAAACCTCTTGGTCCGAGAGTCCAGCCTCCACAAGACGGCTCACGGCCTCATGGCGGAGATCGTGGAAGTGTAAATCGACAATTCCCACATCCCGTTTGATCTTCTGCCACATCCGGTCGAACCTGTAGGGACGGCGCTTCCCATCGCGCCCCGGCTCCCCATAAAAGATCAGGTCCGTATCGATTGGCCGGACTGGATTGTTCAGAGCTGCACGGAACAATTCCGTCGCCGCGATGCTCAATGGCACCGTACGCGGCTGCGTGTTCTTGGTCTGTAGAAGGCGAACGATCCGACGATTCAAATCAACCTGCATCCTGCGAAGACTCGCAATCTCCGAGAAGCGCATCCCCGTCTCCAACGCAATTCGCACAAGCCAGCTCATCATTGGATTTGAGTAGGCATCCACGGCTTCCAGCAGCTTCGTCTCTTCCTTTTGCGTAAGGCGTCGATTGCGCCCCGGCCCAGGTGCTGGGCGGCGAATGTTTGCGACCGGATTCGCCGGCAACCCAACTCCCCACTCCTTGATGGCAATCGTGAACATGTGACCGAGAAGCGCCAAGTCAAGACGAACGGTATTGTTCGTCCGGGGCCTGGGATCGCCGAATTCACCTTTCCGATCTTCTCCTGCAAGCCGCGAATCTCGGAATTTAGCGATCACCTCTGGAGTCAGAGCAGCAAGGGAGTACTTCCCAAGATGCTTAATTAAGACTCGTGCACGACGCTTGTCTGCCGCCTGAGATGTTGGCCTCTTTGTCGGAACCACTTCTGTGAGGTAACGCTCGATTGCCGAGGACACCGTCATGCGATCGGCCGTCGCACGCTGGATATACGCGCCGCGCACCATCTCGTCCTCGCTACGGCGCGCCCAGTCTTCGGCATCTCGTTTGGTTCGAAATGTCTTGGTCTGCAGCGGCCAACCCGCTTTACGAATAACAGCCTTCCAACTTCCCGAGGGCTTCTTGACGATGGTTGCCATTGCGCCTCCGATGTGTGCGGAGCTGTACCTCCAACTGTACCCCGCGTTTCCGCACTGTACCTCAAACTGTACCTCGGAACGATCTTGGGCGCAAGTGTGCGCGACACACAGTCTAAGGTGCACGTATAATCTCCTTAAATTCAATGCTTTAATGGTTTATTTTGGTGCCCGGAGGGGGACTTGAACCCCCACGGCCGGTTAAGGCCTGCGGATTTTAAGTCCGCTGCGTCTGCCAATTTCGCCATCCGGGCACGCATTTATATTATGGGGCCGTTCGGGCCTCGCAGTCCCCCCATAAGTTGATGCTCTCTTAGCAACATGGACGCGGTTTCGGCTCCTGGCGATCTTTCCACAACTTGCCCTGAACCGCCGCGCCCCCGTATCATCCGGCAGAAGCACTTCCACGATCGCCAGCGTGTGCAACCGATCTGCCCGGACCGGAGCCGGAGACGTGCAGCTATCCTGAGAGTGCTCGAGAACAACCACCATGAGCGACTTGGAAACCAAGACCGGATTGCGAGTGAAAGGGCGGCTCATGTCCGCCTCCGAAATTGAGCGCACCCTGGTGCGGCTGGCTCACGAAATTGTCGAGAAGAGCAACGGTAGCGAAGATCTGGCCCTCGTTGGCATCAAGCGCCGGGGCGTCCCGCTGGCGGAGCGGCTGGGCAAGCTGATCTCCACCATCGAAAAACGGCCGGTCGATACCGGTGTGCTCGACATTCAGTTCTATCGCGACGATCTTTCCACCGCTGGCGTCCGTCCCGTCGTCACGCCCGGCTCCATCGGATGCGAGATTGAGGGCCGCGACATTGTGATTTGCGACGACGTACTTTATACCGGACGCACGATACGCGCCGCGCTCGACGCGCTCTTCGACCATGGCCGCCCGCGCCGCGTGCAATTGGCCGTCCTCATTGACCGTGGACATCGTGAGCTGCCCATTGAAGCCACTTACGTGGGCAAACATGTCCCAACGAGCAGCCGCGAGATTATCGAAGTCAAGTTCCAGGAAGTCGACTCGACCGAGCAAGTATTGCTCGTGGAGAAAACCTAGTCGCCGTGGTTCGTGGATCGTGATTCGGCATTCGAACCAGGATCAGCCTTTCACGAATTGCGGATTACATTCACGAACCACGATTCATGCCTCACGAATCACGCCCTATGAGCCCAGCCGCACCCGCGACACGTCGCGCACTCACAACTCCGCCCGCGCCCGCTTCTTCGTTTCCATACAATCCGGGATCGCTGCTTTCGGTTCTCGATCTGACGGTGGAAGGCGTGAGCCGCTTGCTGGTTCGCGCCACCGAGTTGGAGCACGAGGATCCCATCGTGCGCGATCGCATCCTGGCCAAGCGCAGAATCGCGCTGCTCTTTTACGAGTCGTCGACACGGACCCGCACCAGTTTTGAGCTCGCATCCAAGGCGCTGGGCGCCGATACCACTCTGGTTTCAAACCTGAGCTCGAGCATCGAGAAGGGCGAATCCCTCAAAGATACGGGACTGACACTGCGCGCGCTGGGCGCGGAAGCGATCATCCTCCGGCACAACTCGTCGGGCGCGGCGTGGCTGCTTGAAGAGACGACGCGTCTGCCTGTCGTGAATGCGGGCGACGGCATGCACGAGCATCCCACGCAGGCGCTGCTCGACCTGCGCACCATCATGACGCACCTACGCCCAGGTGTAAGCGGAGTCGCCGCAGACACCTTGGCCGGCGTCACGGTCATGATCACGGGCGACATTCTCCACAGCCGGGTGGCGCGATCGAACATGCAGCTACTGCCGCGCGTGGGTGCGCGCGTGCTGTTGTGCGGACCAAAAGAGCTGCTGCCGGAACAGGCGGCACGGTCCGGGCCGGGCATCGAGATCGAGCGAGACTTTGAGGCGGCGCTCAAGCAGTCTCAGGCAGTGATGATGTTGCGCATTCAGGCGGAGCGGCTGGCAGGACTCCAACTTGACCTGGAAGAGTACAAGGCTAGCTACCAACTTACCGGGCAGCGGCTCGCGGCTCTCGCGCCAGAGGCAGTGGTCCTGCATCCGGGGCCGATCATCCGCGGCATGGAGATCACGGCAGGCGTGGCCGACGGTGTGCAGTCTGCAATTCTGGAGCAGGTGACCAACGGGTTGGCCATTCGCATGGCGGTGATGGAGCGCGCGCTGACGGCCGAGAATGGAGCCGCCGCGGACAAGTCTCCGCACGCGGGCCGGATCAACGGAGGCCGCGCATGATCGCGCTCGCAATCCTGAACGGCCGCCTCATTGACCCCGCCGCCGGCATCGACGGGCCGAAGGATCTCCTTTTGATCGATGGCCGCGTGGCGGAGATTGCCGCGGCCGGCAAGCTCAAGGGCAAGAACGGCGCCGAGGTGCTCGACGCAACGGGAATGGTCGTCGCGCCAGGGCTGATCGACATTCATGTGCACCTGCGCGAGCCGGGACAAGCGTACAAGGAGACCATCGCCACAGGAACCGCCGCGGCCGCAGCAGGCGGATTCACAAGTGTAGCGGCGATGCCGAACACGATCCCAGTCAACGACTCGCCAGAGGTGACGCGGTGGATGCAGGCGCCGGAGCGCGATGCGAAGGTGCGCGTTTTCCCCATCGCCGCGGCAACGCGCGGGTCGAAAGGTGAAACTCTAAACGACTTCGCTGCCCTGCGGTCTGCGGGCGCGGTCGCCGTTACCGACGACGGAAGGCCGATCCTGAAGGACGGGACGATGCGCGAGACGCTCGCGGCGGCGGCGCGCGTGGGGTTGACCGTCATCCAACACGCCGAAGACACGCGCATGACACAAGGCGCCAGCATGAACCTCGGTCCGGTCTCATTCAAGCTCGGCCTGCGCGGAATGCCGAACGAAGCCGAAACAAGTATCGTGGAGCGCGACATACGGCTGGTCGCGGAGCTGAAAGATGCTCGTCCGCATCTCCATGTTGCGCATCTTTCAACCGCCTCGGCGCTGGCCGCTGTTAGGCAAGCTCGGCGCAACGGACTGCGCGTGACCTGTGAGGTTACGCCGCACCATTTCCTGCTGACCGATGAGCACGTGGGCCTCTACAACACGCACGCCAAGATGAATCCGCCGCTGCGCTCCGCAGCCGACCGCGATGCGATGATTGAAGGCATCATCGACGGCGTTGTTGACGCGATCGCCACCGATCACGCGCCCCACGCCATGCACGAAAAAGAAGTGGAATTCGAGTTGGCGCCGAACGGAATCACCGGCCTTGAAACCGCGCTTGGCCTGAGCCTCCGCTGGCTGCACCGCGAGTGGCGCATGCCGCTCGGCCGTGTGCTGAGCCTGCTGAGCGCGCAACCTGCCGCCCTGCTCGGATTGAAAGGCCGCGGAACACTGGCCGTCGGCAGCTACGCCGACGTAGTCGTCTTCGACCCCAAAGTCGAATGGACCTATCGCGCGACTGAGTCGCAATCGAAGGCCAAGAACACTCCCTTCGATGGCTGGCAGATGCAGGGCAAAGTGCGCTGGACGGTGAGCGAAGGCAAGATCGTTTACGCAAGTGCCTAGCGCGTCGAGCACTGAACGGTAACAAAAGAGCCACCAGCTTCGTCGGTTCCGGCGCTCGGTGAGATTCAAGTCTTGGAGCGCCCCTTACATTCACTTGGCCGCCGGCAAGTACACCATTCCCAATTGGTCAAACAGGAAACTGTACACGTCGGCGCTTTCCTCGATCTGCTCATCGAGCGCTGTGCCGATACCATGACCGGCGCTGGCCGTTGTGCGAAGCAGGATTGGATGATCTGAGGCGTTTGCCGCCTGCAAACGAGCTGTAAATTTGCGCGATTGCATGGGATTGACTCGATGGTCGTTTTCGCCGGTCAGGAAGAGGATCGCGGGATATTTCGTCCCTTCCTGTACGTGGTGATATGGCGAGTACGCGTAGAGCGCCTTGAACTGATCGGGATCCTTTACCGTGCCGTATTCGGTGATGTTGAAGGAGCCGTTGGGATCGAGCTCGTTGCGCAGCATGTCGTAAATGCCCACATAGGACACTACAGCGCGGAATAGGCCGGGCTGCTGAGTGAGCGCCGCGCCCATCAGCAGGCCGCCGTTGCTACCGCCGAGGATGGCCAGCCGCGAGGGCGAAGTGTATTTGTGCTCGACGAGATACCGTGCGCTGGCGATGAAGTCGTCAAAGACATTCTGCTTGCGGGTGAGCATCCCTTCTTTATGCCATTCTTCACCCTACTCGCCCCCTCCACGAATGTTGGCGATGGCATAAACGCCGCCCTGGTCGAGCCAGATGCGCGTCTCGGACCCGACAAAATAAGGCTGCGTGCTGATGCCGAAGCCTCCATAGCCGTAGAGAAGCACGGGATTGGCGCCGTCGAGCTTTGTGCCTTTGCGGCGGATGATGCTGATGGGTACCCGCGTGCCGTCTTTGGAAATGGCGAAATCGCGAACGACCTCCGCGTCGTCGAACTTGAGCTCGGAGGTCTCGGAGATGGCGGTGCGCACTGATTTGCTGCTCGCGGCACTAAAGCTGTACCAGGCAGGCGGCTCGAGAAAAGTGGCAATGTAGAAGAGCGCATCGCCGTTGCCCACATTCACAACCTGGTAGACCGCTGAGATGGGAGGGAGCGGCGGGGCGCTGAGCGGACGGCCTTGATCATCGAACGCCCGCACGCGCGAGGGCCCTCCGGCGATGTCGATCACATAGAGACGCTCGGGAGTGGGGAAATAGCCCTGGATCGACGCACCAGCGTTCTCGTCGTGGCCGATGCGCGAGCTCTGCGGCACAATCACCCTGGCCAGGGAAAGGTCGGGATGCGTGAGAGCCACGCGCAGAATCTGGCCGCGCGGAGCGTCTTTGCGCGAAAGAAGATAGAGCGAGTCGTCCGGACCGATTTTCGCGGAGACGATTCCATCATCGAATTTCGTCACTTGAGTCCAGTGCCCAGAGGAATCCATGATGAAGTGTTCGAACTGGCCGCCATCGCCATTCGCAACTGAGGCAAGGAGCCAGAGTCCATCGTCGCTGGTTTGCAGTTGAATCTCAGCAATGCGTGGAAAGTCTTTTCCGATCAAGTAAACGTCTTGCTTCGGATCGGTGCCGAGCTTGTGGAAGTAAATCTGCTGATAGAAGTTCGCGTCTTCAGACGGGCGTTCGTTGCCCTGGGGATAGCGCGTGTAGTAGAAGCCGCTACCGTCGGCATTCCAATCGATGCTGCCTCCGGCCGTGGCAAAATTGACGCGTGGCACAACATCAGAAAGTTCTTTGCCCGTGGCGGCATCGTAGACGTAGGCCGAGCAATCCTCGGAGCCGCCCTCGGAGATCGCTACAGCTACATATTTTCCGTCGAGCGACGGCGTGTAGAACTCGATCGAAGCTGAACCGTTGCCGCTTTCCGCATTGGGGTCATAAATAACCTTCGCACTGCCAGGATCGTTGGCCGACTGCATAGCTACCAGCATCGGCTGCTGCTTGTTCACCTGGTATTTCAGAGCGAACAGCCTTCCGCCGCGGGATTGCAGGTACGAGTACGCGTCGGAGCGGGCAGCGACAAGTTGCTGGAACCGCTGCTTGACGGACGCGCGCGAGGGCAGGCTGTCAAAGTAGGCGCGTGTTCGTGCATTTTCCGCAGCGCTCCACTGCTTCACCGCAGGATCATTCCAGTCTTCGAGCCAGCGGTAATCGTCGGTGACGCTAACGCCGTGATACACATCGGTCACGGGGTGCTTCGGCGTATCTGGCGGCTTGGGAACTTGCGGGCTCTGAGCAAATGCGGTCAAACAGGAAATGCAGATGCCCAGGCAGACTTGCAATGAGTGCGCGAATCTCATGTCGGACCTCTCCGGGTGGAGACGATTATATCTCCCGAACAGGCCCGGCTGGTTGCCGCGTCCCTTCGGACCTGCGCGCCAGCGAGTAAAGCATGAGTCCGAGCAGAACGCTGGCGACGATGCCGGTGACAGCGTCGATGGCGAGTGCGCCGGAGATCCCCTTGCGCGCATAGCCGAAGGCATCAACATAGAGCATGTAGGAGATGGGCACTCCATAAGCCGAGCCGAGAAAGCAAAAGGTCGTTGACGCCAGCGGATTGTCCTGGCCGATGGTTTCAAAAGTGATGGCGGTGCATGCAGTGATGGCAAGGCATTGAAAGAGATTTTCGGCGATTAAGACGATGGCGAAAGAGGCCGGAACGCGCGGCAGCGGAATCAGCAAGAGCGTGCAGACGGCGCCGGCAACTCCTACGGCAAGATAAAAAGGGCGAAGCGGCAGAAGCCGGCTAAGCGCTGGAAAAATCAGGCAGCCAACTATGCCGCCGAGCCCCACTCCTGCGCCTCCGATGAGACCAACGAAGCCTGGCGAGGCGTGGAAGTCGCTGCCGCGGCCGCCGAGAAAGTTTGTGAGTGAGAAAGTGGCGGCGGGAGAGATAAACAGAACCAGTGCCACGAGCACCTCGCGGCGCTTCACGAGCGAAACCAGGTCGCCGAAAAACTGCGGAAACGACTCGCTTGCAAGGCGACGGTCAGGCCCAGGTGCCTGCATGAATGGAAATGGAAGGATGGGAACGAGGGTAGCGGCGGCAAGCACCATCGCGGCAGCGAGGGGAGGAAGGTGGCGCACCATCTGATTGCATCCGATGGCCATGAGGCAAAAGCCGCCGGTATTGCCAATGGTCATCCAGACGCTGACAAGATTTTCTTCTTCAGCGGATGTGATGGAAGAAAGCCAGCCGCCCAGGGCGCTTTGAAAGAGATAGGCAGCGAAAAAGCCGACGGTGAGCACCAACTCAAGCAGCGCGAGATGATCGAGCGACAGAAAGGCCACAACAAGCGTGAGCGAGGCGAACACTGCCAGGCCGACCGCGTAGAAGCGGCGGCTGAATCGGACGTCGAGGATTGGGCTGAAAAGGAATGCCCAGAAGCCGGGCGAGATGGCGACAGCAGTGAGACTGGCAATGGTCGCTTCGGAAACCTGGCGGTTGCCCAGGAGTTGCGGTATGGCGAACGCGATTGCGCCCCCATAGAGGCCATACGTGAGGTTAGTCAGCCCCATGAGCCAGACAGGAACGCGATGTCGAGTTGGCATCCTGCGCAGCTCCCGGCCGGACGAAGTTGAATCAGGTTACCACGGCACTTTGCCGGGCTCTCAGCCGGTTGAAGAAAGCGTCAGCAGCGACCGAATGTCACCGGTTTCGAGAACCGGCTTCGGCGCGCCGTTGCGGGCGACGAGGAGCATGGCGCGGCCGATCTCATCCGTGGTCAGCACTTGATTGGGAAAGGCGCGAAGCAGGAGCGGAAGCAGCGGACGGGTGAGCATGTAGGGGATGCGATAAAGCGCCGTGCGCGAGCGAGCCCCGAACCGAGGAACGATGACTCCGGGGCGAAACATGAAAGCGGCTTTGAAAGGCAAACGCAGGAGAGCGTTCTCGGTCCGCCCTTTGACCCGCGCCCACATGACGCGGCCGTGCTCGGAACTGTCGGTTCCCTGCCCTGAAACATAAACAAAGGTCATGGCGGGATTGAGGCGCGCGAGCGTTTCCGCAGCACGCACCGTGATGTCGTACGTGATGTGCGAGTACTTTTCTTCCGTGAGCCCCGCCGAAGAAATGCCAAGACAGAAAAAGCAGGCATCGAAGCCAGAGAGCTGGGGCTCGATTGACGAATAGTTGGTTAGATCGGCGTGAATCACTTCGCGAAATTTAGGATTGGACACGCCCGTTGCCGATCGGCCAATCGAGACAACAGTCGCTACGCCGGGATCGAGCAGACATTCGCGGAGCACTCCCTGGCCGACCATGCCGGTAGCGCCGAAAATGAGAACGTTCATGCGGGTCCACTCCCATCGATGGGCGCTTCTGGCCTAATAGATCGCGCCCGTAAATATCGAGCCGGACGATTTTGATGAGCGGCCTGCACGCGCCTAGCCCTTGCGGCGGTAGTGGATCTGGAATTCATAACCTGAGTTCGCTGGGAACAGCCCGGCGACATGGCGAAGGCGCTCGGCGAGTGCGGGGGCGGCAAGGAGCGGGTATTCACGCTCACGGAGGTCGTGGTAGTCGAAATCGACGGCCAGAGCCAGCATGTAGATGGCGAGCGCGTCGGAAAACGACGCCTCGAAGAAGGCGTTGCGGGCACGCTCGTCGATGACTTTAGCACCGGGGTGCGGCTCGAGAGCGCGTCGGCGGGCTTCCCACGCGTCCTGACTGGTTTCGCCGCGAGCCTGTGCCTCAGCCTGCGACCAGACAAGAGTGGCGAAGCTTTCAGGAACGCTCGCCACCTCGACAAAATTGTGGGCCACGTTGATAAAAAACTCGAAGGCCAGGCCGAAGCGATCTTCTACGAGGCGCGTGGAGAGGAACACGGCCTCTGTGGCGCCGAAACTGGCGTTGCGATGGCAGACAGCGCGGTCGCCAAGCTCGACAGTATAGGCAGGCGCAACCAGATTCTCGCCTGTATCGGCGATTGCGAGCGGAACAAAATAGTAGGCACGCTGGCGCAGCGCGGGAGCAAGCGGGGCGGGGACGGCGCCGACGAGCCGCTCCAGGTCGGTCTCGGGAACGCGGGTCTCGCCCCAGACAGCATAGTGAATCCCATTGTTTGCGACGAGCATGGAGACCTGGGTGGCAACCTTGTCAGCAGGCCATAGCTCGATTTGCGCAGTACCGGCCATGAGTTTGTATTCTAGACGAGAGAGGTCCCCACGGTGATGGAGCAAATCGCGCAGGATAGACGTGGAAGAACGATCCTTGGGTTTCCCCTGGAGGGATTCAGTTTCTTCCAGAGTCTTCTGCTGGCCGCAGCGTCGGCGTTTCTTACGTTTTTCGCTACGACCTGCGTGTCGATCTTCGCGCTTCTCGGATGGAACGTTCTGGGTGGCCACTCGGTGAGTTACGTAGACACCTACCTCTACGTCGGGCTCCCCGCAGGCATCCTCGTCCTGATGGTTGCGCTGCCATTCTTCTTGGTATTGTGGGTGCGCGCCAAGACACGGCCGTAAGCCGCGCCGCGCACAGCGGATTAACACGGCTCTCAGTCACCATCTGTCAGGGGTCAAATCTTGAAACTACATCCCTGCGGGCTTCGGGTTGTCGCGGTCGAACTTCGCAACCTGCACCTTCTTAGCCAAGCCAAGCTTGGACAAAATCCAGATGCCCCAGAAGTTGGGATCGATCTCGTACCAGGTGAGGCCGTGGCGTGCGGAAACCGGATGCGCATGGTGGTTGTTGTGCCATCCTTCACCGCCGGTGAGCAGCGCGACCCACCAGCTGTTGCGCGAGTCGTCGTGCGTTTCAAAGCGGCGTTTGCCCCACATGTGGGTCGCCGAGTTGACCAGCCAGGTGGCGTGCAGGCCCAGCGTCACGCGCAGCAACGCGCCCCAGAGGACCATCGCAATACCGTTTACGAATCCGCCCCAAATCCATCCCAGGGTAAGCAGCAGAACCGCGCTGAGGGTGATCGGAATCCAGTGGTACTTGCTGAGCCAGACGTGGAAGCGATCGCGGCTCAAGTCAGGCGAGTAGCGCGAGAGCGCCTCAATCTGCAGGTGCAATGACTGGCCAAAGAGGATCCATCCGGCGTGTGCCCACCAGCCGCCTTCGCGCGGGGTGTGCGGATCGCCTTCTTTGTCGCTGAGCTGGTGATGGACGCGATGCGTCGAAACCCAAAAGATCGGCCCGCCCTCAAGCGAGAGCGTTGCAAAAACCGTCATCGTGTATTCAAGCCACTTGGGCACCTTGTAGCCGCGATGCGTGAGCAGGCGGTGATAACACATCCCGATGCCAACGTTGATTGCCAGAACGTAGAGGATGGCCATGACCAGCAGTCGCTGCCAGCTGAAAAGAAAGAGCGCTGCAATCGCGCCCAGGTGAAAGATGGCGATCACAAGAACCATCGGCCAGCTCAAACCATCGCTGACAGCCATCGCGCGGCCCATGCGAATCTGGCGCCACTTGGCAACAGCCTTTGCGGCAACTGAGGCAGCGGCCGACTCGGGAACTGGATTTGACTCGGAAACTTGAGAAGTGGGCTGGGTTAACTCAGTGACAACGGACTCGGTTGAAGGAACGGTGATTACAGATGCCATGCGAAGGAAGATCCTTGAGAAGTGTCAATGTGCCCACTTGTATCTTCTTATTGTATAGGACACCTTGCGAAAATGCGCAGACGCTCCGGAAAAGACCAAGCGAAAGTACTGCGCGGGAGTGAACAAAGAACAAACACTCGCATGTGAAGCCGGTTGATTCTAAAGGTTCGACAGCACGGCGGGGCCGCAAGCGTCAGTTGGCTACGGCAACCACGCCGATGGACTCCGGGGAGCTGAGGAAGATGGCCCGGGCATCTCCGCGAAGCACGCGATAAAGGACGAACTGGCGCTGGGTCGCTCCGCGAAGCTCAAAAAGAAGCTCGCCGCGGTTGTCGGCCTCGGCGTCCACGGCATCAACGAGCCGCATGCGGGGCGTCAAGTCGAGACTCGCTGCGTCGGTTACGCTCTTTTCGAGAACCGCGACGCCACCGTAAAGATCGGGCTGTGCGATCAGCGTGACAAACTTCTCATTGGCTCCCACTCCACTCGTATGCGCTGAGAGGACCAGGGTTGCCCCCGCGTCGTAAGCCAACTGGAAGACGCGGAACTGCTCTACAAGGAGTGGGGCGGGCGGCGGAACGGGTTTCGCGCTCTTATGTGCTGCGGCGGTTCTGGTCGCTGGTTTGGCCGTGGCGGCAGGCGCAGGATCAAGCCCCAGCGCGCTCCGCGCAAGAACCTCCATCGCCGCCTTCATTTTGTCTTCGTCATCGGGGTTGGCCCAAGTGTAGTTCCAGGGATGCTCCGGACGGTCGACCGCATCGGAGACGGCGACGGTTTGATGCATATCAACCGGAAAGCCGAAGAGCGTGGGAACGACGGGCGCGCCGTACCCCGCAAATCTGCCGGGAGTCAGACGCGGACGGTTCGGATCGGCGGCACTGGCAACGTCTGTAACATAGGCGTCGTCGTCCTCTTTCTTTTTCTTTTTGAGCTTCGGCCCGCTGGAGTCATCGGAAGATGCGCTGCTCGTTGTGGAGCTGTCATCGCTCTTATGAAGGACGGGGCGGTCGGAATCGGGCGCGCTGGAACCGCCGCTCGAATTCCCGCTCGAGCCAGAACCCGCGCCGGAGGCCGAACTCGGCGCGTCGCCGCCTTTGTGCAGCGTGGGACGATCGGGATCGGGAGCCGGCCCGCCCGACCCGGAACCTGAGCCTGATCCGGAACCGGAGCTGGACCCGCTGCCGGAATCGTCGGTGTGATGCTTGCGATGCAAAACGGGCACATCGCTCTGCGCGTCGTCTTCTTCGTCCACTTTGGCCACTTGTGCTGCGGCAGGTTTGGCGTTCAATGGCGGCAGCAACTTGCCATAGGCCACCCATCCACCCTGTTCGCGGGCCGAGGTGTCGATGTCGAACCGGCCTACCGGCTTGCCATCCAGCTGAAGTTGATACTCAACGTCGCTTTCGAGCGCGAGCGGCTCAGGATGCGCGAGATAGACGCCCGCGTCATTCAGTTCCTGGCCGTCGTAGATACAGATAGGAACGAGGCGCGCTGCCTTGGGATGGGATTCATCGCCGGTCCACTCGTACACCGCAACTGCACGCAAGTCAGGCGCGTTCGCGTCCGGCTTGCCGACCTGGCCGGGATATTGCGCGGAAGCCGGTAGGATGAAAACGAGCGCCGCGGCGGCGAGCGGGACGGCTTCCTTTATCCACAAGCGACTTTTCTGGTGCAATGACACCTTCGACTTTCCTCGACAATAATCGAACAGGGCGTCCGCGTCGAAACTAACGATTGCTCGCGGGCCCGACCCTTCTCCGCATTTGAAGCCATCCATCTTTTGAAAGGATATGCCCCATGAAGCTCCATGAGAAAGTAGCCGACTTTACCCTGCAAACAGATGAAGACAAAACCGTCAGTCTTTCGGACTTTGCCGGCAAGCCGGTGATCCTCTTCTTTTACCCGAAGGCCGATACCCCCGGCTGCACCATTGAGGCCTGCGGCTTTCGCGATAC
>Ga0181535_10004951_pt1 | contig 14496 bp, 16 predicted proteins | sample PEATcosm2014_Bin_44_FD_119774 | JGI IMG/M metagenome (GOLD analysis project Ga0181535, IMG submission 119774) | Peatland microbial communities from MTU Mesocosm Facility, Houghton, MI, USA - PEATcosm2014_Bin17_30_metaG | ecosystem: Environmental > Terrestrial > Soil > Wetlands > Peat | place...
AGCCCGCTCTCATTCGAGACAATACTCACGTTTTTTGCCGGTGTGAAGAGGATCTTTTTTGTGTTGCCGCCGCCCAAGTAGAGGTGGTCCCAGTTAAGAGCGCCTCGGTCTGCGTGATCGCCGCCTGGAGGAAGTCGTTCCAGCGGGCTTTGCCGAATTTGTCCAGGCCGCGGCGGCCGAGGTAGTCCTCGTAGGTCATGCCTTTTTTGCGCCAGGGGTGGTGGGCTAGCTCGAGGCCGGGACAGAGATGGCCGTCAGTGAAGAGCGAGGAGCCCATGCCGGTACCGAGAGTCAGCGCCATTTCGACGCCTTTGCCCTGGATGGCTCCGTAGCCCTGAACGGCGGCGTCGTTGCAGACGCGGACCGGCTTCCGCCAGCGGCTTTCAAGCTCGGCCTGGAGCGGGAAGGCGACCCATGTGGGATGAAGATTGGCGGCGGTCCAGGTGGTTCCTTTTTTGATGACGCCGGGAAAGCCGATGGAGACGCGGTCGAAATCGCCCATCAACTTGCGCAGTTCGTCGAGGCCGGCAAGCACGGCTTCAGGGGTGGGAATGGCGGGCGTGAGGACGCGCTGGCGCTCGCTGACGGGCTTGCCGGCGGCGTCGAGAAGCATGGCCTTGAGGCCCGAGCCGCCGATGTCGATGGACATGGTGACGGGGAGGGCGGACTCCGGCGTGGCGGCGGGAAGAGGAGCGAGCGAGGTGGAAGCGTCGAGTGTCATCAGGACGAATTGTAGCGCGAATGGGCGGAATTGCAACTGAGGAATTCTGGGACGAAACGGAAGTAGGATTTATGGTGGATAATTCCGGTTAGAGCACATTTCTCAAAGACCCCGTATATCCGGTTTGTTAAAACGAAGTTGGCAATGAATCCGACCCGCAGAGCGTGGACCAGGAGGTCCACGCGACAGCCGGCCGGGAGGCCGGCGCTACAACATCTTGAAAGCGTCGCGGGCCGAAGGGGATGAGAAACGCGGGTAAGAGTGTGCGCTGAAAGCCTGAAGAAATTGGTTGAAGAATTTGGGGGTAAGCCGCCATGAAGATTGTAGTTGCGATCAAACAAGTGCCGGAGCGGGATGCGCAGGTTCGGGTTGACGGCGCGGGGCGCTGGATTGAGGAGCCGGGCTCGCAGTATGCCTTGAATGAGCCCGACGCTTACGCGCTGGAAGAGGCACTGCAATTGAGGGAGCAGCACGGCGGCGAGGTGGTGGTGGTGAGCGCGGGGCCGGAGCGGGTGGGCGCGACGATTCGCGAGGCGCTGGCCAAGGGCGCGGACCGGGGGATTCAGATTGAGTGCGGCGATCTGGGCGCGCGGGATGCGTTGAGCGTGGCGCGGTTGCTGGTGGCGGCCATACGGCCAGAGACGCCTGACTTGGTTTTGGCGGGTTTGCAGTCCGACGATTTGGGGCAGGGGCAGACGGGCGTGATTCTGGCCGAGCTGCTGGGGCTGCCGTACGCTTCGCTGATCTTGCATGTGGAAAAGACCGGCGCAGGCTTGAAGGTGAAACGGGAGTTGGAAGAGGGCTGGTTTCAAACGATTGAGCTGCCGCTACCTGCGGTAGTGACGATGCAATCGGGCGGCAACAAGCTGCGCTACGCGACGCTGATGGGCATCAAACGGGCTAAAACGAAGGAAGTGCGGCTGCTGAGGGCGGATGCGCTGGATACAGAATCAACGCCCGTGGTCGTGCTGGAGAGGGTTTTGCTGCCAACCAAGCAGAAGACAACGCAGATGCTGACGGGGACGGTGAAAGAGACGGCGGCGGCGCTGGTGGAAAAGTTGAAGGTTGAGGCGAGGGTGCTATGAGCGGCGTGTGGGTGGTGGTAGAAGAGCGGGATGGGCGAGTGAGCCGTATCAGTTGGGAGGCCGTGGCCGCAGGGCAGAGGCTGGCCAAGTTGACGGGGCTGACGGTGAATGCGGTGGTCCCGGGCGCGGAGACGACGGCACCGGCTGCCGAAGTTGCCGTTAAGGCGCTAGGCAGGGTGGTGCGCTTGGAGCATCCGTTGCTGGCGGCGTATACGGCGGATGGATTTTTGCTGGCTTTGCAGCAGTTTTTTGCGGCGGAGCAGCCGGAGTATGCGGTCTTTCCGCATAGCTACCAGGTGCGGGATTACGCTCCGGCGCTGGCGGCCCGGCTGGGAGAAGCGCTGATCGGCGATGTGACGGCGATAGGCGTAGGGCCGGAGTTTACGCGGCAGTTGATGCAGGGGCGGCTGAATGGCGTTTACCGGCACATGGGCGGCGGGGCTTGCTTTGTCTCAGTGCAGGCGGGGGCCTTTCGGGCTGATGCGGTTGAAGATGGCTCGGCGGAGGTCAGCGTTTTTTCGCCGGCGATTGAGGCGGCGCAGATTCGCACCCGGCCGGGTGAGCGCTACAGGGGTTCGGCGCAGACGGTGGATCTGGGGTCGGCGCAGCGGATTGTGAGTGTGGGGCGCGGGATCAAGGAGGCGGAGAATATCCCGCTGGTGCAGGAGTTGGCGACGGCGCTGGGAGCTGAACTGGGGGCCTCAAGGCCGATCTGCGACAACGGCTGGCTGGCGGCGGAGCGGCAGGTGGGTAGCTCAGGCCAGATGGTTGCGCCCAAGCTCTACCTGGCTGTGGGGATCTCCGGGGCGATCCAGCACTTGGTGGGAATGAAGGGCTCGCAGTGCGTGGTGGCGATCAACAAGGATCCCGGTGCACCGATCTTCGAGGTGGCTGATTACGGGATAGTGGGCGATCTGTTTGAGGTGGTTCCGGCGCTGACGGAGGCGGTCAGGGCGGCGAAGGGGTAGAAATTTACCAAAAGCAAGCGCAGATCCTTCGACTTGCCGCAGTCACCCTTATGAACGGGGATTCGGTTAGGGTTCATGCTATCCCACCCATTCCGCGATAAAACTGCGGAAAGGATAGGGCCCCTAGCATTTGCGGCTGGTTCATATTCGAACGCAACTCGTTGCGCGAGTCGCGCTTGTTCGGCATGACAGACCAATTTTGAAATCAAGTTGACCGATGTGAAACTAGCCAACGAGTTCCAATGAGCGGATGGTCTCCTTGCGGACGGTGAGGCGCTCGACTAGTTCGGTGCGGACCTCATATCCGCGGCCTGGGGTGTCGGGAATGGCGATTTCGCCGGCCGACGAGACTGTGACTTCCGGCTCGATGATGTCCTCTGCCCAGTAGCGCGCCGAGGCGGAGACGTCGCCGGGGAGGGTGAAGTTTTCCAGTGACGAAAGCGCGATGTTGTGGGAGCGGCCGATGCCGGACTCGAGCATACCGCCGCACCAGACGGGAATGCCGCGCTGCTGCGCCGCGTTATGCACGGCGATGGCCTCGGAGAAGCCGCCGACACGGCCGAGTTTGATATTGATGATGCGGCAGGACTCCATTTCAATCGATGCCAGCGCGTCGCGGCGATTGCGGATCGATTCATCCAGGCAGATGGGCGTTTGCAGCCGCTTTTGCAACATGGAATGGTAGTAGAAGTCATCATGCCAGAGAGGCTGCTCGATCATGAGCAGATCGAAGGCGTCAAAGGCGGTGAGGTGGTCGGCGTCGCGCAGGCGATAGGCGGAGTTGGCGTCGCAAGAGAGCATGATGCCGGGCCAGCGGCCGCGGACCTTCTCGAAGACTTCCACGTCCCAGCCGGGCTTGCACTTGAGCTTGATGCGCTGATAACCGGCGGCCAGCTCACGCTCGATGATCGCCATCAGCTCAGGAATGGAGGAGTGAATACCCAGCGAAACACCGCAGGGGATTGTGTCGCGCACGCCGCCGAGGAGATGAGAGAGCGAGACACCCTCGCGCTGCGCTTCAAGATCCCAAATGGCGTTTTCCAGCGTAGCCTTGGCCATGTGGTTGCCACGCACCTGGCGGAAGATCTTGGGGCAGTCGCCGCCATGCTCTGGGGATGCGGCGGCCAGCATCGGCCCCAGCTCGTTGATGAGCACAGTCCAGGCGCTATCGGTGGATTCGGCGGAGAAGAATGGATGCTCGCCGGCGGTACATTCACCCCAGCCGGTTAGCCCCTCGGAATGAATCTCGGCGAGCAGGATTCTGCGATTGCGGGTGACGCCGAAGCTGGTTTCAAAGGGACGCACCAGGGGCAAGTGGAGTTCACGCAGGATGATGGCATCGATTCTCATGATTTGGGTTCCTTAGGGGTTGAGGCCGGCTTGGGCCTGAGTAAGAGAAGCTAACTCAAAGATTCCATTTCCTTCTGCATCCAGTGTGAAGCCGACTACGGCCAGACCCTGGGAAAATGCCTGCTGAAAGAGGCGGCGGTTTTCCAACTGGACTGTCAGAGCGCGCTCACGGCCGGCTTGGCTTGCCTTCCACTGGTAGATGGCGGCTGGAACGGTGATGCGCTCCTCAATAATGTGCGCCGCTGGCGGACGGCCTTCGAGAGCCGCCTCGACCCTGGGCGAATCAAGCTGCCACTCGGCGACGAGACGGTCGGTGGGAAGTCCGCCTTGCAGACGAGATGAGGATACACCATAGAAATCCACTTGGTAACGGCGGGCAATGGCTCCGAGCTTGCGAATGTTGAGATAGGCGTTCTTGATTTCCAGTGGATCGAAGGTCCACTCCATCTGGCGAATGCCTCGCTGAAGGGCCTCAAGGCGCTGCTCCCGCTTGAGACGCGCGCCTAGGCCATGGTTCCGGTAGGCCTCGCGTACGGCCAGCATGTGGGAGTGCAGATAAGGGCTTGGCTCGGCTTTGCCCGACTTTATGGCGGGCCATGAGAGGACGAAACCAACCAGCGAACTGGGGCTGGGCGGGGACAGTTTTGTATCGAATGCGCCGATGGCTTGTCCGCCGATCTTTTGGGCCAGCAGAAAGGCCTTGCGGGGAAAGATCTCGCTTGCGTCCATGCCCCAGACTTCGACTTCTAGCTGGACACAGGCATCGAGCTCATCAAAACCGGCGCAGGAGCGAATCTCGATCATGGCCGCGCCTCCGGCTGGGCGGCGAGCTTGCGCTTGGCTGCGGCCCACAACTCTTCAAGCTCGGCGGGTTGGAGGTCTTCAAGCGGGCGCGCAGAGGCTAGCTCCATCTCATGGAAGCGCTGGCGGAAGCGGCGGTTGCAGCCGCGCAGAGCCATTTCAGCGTCGACGCCGAGATGGCGGCCGAGGTTGACGACGGTGAAGAGCAGGTCACCCAACTCGGCCTCAACGGCGGGCTTGCGGGCGGGATCGCCGGAGGAGGCTTCGGCTTCCAACTCGGCGGTCTCTTCGACGAGCTTGGGGAGCAGGTCGCGCCAGTTGGGCCAGTCGAAGCCGGATTTTTGGGCTTTTGCGCCGAGCTTGGCGGCCTCGGCAAGGGCGGGCATGGCGCGCTGGACGGAATCGAGACGCGACTCTAGAGGCCTTTGCGCCGAAGGCGCGTCTGCCGCATGCAATGCCTTCTCGGCCGTCTTGATCTCTTCCCAGTTGCGCAGCACGGCCGCGGAGGAGCCCTGGACGGCCGCATCGACCGAGGCGCGATTGCCGGCGGCGCGCGAAGCCTCCTCGCCAAAGACATGAGGATGGCGGCGGATCAGTTTGCTGTTCAGATGGTCGAGCACGTCGGTGATGGCGAAGTGGCCATCGTTGGCGGCCATTTCAGCATAGAAGAGGACTTGCAGCAGCAGATCGCCGAGTTCTTCGGCCAGGTGGGGAAAGTCGCGGCGCTCGATGGCGTCGAAGACCTCGTAGGTCTCTTCGAGGGTGTATTTACGGATGGAATCGAAGGATTGCTCGCGGTCCCAGGGGCAGCCATTGGGGGCGCGCAGGCGGGCCATGATCTCGACCGACCGTGCAAAGGCAGCCGCCGCCCGCGCCGGGTCCGATGCGAGAGGCGCGAGAGGTGCGTTGGAGCTTTCAGGCGGAAGGTCCATGCAGTTTCAGTCTACCTTGCGGCGGTGCGGCGGACGTATACTCAACCTCGACGATGATTCGCATATTGGGAACGATCTTTGCGGGGCTGCTGGGGCTGGCCTTTGGCAGCTTTCTGAATGTGTGCCTGAGCCGCTGGCCAGCGGGCGAGAGCGTGGTTGAGCCGCGGTCGCATTGCAGGCAGTGCGGGCGGACGCTGGCTTGGTGGGAGAATGTGCCGCTGGTGAGTTGGGTGGCGCTGCGGGGACGGTGCCGGAGTTGTAAGAGTTGGATAGGTTGGCGGTATCCGGTGGTGGAAGCGGCTGTTGCTTTGTTGTGGGCTTTGGCCGCTTGGCAGGCTTTAATTTTGATGCAGAATCTAATTGCATATAATTCCTTTCCACTGCGATGGATAGGAATCGATCTTCTCCACTTTCTTGGCAATCTGGTTTTTATCTGGCTTCTTGCTGCTTTGTTGTTTCTGGATGTTGAGTACCTATGGCTCCCTGACAAGCTGACTCTTCCAAGCATTTTGCTTGGTTTCCTATATCGCTTTGGAGATTATTTATTCCATCACGGTTTGTCATTACAACAAACGGATACGACTCCATCTATGTTAGGCACTCTTCTTACTCAAGCTCTGAGCATTCTTGTCGCAGCCGGTCTCATTCTGCTCATCCGCTGGGTTTACTGGCTGATTCGCCGGCGCGAGGGGGTTGGGCTGGGCGACGCGAAGCTGATGGCGATGCTGGCTGCATGGCTGGGACTATCGGGCGCGCTGCTGGCCTTTGCGTTGGGCGTGGTGCTGGGATCGGTGGTTGGTTTGGTTCTGTTGCTGATGCCTTCCGGTCGGCTCAAGACGGGCGCGTGGGCGGCGAAGAAGCTGCCGCTAGGGACGTTTCTCTGCATTGGTGGTATTGTCAGCAGCTTGTGGGGAGAACGGTTGATTGGCATTTATAGGGGCTGGGCAGGGTTCTGAGCGCAGTTGGCTCTGGCGCGGTTTTCTGATCCCTGATCCCTAACCACCAACCCCTGTTTCCTAGTTAAACAGATCCTTCATCTTCTCAATCAAGCTGGGCGAGGCCGGTTTGTTGTCAACGGTGAGGGAGTCGGCTAGCAGGGTGACCAGGTCGCGCTGGCTGCGAGTGAGCTTTTTGGGGATCTGCACGACGACTTTGACGATCAGATCCCCGCAGCCCTTGTCATTGAGGAAGGGAACTCCGCGGCCGCGTACGCGCAACTCGCGCCCGCTTTGCGAACCTTCAGGAATCTTCAGGCTGACCGGACCGTCCAGGGCTTCGATCTCGATCTCCGCGCCGAGGGCAGCCTGGGGAAAGCTGATGGGGATGACGCAATGCAGGTTGTGGCCGTCGCGCTCAAAGAACTCATGGGCCTGGATGGCCAGCACCACATAGAGGTCGCCGCTGGGCGCTCCGGCGCGTCCGGCATTGCCTTCACCGGCGTAGCGGATGCGGGTTCCGTCCTCGACGCCGCGCGGAACCTTGACGTTGAGCTTGATCTCGCGCATGACGCGGGTCTCGCCGCGACAGACCTGGCAGGGGTCGCTGATGACCTGTCCAGAGCCGCCGCAGAGGCCGCAGGTGCGGGCCACGGCAAAAAAGCCCTGCTGGTAGCGAACCTGTCCGCGGCCCTGGCACTGGCTGCAAACGGTGGGTCCGCGGCCAGAGGCGCTGCCGCGGCCATGGCAGGCCTCGCAGCTCTCAAGGCGGCGGATCTTGACTTCAGTTTCGACGCCGAAGATGGCGGCCTCGAAGTCGATGGTCAGGTCGAAGCGCAGATCGTCGCCGCGCTGCTGGCGGTTGGGGCGCTGCTGGTGGCCGCCCATCGAGAACATCTCGCCGAAGAGATCGCCGAAGATGTCGCCGATGTCAACGCCGCCCGCGAACGGCCCGCCGAATCCCTGGCCAGCGCCACTGACGCCGGCATGGCCGAAGCGGTTGTAGGCGGCGCGCTTGTCGGCGTCGCTGAGAACCTGATAGGCCTCGCTGGCTTCTTTGAACTTTTCTTCGGCGGCATGATTGCCGGGGTTGCGGTCAGGGTGATACTGGAGCGCCAGCTTGCGGTAGGCGCTCTTCAATTCCTGATCGCTGGCCTCGCGGGCGACGCCAAGAGTTTCGTAATAGTCGGCTTTGCTCACTTTTGTATTCGGACTCATTCTGTGATCTGTTTGGGGTTGCTGGCCACGCGGACCAGGGCGGGGCGCAGCAGGCGCTCACGCAGCTTATAGCCGCGGCGAATCTCCTCGGCGACATGCTGATCGGGAAGGTCAAGACGCTCGACGGTGCCCAGTGCCTCATGCTGGCGGGGGTCGAACTCTTCACCCACAGCCGGAATCGGAGTCACCTGCAACTGGCGCAGCGCGTCTTCCATCTGCTTGACGATCAGCTCGACGCCGGCGCGCAACTGCTCGGCCGTGCCGGAGGACTTGAGTGCAAGCTCGAAGTGATCCAGCACGGGCAGGAACTTTTCAACGACATTGCAAGTGGCATAGTCGCGGTCGGAGGCGCGTTCACGGTCGGCGCGCTTGCGGGCGTTTTCAAACTCGGCTTGAAGGCGGGCCAGGCGGTCAAGCAACTGGTCGCGCTCGGCCTTGAGCTTGTCGAATTCCGCCTGACCAGCGGACTGCTCGGGAGAGTTTACCAATTCCGGACCCTGGGATGGCTCGGACTTGGCGGGCGTTTCACTGGCCACTTCCTCGTCTGTGACCGTCACCGAGCCTCGCTCATCGGTTTCCAGGTCGCGGACAAACTGCTTCCAGCCCTCGAAGCTCCCCGAGTCGGCGGACACTTCGGACACAACGGGCGTTTCATTTACCACTTCCTGAGCCACCGTCTCTTCGGCCGCCGCGGCAGGCGCGGTCTCTGGCTCGCCAGGCTCCTGGCGATCTTCCAGCAATTTCAAATCCGATTCCATTTCTTCCATGATTATTATGTGTTCTCCGGCAGTGATACTGTTTTCTCTGTCTCCATGATAATTTGTTTCTGTCTCCGGCCTCTCTCATGGCGAACCGGAGCGGCGTTCAATTGAGAAGATTGGCGGCATCCGCCTGATTCTAATCGGCTGGAACTTCCAGCAAGCGCTCGGAGAGCCCGGCGATATAGCGCACCGCCTGAATCATCTCTTGATATTGGATGCGGGTGGGCGCAATGACGGCGACGGTGCCCAGGCTTGCTCCGCCCAGCCGCGCCGGCGCGCCGATCAGGACCAGATCCTGCATGGCGTGCGAGGCCTCGGCTTGGCCCACCAGATCGGGACCGACGACGACGCGCACCTCCTGCTGGCGACCGTCCACATAGGCGGTGAGCAACTCGACGAGACGCTGCTTGGCTTCAAGCGCCAGCAGCATCTGGCGCAGGCGCTCGCGGTCAACTTCGGCACCGATCAGGTTGGCCATGCCGTCCACAAAAATCGCCGGCCCTGCCTCTCCGCCGGCCAGCGCGCCCTTGCGACAAAGTTCTTCAATAGAGGCCAGCATCCGCTGATAGGCGGTCTGTTCGGCCTCGACGCGGCGGGCAATCTCGGAGCGGATGCGCTCGACAGGCCAGCCGCGAAAGTTCTCATTGAGATAGCGCGCGGCGGTCTCGAGCTCGACGTGGGCCAGATCTCGGTCGAGCGCCAAAACGCGGTCCTGCACCGCGCCGGCTTGCGTTACAAGCACGGCCAGCACACGGCCGGTGGAGAGGCGGGAGAAGTGAATGTGTTCCAAAACCTGCGCCGCGGTGGAGGTGGCCAGCGCGACGCCCAGGCCGCTCGATAACAGCGCAAGCACATGCGAGGTGCGCTCCAGATAGTCGTTGGTGCTGGTGACGCCGTTAAAGCTCTCCTCGATCTGGCTGCGGCGGGCTTCGCTCATCGGCGAGCCGGGCTGCATCGCATCCAGAGAGGCAGCCTGCGCCCCCGCCAGCAGGCGATCCATCTGCGCCTCGGGCCGAGTGATCTGTTCCACGTAATAGCGGAAGGCGGCGGCTGTGGGTACGCGGCCAGCGGAGGTGTGCGGCTGCTCCAGCAGTCCGGCCTCGCCCAACGCGGCCATTACGTTGCGCAGCGTGGCGGAGCTGAGGCCCTCGCGGTCGGCAAAAAGGCGCGCAACGGCCTGCGAGGCCACGGGTTCGCCAGTGGCGATATAGAGCTCGATGATGGCGGTAAGCACCAGCCGCTCTCGCGGACTGAGGCGCGCATCAGGCATGGCGGGGGGTCTCCATCCTAGCTTGCATTCAGGCCTTGCATTGGATCAACCCTTGCTTATTCTGCAATTTATGCAAGAAAAAGCGCAAAGATCTCCTCTTTAATTCTAGGGATTGGAGATTGCTGCTGTCAACAGGACAGATTCGCAGGCATTGGGTCGGCTTGGGGCTAAACCGGCCTTTTTCCGCAGGCTTTCAAGCCCAGCTATTCTGGCAAAGGATTAATCCGGCTCTCTGAAGGAGCATTATCCGTTCGCTCCGTTTCTATTGTCCAGACCTTCAGTCTGGTACCCCATTGCCGGGGGATAATTACCGTTCGCAGAAAATTGTCCCAGATTCCAAAAGCGGAACCGGAGACGCCCAATTTTATCGGAGGATCAAGGCCGGGCACCCGCGTTCCTGGCCTTGCGGGTTGGGCGGGCCGCCGAGAACTCCGAGCCCGGTTTTCCAGATTTCCAAAAACTGCCCGATTCTGCACAGCCGACCCTGGGCCTACACTCAAAGTCATGGCCACGATCCCCAACCTGGCATTCGACTCCGGCCTGCCGGCCAACATCGATGCCGAAAAGACCATTCTCGGCGCCATTCTGCTGGACAACGCCGCCCACGCCGAGGCCGCCGAGAAGCTGGAGTCGGAAGACTTTTCGCTCGATTCGCATCGCCGCATCTTCCATCGCATGACGGAGTTGATGAACGCTCAGCGCGCCGTTGACATTGTGACGCTGGCCAATGAACTGAGCCGCTTCAAAGAGGTCGAGTCGGTTGGCGGCGTCGCTTATCTGGCCTCGCTTACAGAGGGTTTGCCGCGACGTCCGGTCATTGAAGAGTACATCCGCATCGTCAAGGACAAGAGCCTGCTGCGCAAGCTGATGCTGATCTGTTCGGCGGCCATTGCGCGCGCCGCTGACCAGAGCGAAAACGCCCTCAACGTCCTGGACGAAACCGAAGGCAAGCTGCTGGAAGTCAGCGAAAAGGGCCTGACCAGCGGCTTCCAATCGCTGGACCAGATCGTTCAGCACTCCTTTGGGACGATCGACAATTTGTACAAGCAGGCCCGCGAGATTACCGGCCAAGCCACCGACTTTACCGAGTTCGACCGCATGACCAGCGGCCTGCAGAAGGGAGAGTTGATCATCATCGCCGCGCGGCCCTCGATGGGAAAAACCGCCTTGGCGATCAACATTGCGCAAAACGCCGCCATCAATCACCAATCGATTGTCGCCGTCTTCAGCCTGGAAATGAGCAAGGAGTCGCTGCTGCGGCGCATGTTGTCCTCGCAGGCCTGGGTGGATCAGCAAAAACTGCAAAAGGGCTTTCTGGGCCGCGAGGATCACGACAAGCTGACTAGCGCGCTGGGCCAGCTTGTCGAGTCGCGCCTCTTCATCGACGACACGGCCGGCATCTCAATGGCCGAGATGCGCGCCAAGGCCCGCCGCCTGAAGCAGAACGCAGGCGGCCTCGATCTGATCGTCGTCGACTACCTGCAACTGATGACGGCGACCGTGCCTTCGTCGGGAAAAAAGAATTACGAAAACCGCACCCAGGAGGTGTCGGCTATCTCGCGCGGCCTCAAGGCGCTGGCCAAGGAGATGAACGTGCCTGTCGTCGCTCTCTCGCAGCTCTCCCGCGCCGGCGTACAGCGCAAGGACGACCATCGCCCCATGCTCAGCGATCTGCGCGAATCCGGCTCGATTGAGCAGGACGCCGACGTGGTTGCATTCATTCACCGCGAGTCGTACTATAGCCGCGACGAGGAGATGAGCGAGGCCGACAAAGCCAAATCCGAGATCATCCTGGCCAAGCAGCGCAACGGCCCCACCGGAACAGTCTATTTAAACTTCGTTTCCAAATTCACGCGCTTTGACAATCCGGAGACCGAGCACGAGATGTGAGCGATTTTGATTGGGAGAACCTATGATTTCCCCGGGGAGGCGGCATGGTGCCGTCCAGAAGGACTCTGGATGTGATACTGCTTAGCCGTCCACCGGCTTCGCTGACCCGCGCCGGCAAGAAACTGTAGCGCCAGCCTCCCGGCCGGCTTCTATGAGACGGTGTTGCTGTCAAGGTTTTTGTCTTTGTTTTTTCCTTGGTGGCGTATTTGCTGTTGCTGTTGTTCTTGTTATTGCCTTTTCTTGTGCCGCGGATTCATCTCGGGCTTCCATGCGCACTCACTCTGAGCCGCTATGGGCTCGGTGCCTGATGAAGTCCGACAGGGATGAAACAGGGCTGCTATGCTTGGCCTTTGACGGACAACCCGGCCAACGCAGTCACCGTGACAGTATTTTCTTGCCGAAGCAATAGTGGCTGTAACGGTCGTCCATATCCAGGCCAAGGGTCATCTCCGGTTTGTTGGCCACTTCCATCGCGCGCATTTGTCTGCTAACCTTCTTCATTGGCCGGTCTTCTTTTAGCACCTCGAGTGCGCTGCGAACAGCTTAGCCGCTCGCGAGACCAGCCGTCTCATTCCATCTGTAGCGTGGACCTCCAGGTCCACGCTGGTTTCTTTTTAGACCGCTTGGATCGTCTCTTGGAGGCGCGACGAAAACCAGACCGCCACACCCCGCTGTGTTACCGTTGCAATACGGAGTCCCTGTGCCGAATGCCCGTGTTTGGGCGGTAATGGGGGCGCAGGGCGAAGCCTGAGAATGTCCCAGCAGCAGGAACTGAGATCGCCATCGCTTGTCTCGCGCCCGGCTCCCGCGCCCGGCTCCACGAACGCCCCTGTGCCTATGCCGCGGCAGGCCGCCGGAAAAGCGCCGCAGCGGATTCCCCGCTGGCTGGAGCGTGTTGAACTGTACCTGCGCGTCGTGCTCAGAATGTACATTGGTCTGGCGGTTTGTTATGCGCCGTGGTCAAAGATGTTTTGGGACCAAAACCCCCTGTTTGTTCACTTCCCCACACTCTCCATTTATGCTGCCAACGGGGCTGTGCGCGGGCTGGTCTCTGGATTGGGCCTTTTGAATCTTTGGATTGCGTTTCAAGACGCGCTCCGGCATCGGGATGGATGAGATGAACGACGAAAAACAGGGACTAGGGACTGGGAACCAGGGACCAGAAGCTAACGGCCTCAGCGAGCACGGACCGCTCACCGGCGATTCAAACGATTCATTTGCGCAGGCATCGCACCCCAGTCCCTGTCCAGTCTCTAGTCCCTCCGCTGCCGTTATTCACGGCAACGCCGCTCCGCCGCCGCTGGTGCGTGCGCCGCTGGCCTATGAGAACCCCGAATTTCTAAACAGCTCCGATGGCCGGCTCATCCGCATTGTCTCTGAATACATGGAGCCGCTGGCGCGCTTCCGCCACGAGCAGATTCAAGACACCGTGGTCTTTTTCGGCTCGGCGCGCTTTCGTGGGCGCGAGGAGACCGATCATGCCTTGGAGTTGCTCGAGAACACCGGCTCCAGAGAGCCAGCACCCAGTCACGAGCAGCCAGCCAAGGCGCTGGAGATCGCCGCCGGCCAGGCAACGGATCTGCAACTCAAGCGCGCCGAGGCAGCCGTTGAGATGGCGCGCTACTACGAGGACGCCCGCTGTCTCTCCTTTCTGCTGACCAACTGGGCCAAACAGATTCCCTCTGAGCGGGCGCGTTTTGTGGTCACCTCCGGCGGCGGCCCAGGCATCATGGAGGCGGCCAACCGCGGCGCGCATGAGGCCGGCGGCAAGACCATCGGGCTTAATATCCGGCTGCCCTTTGAGCAAGCGCCCAACCCCTACATCACGCCCGCGCTCAACTTCGAGTTCCATTACTTCTTCATGCGCAAGCTCTGGTTCGCCTATCTCTCCAAGGCACTGGTGGTCTTTCCCGGCGGCTTTGGCACACTGGACGAGATGTTCGAGATTCTCACCCTGGCTCAGACCCACAAGCTGGCCAAAAAAATCACCGTCGTCATCTACGGCTCGGAGTATTGGAAGAAGGTCTTCAATCTGGATGTGCTGGTCGATACCGGGGCCATCTCGCCCAAGGACATCGAGCTCTTTCAGTTTGCGGATTCTCCGGAACAGGCCTTCGAACTGCTGCGCGCCGGGCTGACGGAGAACTATCTAGCCGCCGAAGACGCAAATGCCGAAAGCCAGCAGCACGGTCCCGCGGAAGATCTGATGGCCGGTTCAACAATCGAGGACTTTCTTGGCCCGGAGATGGCCAGGACAAGCAAATAATGCCGCTTAGTAGTCGATCTAATGTTCGTAACACAAATGAACTGTCATCCTGAGCGACCGAAGCGAAGCGTAGGGAATCGAAGGACCTGTGGTTGCTCTTCGTCATGAACCAAAGGGCTTCATACTCTGGGCACTTGCCGCCTGTTGGATTTTCTCCTGTGAAATCCGCGTCCCCAGTTATATTGTTGATTCCCGTGGATATGGTAGTGTCCAGTCTTTTGTGTAAACAGTCTGGTTGAAGTTTTGTTTCCGATTAGCCTCTGTGCTGTGGGAAGCGAGCTTCCCACAGCACAGAGAAG
>Ga0181535_10004955_pt1 | contig 14481 bp, 16 predicted proteins | sample PEATcosm2014_Bin_44_FD_119774 | JGI IMG/M metagenome (GOLD analysis project Ga0181535, IMG submission 119774) | Peatland microbial communities from MTU Mesocosm Facility, Houghton, MI, USA - PEATcosm2014_Bin17_30_metaG | ecosystem: Environmental > Terrestrial > Soil > Wetlands > Peat | place...
AGCCCGATTGGCAACGCGCTTTTGTCCGGCATCGTCGAATGGGGAATCGATAGTGGAATCTCGACGGTCATCATCGAAATGACTCCTATCTGGCTACTGCGGCTGGTCCAGCTTCATTTTAAGGTAATGCCACTCGGTATTCCACTTGTGATTGCAGGGGAAGATACTATAGCAGTTACAGCCTCCTTCGATTGGCGGACGCTGAACCGACTGCGCGAAATGCGCGGCGACAGGAAGAGAGTCCTCCCCGAAACTTCGCAAGCACCTATCCTGCTGCATGCGTAAGCAGGCCGCGTTTCGATAATACTTCACATCTCCTATTTAGTCAGATCTTCTTGGCGGCGGCCGCAAGGAAAACGAGCCGCCGCCAGAATAGATGCTGCGCCGATCAGGACCTGGGCTAAGCATCAATATGTGCTTCCGGAGAAAAATCCGGTCCGCCGATATGCCTCAAACCGGTTTTGCGATATAAGGAACCCGGCGCCATATTACGTTCTGCCACCCTGGCTTGCAGAGCAGCAGCGGAAGCGTGGCGATTGGAACGGAATTCGTGAAAAAAATACCCAACCCGATCGACCGGCACGTTGGCAGCCGTGTGCGTATGCGGCGAGTCATGCTTGGCATGAGTCAAGAAAAACTAGGGGACGCTTTAGGTCTGACGTTTCAACAGGTTCAAAAATACGAAAAAGGGACCAATAGAATCGGCGCGAGCAGGCTCCAGCAAATTTCACGAACCCTCGATGTTCCTCCCGCCTTCTTTTTCGAAGGGGCGCCTTCCTTCGAAGCCATGACAAATCCAGAACCTGGGCAATTGGGCTTCGCGGAGGATTCGAACGCGGCCTATGTTGCCGATTTCTTGTCGACCCCGGAAGGTTTGCAGTTGAACCTGGCCTTCGCGCGGGTCCGCGACCCAAAAGTCCGCAAGCGGATCGTCGATCTCGTTTCCTCGCTCGCGGGCGACGACGAAAGACCCGAACGGGACCCGTCAGAGGAGCCGGAGGCAACCGCCCAGCCAAGGGGCGGACCGCCCCCCGGCTCTAGCGGGGGGACAGCGGAGAAGCTGCCGGACTCTGGCTAAGTATAGGCTGAGTGAATTGGCCGCGTTCGTTTTAACAAACAGGATGGCCAGGATAGCTTGACAAACCGAACGGCATATCAAAAACGTTAACAAAATATTCACGATATTGGAGACACGCCTTGGCTCGCGAAAATTATCTATTTACCAGTGAATCCGTTGCGGAAGGGCATCCGGACAAGGTATGCGACCGGATTTCCGATGAGGTCGTGGACCTCTTCTTCCGTGAAGGCGCGAAAGCCGGAGTGGATCCCTATCAAATAAGGGTCGGCTGCGAGACACTCGCAACCACCAATCGCGTCGTGATCGCGGGCGAAACGCGCGGCCCGGCGATTCCTTTCGAGGCGATCGAAGCGGCCGCCCGGGGGGCGATCAAGAATATCGGCTATGAGCAGGATGGATTCCATTGGCGCAACGCGAAGGTTGAGATCTTGCTGCATGCCCAATCCGCCGACATCGCGCAAGGCGTCGACGCCGCCGGCAATAAGGACGAGGGGGCGGGGGACCAGGGAATCATGTTCGGCTACGCCTGCCGCGAAACACCGGAACTCATGCCCGCGCCAATCTATTACGCGCACAAAATTCTTGAGGATCTCGCCATCGCGCGAAAGTCCGGTTCTGGCGACGCAGCAAAGCTCGGGCCCGACGCCAAGAGCCAGGTGACCGTCAATTATGCGCATGGCAAGCCGGTCGGTGTGACCCAAATCGTCTTGTCGACGCAGCACCTCGACGAGAATTTAAGCTCATTGGACGTGCGTCACATCGTCGAACCCTACATCCGGAAAACTTTGCCGCAGGAATGGATCACAGCGGAAACAGTTTGGCATGTCAATCCAACCGGAAAGTTTGTCATTGGCGGACCTGACGGTGACACCGGTCTCACGGGCCGCAAGATCATTGTCGATACCTATGGCGGGTCGGCACCGCACGGAGGCGGCGCTTTCTCCGGCAAGGATCCGACAAAAGTCGATCGCTCTGCCGCTTATGCGGCGCGCTATCTTGCCAAAAACGTCGTCGCCGCCGGACTTGCCGATCGCTGCACAATCCAGCTTTCCTACGCAATCGGCGTCGCCGAGCCGCTGTCCATCTATGTTGACACGCATGGGACCGGCCAAGTTCCAGAAGCCAAGCTTGAGGAGACCCTTTTCGAGGCCTTGCGCCTCTCTCCGCGAGGCATCAGGGAATATCTCAAGCTTAACCGACCAATTTACGCCCGCACCGCCGCCTATGGTCATTTCGGCCGGGCGCCGGACGCCGAAGGCGGTTTCTCCTGGGAAAAGACCGATTTGGCAGAGAAGCTTAAAGCCCATCTCACCTAATGCCGCCAGGATCAGCCGCCGCGCCGCGGGATATGAGCAGCGAAACCCATCCCCGCACGCAGCCGCTGGAACCCGGCATTGAAACCGAGCGGGAAATCCAGAGGAATGCGCCGCGACTGCATGGCCGGCGGCGGGGCAAGAAACTGCGTGCTCATCAAACCTTGCTTTTGAGCACGGCTTTGCCGCGTCTTTCCTTCGATGCGTCGCGGCCCATTGCCGATCCCGCTTGCTTATTTCCGAACGGGCCCTCCGCGCTATGGCTTGAAATTGGCTTTGGCAGCGGCGAACATCTGGCCGCCGAGGCACTGGCGCATCCAACCATGGGTTATATCGGCTGCGAGGCCTTTTTGAATGGCATCGCCAAGGCGTTAGCACTCGTCGAAGCCGGTTCATTGCGCAATGTGCGTCTTTACAATGGCGATGCCCGGGACGTGATCGAATCGCTGCCGGCCGGGGCCTTGGATGGTGTCTATCTGCTTTATCCAGACCCCTGGCCCAAGCGGCGCCACCACAGGCGCCGCTTCCTTTCCGCTGAAATGCTGGTGTGTCTCGCCAGGGTCATGCGTTCCGGCGCGGAGCTTCGCTTCGCAACCGATGTCGACGACAATGCTGGCTGGACCTTGGCGCAAGTGTTGCGCTCGCCGGATTTTAGCTGGGCTGCGGTGGAGCCTAGGGAGTGGCAAAGTCCTTGGGCGGGTTGGACAGGCACACGCTACGAAGCGAAAGCAGTACGCGCTGCCCGGAGGCCTGTTTATCTCACGTTTGTGCGCAACTGAGAGGCGCGCTCTGGTCCGCATCCGTGTGAATCTTGGGGATTAATTGATCAAATTGCGCTGAATCCTCGTCCGGAATGTTGATTTTTATAGGGCTAATTTGGAACGCCAATCAGGGCTTATGCATTCGCAATTTGGATGGAAATTAACCGGTGACAGATGACCAAAAAATTTCTTTACTGTGTTTTATTTGTGGCGTCTAATGTAAGTTAATAAAAATTATATCGCGGCCGTAGGCAGCGGCGTGATGGAGGAAATGTCGCGTGATCATCCTTATTGTCGGTATCTTGCTGCTTGGGGCAGTCTTCGGGTGGTTTTTTAGCGTTTGGATTCTGGCCCCAACCTGTGCAATGACTTTCGTTATTTTTCTTGCCTGTTCCATCGATGCCGGGCAAGGCCTGCTGCGTGCGCTCCTTGAGTTCGGCATATTGGCGACGAGCCTGCAAATCGGTTACGTAACCGGCCTCCTTTCAGGCGTCACCGTAAGCAAGTATCTCAGAAAACCCGGTGAAGCATCGTGTGCGGCCGCGCCAATAGCAGCGGCACGTCATCAGCACCCGACTTAAGCGCGCTGCCAGAGAACGGCTATCTCCAAATATTTGTCATTTTATGCCTGATTTCTGAGAAATCTTCATACGTAAATCCATCCGGACCGGCCAAGCTTAATCAATCTTTTTGCCGTTTTGGACCAATGGATTTGCGTAGACCCAGCGGGATTATAGCCGCACCCTCTCGGGCCTTTGGCCACGTACCGCCGGTTCCGGCACTTATTCCCTCGCGTCAGGGAAAGCCCCATGAGTTCGCCCCGGTCAAATTGCCGGCTGCCCTCGCCTTTCTCTGCGCGTATGGCGTTGATTCAGGCCTTTTGATCTCGGCGGCCGAAGAGGCCTTCCGGCAAGCTGTGGCGCCGGAGGCTGCATTGCTCGCGAGCGGGATGGTCCTGGAGAGCTTCTATTATCGCTGTCTCGCGCATTATCTTGGCTTGGTCTTTGTCGAAGGCGAGGTGTCGCTCGGAGCGGGAGCCCGTTATCCCTATGCTATTCATAGCGGGATCGCGCCACTCGACGGGCGCGGCGGCTGCCGCTGGCTTTCGGCGCCGCGCGGGCAAATGCTGGCGGAGCTTTTGGTCCGCGCCCGGCGGGGCAAATGTTTTTCGACGGACCTCGCGATCACGACGCCATCCCATATGTCTCGCTTGTTGCGCGCGGGCGCGACATCGACGGTCCTGTGGGAGGCGAGCCTCGGCCTCGCCAATCTCGATCCGAGTCTGTCCGCAAAAGCCGGTGCAAGTCCGGCGCAATGCGCTTTTGCCATGGCGGCCACGAGTGCGGCCAGCTTTGCATTTGGCCTAATGCCGGCGCCGGCCCTCGCCTTCGTCTCCTTATCGATGACCTGTTTCTTCCTGGCCTCGATTTGGCTTCGTCTTTTTGCCGGCGCGGCGAGTACCGCTTGCGGCCGCGAGCCGTACCGGCCGCGTGCCGGGGACCGCTGGTTGCCGGCCTATTCGATTGTCGTCGCGCTGCACCGGGAGGCACGCGTCGTCCCCCATCTCATCGCGGCGCTCGACGCGATCGACTACCCTCGAAGCAAGCTCGACATCAAGCTCGTGATCGAGCATGACGATCATGCGACGCGGGACGCCATCGAGGCTTTGCACTTACCCGCCACCTACGAGATCGTCGTCGCGCCAGCGGGTTGGCCGAGGACGAAACCCCGCGCCCTGAACATCGCCTTGCCGCTGGTGCGCGGCGAATACCTTGTCATCTTCGATGCCGAGGACGCGCCCGCTCCCGGACAATTGCGCGAGGCGGCGGAACGGTTCTTACGCTCCCCGCGCGAACTCGCCTGCCTTCAGGCGCGGCTCGCGATCGACAATATCGAGGATTCCTGGCTGACCCGGCTCTTTGCCATCGAATATGCCGTCTTGTTCGATGTCTTGAACCCTGGCCTCGCCGGGCTTGGCCTGCCGCTGCCACTCGGCGGTTCGTCCAATCATTTTCGCACCGGCGTTTTGCGCGAAATCTGCGGCTGGGATGCTTGGAACGTGACGGAAGATGCCGACCTCGGCCTTCGTCTCGCGCGCCTCGGCTTCAGGATCGGCGTTTTGCCATCGAGCACACAGGAAGAGGCACCGGCCCGGCTCGATGCCTGGCTGACGCAGCGGCGGCGCTGGTCGAAGGGCTGGATGCAAACCTTCGTCACGCTCACCCGCGATCCCCGCCGCCTCATCTGCGAGCTTGGCGCCGCCAACAGTCTCGCGGTTGCCTTGATGATGACCGGCTTGGTCATCGCGCCGCCGCTCTGGCCATTCTTTGCCGGGCTCATCGCCCATGATCTCCGTGCAGGTTTGCCGGCGCCGGACTCGGCCCTCGTCCTGATCGAAACGGTGCTTTGGATGTCGTCTGCTCTTTTCGGGGCGGGCTCCATCCTGTGGCTCGCACTGCTCGGCATGAAGCGGCGCCAACTGCTTGGTCTTTGGCCTTACCTGCCGCTGCTCTTTCCCTATTATATACTGACCTCGGCCGCGGCCTGGCTCGCGCTCTATGATCTAATTCTTCGGCCCTATCATTGGCATAAGACCGAGCATGGCCTCGCCAAGACGTCGCGGCAAGCCATGCTGACGCTCGCGGCGCGGGCGGCGGCGTCGAAAGCTAGCCTGCTCTGAAGCGAATGCAAACCCACATGGCGGGGTTTTTTCGCGGCGGCGCCAATCGTACCAAAATGTTTCACGTGAAACAGTTTTGTCCGATTGGAGGGCAAAACCTTACAAGGCCATAGACAGCGTTTCCCCTTGCAACAATGTAAGACCGGCCGAAATTTTGCGGCCGTTCGGGGAAGGTGGCGGCGGCGCCGAGACTCCCTGCTTGGTGTTTGAAGGCGATCGTAGATGTAAGATTGACGGAATCGCCGAACGGGGTAGCAGGGCGAACACCACGACTGCGCAGGGATTCTTAATGCTAACCATATTAGGCTGGCCGGTTCGGTCGCAAGCCCAAACTCACACCGCACCAGAAGCGCGAACCGATCAAGCGCCGCGATAAAAAGACGAGGAAACCTTGCGTTCAATCGGGCGCAGCTACAATGCGAGCGTCGCGACGATTTCGAGGCTCACTGGAGTCTAAGCTTTTCGAGGCGCAAATGGGGCTGCCCTACAGCACAGAAAAGGTTCTAGGATGGCGCTCACGGTACGAGGCGATGCTTCGTTGGCATGAGCGCTGTGAAAGTTGCCATAAAGACGGTCGTTGTACATCAACGAGCGATGCCCTCGATTTCATTCTAGCGTTCTTGGTTTTTTGTTATCATTTGAGTGATTTTGTCGTCGAAACAGGCGGCATTGAGCGAGAAACAATCGACGATCTTATTACCAACAACACCCACATGCGCATATGCAGGGACGTTTGCCTGCGGGTAAAACATCACACAATTTCAAAGAAAAAATCCGTAGAAAAGACGGTCGATATAGATTGGAACATTGGCCGCGAATACTATCCTTGGCCGGATGGTACCGAGGGCTGGAGATTTTTTCTGATTGCAGATGACATACTCGACCCCATGATCGTCGTGCGCGGCTGCGTCAATTTTTGGAAAGAGCTTGTCGCCAGCGGGGTGTTGCAAGAACCGACAAATCCTTTCAGACGAACCGGCTAGACGAATGGCGCAGCCGTAACCCACGATTTTCTAGGCATTTACGGTGGTTTGTGCTAAATTATTCTTATGATTAGTCTGTCTCAAGAAATCGAAGCGCTCGCCAAGCGGTTGGCCGCCGTGCAAAGTCTTTCCGTTGAAGACGCCATTCGTCTGGCGCTTGAGGAGAAAGCGCGGGCTGCCGGAGTTGTCATGGAGCCCCGCCACCCACGGGATCAATCCCCCGAAGCCGTCGCCGCCCGCCGCGCCCGCACAAACCGATATGTGGCGGAGCTTGCGACTATGCCGGTTCTCGACCCGCGTTCCCCGCATGAAATCATGGACGATCTTAACGCCCTATGACCGTCGTCGATAGCTCAGCCCTAATTGCCGTCTTTTTCGACGAACCGGAAAAGCAAGCTTTCCAAGACATTATAGACGGCGACGAACGTTGCGTCTTGTCGGCGGTCAATGCGCATGAAACCGCGTGTGTATTGCGCGGTCGTCATGGCGTCGTGGCTGTCGCGGAATTCTGGCAATGGCTGGCCGACAACCAGATTGAAATCGTTCCGTTCGACGAAGTGCAAGTGCATGCCGCCGCCGTCGCCTTCGACCGCTACGGCAAGGGCATTGACCCAATGGCGCGGCTCAATCTTGCCGATTGTGCTGCCTATGCGCTTGCCGCGACTATGAACGCGCCCTTGCTGTTCAAGGGCGACGACTTCACGGCGACCGACGTGCGGGCCTGTCTTTGAATTGATCCCTTCCCCCCTTGAGCATCAAGCGCAAGGCGTTGTCACAGGCTCTCCTGTCGGCTTTTCGGGTATTTCCAAGGCGCGTCTTCGGGCACAGGCCTTGATTGGTAATCCGGCTCGACACGCTCCACCCATTCCCAAACATAATTTGTCAAGCTGTAGTATGTATCCGATATGTTGGGCTGATAACTTGGATCATCGATCTCGATCAGGAAAGACTCTACCATCTCGCGCAAGATAATATTACGCCACGGGGCAGCCGCCGAAAAACGCTTCAGGTTGTTCGCTTTCAAATAGCGCAATGTTGGAACGAACTCAGGACGCGGCGTTTGCAGGTACTTGAAGGCTGTTTTTCGGTTTCGTCCTCTCTGGACTTTGGTTGCCACGAGAGGGATTCCGACCTGAAAAATAACCTGCTTAATTACGCTCCCCAAGACGATTATAAATTCAACGACGACCGTGCAAACGCCGAGAATTCCAGCCGCAACGATTGCCCCATAAATTGGCTTGTCGATGCTTGCGAGAGGTTCGATGTTCATCCCCCGCAAAATCGCCACCACCAGCGCACCAACGGCAACGGACGCCCCAACGCGCGCTGTTGTCCCAATCGTTTTTGCGACGAATGCAAGCATGTTGTCCATGATGCGACCCTAGACCGTTGGACATAAAGCACAAGCAGCCGGAATTCCGGCGCATCCGTTACGCCACGTTCCATATTGCAGCTAATGCGATACATTCGCCGCACAATCCCATTTGAAACAAATGGCGGCTACGCATCATGAGTGGTGATTTGGACCGCTATACTCCCGCTCTGCGAGGAGGCTGGCTGCTCTGCATGACTTATCGCCTGTTTCAAAAGCATGCACCGGACCCAAGCGCTCACTTTGAGGAGGGCTCGGAGAATCCGTCTCGTCCTTCGATAAACTCAGGATGAGAGGACGAGGGCCACTCGCGAGCGGCGCGGCGCATCCTTCGAGACAGCCGCTTCGAGTCCTCTCTCCAGTCGCCCGCTTCCATTGCGTTCGCTTTGCGAACCGCTTTGCTCGCAATGGAACCACGGGCTTCCTTCCGCTCAGGATGAGGGCGAGGCTATTGAAAGACGCGCTTAATCACAATGGATCTCTCTGCATGTGCTTCTAAATCGCGCACGGCACGAAACATAGGCGTCATTACGATGCTCTTTTGGCTCGCTCTCGGCATCCTTCCGGCAATAAGGGACGAGGTCGTGTATGCACTCTGAATAATGGGTGCATCGGGCCGGGTTAAATCTCTGTTCTGGTAATGCCGAAGCGGTCATTGTTACCGGGAACGAACACATAGCCATGACGATCAGCGCGCGCATTTTTGCTCTCACTTTGCATTCTCTGGCATCTTGAAGCCGCAGCATCGTCAATGAAGGCTGATACAAATTATTAGGGGTGGAAATCAATTGATATTCCAAACGCACCCATGCTCAGCGGCCGCGCCGGTGTCTTCTTCGAACAAAATAGTCTTCCCATCTTTTTTTCGAATGTACCGGAACTTGCTGATCAGTGCCCCTTGGCTAACAACACGATACATTCCACCCAGCCCGTTAGGGCTTATTTCTTGCCATGTGGCCTCGAACTCAGAAGGACGACCGCTCGGTCCCCTATGAAGTTCCTTCTCTTTCAGCCGTTTTATCGGAATAGGCCCGCTGCCCTTTTGGTAGATAACGTATCCAGAGCCATCCTTTTCAGCTTGGATCACAAACTGAAGCCTGAGAGAACTCTTTGGGTCAGCTGACCGGAAACACCGGAAATCGTCTTCGTCTGCCATTGCGTGGTTACACATGAGGATACCAATCAACCCGCAAAAATGCTTATTCATTATGACGCCTATTCAATTCAAGACACATGGCGCGGCAGTGAAAGCGGCGAGAGCCGCGAACGGCGGGATTGGGTATTACGATCAGTTGATCCCCCAATCATGCTCCAGCGCCACAAGACTGGCCAGCCGCGTTTCAGCTAGATGGCAGCTTTTTATACAGAAATGCCCGCGCGTGTCCGGGTGGAAAATCATCGATCTGGCCAAAACGCAGAAAACCGCAATGCTCATAGAATTGTGCCGCTCCCGGATCGAATGTATCGAGATAGAGGCCGACGCACTGCCGCGCGCGGGCTTCCATCTCGGCATGCGCCAGCAGCTGGCGTCCGGCGCCCCTTCGCCGCCAGCGCTCTGCGACCCAAAAATGCCGGATATAGAACCAGCCCCAATGGGTGACCCCGGTAAGTCCGCCAGCGAGCGCGTCGCCGTCATAAGCATGAATTGAAAGCGGCGTCTCGTCGCGGGGGCCGAAGCGCGCCGCAATCTCGGCCCCCAAGGATTCGGAGACGAGCAGGGTGGCGTTATCTTCGCTGTTGTCGAGGCTCCTGAGGATCAGCGGCTTTTCAAACCCCGGTTTTTTGGCCATGATCCCGCGCATGAAGACAATCGCCCCGATGGTTCGGGCCGCATGGGCGATCGCATTCCACTTTGCGATCACGGCCCGGACGGTGAATGCGCAAGAGGCGGTTTGCCAATCGCCCGCGCGAATCGACACAAGAACAACAGACGCCGAACCCGCGCCGTTTACGCGGGTGCGCGACTACCGCCCGATCTTTCAACAGTGCCACAACGTGTTGAACCAGACGCGGCTGGCAATCCGCCGCATGAGCGTCGATGCCGAGAGCATGCTGCTCATGGTTGATCCCTCCACATTGGCGACAAGCTTGGAACATGAGCGGTGCTGGACATGCACTGATACCAGCGATGAGGCGCAAAAAGATACGCGATTCATGAAGGCGGTTCAAATGCCCGCGGAGTCAGCTCCCAACGAGGCCACGCCGCCGCCGTCTGTTTTGATGAATGCCGGGCTGTCTCACGCCTCGACAGACGGCTCCTACATCACCGGCGATCTGTGCCCGAGCCGGAAGCCGCTCGACCGTGACCTCTTGGAAGTGCTCAAGTCGATCGGACCGCGGACGCCAGTGGCACTCGCGATTTCCGGTCTTTGGCTGACCAGACATTACGCCGATTTCAGCTGGCTGCGCGAGCAGAGAAACAGCGGCGCGTTGGATATCACTTGGGTCAACCATTCCTACCATCACCCCTATGTTCCGGGCCGCCCGAACGCAAAGAATTTTCTGTTGACGCCGGGCTTCGACGTGCAGGCCGAGATCCTGGATACGGAACGGCTGCTGATCGCGAACGGGGAGACGCCCTCGATTTTTTTCCGCTTTCCCGGTCTCATCTCCGACGCGGGGCTCATGCGGATAGTACGCGGCTATCATCTCACCGTACTCGGCGCCGACGGCTGGCTGGTTTTTGCGCCGCCGCTGCGGCCGGGCGCGATCCTGCTCATCCACCCGAATGGCAACGAGCATCCGGGTCTGCGGCTCTTTGTGAAGTTGCTCGATAAGGGTAGGCTGCCGCGCCCCTTCAGGCCGATCAACGAAGCGCCATGAGGCGCATAACCGCGATGATCCGGGCGACTTTACCCGCCGCGGCGAAGAGGACGGATTGATCAATGGCGCCGAATCCGTCATCGGTCACGCTACAGCGGGCCGGTCGCCTGGCCCGAGCAACCCGGAGCGTCCCTTGAGCCTAACGCTTGTCATTGCCAACAAAGCCTATTCCTCCTGGTCGTTCCGGCCGTGGATTTTGATGCGCCACTTCGGCATTGCCTTCGATGAAATCGTGATCCCCATGGCGCAGGAGACGACTCACGCGGCGATGCTGCGCTATTCTCCCGCTGGCAAATGCCCAGCCTTGCGCGATGGCGATGTCACCGTGTGGGATTCGCTTGCGATCATCGAATATCTCGCCGAGCTCGCCCCGGAGAAGCCTCTCTGGCCGGGTCCGCGCGCGGCACGGGCGCAAGCGCGGTCGCTTGCCGCCGAAATGCATTCAGGCTTCATGGGCTTGCGCGGTTTATTGCCGATGAACATGCGCCGCGCGGTCAAGAGGCGCGAGCTGACCCCCGAGGCAAGCGCCGATGTCGCGCGCATCGAGGAGGCATTCAAGCAGGCTCGTGCGGAGTTCGGCCAGAGTGGCGCCTTCCTGTTCGGTGATTTCTCGGCAGCCGACGCGATGTTTGCACCTGTCGTCAATCGCTTGCATATCTATGCCGTGACAGTCACGCCCGCAACGCGCGCTTATATGGAGGCCATGATGGCGCTGCCTGCCTGGCAGGATTGGAGCAGGCAAGCGCGAGCGGAACCCTGGACGATTGCCAAATACGAAGGCGCCTAATAGCCGGCCAGTTTTCCGGCGTGCGGCAAGATTTCGCGTCCCTGCATGTCTAACAAAAATGCTTGCCGTTATGCCCGGAAAGCACGATTTATATAGAAGATCAGGAGAGGGGTAAGCGGGATAAGGTATAGCGGAAGCCGGTTTTCGGCCCGCGGTCCTCTCTAAATTTCAAGAATCGATCATATTTATGATTTTGAGTTGGTTCAATCCAAGATCATCGTGATCTAGAACGCGAGGAGCCAAGTGGGTCAGCCAGGGGACAAAGGCGCGGTCACCGTGCCAAAGTCCAGCACCAAGTCGGATATTGACGGTTTTCTCGAGGCCGCAGCGAAACTGCCCGTTGCGTCCGAGTCTGGACGTGGCCGCCTCATCTTCGCCCTCGATGCCACCATGAGCCGGCAAGCCACTTGGGATATGGCGCAAAGCGTGCAAGGACGCATGTTTGCGACGGCAGCGGCGCATGGCGGGCTCGACGTCCAGCTTGTCTATTACCGGGGATTTTCCGAGTGCAAGGCCTCAGGCTTCGTCGCGGGCGGACAGAGCTTGGGCGCTCTGATGAGCAAGATCGGAGTCGGCGCCGGCCAGACCCAGATCGAAAAGGTCTTGCGTCATGCTCTTGATGAAACGCGAAAGGCGCCGGTGCGCGCCCTTGTCTTCGTTGGCGATGCCATGGAAGAGCGGCTCGATGTTTTGGCCGGGCTCGCCGCCGAACTCGGGCTTTTGGGCGTGAAGGGTTTTGTGTTTCAGGAAGGGCGCGATGGCGTGGCCGAGGCAGCCTTCCGGAAGATCGCGCAGCTGACCGGGGGCGCTTATGCGGCCTTTGATTTATCCGCGCCGGACCGGCTCGTCGCGCTGCTTTCGGCCGCGGCTGCTTATGCCGCCGGAGGCCGCCCGGCGCTCGAATTCGAGGCGCGCGCGCGGGGCGTGGTCGCGGCTGACCATCTTTTGTCGCAAATGCGCCAAACGGGCGGCACGGAATGATTATTTATCTTCTCGGCGGAATTCTCCTGTTTTTTCTTTTGCTCCGAGCGCTAAGGGCATTCGCCGAGGCGGACCCTGCCGCGCTGGCGCTTGTCATCCGGCGCGGCGGCGGTGGTGCGGCACTTCTCGCGGCTGTGGTGTTGTTATTGCGGGGGCGCATCGACATGGCGATAGGTCTTGGCGGGCTCGGAGCCTGGCTGCTCGGAGTGCGCAACGGATCGTTTTTGCGGATGTTCAAATCATTTTCCGGCCCGCGAAAACAGAATGTTTCCTGCGTAAGGTCGGCGATGATCGAGATGGAACTCGATCACGGCAGCGGCAAAATGCGGGGAACGGTGCTTGCCGGACCGGACGAAGGCAAATCACTGGATGCGATGACAAGGCCGCGATGCGAAGCTCTCTATGACCTCTGTTGCCGGGACGATCCCGAGGGCGCGAGGCTGATGGAAGCCTATCTCGACCGCCGGTTTGCCGGATGGCGTGCTGCAGCGCAGAATCAGAGCGACCCTGGGCGCCGACGCACGCGCCGACGCCCTGGCTCGATGTCCGAAGATGAAGCGTATGAAGTTTTGGGACTTCAGAAGGGTGCGTCGGAGGAGGAAGTTGTTCGATCGCACCGTTCGCTGATGAAGAAATTGCATCCCGATCACGGGGGGTCTACGGATCTGGCGGCTCGTGTCAACGAAGCCAAGGATGTGCTGATGCGTCGTCATCAATAGGTCCAGAGATAGATGCTGCGGCGGACCGGTGGAACGGGCGTGCCGGCCGCTTCAGTTTTTTGTCGCGAAACAGGAAAATCCCGAACGTATGAGGTTTTTGCAGGCGCGTTCCGCGCTATCGACTTCGAGGCCTGTGAAGCGCGCCCGATAGAGCGTTTCTGAGCCTTTCTGTACCTTTTCGGTGAAGGCCTGCGCTGTCGTCAGTGTCTTGCCGCTCTCCGATCTGGCGCGGATGAGGAGTGCGGCGGCCTTGCTTACGTCGGGGGTGGCGCCAATTTGGATCATCCAGCCGCTTCGCGCTGCCGGGGGGCGGCTGTTGGCAATATTGACGAGGCCGCCATAAGGGGAATCTACGATCGCGGCCGCGATTTTGTCGGGATGGGGTCGCCCCGCCGAAGGATCCGTGGCCGGGTGCACTCCAGAAGGGGTTGCGGTCGAGGTACCGCCGCTTGGCCAAGCGCGGTTGCGAACGGTGGAACCATCGAGGTTTACCTGTTTGCCATGATTTTCGCCTTGGGATGCGCCGGGCAGCGCGGGCTCTGGTTTGGGCGCGCCGGAGACATAGGCCGGGCGAGGTCTTTCGGGCGGAACTTCGGAATCCAGGGAAGCAACCTGGATCGCATCAAGTGCGGGATCGGGTTTAGGCGCGCTTGGCGCATAGGCTAGTCTCGGCTCGATCCGCGACGGGGATCCAGTGCCACGCTGGCTTGTTTCCTGGCTCGCTGCCTCGTCCGCGATTGGATGATTGACATTTGTTTCGGTGACCGAAGCGGCCGTCCGGATGATCGCGCCCTTTTCGATGTCGTTTTCAATCAAATCCGCCATAATGTTGTCGCGGGCTCGCGCACTGGCACCACCGAGGACCACGGCGACGATAAAGCGGCCATCGCGTTTGACCGAGGTCAGAAGATTGAAGCCCGAGGCGCGCGTATAGCCGGTCTTGATTCCGTCCATCCCCTCGACGCGATCGAGGAGGTGATTGTG
>Ga0181535_10004964_pt1 | contig 14473 bp, 12 predicted proteins | sample PEATcosm2014_Bin_44_FD_119774 | JGI IMG/M metagenome (GOLD analysis project Ga0181535, IMG submission 119774) | Peatland microbial communities from MTU Mesocosm Facility, Houghton, MI, USA - PEATcosm2014_Bin17_30_metaG | ecosystem: Environmental > Terrestrial > Soil > Wetlands > Peat | place...
CCCAACTCACGCTCTCGATCCACTTCGGTGAAATGAGAACTTTTTTCCCAGGCCACCAGTTCTTTGTCGCCACAACAAGGTAGCGAATCGCCCAAGTCTCACCATCGATGATGAAGTCATCGATATGGCCAATCTCGCCATCAGGTGCATGAACGTGGTAGCCCGTTACTTCGTGGGTGCTGCGAAGGTGGCGATCCCACCCCTTTGCTTCTGCAGCTGCCACGCCCCATCTGCTGCGATCCCGCATCAAGGATGGATTGCCTCCCCACATGTATGAGCCGCCCCAATAGTTGGGAAAGCCGTAGTATCCGTTATATGCGTCCTCATACTGACGTGAGACTGGCTCATCCATGCCGATCGAGGGACTATCTTCGACCTCCTTCTTGGTTAATTGAACGGAGACCTTTTCATCGGAGCTGTCGATACCGGTCAGGGAATACGGCGAGATCAACACCCTCCTGTCGCTTAGCCAGCTTCCGGTATTTTCGACAAGGTATCGAACTGCCCAATACCGGTCTTCGGAGAAGAACTCACTGGCCGACCCGATGTCTCCATCGAGACCCTTGAGCGAATAACCTTCCCGGCGAATTCTTCAATCGACGTCGAGGCAACTGCGCCGTCTTTAACGAGCGGCTGCGCAGCTTCCGGATGCACGTCATAAGCAACGCACTGGTGACCGGCCCGCAGAAGGCGCTGCACCATGTTTGATCCCATCCTGCCTAATCCGATCATGCCCAATTCCATGTGTTTTTCTCTCTTGACGAATGCGCTAAATCGATTGAATCTGCGGTTCGAGAACATGCTGCACTTGCAAAGCTGAGCCGGCGCGTAGACGAAGTAGCCACGCGGTTGCGCGCGAACACTTAATGCGATACGATGCGCCGCTGATCGGTGGGCAGAACGCTAGTCACCATGCCGGCTTGCGTCCTTCCTGGCTCAACCAGCGGCAATGATCCAGGCATGGCCCTGCGCGAACTCTGAAGTTGGAAACAACTTATCTCAACAGACTGCAACTGCGGCCTGATTGGCTCCAAAGTGTGGCCAACTCAACAAATTCATTCAAAGCGCAACAAATTCATTCAAAGCGCAACCGCGTTCATTTCAAGCACTTTCACTTTCTCAACCCTGCGCTGGTGGCGAATCGCGCCACTGAAGCGCGCCCTCAGGAACGTCTCGATCAACTCCCAGGCCAACGCGGGTCCTATGACCTGTCCACCGAGTGAAAAGACATTCATGTCGTCGTCCTCAACGCCCTGGTAAGCAGAGAAAACATCGTGAATTAGTCCTGCGCGCACGCCAGCAACCTTGTTGGCGCAGATGGATGCCCCCACGCCACTGCCGCATAGCGCAATTCCGCGTTCAACCGTGCCCGCGGCTACTGCCCTGGCCAGCGGGAAAACGTAATCCGGGTAATCGTCTCCGGGGCTCAATTGATCCGCACCGAAGTCCACGACCTCATGGCCAGCACCGCGCAACAAATCCGCGATCTACGCCTTCAAAGCGAAGCCTCCATGGTCCGATGCGATTCCTACGCGCATAATGCCTTCTCCTTAAGCCGGTCGAGCACATGACGACTCACGGTTGAGTCAGGAGATACGCCCCGCTACATCTTGAGGCCTATATCACTACATTTCGGATGCTTGCATTGGCAGGTGAGTTCGGGTGTCTTCTTAGCATCAGCGCATGTATCGCTGCAATGACTCTTTCCTGGCTCAACGGTGCAGTTACACGCTGTATGTTCGCATTTCTTTGTCGTGTTCATGAAGGCTCCTTTGACTTGAACGGGCTTTCTCTCCTCTGAAAGCTCCGTGGCGGAAGGATGTTTCCCCTCTGTCGGATCAGCATGTTCATCCGCAGGCAGCAGCCCGTGGCGAACCGACGCGCCTTCAAAGCTTCACACCATCCGAACGGACTTTCTGTTTCTTTCTGCTCATGATGTAGGTTGCTTCGCAAACACGTTGGACGGTTCCGCCACGGCCATCATTGAGCAAAACGGCACAGACGCCCAAGTTTCAGGAAGAGACACTGTGTATAAGCCGCTCGCCTTAGATCGCGGCAGCGAGATCGACCAACACTCCGCGCGCGTCAATATTGGGCTGCAGGAATTCATTACGGGCATCTCCCGATGCAGAGAACTTATGCAGCAGGTTCATCAACGTTCTGCTACACCGTCCTCGAAGATTTACCCAAGACAACTCTCTTTGACCGTGTCGAACCAAATGGTTCTAATCGGTCGAAGGTTTTTGGAGTGAATCGCATTTGAAGGCCGCGAATTCCAACTTTTCCAATAGGTCGTGTAAACGGCACGATTAACCATTTTCCATGCCTTCTTGTGAGCCGACGCGCCACTAAAGAGAAAAGAAGAGGAGAACGGCCAAAAGTGAAACCTAATCCAGAGAATCCCGAGTCGAAGCCAGACTTCAAGGTGTCGCCGAAGGATGACAAGAACGATCTCAAGTCACTTCCCATGCCTGAACTGATGAAAAAGCTCGGGGCTTCGCCAGATGGACTCACACAGGCCGAGGCGCAGAAGCGTCAGGCGCAGTATGGACCTAACGAGATTGTCGAAAAGAAGGCGAATCAATATCTCAAATTCCTCTCCTATTTCTGGGGCCCAATTCCGTGGATGATTGAAGCCGCGGTCATTTTGTCGGGGGTGGTCCGCCACTGGCTCGATTTCTTCGTAATCCTTGTGCTGCTTTTGTCGAATGCCCTCGTTGGTTTTTGGGAAGAACATCAGGCTGGAGACGCGATTGCAGCATTGAAGGCCCGGTTGGCAATCAAGGCGAAGGTCAAGCGGGACGGCAAGTGGGAAGATCCCAAAGCAAGCGAGCTTGTGCCTGGAGACGTCGTCCGTCTGCGTCTCGGCGACATCGTTCCAGCAGATGCGCGCTTGCTGGATGGCGATTCGATCGAGGTGGATCAGTCGGCATTGACCGGGGAGTCATTGCCCGTTACGGCTAAGCCCGGCGGTGCGGTCTATTCCGGCTCCATCATCCGCCAGGGCGAAATCGACGCCATCGTTTATGCCACGGGGACGAATACCTACTTCGGCAAGACAGCGCAAATGGTGCAGTCGGCACACACGGTCAGTCACTTCCAGAAGGCAGTGATGAAGATCGGCGACTACCTGATCATCCTGGCAGTAGCGCTGGTCGCGTTGATTCTTGTCTTCGCCCTCTTCCGCGGCGACAAGGTCCTCACCACATTGGAATTCTGCCTGGTGCTTTTAGTAGCTGCAATCCCCGTCGCCATGCCCACCGTGCTGTCGGTGACCATGGCCGTGGGCGCACGATTGCTGGCGAAGAAGGAAGCAATCGTAACGCGCTTGTCGGCCATCGAGGAACTGGCCGGGGTAGACGTGCTCTGCTCTGACAAGACCGGTACGCTCACGCAGAACGAACTTACACTGGGCGATCCGTTCACGGTAGACGGCATCACCCCCGACAAGGTAATTCTCTGCGCGGCGCTTGCCTCCCGCGCAGAAGACAAGGACACCATTGACCTTGCGGTGATTGGCGGAGTGAAGAGCAACAAAGAATTGAACAGCTACCAGGTGCTGCATTTCATGCCGTTCGATCCTGTCCATAAGCGTACCGAGGCCACCGTCAAAGGAGCGGATGGGAAGCAGTTCTTTGTGGCCAAAGGCGCACCTCAGGTGATTCTGCAAATGGCAACGAATGCCGGTGACGTCAAGCAGGCTGTGGAGAAAACGATAGTTGACTTCGCCGGACGCGGGTTTCGCTCGCTGGGCGTAGCCCGTGCCGACGAGGAAGGCAAGTGGAAGTTTGTTGGCATGTTGCCGCTGTTCGATCCGCCTCGCGAGCAGGCGAAGGCGACAATCGCAAGCGCCGTTCAAATGGGCGTAAAGATCAAGATGGTTACGGGCGATCAGATTGCCATCGCGCGGGAAACATCGAAACAACTGGGACTGGGCTCTAACATCCTGGATGCCAACTCTCTGGGCGATCTCAAGAAGGAAGCAACCGCGGAGCAGGCGAAAGCTATTCAAGTTGCAGATGGCTTTGCGCAGGTTTTCCCAGAACACAAGTTTTACATTATTGAAGTTCTGCAGAAGCATGGCCATATCGTCGGCATGACCGGGGATGGAGTTAATGATGCACCGGCACTGAAGAAAGCCGATTGCGGCATTGCGGTATCCGGCGCGACAGATGCGGCCAGGGCGGCCGCGTCCATTGTGCTCCTTGCTTCGGGCCTGTCGGTCATCATCGACGCGATCAAGGAAAGCCGGCGCATCTTCCAGCGCATGAACAGCTACGCCATTTATCGCATCGCGGAGACCCTGCGGGTCCTCTTCTTCATGACGCTGGCGATCCTGGTGTTCAACTTTTATCCCGTCACCGCGGTGATGATCGTCATGATCGCGTTGCTCAACGACGGTGCGATTCTGTCCATCGCATATGACAACGTTCACTACAGAAATAAGCCCGAAGCATGGAACATGCGCCTGGTACTTAGCATTTCCACGGTACTTGGTGTCATTGGCGTCGTTGCGGCCTTCGGCCTCTTCTACCTTGCTGAACGCGTCTTTCATATGGACCGCCTGCAAGCTCAGACACTGATGTATCTGAAGCTTTCCGTAGCGGGCCATCTGACCATCTTCCTCACGCGAACGCGCGGTCCTTTCTGGTCGATCCGTCCCGCGAAGACTCTCTTGATAGCGGTGCTTGGCACGCAGACCCTAGCAACGCTCATCGCGGTCTACGGACTCTTCATGGCGCCCCTGGGATGGAAGTGGGCTGGTTTTGTCTGGGCCTACTCAATTGTGTGGGCATTGATTAACGATCGAATCAAGCTCCTCGCATATAGGATTTTCGATCCAGTCAAGGCTGAGGCCAAACCTGAGGCCAAATCAGAGCCGAAGCCAAAGGCCAAGGTCGACGAGCCCGAGCCCGAAGTCAAGGCGGAGACCAAGCCTACAGCCAAAGCTGAGGCACCTGCGCCTGAAGCCAAGCCTGACCAGCCGAAGCCAGAAGCTAAGGCAGCGTCCGATTTGACGCCAAAGATCGCTGCACGGGCCTACGAACTCTATGGGGAGCGAGCCGGCAACGACGGTACAGCAGTTCAGGACTGGAAGGAGGCGGAGCTGGAGATTCGGAATGATGAGGCCAAGACTGGGACGAAACCCGAAGCGAAGGCTGAACCGAAGCCCGAAGCGAAAGATAAGCCGCAGCCTGATGCAACGCCGCAGCTCGTCAAACGAGTTCACGAACTCTACGAAGAGCTAGGCCGCGAGGACGTCCAATCCGTTCATGATTGGGAAAAACAGCATCCGGAACTTGAGGAACATGAATCTCACAAATAGGCTCGAGAAAGAACTGAGGCATTCATGACGGACAACTTGCATATAAAAATCAATTCAAAGGATTCTCGAGTGCCGCCCGGCAAGAAAGTCGACCTCGGCAAATGGCCAACCGTTGTCAAACCCGTCACAAAGTCGGTGAAGGAATATAAAAAGCTGCTGGAACAGCACATCGAGAAGTCGAGTTCGCTGCAGACACTTCACTACGCATCGCACAAGTATGCGCTGCTTGTCTTCCAAGGGATGGATGGCACGGGAAAGGATGGCGCCATTCGCCACGTCATGTCGGGCGTCAATCCCCAAGGCTGCGAAGTGTTCAGCTTCAAGCAGCCCAGTGCCGAAGAACTCGACCATGACTTTCTATGGCGCACGAGCTGCCGTCTGCCTGGGCGCGGCCGGATCGGGATCTTCAATCGTTCTTATTATGAGGAGGTGTTGGTCGTTCGTGTGCATCCGGAGATACTCCGCGCCCAGGGGCTCCCTGAGGAGTTGCGCGACGAGAAGAACTCTGGAAGCGGAGGTATGACTCAATCGCGGATCTCGAGAAACACATTCATCGCAATGGAACGCAGATCGTCAAAATATTCCTCCACCTCTCGAATGATGAGCAACGAACGCGACTCCTTGCTCGCATCGGTGAGGCTGACAAGAACTGGAAGTTCAGCACCTCTGACATTCACGAGAGAAAGTACTGGAAGCAATACATGAATGCTTACGAAGACTGCCTTCGCGCGACCAGCACCCACCATGCGCCGTGGTACGTTGTGCCCGCCGATGACATGGAAAACGCGTGGCTCATCGTTTCGCAAATCGTTCTGGATGCGCTTGGCGACCTGAAGATGGCTTATCCCAAGACCACGGAGAAGCGGCGTCTTGAACTATTCGAAATCAAGAAGAGGTTGGGCAAATAACGCGATGATTCATTGTCGACAGGCTCGGGAATGCCGGTGTCTGCCATTCACGCAGCGATGTTACCCGATACATGGACATGGAAAGGAATTGGAAAATGGCTACCACGGATCTCCCTATCAAGGTTGATAAGAATGACACGCCTCCAGCCCTTAGCAAGAATTTCGATCAGTTTGGCAATTCATCCGGCTTTATCTTCGATGTAAGTCTGTCGACTGCAATTGCCGCAGTTGGAAAGAATGAGGAAAGAGCACCGAAGCCGAAAGGACCACTTTCGCCCGAGGTGCTCGACAAGATGAATCGTTACTGGCGTGCAGCGAATTACCTGTGCATCGGCCAGATATATCTCTTCGAGAATCCGCTGCTGCGCGAACCGCTCAAAGCATCGCAGATCAAGCCGCGATTGCTCGGCCATTGGGGAACTTCGCCCGGACAAAACCTCATTTACATTCATCTCAATCGGCTCATTAAAGAGCACGATGCGGACATCATTTATATCTCGGGACCTGGGCACGGAGGGCCTTCACTGAACGCCTGCTCCTATCTTGAGGGTTCTTACACCGAAGTTCATCCGGAGATCACGCATGATGAGGATGGCCTGCGGCTTATGTTCCGCAAGTTCTCGACGCCGGGCGGCGTTCCCAGCCACTGCGGCCCACACGTTCCGAACTCCATGCACGAAGGAGGAGAGCTTGGTTACTCTCTGGTTCACGCATTTGGCGCGGCATTCGATAATCCAGATCTGATTGTCGCCTGCGTCGTCGGCGATGGCGAATCCGAAACCTGTCCACTGGAGGGAAGCTGGAAGTCGGTGAACTTCGTAAATCCTGTGCGCGACGGCGCCGTGTTGCCGATCCTTCATCTGAATGGATACAAAATCTCGGGCCCGACCGCCCAGGCCCGCACCAGCGACGCAGACTTGAAGGCACTTTACGTAGGACGAGGTTACAAGCCCTACTTTGTCGAAGGCGACGATCCTGAAGTCGTGCATCAACTGCTGGCCCAGGCGCTCGACGATTGCTATGCCGAGATTCGCGGCATTCAACAGGACGCACGCAAGAACGGCTTCAAGGCGCAGCCCATCTGGCCCATGATCATCCTGCGTACACCCAAGGGCTGGACGTGCCCGAAGGAAGTAGATGGAATTCCGGTTGAAGGCACATTCCGCGCACACCAGGTCCCGCTCGCAACGGTCAAGGACAACTCCGAGCATCTCCAGATCCTTGAAGCCTGGATGAAAAGCTACAAGCCAGAGGAACTGTTCGACAAAAACGGAAAGTTCATTGACGAACTCGCCGCTCTTTCGCCTGAGGGCAGCCGCCGTATGGGCGGTAATCCGCATGTGAATGGCGGACGAGAGTTGATCACTCTCGCGTTGCCCGACTTTACCGACTACGCGCTCGAGATCCCCGGACCTGGTCAGGTTCTGGCGGAGGCCCCGCGTAAACTGGGCGAATTCTTCCGAGACATATTCAGAATGAATCTAAGAAACTTTCGCATGTTCTGCCCGGATGAATCGAATTCCAATCGTCTGAATTCCATCTTTCAGGCAACCAAGCGCTGCTCGATGGCAGAAATTGTTTCGATCGACGATGAACTGGGCCCGGATGGTCGCGTGATGGAAGTGCTGAGCGAGCATCTCTGCCAGGGATGGCTCGAGGGTTACCTGCTTACGGGCCGTCATGGCATGTGGTCTTCTTACGAGGCTTTCGCGCAGGTGGTGGACTCAATGACCACCCAACATGCCAAATGGCTTGAGCAATGCCGTGAATTTCCGTGGCGCAGGCCGCTGGCGTCCCTCAATGTTCTGCTGACGAGCCATGCCTGGCGCAATGACCACAATGGTTTCAGCCATCAGGCTACTGGATACGTTGACAACGCTCTTGCGCGCAGGAGTGAAGTTATCCGTGTGTATTATCCACCGGACTCGAACTGCCTGCTGAGCGTGTTCGACCATTGCCTGCGCAGCCGCAATTACGTGAATGTTGTCACCTGTGGAAAGCAGCCGCAGTTGCAATGGCTGAACATGGACGAGGCTCTCGAGCATTGCTCTCGTGGCGCGTCAACGTGGAAATTTGCGACCAACGATGGAGGCGGTGAGCCGGATGTTGTGCTGGCCTGCGCCGGCGATGTGCCAACCATCGAAATCTGCGCGGCCTCCTGGCTTTTGCAAAAGCATGTACCGGGCATCAAGGTGCGTGTGGTCAATGTCGTGGACTTGATGACCCTGATGTTCCCCGATAAGCATTCGCACGGGATGGACGAGATGTCATTCAACGCATTGTTCACTGAGAAGGCGCCAGTGGTCTTCGCCTTCCATAACAATCGCTGGCTCATTCACACCCTCGTTCATGGGCGCGCCAACGAGGGCCGTTTTCACGTACACGGATATATGGATCATGGCACGACCACGACGCCTTTCGACATGGTGGTGCTGAATGAGATGAGCCGCTTTCACCTTGCACTGGACGCCCTAAAGCACGCGCCGCGACTTCGTTTGCAGGCTGAGAGTGCGATCAGATTTTTCAACCAGGAATTGATCAGGCACCACGACTATATCCGTGAACATCTGGAGGATATACCGGAGATCAGGAACTGGCAGTGGACGAAAGACTTCAGCGATGCCACCGCACCGGCTCCACTTGCCAAGGGACATCCCGAGAAGGCTATGTTCACCGACAGTTAAGCGGCGGCCATACGAAACTGAAGCGGAGGGCTGCATCCCGGGAGGACCCGCGATAGCAGGCTTCACGTTCTGGGGCGGCAGGCAGCGGGAGATCTTGAATGATCCGAAGATACAATTCGATTGGTTAAAGGTCAATGGCATGCCCTATTGCCTCGGCGCTTCCGTGCCGCTCGAAGCCCTGCAGATCATTTGGCAGCGCTCAAGGGCGATCACACGAGGCTTTCGCGTTCAGCGAGTCGGCGCTTCCTTCTGGCGCCAGCTCTGCCGGACCGTTGAGGCGCGCTGCGCCAATCCGGTTGTCGGCTATCCCATAGTAGACGTCGAAACGTTCAGGGGTTCCAAGATCGTCGCGCCGATCGATACCTTTAGGAAACACGACGTGGGCGACGGTCCCCTGACATTCCGCCGGTAACTCAGGTTTCAGCACAGGTTCTGTCGAACGATAAGGGATGTTTTGAGGATGCTCCCTGGAGAGCACAATTACCCCGGCCGAGGAACAAAGATGGTGGTCAGAGGTGTTCGGTTGCGGTTTCTCACTGACGCCGTGATAGAGAATCAGCCACCTGTGCCGGGTCATCATCGGAGACGTGTTTGCGCGGATTTTCAGGCGTTCCCATGGAGAAACTGGTGTTGCCAATCGATGATGGGAGGTAAATCTGCCAAGGGGATTGGGGTCACGGCTCACCATGATCATTCGGCAATAGGAAATCTAGATACTTTCCCGATCGAGATCCACTTCTCAGGACGTGGGGCCACAGACGGTTTCTTTCGGACGGGTTCCGGAGAAGAGCGGACGATGAAGCATCGCTAATTCAGGATGCCCGGATGGATTTGGAATTGCAACGGGGAAGAGGCTGGCATCTTTGTCATCCACGTCGCCTAGATTGACGCCGTGGCAATGTGCGTAAGTTGCGAGGCCGAGGCGCTCCGAATGAAATAGGTCCTTTGATGCGGCCAGGGCTATGCGCGGACCTGGAGTGTCCGGCAGATTATGTACCAGTGGATTTGAGGCAAACAGTTATGGAAGGAGCATGGAATGGGGAAGGCGAAGAAGCATAGCCCTGAGCAGATTGTGAACATACTCCGGCAGAATGAAGTGGCGAGCGCGAACGGCAAAACGCACCCGCTCGCCTGCCGCGAAGCGGGGATCACCGAACAGACGTTCTACCGCTGGCGCAAGGAAAACGGCGGGATGAAGACCGACACAACATCGCGCGCGCTTCTTATTGTGCCGCTCCGTATTTGTGCATATACATGCGTGAAATGGCTGCTGTCAACCGAGATCTTCTCAATCATCGGCGCCCCATCCTTCCAGCTTTTCCCAAAAAACGAGCCGAGAACATCGTCTCTGTGACTAATGTCCCTGCATCACGTTGTCAGCCCACCTATGATTGGTAGTCAGGAACGGATTCTATGGAAGAGTTCAGGAGGCATCCATGAGCGACCGGGCAGGAAGAATTGGAATCGTGGGCGCGGGCAGTGTGGGGGCAACTATCGCCTACGCGTGCATAGTGCGAGGAGTCGGTAAGCACATCAGCCTCTTTGACCGGGCCAGGGCGAAGGTGGAGGCCGAAGTCTTGGATCTTAACCATGGACTGATGTTCGTCCCTATGGCGAAGCTGGATGGCTCCGATGACATATCAGTGCTGGAGCACTCAGACGTGATCGTGGTAACTGCCGGTGCTAAGCAGAAACCGGGGCAAACGCGCATCGATCTGGCTGAGACGAACACGGCGATTTGCCGCACGCTGATTCCCGATCTGCTGCGCGTTGCGCCAGATGCAACATTATTAATGGTGACCAATCCGGTGGACGTTCTCACTTATGTGGCGCTGAAGCTGAGCGGACTGGATTGCCGTCGGGTGCTCGGCAGCGGCACGGTGCTGGACAGCTCCCGCTTCCGCTTTCTGATCGCGCAACGTTGCGCGGTGGCCGTACAGAACGTTCATGCCTACATTGCCGGCGAGCATGGCGAAAGCGAAATTCCGCTCTGGTCCAGCGCCAGCATCGGAAACGTGCCCGTTCAAGGCTGGCGCATGCCGGGTCGTAGGACGATGAGCGTGCACGAAGAAAAGGAGATATTTGAAAGCGTACGCACCTCAGCCGAGAAGATCATCCAAGGCAAAGGTGTTACGAACTACGCTATCGGCCTGGCCGTAGCTGCAATTTTGGAAGCTATCCTGTGGAATGAGGGCCGCGTACTGCCGGTCAGTTCCCTACTGACGGACTATCGCGGCATTAGTGATGTTTGTCTCTCCATACCGTCCATCGTGGGCCGCAGAGGAGTGGAAGGATTGCTGCCAGTGCCGATGAATCCGGAGGAGGAGGCCGGAATGCGTTCCAGCGCCGAGACCGTCCAACGGGTAGTGCGATCTCTGGGCTTCTAACGCTATTCCATGATCTTTATACCGATTCAGGAGTTGCCATTCTGCAGCGTTCCTCTAGAAGAGGTTTTGAATCACGAGATAGAGTTGGAGAATAGAACAGCGCGCTCAAACTGCCCTGGCGCGCGGTCATGAGCTTCAGAATTCAGCGGCGATGTGAAAACTCTGCACCCCCAAACTACCCATCCGCTAATCGTGCTTTGTATCCCCGCTCTGTTCTGCGGGAACATGAGTGCCCGGAAGAAAACGTAGGAGAAGTGGAAAAACCAGTGCGACGATAAAATACGCGACGGTGGCGGCGGCAGCCAGCAGCGGAAGACCAGCGCCGCACGCCATGCCGATCCCAGTAACGAGCCAGACCGTGGCCGCGGTCGTAAGCCCCGCGACTCGGTCCCCTCGCACGAATATCAGGCCCGCGCCAATGAAGCCAATGCCGGTGACAATTTGTGCAGCCACTCGGGATGGATCAAGCACAATGCGATCGGTGGACAGGACATTCGTGAAGCCATACTTCGAGATCAATAGAAAAAGGGCCGCGGCGGTGCCTACGACGGTATAGGTGCGAAGTCCCGCGCTCTTGTGGCGGATCTCGCGCTCCAGTCCGATTACTGCCGAAAGCAGGAATGCGATGCCGAGCTCGGAAAATTGGCTGAGACCCTGCCCAGTAGGCTCGAAGATAGGCATGCCGTTATTCTATGCTTCACCCGCTCCAGGGAATAGGCGCAGGCTCCGAATACCATCGTTCACGCTACTCCCTAAACCCTCGCTCTGGATCTGGCTAGTCGCTTTTCGTTATGGGCAAGTTCTTTGCACAGAGTGCCGGGTAACGAGCGACACAAAATCTCGACTATCATCAACGCTGAACGGGCTTAGGTAGGACGATCTGCGGCTCAGCCGCGTGATAGCGGGCGACGGAATCCTACTGACGACGCTTCGGCTGCGAGAAGCATGTATCGAATTGGCCATCTCAGGTGTCCCCTAGGGGACGAGAATCTCTAAGGCTGGCAAATACAGAGATGATGCCGCCGAGGAGAATCACAATGCCCAGGGAAGCTTTTGCGGCAGACGCGCATTCAACGGTGAAGGACCAGATCGTAGAAATGTACGAAGATTTTGAGCACGAGGTAGAGCATGAGGCACATAGTCCTCACGATTCCTCGCAAAGCGATATGCTGGTAGGCAAGCATATTAACGGATTGGTGATCGCCTTCTTTATACTGATCGCGCTAGCTCTGTTGGCCGTGATCGCGGGTGGCATGATCTATACCTACTTTTAGCGCCATTCGAATTCAGGCTTTTGAACAAACACAAGAGGCGAGATGGTTCGGGCCTTGGTGGGTGTCACGTCTCAATTGTCACAGGAGGCGCAAGACACTTTAGACCGACCATGAGTTTTGACGTTGATTCCTGATTCGACGGCGACCTACTGCACGCGCGTAGATCTCGGCCGCCGATCGCCTGATCTACGCGTCCTTGAAATATGCGCGCCGTCAGTATCCCGCAAAGCAGAATTGACGTGTCGAGAAAAGAAGCCTCGGAATCGTTAGAACGCTTTCCGGTCTCCACACCAGTGAAGCCGTAAAAGAATCCGTGCTCTCCGGCAGATTGCTCAAATCACAGTCAAGTGTGGTCCTCACCCGTTTCACAATCTCCGAATGAGGAAGGTAGCAACGCTGCCGCCGCTTTCAGCAAGAGACGCCGATTGATCTCTCTTCTCTTTTCTTGCGGAAGCATCTCATACTCACATTCAAACCGACATCAGCGCGCATCGGATTAGGCAGATTCAAATGAGTTATCCAGTCTCTTTGTAGATAGACTTTGCTCAGCGGATGTTGACAGTAGATCTCGCTCAGAGGTTAAAGAGAACTGCGCGAACCATGTGCTGTTCTCATTTCATCATCCGTATTCGCGTGGGATGAGAGAATTATTGAGCCCGGCGGATTGCGGGATCTGCGGACCCTAGCTTGGAGAGAATCTGTGCTGCGACTGAATTCGAAACGACGCGAGGCTATGGACGGGAGGACCGAGCTCGACGCATGCCGGCAGACGAATGCCTCATTCCGCGGGACTCTATTCTGTGCCGTCCTCTGCATCACCGCGATTGCATGCGAACCTCTAGCTGCGGCACAAGTCACATCTCCTGCTTCCGCGCAGAATGAAATCAAAGCCCCGCATCCATCCAGTGTCCAGCTTGCTGATCCAACCATTGAGGTCCGTGTGGACCGCCTGTTACGCCAAATGACCCTTGAAGAAAAAATCGGGCAACTCGTCCAATACAACGACACTGGCGAAGCCGCTCCTGCGCCGACGGCCGATGCCAACAAGGGTGCGATTGCCGCTTTAAACCCTGAGACTGCCAATCGTGTAAATGCCATGGAATTGGCTGCCACAGGCCGGCTTGGCTCGATGCTCAACACCATCGGCGCGGAACGCACCAGCACATATCAGCATCTTGCTGTAGACAAGAGCCGTTTGCATATCCCGCTGCTCTTCGGTGCGGATGTTATACACGGTTTTCGCACCATCTACCCAGTGCCGCTTGGCCTGGCTGCTAGCTTCGATCCGGAGCTTGCGGTTGCCCTTTCTCATATGGCAGCCCAAGAGGCTACTACCGCCGGCGTGCGCTGGTTTTACTCTCCAATGGTCGACATCAGCCGCGATGCACGCTGGGGACGAACCGTGGAAGGCGCCGGTGAAGACGCCTACCTCGGCGCCGCCATGGCCCGCGCCTACATTCGTGGTTACCAGGGCGATAGCCTCTCAGACCCTGGCAGGGTTGCGGCCTCGGTTAAGCATTTTGCTGCTTATGGCGCTGCCGAATCTGGCCGCGAGTACAACACGACCGACATGTCTGAGATCCGCCTCCGCCAGGACTACCTACCTCCTTACAAGGCCGCTGTTGAGGCCGGCGCCGCGACCATCATGAGCGCCTTCAACTCCCTCAATGGCGTACCGGCAAGCGCCAATCCATTTCTTCTGAACACAATCCTGCGTGGCGAGTGGGGTTTTAACGGATTCGTCGTCAGCGACTATACCGCCGTAATGGAATTGATGAATCACGGCATTGCGCTCGATCCTGCGACTGCAACCCGAAAGGCCATCACTGCAGGCGTCGATGTGGATATGATGGCGCACTTCTACGACACGCAGCTGCCTGGGCTCATCCGTTCG
>Ga0181535_10004971_pt1 | contig 14455 bp, 10 predicted proteins | sample PEATcosm2014_Bin_44_FD_119774 | JGI IMG/M metagenome (GOLD analysis project Ga0181535, IMG submission 119774) | Peatland microbial communities from MTU Mesocosm Facility, Houghton, MI, USA - PEATcosm2014_Bin17_30_metaG | ecosystem: Environmental > Terrestrial > Soil > Wetlands > Peat | place...
ACCAGGAAGAGCGCGGCCCAGATCATCTGGCAGAGGAAGACGGGCTCGTTCATGGCGGTGGTCTGCATGTAGAGCAGGCCTGGATTGAGCGCGAAGAAGAGCGTGGCGACGACGACGCCTGCGGGCCGCAGCCAGTAGCGGGCGAGACGCCATAGGCCAGCGACGCTGAGGACGTAGCACGCCATGGAGGGGATGGCTCCAGCGATGCCGTTTTGCCACCAGGAGAGGCGCGCGGCGAAGGGCATCATGAGCAGGTGCGGGAAGGGCAGCCAGACGGAGCCGATCTGGCGGATGCCGGGGTTGAGCGAGTCGATGAGGCGGCGCGCGATGTGCAGATGCGCAACTGCATCTCCGTAGAGAAGGAGCATGTCGCGGGGATAGCAATACGCGAAGGCGAGCAGGGAGAGCAGCGCGGCGACCATGGCGGCGAAGAGGGTCTCGTGGCGCAGGGAACGCCTTTCGAGGTCGCCGGAGTGTGCGTTGGCGGACGCGTTGTGACGCGGCGGTTTATTCGAGGTGCGAGAGCTGGCGGAAGAGCGCAAAGCGTTCCTCGATTTCTCCTGGCGCGAGCTGTTGCAGGCGCTCGGTGCCGAAGCGCTCCACGGCGAACGAGCCCATCACGCTGCCGTAGAACATGGCGTGGCGAAAGACGGCCGGGGTGAGCGCGGGCTGCGAGGCGATGTAGCCGAAGAATCCTCCGGCGAAAGAGTCGCCGGCGCCGGTGGGATCGACGACTTCGGCGAGAGGGAGCGCGGGCGCGCGAAACGGCACGGTGACGGAGGCTTCGCCTGCAAAGGAGCGATCGCAGAAAAAGGCGGTTGCGCCGTATTCGCCGTGCTTGACGACGAGCGCCCTGGGCCCCATGTCGAGGACTTTGCGCGCGGCCTGCACGAGGTTGGGGTCTTTCGCGAGCATCTTGACTTCGGTGTCGTTGATGAGCAGGACGTCGAGATCCTTGAGGACGCGGGCCAGGTTCTCGGCGTGGTCCTTGATCCAGTAATTCATGGTGTCGCCGCAGACGAGCTTCACCTTCGGCATCTTGTGGCGTACTTCTTCCTGGAGGACGGGGTCGATGTTGGCGAGGAAGAGGTATTCGCTGTCCTGATATTCGGGTGGAATCTTGGGAGAGAAGCTCTGGAAGACGTTCAGATCCGTGCGGAGCGTCTGCGCCTCGTTGAGGTTGTTCATGTAGGAGCCGCTCCAGAAGAAGCTCTTGCCGGGAACGTGCTCGATGCCACGAGTGTCGATGTTGCGGCGGGTGAAGACGCGCTTTTCTTCCGGGCCGAAGTCCTCGCCAACGACGGCGATGACGCGGACTGGAGTGAAGTAGCTGGCGGCGAGGGAGAAGTGGGTGGCGGCGCCCCCGAGGCACCGGTCACGGCGGCCGGAGGGGGTTTCAAGTGCGTCGAACGCGACACTGCCTACAACAAGAATTGCCATGCGGGGATTTTTCCTCGTGTTTCTTATTTGTGTTTCAAATACTTTCCGATCAGCAGATCGAGTTTTTCGCGCGTTGCAGGCGGAATGGCATCGGGGCTGGTGAGCAACGCATATTGCAATGCCGATGTGCAGGCGCATTTTCGTTCACGCGGCATCGCGGCTACTGCGGCTCGGATGACGTTGCAGGCATTGGCCGCGTTCTGGTTCATGACCTTCACGATCTGATCGATGGTGACGTCGTCGTGGCCTTCACGCCAGCAGTCATAGTCGGTGACCATGGCAGCGGTGGCGTAGCAAATCTCCGCTTCGCGGGCGAGTTTCGCTTCCTGGAGATTGGTCATGCCGATCACGTCGGCCCCCCAGCTGCGGTAGAGGCTCGACTCGGCGCGGGTGGAAAACTGCGGGCCCTCCATGCAGACGTAAGTGCCTTTGGGTTTGGCTACGACGTTCTGGGATTTGCACGCTGCTATGAGGGTATTTGTTACCGTCGCGCATACCGGATCGCCGAAAGCAACGTGACCGACGATGCCATCGCCGAAGAAAGTGGAGATGCGATGGAAGGTGCGGTCGATGAACTGATCCGGAATGACGAAGTCGCCGGGCTTGTGTTCTTCCTTCAGCGATCCGACGGCCGAGACGGAGAGAATGCGCTCGACACCCAGCTTTTTAAGGGCGTAAATGTTGGCGCGGAAGTTGAGCTCGGAGGGAAGGATGCGGTGGCCGCGCCCATGACGGGCGAGGAATGCGACTTTGCGGCCCTCAAGATCGCCGAGAACGAAGGCGTCGCTGGGATCGCCGAAAGGTGTGGAGACGCGCTCTTCGTGAACGCCGGTGAGGCCGGGCATGGCGTAGAGCCCGCTGCCTCCGATGATGCCGATTTCAGCTTGTTGCAATACGACTCCCTCGAGGGGGCGCTGCGAATCCACGACCCGATGCGGCGATTGGGGCCGCATGATGCGGTGCGCCGAATGAACGCAAGGAATCAGTATAAATGGTGGGGTAAGGCCACCTTCATCATGCCGCAACCTGCCATGAAGTGCACCAGGTTGCCGGCCAGATCGGACGTGGGAGCATCGCGGCGCGAGGCCACCATGTTTCCCTTCTCCGGCTGAACTGTGTTGTCCTGCGCACCGATCATCAGCAATTGCAGCTTGCGGGCGGTGGCAAGATCGAAGCTCTCGCTGATGAAAACGTCTCTGCCGCTGGTGCCGATCAGCACAGGACCTTCGGTAGTGTTGTAAATCTGTTCGTCCGGGCTGGTCTCCGCGGAGGTATCGCGCTCGACGTGGTTGTATTTTTTGCTCAGCTCGTCGGCATACATTTTGACGAAGGCGCCGGCGGCATCCTTCGACTTCCACCGGGATAGATAAAAGAGCGCTACGGAGGCAGTGGAATCCTTATCCGTGGCATCCTTCTTCTGCGCCGCGTAGTAGATACCGCCGTCCCAGGCCGGCGTCAGGTCGGCCGCGATCTGGTTTCCGCCAAAGAGTTCCGCGAGGATCCGCACATCCAGTTCGCCCATCACGCCGATGTCGTAGGGGCTGTAGAGCCCATCGATGAGGGGATGAATGTCGGGCATGTTGAGCACGGGAACCAGGGCCTGCTGCTCATAGGCGTGCGGGTTCATGATCTCGTAGCTGCTGGCCGGAGGGCGATCGAGGACGCCGGCGTAGGCGCCAGCCGGGGTTTTGGAGTCAGCCACCAGGGCGGCTTCGAACTTGAGCCCATCCTTATAGGGGAACAACAGAGATTCCTGGAGAAGGAGCGGGGCGCGGGAGAGCACCGGAGAGTCGCCGTCGTCAGTCATGTTGTCGAGGAGATTCTCGATCAGGTCCGGCGAGCTGCGGAGACTGCGATGAGCCGGGGCCAGGCTGTAGTCCACAAAGACGGCCATGGCCTGGCCTTCGAGAACCGCTTCGCGCGCAGTGTCATCCTCGTCGGTGGCAACGTGTTTCCTGTCTTCGGTGAAACTGTGCGACAGGTCGGTGCTGGTCTGGTCCTGCCATTTGTCGAGATTGACCCGCTGGTCCTGCAAAGCGTGGGTGAGCTCGTGCGCCAGGACGGGCTTCTGCGTTTCGGGGGCGATCCAGTCGAGGAGGTTCACCGTTTTCGTCTTGCTGTCGTAGTAGGCGGCTATCTGTTCATCGAGCAGCTTTACGAGAAACGACTGGAGATGGAAGTCGGCATCGATGAGGCCAAACTTTTTGAGGACGATCTCGGAGCGCTCCATGCGCTTCGCATCTTTATCGTCCTTCATCTTCTCGAGGAGGTATCTATCGACCTCGGTCCGGGTGGTGAGATGAGGCTTCACCTGATGTTTGATTGGCAGTTTGGTGTCTTCCGAGGCGAACTGCAGGATGGGTCCGATCGACGAGAAGAGTTCCTTTGCTTGCTGGGGCGTGATATGGGTTTCGGGGGCAGACTTGGATTGATCTTTGGCCTGGGCCGATTCCGGTCCGGTCGCAACAGGCGGCGGCGGTTGCACTGGAGTATTCGGCGTGGTCTGCGCGCAGGCGGAAAGCGCAACCAACATGGCCAGAGGCGCCCAGCGGATCCTGATGTTTCGTTGCATCCTTTTTCCCTTCACTTTTCCGCTCAAACCGCCTGCTCCAGAATTCCCTGCTGCTTGCAGACTATAATTTTTTCGAGAGCCTTGTAATGAGCCAGACCGTCCAGATTCCCGATGCCGTGGTCCCGGAAACGCCATTGGCAAGCCAGTTGAGCGTCGCTACCGCCTCGACCCTCGAACTGAAGGTGCACCGGGGAGCACAAACGCCACTTCGGTTTTCCGGAACTGCTGTTGAACTGCAAGCCATGGTCCAGGGCGCCGGAATTTTCGATCTGGGTTACCGCACTTTTCTGCGCGCTACCGGGAAAGATCGCATGCGCTGGCTGAACGGCATGATCACCCAGGCTGTGAAAAGCATGACGCCTGGCCAGGTTGGCTACACCCTGGTTTTGAACCCGCAGGGACGCATCCAGGGCGACGGCGATGTTCTCTGCTTTGACGATTATCTCCTTCTTGAGACCGACCGCGCTCAGTCCGAACGGCTGCTGACCCATCTGCGCCGCTACATCATTATGGACGACGTGAAGCTGGAAGAGTTAGACGCCGTAACGACTGCGATTGGCATTGCCGGCCCCCGGGCCGCGGCGATTCTGGAGAAACTGGGCGTCCACATGCCGGAGCCGAGTACGTTTCGGACTGGACAGCTTTCGGGGGTTGACGTCACGCTGGTCCATCTCTGGAATCCCGTGGTCACCAAATTTGAGATTCACGTCCCGGCGGAGCGGGTGCTGACCGTTTGGAATGCTCTGGCGGCGGAGGGAGCGACGGCCTGTGGCGCAGAGGCGATGGAAGACCTTCGCATCCTCGAAGGAAAGCCACAGTACGACGTGGATTTCAACGATAAGCATTTGCCCCAGGAGACAAACCTGTCGCGGGCACTGAATTTTACGAAGGGTTGCTACATCGGGCAGGAGATTGTCGAGCGCATCCGAGCGCGGGCGACGGTGCACCGGTCGCTGCGGCAGTTCGAATTGCAGGGCGAAGCGCCAAACCTGGTGCATGGCGAGAAGATTGAACTGCGTGCCGGCGATGCGTCTGTAGGCGAGTTGACCAGTATCGCGCGCATTGACCTGCCAGGATTCTCGAAGACGCTGGCGCTGGGCGTGGCGCGCATTGAGGCGCTGGAGAAGAGCGAGACGGAACCAATCCGGTACGAAGGAGGAGTAGCCGTGCCGCTGACGGGGCCGCCTGTTCTCGCGACGGCCTGATTCGGATTTTTGATCTTTGCGGAGAAAAGCCCTTTCTATGGATGAGAAACAGTCAACATTTACAGTGACCGACAGGCGCAAATTCACCCTGGATGGTGAGCTGCGCGACGAAGCTTCCGCGGAGCCCGAAGAGAAGTCGACTGCGGCGACGAACGTCGTCACGATGCCGGCACCGGAGAGCCGCGAAGCTGAGCCAAAGGCGGAGCCTGCCGTCGAGGAAGCTGAGATGCCGCAGTTCTCGGCGCAGGAGACAGCGGACCAGCACGCGGCTTATGCCGAATCGTCGCGCCAGATCGACGATATGCTGCGCCAGGCGAATCCCGGCATGGAATCGACGGGCGCGATCACGTTTGAGCACATCATTCAGTCGTTTTACGTCTCGGCGATGATCGCGATGGGCGCGGGAACGGAGCCGGGGCAAAAGGCGCGTATCGATATCGTGGGCGCGCGGCAGAGTATCGACATGCTGGCGATGCTGCAGGACAAGACGAAGGGCAACCTCACGCAGAAGGAAGAAACAACTCTGCAAAACGTGCTGTTCGAGCTGCGCATGATGTTTCTGGAGATCACGAATGCGATTGCGCAGTCGGCACAGCGCGCGCCCGATGGAAAGAAGAAGTAAGTTTCCGGCCGCATGAAAGCGGAAATCATCGTTCTGGGCAGCGGAACCTCGATGGGCGTGCCGACGCTTGGTTGCCGCTGCGCCGTTTGCACTTCTGCTGATCCGCGCAACCGGCGTACGCGGCCTTCGATCGCCGTCACGTGGAGCAGCGGCGGAGCAGCGCGGCTGGTGGTGATCGACACCGGGCCGGACTTTCGCGAGCAGGCGCTGCGGGAGGGAATTCGACACGTGGACGCGGTGTTGTATACGCACGCACACGCCGACCACATCCTGGGCCTCGACGATCTGCGGCCGCTGAGCTTCGAACACAAGCCGTCGTCTCTGCCGCTCTATGCGGATGCAGAGACGGCCGATGTACTGAAGCGGATCTTCGAATACACGTTCTCGCCAAATGCGACCTATCCCAACCGGGCTCGGGTGGAACTGCGCAGCCTCGACGGCGAACAGACGGCCGAGGTTCATGGCGCGACGTTCCAGCGCGTGCCGCTGATGCATGGGCGCCTGGAGGTCGCGGGTTTTCGCTTCGGGTCGGCTGCGTATCTGACCGACATGAGCGCGATTCCGGACTCGAGTCTTGCCCTTCTGGACGGGCTCGACGTGATGATCGTCGACGCGCTGCGACCGCAGCCGCATCCCAGCCATGCGGCGATTCCTGAATCTCTGCAATGGGTGAAGCGAGTGCAGCCCAGGCAGGCGTGGTTCACGCACATGTCGCATGAAGTCGACCACGAGGAGACGGAGAAGGGATTTCCGGCTCACGTGCGGCTCGCTTACGACGGGTTGCGGATTCCGTTCGAGCTTTGAGCCATGCGCATTTACCGTTCCATCGCCGAGCTGCCGCCGCCTTCCGAGATGGCGCCGACCGTTGCGGCGATCGGCAACTTCGACGGCGTGCATCGCGGGCACCAGGAGATCATCACCCGCGTTTTGGAGCGGGCGCGCACGCTGGCAGCGCAGGCGGTCGCAGTCACTTTCGACCCACATCCGCTGGCGGTGCTGCGGCCCGAGTTTGCGCCGAAGCTGATCACCCCTGTTCCGGAGCGGCTGCGGCTGCTGGAGGAAACCGGCGTCGATGCTGCGTTGGTTTTGCCTTTTACCCGCGCGCTCTCGATGCAAACGCCTCGGGAGTTTGCGGAGTGGGTATTGTGCGGTGCGCTTCGCGTTGTTGAAGTGCACGAGGGCGACACTTTTCGGTTCGGGCACGATGCTGCCGCCGGCATCGCGGAGCTGCGGGCTTTGGGCGGCGAACTGGGCTTCGGCGTGGTCTCGCATGGCTCGCTCCAGATTCGCGGCGTTGTCGTCTCGAGCAGCGAGATCCGGCGGCGGATCGCGGCGGGCCAGCTGGGAATCGCGCGGGCGCTGCTGGGGCGGCCTTTTTCGATTCTTTCAACCCAGGTGCACGGGCGCGGAGTGGGCCGACAGCTGACTACGCCGACCATTAACCTTGCCGATTACAACGATCTTCTGCCTCCCGACGGGGTTTATGTCACGCGGCTGCGGATTGGAGGGGGGCCGGAGGCGCCGCTGTTCGATGCAGTGACAAACGCCGGCGTCCGGCCCACGTTCGATGGCGCTGGGTTCGCCATTGAGTCGCACCTGCTGGACGGGCCTCCCTCGGTCAAGATGACGGAATCGACGCCGATTGAGGTTTGCTTCCTGATGCGCCTGCGGGAGGAGCGGCGGTTCCCATCTCCAGAGGCGCTAAAGTTGCAAATCCTGAGCGATGTTGTGCGGGCGCGGAAGTATTTCCGGCGAGCCGGGCGCTGATCCTATCCTTCGACAGCGGCTCGCGTCAGGAGATTTCTGCAATCCACGGTCGGGTGGCGGTGGTCATACATTTCCACATGGGCCAGGAACGTCACACAACCAAAGCCTGCGGAGACGGCATCGAACGCATAAATGGCGATGGCGCGCTTTCGATCTTAGGCTGCCCAGCGACGCGACCACCCGTTTTAGTCCGACCCCCAACGGATAAATTGACCAGGCGCTAAAATTCGCCTTTAGCCGACGCACTAGTATTGGCTAACAGATGATTTGCGTGCCGAAAGAGGAGCTTCGGATGAAGCGGTTCGTCCTCGTTCTTGCCCTGCTCTGCGCCACTCCCGTGTGGGGCGCTATCGCCTTTGTCCCGGCATCGCACACCCTTTGCAGCCAAACGTCAGCTTCCGCGGGCACGGCCTGTAACCTGATCGCGCCGACCACCGCGGGCGATCTGGTGGTCGCGGGTCTGACGTGGTCAACAAGAACCTCGATCGACGACGTCGTGGGAAGCGCAGCCAGTTCTTACTTTTTCCCCTACGCGCAGGTCTGCAATGGCTCGGGTTCGTGCTCAGCGATACTCATCTGCCACGACTGCGCGGCGCTGACCGCGGTCACACCGCATTTCACCGGTTCCACCAATTACAACCTGAGCGTTGAAGAGTATTCGGGCGTCGCCGCCATTGGGATTACCCGAACCGCTACAGGAACCAGCGCGACTCCGGGGATTACCGTCACGACCGGCGACCCCAACGACTGGCTGGTCGCAGTCACGTCCAGCGTGGGCACTTCGGGTGTTCCCGCTGCCGGGACCGGCAATCTGCGGAACTCGGGGAGCACAGGTTCGACCAGCGGTTCCGTGGCCGGCGCGGCCTGCGACAATACAGTGGCGTCCGCGGGAAGCCTCTCCTGCACTACGGCTATCGCATCGGGCGCATGGTCTGCAGCAGCCGTGGAGCTGCGCACCACCTACGCCGCCACTTACATCTGGCCCGACTGCAATTCGACCCATCCGTGCGTGATTCACGAGAAGGACACAGTTTCGATGGGAACGGGCACGGACACATTAACCGGCCCCTTCCAGATCACGGTGCCTCCCACCCTGCCCGGCAACCTGATGAAGCTCACCATCAGCCATCCCAGCGCAGCAACCGTCACTTCGGTTACCGATGATCATTCGAACACCTGGACGGTGGGCGCCACCACGACGGATACCAGCAACAACGAGATTACAGAGGTTCGATACGTCTGCGGGGCCGCCACCGGAACATCGGCGATTTCTGTCGCATTCAGCAGTGCCATCGTCGACGGCGATGTGGCGCAGTTCAGCTATGCCGAGGTGAGTGGCATTGCCGCATCTTCCTGCGGAGACGGGAGCAGCGGTTCCAGTGAAGGTCAGGGGATTCTGAATCCCGGCCCGATAACGACAACATCCAGCGGCGATATGATTTTTACCTTCGGCATCGGCACGGCCCGTTGGGTGGAGAACGGAACGCAGGCAGGGGTTGCCATGCCCGACGATAGTTCCGCAAAAATTGCCGAGAACGATTTCGATCAATTCATGTCGATGGTGGAGGTGCAGACGGCGGCGGGCGCCATCAATCCGACTATTTACGCCAACGCGCAGGATGTGAATAACACGGCATACTTGTACTGGAATATTGTTTCTCAGGCGTTCAGGGCGTCGACTGGCGCGGGGACGCAGCCGAGCGGGATCCAGGTTGTAACCGACCAGCATTTCATCAACTGGACCGGATTGGGATGGAGTCCTCTGCCCTCCAACGGCAATGTAGTCGTATTTTCCACGTCGAATCCCAGCGCAGGCTGGGGACTGATAAACCTGACGGATAACTACGGCGCCACTTACACGCGAACGCCTTACTCCGATGCAAGCGTCGACCCGCAACAAGTAGCGGCGTGCCTTGGCTCGAACGTTTCGGCCCGCGACCGCATCTTTAGCTACACCGCCGATACACACCAGACCCACGTTGAGATTTACACGCTCGCGGGCGCCAAAAACGCGACCGGAACAGGCTGCGTCGGTACGACTGTCAATCACTATGCGGGTACCCAGGGATCGATTACGAACGATAACATCGTGGGTGACCCGGTAGTTAAACCGACGATCAACGCGGGATACACCAGCGCAGTTATTACCACGGGCTATACGGGTACCGGTCCTCCCACCGCGATGTGCATTTCCGGAGGAGTAACACCGCCGACTTGTACAGGACAATCGGCGGGAGTGATCTTCAATGATATATACGCGAAGGGAATGACGGACCAGTCCAGTTACAGTACGGGCGACCCCTTCTCGTTTTTCTACACGAACTCGACGGCTTCGAGGTCGATGGATTACCTGATGGCCAACAACACGTCTGGAACGGTCTATTTCGGTGCCGCCATCGAGATCTTTGGCGGGGGGAGCAACGCGGAGTCACCGGGAACGGGTGGCTACAGCGTTTGGATCGTCGATGGAACCGGAGGCAGCAGCGAGTTGAACAGCAACGGAGGCGGGATGACATCCGGCGCCGATCCCGGTGGAAACATCGCGCTTGCGGTCGACAGTGACGGCAACGTCTGGACGATCGGGTCGGGTACGCCGCCGCTGGAGGAGACGACCTCAGCCGGCCAGGTGGAGGATCAGATCGCCGCCGGCACGGGCGGCCTCGATTTGCCCGCCGCCATCGCGATCGACGGCAACAACCGCGTTTGGGTCGCGAACGGCAACAACAGCGTCAGCCTGTTCTCGAATGCGGACAAGGCACTCTCGCCTTCATCCGGCTTCACGGCCTCGTCGCTCTCGACGCCCAGCGCGATCGCGATTGATGTAGCTGGAAGCGTGTGGATCGCAAACAAAGGCAACAGCAGCTTGACGAGGATTCTGGGTGCCGCTGCGCCGGTCTCGCCGGTGGCGGCCGCAGTTGCGAATAACACCACCGGGACCAGACCATGACGGGCATTGCATGAGAGCACAGGCGTGCGTGGGAACGCGAGTTTCAGCGATGGGGAACGAGGGACGCGGTTTGCTGGAGGGGCGGGTGCTTCGGGCCGGGGGTGTCGCCGGGGAAGGTTTCGTTGGGAGTGGCGGCGATGGCGGTTTTCATGAAGTCGGACCATAGCGGGAGGGCGACGGCTGCGCCGGTTTGCTTGTCGCCGAGGGACTGGCGGTCGTCGAAGCCGACCCAGACGCCGCAGGTAATGGAGGGCGAGAAGCCTATGAACCAGGCGTCGGTAAAGTCGTTGGTGGTTCCGGTTTTTCCTCCGAGGGGGTGATTGAGGGCGGCGGCTCTGGCGGCGGTTCCTTCGCTGGTGACGCCGCGGAAGAAGACCATCATGGTGCGGGCGGTTTTCTGGCTGACGACTTCGTCGATGTCGGGGGCTTCCTCGGGAAGCGGGTTGCCATCGGAGGTGACGACGCGTTTGACGAGGCGCGGCGGGACGCGGATGCCGTCGTTGGGGAAGACGGAGTAGGCGTCGACCTGCTGCTCGAGGGTGACCTCGGCGGAGCCGAGAGCGATGGGGAGATAGGGCGGCATGTTGGTGGTGATGCCGAAGCGGTGGGCGGTATCGATGACCTTGCGAATGCCGACGCGGGCGGCGAGTTCGATCGCGGGAATGTTGCGCGAGTCGGCAAAGGCCTCGAGGAGGGAGATGCGGCCTTTGAATTTTCCGTCGTAGTTGTGCGGGACGTAGCTGCCAAAGGAGACGGGTGCGTCGACGATGGTTTCCTGGGGCGTGGCGCCGTCTTCGACAGCGGTGGTGTAGACGTAAGGCTTGAAGGAGGAGCCGGTCTGGCGCTCGGCCTGGATGGCGCGATCGAACTGGGAGAGATTGAAGTCGCGGCCGCCGACGAGAGCGAGGACATCGCCGGTGGCGTTGTCCATAGCAAGAAGCGATCCCTCGACGCCGGTGTCCTCTTCGAGGGTTGCGTGGAGCATGTCGCGATCCTCGCCGGTGATTTTGACGTAGACGATGTCGCCGGGCTTGAGGAACTGATCGGCGGTGCGGAAGCGGGTCCAGGCCCAGTCCTCGGCGGTGAGCATGAAGTTGCGGTCGCCGATGCGGCCGGTGACTTGATACGGGAGAATGCCGGTGACGAGGGCGTGGACGTAGGTTCCGGGCACCGGGGGGGCGGTCCAGTCGGGGTGTTTGAAGGTATCGACGTTGAGGCCGCCGGCGAGGACGTTGAGGAGATTGGCGTGCCAGCCGCGGCGGCGCTCATAGGCGGCGAGACCGTCAAGGACGGCGGCGTTCGCAGCTTGCTGTAGGTCGAGGTCCATGGTGGTGTAGACCTTGAGGCCGGCGGAGTGCACCTGCTCGGGACCGTAGCGGCGCTCCAGATCGCGGCGGACTTCTTCGACGAACCAGGGGGCGACGCTGTTGGGGGGCGGCTCGATGTGCAGGTCGAGAGGCGCGGAGCGGGCGGCCTCGGCCTGGGCGGCGCTGATCTTGCCATCTTCGAGCATGGAGTCGATCACGACGTTGCGGCGGCGGAAGGCGCGCTCGGGATTGTTGATCGGGGAGAACTCGGAGGGACCTTTGGGAAGGCCGGCGAGGAGTGCGGCTTCAGGGAGTGTGAGTTCGCTGGCGTGTTTGGAGAAGTAGTACTGGGCGCCGGCTTCGAAGCCATAGACGCCGCTGCCGAGGTAGATCTGATTTCCGTAGAGCGCGAAGATTTGCTCTTTGGTGAAGGTGTGCTCGATCTGGAGGGTGAGGAAGAATTCCTGGAGCTTACGGCTTGCGGTGCGCTCGTTGGAGAGGAAGAGATTGCGGGCCAGCTGCATGGTGAGGGTGGAGGCGCCCTGGGCGCGGCCTTTGGAGAAGACGTCGTGCCAGATGGCGCCAGCGACGCGGAAGAGGTTGACACCCCAGTGGCTTTCGAAGTCGCGGTCTTCGGTGGAGATGACGGCCTGGCGAAGGACGGGGGCGAAGTCGTCGTAATTGATGACGACGCGCCGTTCGAGGGCAAAGGAGCCGAAGATGCGCCCGTGCACGTCGTAGAGCTGAGTGGTGGCGTTGGGGCGGTAATGCTCGAGCTCATCGATCTGGGGAAGGTCGACCGAGTAGACCAGCGTGAGTCCGGCGAGGCAGCCGGCGGAGGCGGCAAGGATTACGAGGAAGGCGAGGGCGAGGCTGCCGGCGATTTTGCGGTGGCCGGGCGGGGGCTGGAAGTCGGAGGCGCGGCGGCGCGAGCGGCGGCGCGGCGGAGGGTCATCTTCCCAGTCCGATGGCGTGATGAGTTTCATCGGGCCATTCCCATTTCACCTGGGCTCAAGTGCGGCAGGCGCATCCTGGCCGACGCAAGGGTAAGCCGGAATCTGCTTCGGGTCCAGCACCATTTGCGGAAATGATCTCCGCGTGCTTCGTCAGGCGTTTTTCTGCTTGAGGATCTGCAGAGCGCGGTTCAGCTGATCGTCGGTGCGGGGTTCCTGCGGGTTGTTTTCGTTCTCCGCGGGAATCTGCTCGAGGTTCTGGCTGACGGCGACGTTGGGAGTGACGGCGACGTCTTCGATTTTCTTGCCGGAGGGCGATTGATACTTGGCCACGGTGAGCATGAGCGCGGAGCCGTCAGGGAGGGTGAAGGTCTTCTGCTCGGCACCCTCGCCGAAGGTGCGGTCGCCGATGAGGTCGCCGCGTTTGTTGTCGAGGATGGCTCCGGCAACGAGCTCGGCTGCGCCCGCGGTGCCGTGATTCACGAGCACGGCCAGCGGAGCGGCGGTAATGAATTTCGATGCCTCAGCGATGAAGGTCTGGGTGGGGACGGTCTGACCCTGGAGGGTGGCAATGGTTCCGGACTGCAGGAAGGCGTTAGCGAGGCGGATACCCTGCTGCGGATCGCCCTCGGCGACGTCGCGGAGGTCGAGGAGGACTTTGTGGTTGCCGCTCTTCGGCATGTCACGGAGGCGGGAGACCATTTCGTCGACGCGCTCTTTGGTGAGGACGACGGGCTTCAGGTAGAGGATGCTCGAATTTTCGTATTGCTGTTGGAAGAGGCCTGGAGGCGTGACCGCGGCGCGGGTGAGGGTGATGTCGTCAGGCTCGGGCTTGAGGTGGCGGACGAGCTGGAAGGCGACCGTGGTGCCGGGCTTGCCTTCGAGGAGGAGACGGATCATGGCCACGGACATTTCGCGGGTAGAGTGGCCGTCGATGGACTCGATGAGGTCGCCGTCCTCGACGTGCGCTTTTTCAGCGGGGCTGCCGGGGATGACGGAGATGACGCTGCCGTAGCCGTAGCGCTTGGAGACGTCCATGCCGACCTGGGCCAGGCCTTCGTGCTGGTGCTGCTGATAGCTGGAGTACTCGGCCTGAGTGAGGTAGCTGGAATCCGGGTCGAGGGATTCGAGCAGACCGTGCAGGGCGCCGGTGGTCACGTTCTGGATGTTCGGGTCGGTGACGTAGTCGGTCTGAATCTTGTGGAGCACTTCCTCATAGACGCTCATCTGGCGGTAAGCGCCGTCGCTCTGACTGGCGCTCACGCCCGCGGGGCCGAGGCCGCCGAAGAGGACGACGAGGATGATGGCTATGGAGACGCCGAGGACGGTGTGATTAAAGCTTTTGGGCATAGGGATTCGGGGGGCGGGTGGGCCGCCGGGTGTTTCTATCATAACGCAGGACGGCAGGGTGAAGCCCGTAGCCTGTATACGTTACGATAATCCCGCATTACGTCTTACAAATTGCGGTAGAATGTAAGACATGGTTGGAACCGTCACATCCAAAGGACAACTTGTCATTCCTGCTGAGATCCGGCGCAGCGCGAAGATCTCGACCGGAACCCGGGTGCGCTTCGAATACATCAAGGGCGGAATCGCAATCTACCCGCAGTACGCGGATGACGTTGAGCGAGCCAAAGGGCTG
>Ga0181535_10004972_pt1 | contig 14454 bp, 13 predicted proteins | sample PEATcosm2014_Bin_44_FD_119774 | JGI IMG/M metagenome (GOLD analysis project Ga0181535, IMG submission 119774) | Peatland microbial communities from MTU Mesocosm Facility, Houghton, MI, USA - PEATcosm2014_Bin17_30_metaG | ecosystem: Environmental > Terrestrial > Soil > Wetlands > Peat | place...
CTTATGCTGGGCGTTCATTCCCGCGAGCAGCGCGCCCATTGCCGGGTGCAGCCGATCCGGCGGCAGCGTGAAATGGAAAACCTGCTGCATCTGGGTCGCTGTCTGGCCGCGCGCGCCGGCGTATGCCATTCCAAATGCAGTGGAGATGCTCTCCGGCGAGAAGAAAAGATTGCCCGGCTGCTTGGAAAGTTGCGCGTAGAGGTCGACGGCGAAGGCGTTGCTGCCGTTGACGGCCTCTGCCTGGTCGGCTGCCGGCGATGAAGGCGGAGCGGCGAAACCACCCTGAACGATCAACAGCGGGAATAGGAGAGAGAGAAGCGACTTCATGCGAGCATCCTCGATCGGCGTGCTTCCACGCATCCACTATTCGTAGAACGCAGGCCAAGACCTAACTTGCATCGAAAATCTTCGACGCTCGCTGCCCCGGCGTCGCTAGCCCATCAAGCCCTTGTGCCCGAGCCACGAGCGTACATACGACGCCTGGCCAATGTGATAGGTCTCGTGGATCGCCATAAAGTCGACGATTCCGCTGATCTTGCCATTCACGCTCGGCGGACCCTGCGTCGCGGCTTGAGCAAGCAAATCTTCCGGCACATTTTCAAGCCCGGCTGCAAGCGCCTTGCCCGACTCGCTCCATGCATTCAGCAGCAATTCCGGCGCTGGGCAAGCGGAGTCTTCCAATCGTTTCTTGCCGCGCCCAAAATGTTCCAGCACAGGCAGAGACCATTCAGTGCCGACGAAGTGCAGCATCCGCCCCCGGCAATATGCAAGATGGCCCACAATCCAGGAAATGTGGTTCGTGCTGTCACCGGGATGCTTGAGCCACTCCTCGGGCGACAGGTCCGCGACCGTTCTGGTTAGAAAATCGGAGTTGAAGCGATAGTTTTCAGCGGCGGCGACGATGACTGCGGGGACCGGCATGGAACCTCCTCTGTCTTGATTCTGCTCAAGACGTCTACGCGCGGCTCAGATAAGCGCCCTCGCTCGTGTCAACGCGAATCTTTTCGCCCTCATTAATGAACGGTGGCACCTGGACCACGAGACCGGTTTCGGTCTTGGCTGGTTTGGTAACGCTCGAAGCCGTTGCTGACTTGAGTCCCGGCTCGGTTTCGACCACTTGCAAATCTACAGTCTGCGGCAGCTCGATTCCTACCGGCTGTCCGTCAAAGTAACTCACCTTGATTTGCAGATTGGGCGTCAGGTACTCGACCGCATCGCCCAGCGTGGCGCTTTTCAGCACCGTCTGCTCGTAGTCGACCGGATTCATGAAGTAGTAATCGTCGCCGTCGGCGTAGAGAAAATCCATGGCAATCTCGTCCACAACCACCTTCTCGATGGCGTCGGCGGAACGGAAACGGTGCTCAAACATGGCGCCCGATTTCAGGTTACGAAGCTTGGCCTGGATGAACGCACGAAGATTGCCCGGCGTGCGATGCTCGACCTTGAAGACCGTGTGAAGCTGATCGTTATGCTTGATGATCATGCCCGGGCGTAATTGAGTGGCGGGAATCGCCATAGAAGTTAGAGCTCCTTGCTTAATCTGCGCGCAATGCGCAAAGAATATGACCTTTGGCCTGCACCCATTGTAGCCGAGCGGAGGGATTGGATTGCGGCCCGAGAGGCTTCGGGCGCCGGTCCGCAATGTCTCCCCGGGCACGCGGGTGACGACGAATATGCGACTGCAACCAAAGCGTCACAACCAGCACGCAAGGAGCAAGATAAAATGTCGATGGGTTGATCATTCTGGGGAGCCAGAGCGGAATCGTGGGTTCCACGAATGGGCATACAAGGAGATTCACACCGTCTGTAGCGGCTCTTCTGAAAATGGGGCAAAGGAAAGCGGGCAAGGAATGCCGGAGCAAGTATCAATCTGCGTGATCGGGTCAGGATATGTGGGCCTGGTGGCGGCAGCCTGTTTTGCTGACATGGGCCACAGGGTCGTTTGCGTCGATAACGACGAGGCTCGCGTAAAACAGCTGTGCGAGGGAGGCGTGCCCATCTTTGAGGAGCACTTGCCTGAGCTCCTGCAAAAGCACCGCGGCAACAAAGTCGTCTTTACTTCGCGCCTGGCGGAGGCCGTCGAGCAGTGTGAGGCGGTATTCATTGCCGTGGGCACTCCGCAGGGCGACGGCGGAGCAGCAGACCTGTCCTATGTTGAGGCTGTCGTGGCAGAGATTGCCCGCGCTATCAAGAGTTACAAGGTGATCGTGGAGAAGAGCACCGTCCCGGTGTACACCAACGACTGGATTCGCCGGGTGCTGCACCGGCACGGGGTGGCTCAGGAACATTTCGATGTCGTATCCAACCCCGAGTTCCTGCGCGAAGGCACGGCGGTCGTCGATTTTCTTCATCCCGACCGCATCGTCGTTGGAGCAAGTAACGAGCGTGCGGCGGCAATGTTGCGGCGGATCTATGAGCCAATCACCGGCGGCTCGTACTACGCGCAGCCGGGAGCCGTGGCTGGAGCTTGCGGCACAGATCGTCCGGCGCGGTTGCTGGTGACTTCGACTCAGAGCGCAGAGATTATCAAGCATGCATCGAATGCATTTCTCGCCATGAAGATATCGTTCATCAACGCGGTCGCGAACCTGGCTGAAGCGGTCGACGCCGACATCGAGGACATCGCCGCGGGTATCGGTCTGGATAGCCGCATCGGTCCAAAGTTCTTGCGCGCGGGACTGGGCTATGGTGGTTCCTGTTTCCCCAAGGATGTGGCGGCATTCCACTGGGTGGCCCAGGAGCGCGGCGTGAACCTGCAATTGCTTGAAGAAGTTCGCAAAATCAACGACACGCAACGCGAAGTCTTCTTCAATAAGGTGCGGTCGGCACTCTGGACGCTTCGCGGCAAGCGCCTGGCTGCGCTGGGCCTGTCTTTCAAGGGCGACACCGACGACATTCGCGATTCACCCGCGATCGCGATCATCAAGCAACTTCTGCAGGCAGGCGCCATCGTCACAGCCTACGATCCGGCCGCTATTGAGCGCGCAAAGGACATACTGCCGCCCGCCGCAAACATGAAGTACGCCGGCGATGTATACCAGGCCGCGCAAGATGCCGACGCGGCGCTAATCCTGACTGACTGGAAGGAATTTGCCGCCATCGATCTGGCGCGATTGAATCGGGCTCTGCGATTCCCCATCGTGATCGACGGCCGCAATCTGTATAAGCCCCATGAGATGCAACGCAACGGCTTTACCTATGTCAGCGTCGGCCGGCAGGCAAGCTACCAGGCGCAGGAAGGCAAGCCGCGCAAATCGCCGGTGTGAACGGAATTCGTTTCAGAGCGCCAGATTCGTAACGTCACCCATCGCATGGATTCCGTGAAGCATCTCGCGCCCGCACTTTATTCGAAACACTGAGGAATTGCTTCTTGACCAAATCTGCACTCGTAACCGGCGCCGCGGGGTTTCTCGGCTCTCATCTCACCGATCGTTTGCTTGGCGAAGGCTACACGGTCGTCGGCGTCGACAACTTGAGCACGGGCGACCCGGAAAACCTCGCGCATCTCGCCAATGATTCGCGCTTCCGATTTGAGAAACGCGATATCTGTACCGGTTTCGATCCGGGACACGTCGATTACGTTTTCAATCTGGCGTCGCCGGCCAGCCCGCCAGAGTATCTTCGCTTGGGCATTGAAACGCTTCGCGTCGGCTCCCTTGGAGTTGAAAACACGCTGCAGATTGCGGCAAAGTACGGCGCAGGCTTTCTTCATGCTTCCACTTCAGAGTGCTATGGCGACCCGCTCGAGCATCCGCAGAAAGAAAGCTACTGGGGCAACGTCAATCCTGTCGGCCCGCGCTCGGTCTACGACGAAGCGAAGCGATTTGGCGAAGCCATGGTGATGGCTTACTACCGCTCGCGCGGCGTCAATACGCGCATGGTGCGCATCTTCAACACTTATGGCCCGCGTTTGCATCCCGGCGACGGCCGCGTGATTTCAAACTTCATGATGCAGGCGCTGCGCGGAGAGCCGCTCACGATCTACGGCGATGGCAGCCAGACGCGAAGCTTTTGTTATGTCGACGATCTCATCGAAGGGATCATTCGCTTGTCGCGCAGCGAAGAGCATCTTCCCGTGAATCTGGGCAATCCCGAAGAGTACACCATCCTCGAATGTGCCAACGCCGTTCTCGGAGTCACCGGCTCTCGAAGCAAATTGTCCTACGTTGAATTGCCGGTCGACGATCCCACTCGACGCCGCCCCGATATCACCAAGGCGCGCACGCTGCTCGGCTGGGAGCCGCGCGTGGGGCTGAAAGAAGGGTTGCAGAAATCTCTCCCGTTTTTTCGGAGCCACGCTGCGTAGCGGAGCCGGAAGCTGCTAACTTCGCAGTCGATCATTCTCTTCCACCCCATCAGCCTGCCATCGAATCGATTCGCTCAGGAACGCTTCGCCCGCTGTACCCGCCGCCGGACCTTTTTCTTCGCGGCCTCAATCTGTGCCGTGTGCGCGGAGACGATCGACAGGATCAGGCCCGGGTAGCGAGCATCGATCTCAGCGCAGCGAGAGGTGTTGCGCATTTCGACCCCGTGGCGCTCGCCGCGGATCAGCCCCGCCTCGCGCAAAATGCGCATGTGCTGCGAGAGTGTGGACTTCGGAATCGGCTTATGGAGCAGGCTGACCAGCGTGGTGCAGTTTCGCGGATTATCCTGAGCCACGACCTCGGCGAAGAGTGCCACGCGCACCGGATCGGCCAGCGCATGCAGAATCGCTTCCAGCGGAACGTCTTCAATGGCGGGATGGATGAGGGGTTTCATGCGTGCCGGGCTTTCTCCCATGGTAGATGCTCGGCGGCGGCCAAGGTCGTCACCAGGCCGCATAGTTCATAAATTCAGAACTAATGAATCTGTCGTTGGGCCCCAGCATCTACAAAACTGCGGAATATGGCCTATTGCCGTTGCCGCGAGAGGAGAAACGATGGGAAAGCTTGATGGCAAGGTTGCGGTCATTACGGCGGCAACAAGCGGCATGGCCCTCGCCACCGCAAAGTTGTTTGTCGAAGAGGGGGCGTATGTCTTTATTACCGGCCGGCGTCAGCAGGTTCTGGATGAGGCCGTGAAGGCGATCGGCCGCAACGTGACGGGCGTGCAGGGCGATGCGTCGAGACTCGAGGATCTCGATCGCCTGTTTGAAACCGTGAAGCGTGAAAAGGGCTCCATCGACATCCTTTTTTCCAGCGCTGGCCGCGGCGAATTCGCAACCATCGATCAGGTTTCGGAGCAGCATTTCGACGACACATTCGACCTCAACGTTCGCGGAACGCTCTTTACTGTGCAGAAGGCGCTGAAGCTGTTCAACGATAACGGGTCAATCATTCTGAATGGGTCGATCGCGAGCGTAAAAGGCTTTCCCGCATTTGGAGTGTATTCCGCCAGCAAGGCCGCGGTGCGTTCGTTTGCGCGCACATGGCTGAACGAGTTGAAGGACCGCCGCATCCGCGTCAACGTAATCAGCCCCGGGCCGATCGATACCGCGATCATGGTCCCGCTGGGCGAGGAAGCGAAAAAGCAGTTCACCGCGTTGATTCCGCGTGGAGAAATCGGGCGGCCCGAGGAGATTGCGACCACCGCGCTGTTCCTCGCCTCCAGCGATTCGAGCTTCATCAATGGCGTGGAGTTGTTTGTGGACGGTGGCCTCGTGGCGATCTAATACCGCGATCTAATGCCTGGAGATAATTACTGCGGCGGCTCGTATGGCTCAGCCCGCAGCAGGTTGCCGAGGATGCCGCGCTCGTCCGGACTGAATTGGTTCTGATAGCGCGCCGAGTTCAGCACAGTGGCGCGCTGATCGAGCGGCACGGAGCGCAAATCCTGAAACGCGCGCTTGACCACGGCCTGCCGATCCGGCGGCAGCGCCATAAAACTGCGTCCCGCCTGCCGAACCTGCATCTGGTCCTGCGGCGACATGTGTTCCAGCATCTCGCTGCGCGCCAGGCGGCGTTCGCGCTGTTGTTCCGGCAGCTGATTCAGCTGGTGCAACTGCTGCACCAGCCGCTGCTGGGTGGCTGGCGGCAAGCGGTTGAAGCTGGGATCATTGCGCAGCAAACGTTCCTTGTCCTGTGGCGCCATGCCCTGATGTTGATTGAGCCAGTCGCCTAAATGTCCAGGAGGCGCTGCGCCCGGATACATGCTTCCCGGACGATTCGCATTGGGATATGCCGGCCGGGCGTAAGCTGGCTCGGGAGCATTTGGCCGACCGCCGTATGCGGGATATGCGGGCGCTTGCCGTTGCGCTCCGCCGTATTGTGGAGCCGGCTGATACGGCCTTTGCTGATTCTGGTAGGGCCGCTGTTGCGCCTGGTACGGCCTCTGCGGATTTTGACTCCGGCGCTGCTGGGTCTGATGGCGCCGAAGATTCTGTTGTCGATTTTGCCGCGCCTGCACTTGCGCAAAGCGGAACGGCCGCATCGCGCGGCCCCCTTCAACGCGCTGGCCGGGCGCCGCCACGATCGCCAGACAAAAGAACAGGACCGCCGCGGCCATCGCCGCCGGACGCATTCTTTCCGCGTTGGATGTCCAGTTCACGAGTCGTTCTCCGAGCCGGCGCCCTCCGGCGCGTGGCTCCCGGCAAGACCAAAATGAAATGCCTCAATCTCCGTTCTGGCTCGTGGTGAGCGCTTCCATCTGATCCAGCACCTGCGCATTGCTATCCAGAGTTTGCAGGTCATGCACCACGGCAGCATTCTGCGCAGCCGGTTGTGCGGGCTGCATCCAATCCGTCACGCCCAGATACGTTCCGCCGCCCACCAGCAACATCACCGTAAGCGCTACGGCCGCAAGCGGACGCGCGTGCAATCGCGGCCCATACGCTAGAGTGGCGCGCAGCCGCGCGATGGTACCAGCCAGCCAGCCTGCTGGCGCCGCTTCGCGCTCTTCACGCATCCTGGCGCCCAGCCGTGTAAGGAAATAGGGGCTCGGTGCGGGAGCCTTCCAGTCATCCAGCGCCTGCATCGTCGCCTTCAGCTCGTTCAGCTCGCTCTGGCAACGCTCACACTCCGCAACATGCGCTTGAACCTTGGCAGAAGCCGGGCGCGCCTCGAGCAGCATCTCCGCCAGCTCAGCGTCCATCCCCGCGCAATTTGTTTTCATCTGTTTCATCGTTTCCACCCCATGTTTCCGCCGGTAGATTCACCCTTTTGAAGCTCCGGCTTTCTTCACTCATGCCTTCAAACAAAATCCTTCAGCTTGTCCCGCAGCGTCTGGTATGCGCGAAACAGCAGCGACTTCGTCGCCGACTCGCTCAACTTCAGCACTTCCCCGATCTGCCGGTAATCCATCCCTTGGTACTTGTGCATCAGCACGGCCATCCTCTGCCTTTCGGGCAGCGCCATCACGTGGCGCCGAATCGCAGCCATGCGTTCATCCTGCAGCAACTGCTGCTCCGCCGTCGGCTCATCGTCAGCCACATCGGGAGTCGTGCCTGTCTCCTCGTCCGGCTGATCCAGATACACCGTTTGCGCCGTACGCTCGTGCCGGGTGTCGCGCGCGTGGTTTACGGCCAGATTCGTCGCGATTCGGTAAAGCCAGGTCGTAAATCTCGCTTCGGCCCTATAGCTCGTCCTGGCACGATAGACGCGAAGAAACACTTCCTGCGCTAACTCTTCGGCAACTGCCTGGTTTCCAACCATCCGATAAAGGAAGTGAATCATCGGCCGGTGGTATTTTGCGGCCAAGTAATTAAAACCGGCCTCATCGCCCTCGGCCACCCGCAGCATAATGGCTGCGTCGCTTTTGGGGTCCAATTGCTCCCTAAAGCCGGCATGCGGCTCGCCCGGCTGAAGAGCCGCGCCCGCACCCAACGCCGGACCGTTAAGGACCATCGTTGCCATATCTTCTGGAACCCCATCCGAGCCGGAAGGTTGCGCCTCGTAAGCGGTTTCTTCGCCTGAATTTCGGTCCTCTGACCCCTCATCGCCCGCCCCCGGTTGCGCGCTTTGGGCCAGGGTATCGGCACGGGCTAAACCGGAGGGCAGCCGGAAGCCCTTGAAGCCCCAAAAGGGACCGGAAACAGCCCGCAGTGCCGCGTCCCCACCCGCTCCACCCTCGGCCGGGAGCTCCATCTCGGGGCGAATTGAACGCGTTCTCCTGAACATGGTTCCGAGCATGGGCGGCTGGGCTCGCGGCACCTTCGGCTCGCCGCGGCCGAACCGCACCGGCAGCCGCTATGGTTTGGCCGTAAAGCCCTGCTGGTGTTACTCTACCCTACGGGAAGGGCTTTTTGACGAGCTCCATTCTTGCGCGGAACCGGAAGCGTCCAACGAATGGAAATAGACGCCAGAATGGCCCTCCGGCTCCGGCCGTTTGGCTACGGGATTCAAAGCCGGGCCGGCACGCTGGACAAACCCCCTCCGATGCCTTTTCTGGGCGCTTAACTCAGCGGTAGAGTGTCACCTTCACACGGTGGAAGTCGCAGGTTCGAATCCTGCAGCGCCCACCATCCTTCGGTTATCCCAACCATGAGGGTGTCCTCGGTCCCTCGTCCGCCGTGGCGGAGGGACCGGGGTTCCACCCTAGTTCGCTTGCTTGTAGAACGCCTCGCCATCCAGTGTGATGGTTGTCTGGTTCACCCAGATCACGCTCCACCGAATGTGCCCCGGCTGCAGAGGCATGGGGTATTGCAGATCCAGAATTCCGCCTTTAGCTGAAGGCGTCTCCCACCGGCAGGTGCCGGACCACTTCGCCTTGCCGTTGACTAGGAAGCCGCAGGTTCCGTTCTGCTCGACCACCAGGCCGTTGGTCTTGTTCACATTCACCCAGCTGCCAATCGGCGGGGCCGAGGCCTGGGCATTCGCCGTCTGGATACTCGCGGCGCCCAGCAGCATGCATAGAAGTGCCAGGCAAAGTGCACTCAAAGAGAAGGACCTGCGAACGTTCTTCATTTCTCGAATAACCTCCATTGCGGTTGATGAAACCTGCATTTTTGGGGGGTGTTGAGAATGTACCACGACAACGCAGCCTCCGAAGTTTGCCGATCATTATGCCCTTTTGGCGCATACTCAAATCGAGAATCACCAAAGAAGAATCCAGCGCCGCGGTTTCACCCCCGCCGTTTTTTGGGGCCTAACCGGGCCGCGAACCGGCGGCACAGGCGAATCCCTTTCTATTCAAAATGCTGTTTCTAGTTGCTTGAAAACACGAATCTTGCACGGTTTGTTGTCGCTAACACCTATTGCACGACAATGTTGGGCGAAAACCCTGGAGGGGGGAGGGGCACCCCCCTTTTCAAAAGACCAAACAGGCAAACCGTCGCGGCGTGCGGCTTTCATCTCGCCCAACCTCACCCGCCGCGCTCGTTTTGGGTTAGCTCGCCTGTTCAGATATATTTGGCACGCAGCGTTTTTGTGCGCGATCGCGACCTGAACTCGGCGAGGCAAGCAATTTGCGCCGGGCTCATGGAAGTTGGCTTTGGCGCTGGAATTCGAAGCAAAGAGGGTACTTGTGAAACGAATCGTTCAAGTTTTGGCAATCATCATGGCGGTAGCAGTGGCCATTCCAGCCATTGCAAAGGGAGAGACAAAGATGGCGGTTTTTGGAACGATGCCGGACGGAACTTCCGTCCCGATCTACACGCTGACCAGCGGGCAGATCGAAGCAAGAGTCACGGCGTATGGAGCGCACCTTGTGAGCGTGAAGGCGCCGGATCGCAATGGAAAAGTTCAGGACGTTGTTCTTGGATACGATTCGCTCGCAGGCTACCTGGCCGATAACAAGACGTACCTCGGCGGCATCGTCGGGCGCTACGGAAACCGGATTGCCGGCGGAAAGTTCACGCTCGACGGCAAGACCTATCAGATTCCCGTCAATGACGGGCCCAATGCTTTGCATGGCGGACCCAAGGGATTCAATCAATACGTGTGGCAGTCAAAAGAGATCCCCGACGGCGTCGAATTCACCCTCGTCAGTCCTGACGGCGACATGGGGTTCCCGGGAACGCTCACTTCGCACGTGCGCTACACGCTCAAGGGCGACACTTTGCGCATCGATTACTCTGCGACCACCGACAAGCCCACGGTGCTGAACCTCACCAATCATGCGTACTACAACCTGCACGGCGACGACCAAGGCAATATTCTTGACCTGAAGCTGGAGCTCGCCGCTGATCGGTTCACGCCTGTAGACCGCACACTCATCCCAACCGGCGAATTGGCTCCGGTGGCCGGCACGCCGCTCGACTTTACAAAGTCGGAGGTAATTGGCGCACGCATCGGTGATGATAACCAGCAACTGAAGATCGCGGGCGGTTACGACCATAATTGGGTGCTCAACGGCAAAATGGGCGTGCTGCATTTGGCGGCCATCGTCACCGATCCCGTGAGCGGCCGCAAGCTCACCGTTGAAACGACGGAACCGGGTGTGCAGTTCTATTCCGGCAACTTCCTCGATGGTTCGTTCACAGGCCGCCACGGCGTGAAGTACACCAAGCACTCCGGCTTGTGCCTGGAGACGCAGCATTATCCCGACTCGCCGAACCATCCGGACTTTCCGACGACGACTTTGAACCCGGGCCAGACGATGCACTCGACGACGACGCTCACGTTTGGCGTTGTAAAGTAGAAAGGCTTCTTTTGTCCTGAGGAATTGGGGTGCCCCGTCCAAGCTTCGCTTGGGCGGGATTGCACTTCGGTCAGCTCCCAATTGAAATGGGTGCCCCCGGTCCCTCGCATTTGGGACCGGGGTTGGGATTGAAAACATAAACCACGTCGTTCGTCGGTATTCAATCGACCAACGACCAGGGTGTCCCGTCCAAGCTTCGCTTGGGCGGGATTGCACGGGTTCAAACTTTGCACGAAAGAGCTAGAAGCTAGAAGCTGAAAGCTAAGAGTTGAGATCTTTGAACCACCCAAGCCCCGCTGATGTGTTGCCTGCGGGAATATATTCGCAGCCGATCCAGCCTTCATACTTCAGCTGATCGATCAGATCATATAGATAAGAAAAACGTACTTCGCCGGTGTCCGGCTCGTGGCGCTCCGGCACTCCGGCAATTTGAAAGTGGCCCACGCGCGCCGTCTTCGGATCGGCAAGATATTTCCGAATCCGCATCGCCAGATCGCCTTCTTCCACCTGGCAATGAAAAAGATCCATCAGAATCTTGAGATTCGGTGCCCCGATCTCCGCCGCGATCGCGTGTGCCTCTTCCTGGCGATTCAGAAAGAATCCGGGAACGTTGCGCTGTGCAATCGGCTCAATCAGCAAGTCAATGCCAGCGGCTTGCGCACGCTCCGCGGCCCATGCAAGATTCGCCGTGTACACGCTGAGCAGATGCGCGCGATCGGCTCCCTTCGGCGCAAGGCCCGCCATCGCGTGAATCCTCGGGCTCTCCAGGGCGAGGCCATACTCCAAGGCCAAAAGAAAACCGTCGCGGAACTCCTGCTCTCGGCCAGGCAGCGCTGCAATGCCCCGCTCGCCCGCCTTCCAATCGCCGGGAGGAGAGTTGAAGAGCACCTGGCGCAAGCCATGCCCCTTGAGTTCGGCAGCCAATGTCGCTGCCGGATATTCGTAAGGGAAGAGATATTCGACAGCCTTGAATCCATCGCGCGCTGCGGCCGCAAAGCGATCGAGAAAGTTGTGCTCCGTGTACATCATCGTCAGGTTGGCGGCAAAACGAGGCATTGCAATCTCTCCATCCCTTAGGCGCTGTAGAGCGCCGCTACTTCGTAGTCATTCACCGAGGGGATTGTGAACTCAACCAAATCTCCATCCGCGTGGAACGGAACGTCGCGTTCGGCTCGGAGCAGTTCGACTCGCGTCACGCGCCGGCCTTTTGGCAGCCTGAACCGAACCTTTTGGGCTCCGATCGGATAGAACTCCTGGAACCATCCGTGATGCGCGTTGGGGTTGGTGTAGTTCAGAACGTGCACGGCGAAGCCAGGCTCTGTCTCCCACGCGAAGATCTCGACCAGCCCTTTGCCGTCGACACTCACGTGCGTTTCTCCGCGCGTCACCCAGCGAATGGTATTCACAAGCAGCTGGCTCAAATCGCTCTGGCCTGAAAGCCACATCGTCGGCTCAATGTCGCCGGGGAACCAGGCCAGGTGGCTCGCTCCTTGCTCGCGCAGCACCACAGCCGGTTCATCCGTGTGTGGAACCGGTGGATACGAAAGCTCCGGCGGATAGGCGGTGTAGCCGGGTACGACAGTGAGCACTGGATTCTCAACCGGCTTGAGCGGTAAACGAAACTCCGCGCCCGCGATCCAGTGTGTGTCGGCAAATCCGTCAAGAATCGGATGCGAACGCTCGATGCGCGCCATGTAGGAATTCGCGTTTCCCGGCCGCCCGATCACCGGTCCCGCTGCGTGGATGCCGAATACATCGGCCAATCCAAAATCTGCGCGCCGCTCGTTTCGCTCGTTGTACATGCTCGTCTCGAACGTGGCAACGAGCGATCCACCCTGGCTCACATAGTCGCGGAGCTGCTGGCACTGCTCGTCGCTGAGCAGCGCCGTGTTCGGCAGAATAAGCGCAGTGTACTTTTTGATTCGGTCCAGTTGCATCCGGTCTTCGTGGACAAAGTCGAAGAGAAATCGTCCTTCGAGCAGCGCGGAATAAATCGCATCCGTATAAAGCTGCATCGATACGTCGCGCGGCGGTGCGTAAAAGAGCTGCGTACGCTGGCCCATCACTACGCCGATATTGGCAATTGCGCTCTTGTTGACCCAATGCGCGTCGTGCCTCGCGGTCCACAGGAAGTAGTCGCGGCCGATTTTCTTCCACCTCAGATCTTCGCCCAGGCCGCCCTCGCCGCCCACCACGTGATAGTAGGGAATCATGCCGCTGGCCAAGGTCTGGCTGGTCCAGATGACGGCTTCGGCAGCCGACTTGGTCACTTCGCGCCAGCGAATCGGCCCGGTTGTATAAGCGCCCGTCAGGTTGGTTGCCATTTTTCCGTCGAGCACGGCGTTGCACACGCGTCCCTGCTGCGCCGCGCCCCACACTGGCGAATCGCCCCGATTGCGGCCCTGGTTGTCGCCCTGGAACCACTGGCAGAGCTCGCCGAATTGCGCAAGGTTCGGCGCTGAATGCACACCGCCGCCCATATTGTTGATGTAAAAGCTTGACGCTTTCTTCTCTTTGGCGATCGAATCGTAGAGTTTCCACAGATAAGTGAATCGCTCGTTGAACTTGTCCCAATACGCCGGCGTTTTTGCCGGTGGCAGATTCCGGCATATGTTGCAAGAACAGACTGGGAGCGTGAACGACGGCCAGCCGTTTGTGTAATGCGCGTCCATGTCATAACGGGAGTTGACCTCGCGCATGACGGCGGGAAAGTAATCGGTCATGTACGTCGAAAACATGCACGTCGAATAGAGTCCCGGCGCTTCTTCCGACTCGAGCGGATCGCCCTTCTCGTTGCGCATGAACCACTCAGGATGCGCCGCCAGCGCATCGCCCCAATTCAGATCGGGACTGTACCGCGCCACAGCGCGCAGTCCCCGCTTCTTCGCGGCTTCGAGCAGTTCGCCGGTAAAGTCGCGCCCGTTCAGGTATTTTCCGTGGCGATGAAAGGGAACCTGGCTGGGATAAAACGCCAGAATCCCGGTAATGCTGATGAATACCGCGCCCACCTTGAGGCCGGCCCAGTAGTCAGCCCAACCTTCGATGTCGAAGACCGCTGGATCGTGCTCGGTAAAATTGGTCTGGCCAATCCGGCGCAGCGTCTTTTGCCAGGGCAAGTCCGCAGTTGCCAGATGCGATGCGGAGGACGCCTCCACGCGTTTACCCGCTGGAGGTTGAGCTAAAACAAAAGAATCTCCCGCACGAACCAGCGGAACTGTTGCCGCTGCGGTTTTCAGAAATCTGCGCCGATCCATGTGAACAAAAACCCTCCGTTGCCATCGAAGTCAGTAAGTTTAATTGAGCGAAATCGGGTCAAGCCGCGCTACTTTTTTTGCGCATTCAGCTCATTCAGCACGCGCTTCAGGTCGTCCAGCTTCTGCCCGGCTTCGGCCAGCTTGCCCTCCGAGGTCAGGCGCTGATAGTCGGCGAAGTCCTGGCTCGCCTGGCTAATGAGCGCACTTTGGCTCGCAGTGGGCTGCGCGGCGCCCGCAGGCAAAGTTGCGCCAGTCCCATTGCCGGTCGTAGGCTGTTGCGCTTCGCCACCTGACAGCGTAGGCGCTTCGGCTCCGAAGAGAGATCCAAGTGCCGCTTCGAAAGTGGGACCGTAGGCGAGGCGATCCTGCAGCGCCAGCACCACCAGCCGCAGCTCCGGCATTGGGCTCTGCGCGGCTTGAAGATAGATTGGCTCGGCGTAAAGCAGCGCCTGCCCGCACGGAATCACCAGAAGATTGCCGCGGATCACGTGCGATCCCTGCTGATTCCACAGCGTGAGCTGGCCTGAGAGCTGAGCGTTTTGATCGATGCGCGCTTCAATCTGCTGCGGCCCGTCGACGAGGCGCGTCTTGGGGAAATCAAAGACCACCGCTTTGCCGTAATTGGCGCCGTCGCTGCGCGCGGCAA
>Ga0181535_10004975_pt1 | contig 14450 bp, 11 predicted proteins | sample PEATcosm2014_Bin_44_FD_119774 | JGI IMG/M metagenome (GOLD analysis project Ga0181535, IMG submission 119774) | Peatland microbial communities from MTU Mesocosm Facility, Houghton, MI, USA - PEATcosm2014_Bin17_30_metaG | ecosystem: Environmental > Terrestrial > Soil > Wetlands > Peat | place...
GCGGTCCAGGACGAGTATGTCGGCAACAGCTTTCCCGGTTACGCGGCAGAGATGCCGCGGCACGGCCCGAACTGGGTGCGGCTTGAACGGCGCGACCGCGGCGCATTTCCGATGGTGGACGTCGCCTATGTTTTCCAGGCCTGCCAGCACTGCGACGATCCGCCCTGCCTGCACGCCGCGCGCGACGGCGCGGTCACCAAGCGCGCCGACGGCATCGTGGTCATCGACCCGGAGCGGGCGCGTGGGCAGAAGCAGATCGTCGAGGCTTGTCCGTATGCGGCGATAGAGTGGAACGAGGCGCTGCAACTGCCGCAGCACTGGAACTTCGATGCCCATCTGCTCGATGCCGGCTGGCCGGCGCCGCGGCCGATCCAGGCCTGTCCGACCGGCGCGCTTGCCGCCATCAGGCTCGACGATGACGAGCGGGACCAGATGATCGCCGCGGAAGGGCTTGAGACCTTGCCCGGTTCCGCGCACCGGCCGCGCCTGTTCTATCGCAACCTACGGCGCTACACCCACGAGTTCGCCGGCGGCACGCTCGTCGGCCGCGAGGCCGGGCTCGAAAGCTGCCTGGCCGGCGCCCGGATCGCGTTGTCGCGCGGCGACGCCCGCATCGGCGAAACCATGAGCGACGCGTTCGGGGATTTCCGTTTCGATGGCTTGCCGGCCCGGAGCGGCCGCTATCGCCTGGACATCGCCGCGGAACGCTACCGCGGCAAGAGCCTCGGGTTCGACCTCGAGGAAAGCTGCTGGCTGGGTGAAATCAGACTCGAGCCGGAGCCGGCCTCGTCATAAGCCCTTCGCAACGACAGCGACGAAGGCTATACTGCTGAAGGCCACGAACGCGCCGTAACAAGGCGTGATGAGCGTTTCCTGATCGTAACTCCTGTGGCGGCCGCTGACGGCCGCCGACCCCGACGTGGAGGATACAGATGGACGTCAACGCACCGGTCCTGCATGGCATTGAACCGATCGAACGGGAAACCATCAGGCGCGTCGCCTGGCGGCTGATTCCGTTGCTCATGCTGGGCTATTTCTGCGCCTATCTTGACCGTTCGAATGTCGGCATGGCAGCGCCGACCATGATCACGGACCTGCACTTCTCCAATGCCGTGTTCGGGTTTGGCGCCGGGCTCTTCTTCCTCGGCTATTTCCTGTTCGAAATCCCGAGCAACCTGATCCTCAACACGATGGGCGCACGGCGCTGGATCGCCCGTATCCTGATCACCTGGGGCATCATTGCCGCCCTTACGGCCTGCGTGTGGAACGAATGGAGCTTCTACGGCAACCGCGTCCTGCTGGGTCTGGCCGAGGCTGGGTTCTTCCCCGGCGTGGTGCTGTACCTGACCTGGTGGTTCCCCTCGTACTACCGCACCCGGATGATGGGAATCTTCCAGTCCGCCAGCGTGCTCTCGCTGTTCATCGGGCCACCGGTGGGCGGGCTCCTGCTGCATCTGCACGGCCAGCTGGGGCTGGCCGGGTGGCAGTGGCTCTACCTCCTCGAGGGGGTGCCGCCGGTGGTCATGTGCTTCGTGACCTGGATGCTGCTGACCGACCGTCCGCGGGACGCCGCCTGGCTCACCTCCGAACAGAGGGACTGGCTGATGGAACGACTGGAATCGGAAAGGGCACAGCGCGAGGCGGTGCGCAAATATTCGCTCGTCGAGGCCCTCACCAACCCCAAGATCTGGCTGCTGACGGCCACGGCGTTTTGCCTGAACGCCGGCGCCTATGCGTTGGTGTTTTTCCTGCCGCTGATCGTCAAGGGCCTGGGCGTGTCGACGGACTGGATCGGGCTGGTGAGCGCGCTTCCCTATCTCTGCGCCTTCGTGGGCATGATCGCCTGGGGCTATCACTCCGACCTGACGGGTGAACGGCTCTGGCACGTCGGGGGCGCGCTGTTGCTGTGCGGTGTTGCGCTCGGCGTTTGTGTCTTCATTGGAGTCGGCCATCCGGTCGTCACCATGATGGCGCTCTGCGTGGCGACGACGTGCCTCATGTCCAGCGCGCCGGTGTTCTGGTCGATCCCGAGCGCCATGCTGACCGGCGCCGCCGCGGCGGGCGGCATTGCGCTGATCAACTCGGTCGGCAACCTGGGCGGATGGCTGGGCCCGACCGTCTATGGGCTGGTGAAGGACGCTACTGGCAGCACCGATATCGGATTGCTCGTGCTGGCCGCGGCGCCGATCATCGGCGTGCTGGCGCTGGTCGCCGCCGGCCACGATCGCCGGCTGGAGCGGATGCTACCACGCAGCTAGCCGCGCACTGGCCGTCCCGTCACGCCGGCGGGACGGCCATGTCGTCGAGCGGGAACACTGGCCGGCGCACCCGCTTGTAGGGCAGGCCGCGCGGGTCCGACACGCACGGCCCCCTGGTATGGACCGTGTAGCTGGCGGTGGCGATGGAATCGTAGGCGCGCCGGTGTGCCACCGCCGCCTTCACCCCGATCACTGCGAACGATTCCGGATCGATGCCCTGGCTGCGCCACTGGCCGAGATCGAAAGGCGCGGTCTTGTAGGTGTTCAGCAGGATGGTGATGCCCCGGTGGCGCACCACCGCCGAAGGCCCCATATTGACGTAGCGGCCGACCATCGCGGCCAGATGCGAGTTCAGGTCTTCCAGAGTGAAGCGGCCGTCGCTCCGCGAAACCAGCGTCACCTCGAGTTCCACCGGCCCGGGATCGAGCCGGCTGCCCCGTCCGCCGAGCGCGAGGCGCGCGGTGCCGCCGACCGGCACATCCCCGAGGGACGCGACGGAGAGCGGATCAGCGAGAATGACGCCGGCATTCGGCACGTCATGGCGCAGCAGCGCGCGCAGGATCTCGGTGCCGTCGCCGGGCGCGCCACCACCGATATTGTCCGCCGGCTCGACCAGCAGCACCGGTCCGCGATCGACGGGCAGGATGCGCCGCAGCACGTCATCGACGTCGTCCTCGGCCGGCATGCCGCGCTCCTTCGTTGCCCAGGCCAGCGCCGCCAACCGGTCGAGCGCGGCGTCGGCCGCGGCGTCGTCCTCGCCGATCACCGCGAATGCCACACCGGCATCATGGGCATCGGCGAACGAGAACCCGGCGACCACGTCGATCGCCCAGATGCCGTCCTGCCCTTCCAGCTCGCGGGCCAGCGTTTCCAGCGCCCGCATGGGCTCGTCGGCGGTCGCGGTGCCGGTGGCCGGCAGGATGATCGACGTGCCGCGCCAGCGCATGTGCGGCCGGCGCCCGGTGGCCAGGCAGCGGGCCAGCAGGGCGGCGGCGCGGGCGCCGGTGTCGAAGGCGTCGATATGCGGACATTCCCGATAGCCAACCAGCCCGTCGGCGGCCGCGCACATCGCCGGGGTGAGGGTCGCGTGAAGGTCGAAGGCGCCGAAGACCGGCAGCCCCGCCGCGCCCCGAACCGCGCGGATGCGGCGCAGCAACTCGCCCTCGGCGTCCTCCTCCCGGGTGGTCACCATGGCGCCGTGCAGATCGAGGAAGATGGCGTCCAGTCCCTCGGCCAGGGCCTTGGCCAGCACCGGCTCGAGATCGCTCCAGAACGCCTCGAACACGGCGTGTTCCACCAGTCCCGAGGGCGTGGCGGCGTAATCGGCCGCGGGCACGACCGTCCAGCCTTCGCGCTCGGCGATCGAAAGGAAGCCATCCATTTGCGAGCCGTCGCCGCGCCGGGCGAGCAGTTCGCCGCCGCGACGAACGCAAAACGCCTCCTGCCCGGTGACGTCGTCGGTGAAGCAGTGGGTTTCATGGAACAACCCGGCCAGCAACACACGCGCGTTCATGGTTTCCTCCTCCGGAACCGGCCGCGGTTCCGCCAGCCGCAGGACGATGACGGCCTCGCGACACAAAATGTCAGCCTAGGGACCGGCGCGCGTCGCGTCCATGCGCCGTGCCGGATGGGATCTCGTGCGAACGTGCCGTCTCGTCCAGGAGGTTCCGGAAGCTAGCGGCCGCGGATCAACGGTGGCCTGGGCATCACGAGGATCAGGACCAGGCACGCCACCAGCGTCAGCCCGAGGAAGGCGAACACCAGGTTCATGCCGTAGGCACCGTTGAGGTAGCCGGTAAGGTTGAGCGCCGCGAACACCGACAACTGCGTCACCGAATTGATAATGGCGATGCCCACGGCGGCGGCCTGTTCGCTGAGGTAGACGCTCGGAACGGCCCAGAACGGCCCATACATGGAAAGATTGCCGACGATCACCAGCGTCAGCCCGATCATTTTGAGGACCGTCGCATCGGCAACCACGGCGAGCGCGAAGCCGAAGATCGCGACCACGGTCGGAATCACCATGTGGAGCCATCGCTCGCCCGTCCGATCGGAGTGCCGGCCCCAGGTGAATCCGGCGATGGCGGTGATGATCCAGGGCACCATCACGATCAGCCCGATCTGGGTATTGGTGAGGATGCTGGAGAAACCTCTCACGATCTGCGGCATCCAGTAGACGATGGCCACCGCGCCCATGTTGGCGGTGCCGTAGACGCCGGCCAGCCACCATACCTGCGGAACCTTGAACGTCTGCCAGATCGAATAGCGGCGGTCCTTCGACCGGTTGGCCTCCTGCTCCTTCCTCAACTCCTCCAGCAGCCAGTCGCGTTCACTGCCATCGAGCCACGTCACCTGCTGCGGCCGGTCCGGCAGCACCACCAGCGTGACAACGCCGCAGATGATCGCGGGCAGGCCCTCCAGCACGAACAGCCAGCGCCAGCCCGGGACCCCGAACCAATGGACGTGATCCATGATCCAGGTCGAAACCGGCGAGCCGATGATCAGCGAGACCGGAATGGCAATGAAGAAGGTGGCGATGGCGCGTGCCCGTTCCCGTTCGGGAAACCAGCTTGCGAGGTAGAAAATAACGCCGGGGACCAGCCCCGCCTCGGCACATCCAAGCAGGAACCGAATGATGTAGATGCCGTTGACGCCCTGCACCAACGTCATGGCGCAGGCGCAGATGCCCCAGGAGAACAGGATGCGGGCGATCCACTTCCGGGCGCCGAACCGATACAGCATGATGTTGCTCGGCACTTCGCACAGGAAGTAACCGATGAAGAAAATGCTGGACACCAGCCCGAACGCGGCGCTGGAGATTCCGAGCGCCTTGTTCATGTCCAAAGCGGCGTAGCCGATATTGGCCCGGTCCAGGTAGGAAATCACAAACAGCAAAAAGATGTAGGGCAGAATACGCCATTTCACCTTGCTCATGGTGCTGGCGGCAACGCCCTGGTTCCGATCCATCGGGATCACCCTTCATCCTCGGGCTGGCACTGTCCCGTCTCCGGGTGTTGCCGATTCAGAAGCCGGAACAAGTCGGGCGCAATGGGCCGACGTTCCACGAGACGGAACATCGGCACGCGATCAGCCCTTTGTTTGATCGCGTGATTCACGCCCTCGGCCGATTCCGATTCGGGCGATCACGCTCTATCGCCGGCCCCGGCCCGAACGCAGGCTGGCTGCCGCCGCGGCGCTGGATCTGGCACCGGCCAGGCGCGCATTGATGTCGGCGGCGGCGGCCACCACCCGCTCCGCCAGCTCGATATCGGCGGCGGCATCGATCGAGGCGGCGAGGGCGGAAATGCTGATGGCGGCGATCGGGCGGCTGCCGTGGCCCAGCAGAGCCGCACCATAGCAGCGGATGCCGGCGTCGTTCTCCTCGTCGTCCAGTGCATAGCCGAACCGCCGCACCCGGGCCAGCGCCTGGCTCAGCCGCGTACGCGAGGTGATCGTACGGGCTGTGAACCGGGGCAAGGGCGTGTTGAGGTGGTTGTCGATCTCAGCCTCCGGCAGATAGGCAAGCACCGCCTTGCCCAGCGCGGTGGAGTGCAGGCATTCGCTGTCACCGGTTTGTGCCCGCAGCCGTCGTGTCCGCCCGTCGAGGATGGCGAGGTAGTGCATCCGGCGTCCCTTCGGCACCGCGAGGTTCACGGTCTCCCCGGTGGCGTCGCACAGCCCGCGGATGGTCCCTGCCGCGGCGGACAGGATGGCACGCTCGCGGGCATCGTCGCTGCTGAGGAGGTGGATGGAGGGGCCGATGGAGAACCCGGCCTCGGTTTGCTCGGCGTAGCCCATCGCCGCGAGGGTTTTCAGGTAACGGAACACCGTCGTCTTGCTGAGGCTGCAACGCTGCGCCGCCTCGACCACGGTGAGCGGCCGGTTGGCCAGGGCGAGCGCCTCCAACACCCGCAGCGCCCCGATGACGGGCTTGACGACGTAGCGTGCATCCAGCCCAGATGTTCGTTCCATGTCGTGAAACCTATCGCCATTGCCGCGGACTGTCCAATGCAATGGAATTCGCGGCGGGATTTCCAGCGAGGGGGCGATGGCGGACGACGGACTTTGCATCGATTTTGCGGGCCTGAAATCGGTCCTCTATTCGGCCGTCCTGTCGGACGTGCTGGATGCGGTGGGGCTGCCCGTGCATGCCATGCGCCCCTTCATTCGGCCACTGCACGAGGATGACGTGATTTTCGGCCCCGCCAGGACCGGTCAGTTCATGCCGCGTTACGCCGAAAATCCGGACGACTTGCCCTACGACGTGGAGATCGCGCTGATCGACGACCTCAGACCCGGAGAGGTGCCGGTGCTGGCCTGTTGTGGTCCGACCGAGCGCATCGTGCCCTGGGGCGAGTTGTTGACGACGGCGGCGATGCAGCGTGGCGCCGTGGGATGCGTGACCGACGGCCTGGTGCGTGACGTGAAGGCGATCCGCCGGATGGGCTTTCCGGTGTTTGCCGGCGGCATCGGCCCGCTGGATTCGAAGGGCCGCTCGAAGATGGTGGACCGCGACATCGCGGTGGAATGCGCCGGCGTGGTCATCCGGCCCGGCGACCTGATCTTTGCCGATATGGACGGGATCGTGGCTATTCCGCGCGAGGCCGCCACCCATGTGATCGAGCTGGCGGAGGCCAAGATCCATGGGGAGAACGTCACCCGCGACGAGATCCAGCGCGGCGCGTTGCTTGGGCACGTGTACGCGAAATACGGCGTGCTGTAGGACCAACGATCCTCAGCGCATGCTGAATTGGCAAAACGCCTGGTGCTGATGCGGTGAGGCCAGACGGGGGCCTCACTTCAGCGCGCCCGCGGTCAGGCCGCTGACGATGCGCCGTTGCAGGAACATGTAGAGCACGATCACTGGGGCGACGAATACGGTCGCAAAGGCCAGCGCATCCGGCCAGTCCGCGAAGTCCGCGCCGACGAACGAATAGAGACCCACCGGGCCCGGTTGCAGCTCCTTGTGGTTCATCAGCGACAGCGGATAGACGAATTCGCCATACGCCAGCAGAAAAACCAGCGAGCTGACCACGATGTAGCCGGTCCGCGCCAGGGGCAGCGTGATATGGAAGAAGGCGACGAACCGCGGGCAGCCATCCACGCGCGCGGCTTCCTCAAGCTCGACCGGAATCTGCGCGAAGCTAGTGCGCAGCATGATGATCGCGAACGGCAGCACCTTGGTCGTGGTCGCCAGGATCACCGCGAACTGCGTGTTCACCAGCCCGATCTGGCGAAAGATGACGAACATCGGCGTCACCAGCAGCGGCGGCGGCAGGACCTGCACGGCCATGATCGCCACCACCATCGCGGCGGTCCAGAACGTGCGGATGCGGGCCAGCGCATAGGCGGCGCCGGTCGCCAGCACCAGCGTGAGCGCGGTGACGCTGAAGCTGATGATCGCGCTGTTCTGCAGATAGAGCCCCACGTTCTCGCGGGCGAATATCCAACGGAAGGCCGCCAGCGTGGGCGCGTGCGGATACAGCGTCGGGGTCGCGGCGAACAGTTCTGGATTGGCCTTCAGCGACGAGATGACCATCCAGTATACCGGAAACAGATACACCGCCGCGATCGCGATACCGCCCGTGGTCAGCAGCCACGACCGCACCGGCGCCAGCGCGCGGCGCATGCCATCCCCGGCCGAACCCTGCCTGCTCACATCGGACGCTCCGCGTTGACGCTGCGCACGTAGGCGAGTGCCACCACCAGCACGAGCGCGAACATGGCGGTGGCGATCGCCGCGCCGCCGCCGAAGTCGAACAGCTCGAACGACATCCGGTACGACCACACCGGAAAGATGTTGCTGCTATCGAGCGGTCCGCCATGCGTCATGGTGTAGATCAGGTCGAAGGCACGCATCGTGTAGACGGTGGTGAGCGACAGCAGCGCGTAGATGGTGGGCCGCAGCAACGGCAGCGTGATCCAGATGAACCGCCGCACCGGGCCCGCGCCGTCCAGCGCGGCGGCCTCGTAGATGTCGGCCGGGATTCCCGCCAGCCCGGCGGCCAGCAGGATCATGTTGAACGGCACGCCGAACCAGATGTTGGCGATCGTCACCGCGAGCAGCGACAGCGACGGGTCGGCCAGCCAGTAGATTTTTCCAGAGATCAGTCCCAGGCCCTGCAAAGCGTAATTGACGAAGCCGCTGTCGGAACCAAGCAGCCACTTCCACACCGCGCCGATCACCAGCGGCGGCAGCATCCAGCCCACCAGCACGAGTCCGCGTAGAAAGCTGCTCGCCGGGAAGCTGAGCTGGAAGTAAAGCGCCAGCCCCAGCCCAAGCACGAACTGCACCGCCACGTTGGCGACGGTGAAAACCAGCGTGTTCTTCGCCACCAGCAGGAACAGCGGATCGGCCAGCAACTGGCGGTAGTTCTGCAGTCCGACCCAGGGCCGGCTGAACGACGGCAGGTTGCCGAGCGTCACCTCCTGCACGCTCATCACCAGGTTGTAGGCGATCGGGTAACCGACCAGCAGCAACAGGAACAAGGCGGCGGCGCCGATCAGCAGCATCCAGATCGTCGATGAATCGAGAAAGCGGTCGCGCGACATCCGCCACGGTGTCGCATCCAGTGTATGACGCAGGGGCTGGGACATCGCGCGCCGCTTGCCGTCGTCACATGCCTTCGATCGGATAACGCTGCAACAGCGGTGCGATCGTGGCCTCGGCGGTGGCCAGTGCCTGCTGCGCCGGTTGCTGGCCGGTAATCGCCTGCTGGATCGCCCGCTGCAACGCTTCGGAAATCCGTGGCCATTCCGGCGACGGGCCGCGTGGACGAGCGTACTGCAACTGGCTCTCGAAGCCCGCATAGACTTCTCCACGCGGCAGATCGGCGGGCGGCTGCACGTCCTGCACGGCCGGCAGCCGACCGCCGGCGAAGGAACGCGCGGCCTGCTCGGGGGCCAGCATGTATTCGATCACCTGGAACGCGGCGTCGACGTTCCTCGCGCCCTTCGGGATCGCCCAGACATAACCGCCGAGCGCGGTCGCGTGGATGTTCTTGCCCTCGCGCACCGGCATCGGAATGACTGTCCAGTTGAACTTCACGTCGCGCAGGATACGCGGCAATTCCCAGGGACCGCTGAGCGACATGGCCGAGTTGCCGGCGAGCCAGGCGTCGGTCATTTCCGACTGGCGTTTGACCAGGATGTCGTGGGAAGCGTAGCCCTTCTGCACCCAGTCGACCCAAAGCTGCAACGCGGCCACGCCATCCGGCGAGCTCAGCGTCTTCAGGCCGGCACCGGACTGCTGCAGGAACGGCAGCCACTGGAACGTGCCTTCCTCGGTCTGGATCGCCGACACGCCGATGCCGTATTTTCCCTTGGCCGGATCTGCGAGTTTCGCCGCCACCGCGGTCAGCTCCGCCCACGTCTGCGGCGGCTTGGATGGATCGACGCCGCCCGCGCGCAGCATGTCCTGGTTGACGTAGAACATCAGCGTGTTGACTTCGCCCGGCACGGCGAACTGCTTGCCCTGCAGAATCGTGGTCGCCCAGGAACCCGGGAAGAAGCGGCTTTTGGCAAGCCCCTTCGAGGCCGCCACCCTGGCGCCGACTTCCTCGAGGACGCCCTGGCCGGCAAAGCTCGCGACCGTGGGGTTGTCGATGGTGATCAGGTCGGGCACGTCGCCGGTGGCGACCGCCTTGACCAGTTGTTGCGACAACTGCCCGAACGGAACCGACTTGCCGTCGATCTGCACATCGGTCCGCGTCTGGTTGAAGCGGGCGATGTTGATCAACCCCGGCTCGGTCGAATAGCCGAAGATGTGCCACAGCGACACCGTGGTCGCGGCCCGGGCCGGCCGGGAACCGAGCGCGAGAGCGGCCGAGCCCGCCGTCGCGAGAGTGCAGAAGACACGTCGTTTCATGCGCCGATCCTCCATATGCGCGCTGGCAAAAGGCCGCGCGCCGCCATCAATGTGGTCGCAGTGCGGTTCCCGTCGCGGCATCGAACCAATGCCGCCCGTTCGGCGCGAAAGCGACCGCCACGTCGCTGTCGCGCACGAGATGCGCGTGGTCGCGCTGACTGGCGACCAGCGGCTGGCCGGCGAGATCGCACACCACGATGGTGTCGGCGCCGGTCGGCTGCACTTCCAGCACGCGGGCGACACCGGCGCCGCTGCCCGGGGTCGCGTCGAACAGCACATGTTCGGGGCGCACGCCCAGAATGACGGCCTGGCCGGGCGCCTCCGGCGCGTGCAGGCCGGCAAGGCGCAGCCCCTGTTCCAGCACGAACCCGCCGTCGGGCGCGACCGTGCCGGGCAGCATGTTCATCGACGGCGAACCGATGAAGCCGGCGACAAAGAGATTGGCGGGCCGGTCGTAGAGCGCCTCCGGCGTGCCGATCTGCTCGATGCGCCCGCCGTTCAGCACGACGATGCGGTCGGCCATGGTCATCGCCTCGATCTGGTCGTGCGTGACATAGATCGAGGTGACCTGCAGCCGGCGGTGCAGCGCCTTGATCTCGGTACGCATATGCACCCTGAGCTTGGCATCGAGGTTGGAGAGCGGCTCGTCGAACAGGAACAGGACCGGCGCGCGCACCATCGCGCGACCCATGGCCACGCGCTGGCGCTGGCCACCGGAGAGCTGGTTCGGCCGGCGTTCGAGATAGCCGGCGAGATTGAGCGCCGTGGCCGCCTCGGCGATGGCCGCGTCGATCACCGTGCGCGGCTGGCGCCGCATGCGCAGCCCGAAGCTCATGTTGCCGAACACCGTCATGTGCGGATAGAGCGCGTAGCTCTGGAACACCATGGCCACGTCGCGGTGCATTGGCGGGACGTCGTTCATGCGGCGGCCGCCGATCAGAATGGTGCCGTCGGTGGGGGTCTCGAGTCCGGCGATCATGCGCAGCAGCGTGGACTTGCCGCAGCCGGAGGGGCCGACGAGGGCGACGAATTCCTGGTCGTTGATGTCGAGGTCGAGCTGTTCGATGACGCGCAGGCCGCCGAAATGCTTCTCCAGCCCGCGCAGGCTAACGCTCGCCATGTCTCCTCCCGGCCGGGCCGGACCGCGCTGCGCCCGGCCCTGGCATGGACGTTGGGGCAGGCTGGGCGGCGTTGGACGTTTGCCCGATCCATAGGGACCCCGCCGCGTGTTGTCAACAGAATCGATTTTGGAGTAGTGTCGCCGCCGGGAAGGACTCTCCATGAATCTGGCCCAGTTCGCCAACACCATCGGCCTGTCCGCCAGTACCGTCTCGCGCGCCCTGAACGGCTATGCCGATGTCAGCGCGGAAACCCGCCGGCGGGTCGAGGAAGCGGCCGAGCGTCTCGGCTATCGCGCCAGCGCGGTCGGCCGCCGGCTGCGCACCGGACGCGCCGAGGCGATCGGCTTCCTGCTGGCCCCGCCGCGCGGCGCCTCGGTGAACTTCTTCCAACTGGAAATGCTCGCCGGCATCGACGAGGCGCTGCGGGCGAGCGACTACCATCTGGTGGTCGTCACGGCGAAATCCGAGCAGGACGAGTTCGACTGCCTGCGCCGCATGGTGGAGCAACGCCAGGTCGAGGCGGTGCTGCTGTGCCGCACCCGGCGCACCGATGAGCGCATCATCTGGCTGCTGCGCCGGCACTATCCGTTCGCCACCATCGGCCGCAGCGAAACCCCCGAGCCGTTTCCGTTTCTCGACATCGACCATGCCGCCAGCGCCCGCACGGCCTGCGAGCGGTTGGTCGGCTTCGGCCACCAGCGCATCGCGCTGATCAACACGCCAGCCACGCTGATGTACAGCGCCCATGCGCGCCAGGGCTACGAACAGGCGCTGCTGGCCGCGGGACGGCGGCGCAGCCGGGCGCTGGTGCTGCATGCGGAAATGACCGAAGCGGCCGGCCAGGCCGCCGCGCGTGCCCTGCTGGCGCGCACGCCATCGCCCACGGCGCTGATCTGCGGCGACGACGTGCTGGCCCTCGGGGCGCTGCGGGCGCTGGAGGAGGCCGGCATGCAGGCCGGCCGCGACGTCGCGGTGATCGGCTGCGGCGACATTCCGATGGCCCGCTACGCGAACCCCCCGCTCACCACCTTCCGCGCGCCCTTCCGCGCCGCCGGGCAGCGGGTGACCGAGATGCTGATGCAGGCCCTGGCGGGCAAGCCGGCCGCCGAACTACAGGAAGTCTGGACACCGGAACTCGTCGTGCGCACCTCCGACGGCCCCTCCCCGCCGCGCTCCGGCGCCCGTCATGGCAGGGCGCCCTTGATGGCCGGATAAAGCGCCCGGTACGCAGCGAGCCGGCTGGCGTAGGCCGCGGCCAGCGCGGGGTCGGGCACGATCGTCTCCAGCCGTGGCTGGCGCGTGCACACCGCGCCGGGGTCTTCGCCGGTCACCGCGAGCCGCGCCAGCCGGGCGGCGCCGAAGGCCGCCCCGTGCTCGGACTCCGCCACCCGGTGCAACGGCATGCCGAGCACGGCGGCCAGCAGGACGACCCAGGCACGCGACCGGCCGCCGCCGCCGATCACGTCGGCCGCGGCGATGCGCGTGCCAGAGGCGACCAGGCTGTCCAGGCAATCGCGCATGGAGAAGGCGACGCCTTCCAGCACGGCCTGGGTCAGCGCCGCGCGTGCGGTGTCGTGCGACAGGCCGGCGAAGGCGCCGCGGATGGCGCCGTCGTTGTGCGGCGTGCGCTCGCCCGACAGGTAGGGCAGGAACAGGGCGGCGCTGGGCGTGCGCGGCGCGCCCATTTCCGCGATCAGCGTCGCCTCGTCCCGGCCGGTGATGCCCGCCCACCAGGCCAGCGAGGCCGCCGCCGACAGGGTCACGCCCATCTGGTGCCACAAGCCGGGCAGGGCATGGCAGAAGGCGTGCACGGCGGCCTGCGGATAGGGGGAAAAACGGTCCGTGGTGGCCCACAGCACGCCCGAGGTGCCGAGCGAGACGAAGGCATCGCCGGGATGGATGGCGCCCAGCCCGACCGCGCCGGCGGCATTGTCGCCGGCGCCGCCGGCCAGCACGACGTCGTGCCGCATGCCCCAGCGACCGGCCAACTCGCCGCGCAGCACGCCGGCCGGGGCGCTGCCCTCGACCAGGCGCGGCATCGCCTGGGGCGTGAGACCGCCGGCGGCAAGCGCGGCCGGCGACCATTGCCGCCGGCCCACATCGAGCCACAGCGTGCCGGAGGCGTCCGACATCTCCTCGATCAGTTCGCCGGTCAGCCGATAGCGGATCCACGCCTTGGGCAGCAGCACATGGGCGACGCGGGCGAACACCGCGGGCTCGTGGCGGCGCACCCAGAGCAGCTTGGGCGCGGTGAAGCCGGGCATGGCGAGATTGCCGGCGATGGCATGCAGGTCGGGGAAAGCCGCCTCCAGCTCCCGGCACTCGGCGGTCGCGCGGACGTCGTTCCAGAGGATGCAGGGGCGCAGCACATCGCCGGCGGCATCCAGCAGCACCGCGCCGTGCATCTGCCCGGACAGGCCGATGCCGCGAACCGCGGCAAGCCCGGCCGGATGCGCGGCGTGCAACGCGTCGAGCACGTCCAGCAGGGCCTGCCACCAGTCCTGCGGGTCCTGCTCGCTGTGTCCGGGAAGCGGACGGGAGAGGGTGAGCGGGGCGGCGGCGCTGCCGAGCACCTGTTGCGCGCCATCCACCAGCACCGCCTTCACGGACGAGGTGCCGAAATCGATCCCGAGGAACATGGACGCCACCTCCATGGCGGTCGCATTCCAGCACGTCACCGGCGCACAGGCAACATTCCGGCCCCGTGCCGCAACCGCGCGGAGCGGCCGGCGCAGTTGACGGGGTCGCCCGCGGTATGCGATAGCCAGAATCGATTTTGGAGCGGGGAGAACGTCGATGGGCCCGATCTTCACCGAGCAGGAAGGCGCCCTGCTGTGCCGCTACAACGCGGAGGCCATCCGCATCGACGCCTGGGGACCGGACGGGTTGCGGGTTCGCGCCACCGTCGCCCAGGGTTTTCGCGACGAGGCGCTGTCCGCCCTGCTCGCCGAGGCGCGGTGCCGCGGCCAGGTGACGACCGGGCCGGACAGCGCGCGCATCGAGAACGGGCGGCTGGCCTGCGAGGTGTTCATCGTCAACACCCATGGCGAGCCGAAGCAGGAACTCAACCTCCGCTTCGAGGACCGGCGTACCGGCAAGGAACTGCTGGCCGAGCAGCGGCCGCACTTCGCCTGGCCGCCGCCGCGCCACTTCAAGGCCGATTCGGCTGAGACCTGGCAGATCGAGGCCACCTTCCGCGCCCAC
>Ga0181535_10004977_pt1 | contig 14447 bp, 9 predicted proteins | sample PEATcosm2014_Bin_44_FD_119774 | JGI IMG/M metagenome (GOLD analysis project Ga0181535, IMG submission 119774) | Peatland microbial communities from MTU Mesocosm Facility, Houghton, MI, USA - PEATcosm2014_Bin17_30_metaG | ecosystem: Environmental > Terrestrial > Soil > Wetlands > Peat | place...
CTATTTCAGCGATCCGCAATGGATGAATTATTTGCAACGGTTTTATCGCCTCCGCTCACCGTAAAGGAGAGCCCGCCCTCATCCTGGCCTTCTCCCCGGGGAGGAGGAACGCGTTCTGGACCTCGGCAGGCGCTGGGGAAGAAGTGGGGCTGATGTATTAAATAAAAAAAAGTGCTTGCTCCTCGAGTTTTTTGGTCTATAGTTAACCATATGGTTAAATATGCACCAAGGATGTTGGATCGGACGTTTGCAGCGCTAGCCGATCCCACCCGCCGCCGCATTTTGGAACACCTGGCCCAGGGGGAACACTGCGTGACCGATCTGGCGCGTCCGTATTCGATGTCGTTGCCGGCAGTCTCAAAACACTTGCGCGTGCTGGAGAAGGCGGGCCTGGTGCGCCGCCGGCGCAACGGGCGGGTGCATGCGCTGAAATTGGAAGCCGAGCCGATGCGGGAGGCGTCGCAATGGATTGAGAAATATCGTCGCTTTTGGGAGGACAGCTTTGATCGACTGGACCAGTACTTGCAACAACTGCAAACAAAGGAGACAACATGAACACTAACACCATGAACAAGACTGAAGAAAACATCAAACTGCAACTGACCCGATTCTTCGATGCGCCGCGCGAAGTGGTCTATCGAGCCTGGACGGATCCGAACCAATTCAAGCAATGGTTTGGGGCGGCGGCGTGTGGCGGGTCGACGCTGGAATCGGTGCTAATGGACGCACGGGTGGGCGGGAAATACCGCCTGCAGGTGCGCAAGCCGGATGGCGAGTATTTTACCAGCGTCGGAGTTTATCGGGAGGTGATTGTGCCGGAGCGCCTGGTCTTCACGTGGCAATTTGAGCAGGACGGCAGCGGAACGGAGTATGGCGAAGTGGAGCCACCGGAAATGTTGGTGACGGGGACTTCCAGGCGCGCGGGAAGCAAACGCAATTGACCCTGACGCACGAGAAATTCGCGTCCGTCGAAAGCCGGGACCGTCACCAGGAAGGGTGGAATCGCTGCCTGGATTCCCTGGGGAAATTCTGCGGACACCCGAGTGTGGCGGGAAAGGTGTAAAGCGGAGGGAATGGCATTGAGGGGCGACCCGCAGGGTTGCGCGAACTCGCACTGCACGAACGTATCAGCGCCGGGGGCGGGCACGGTCCGGTCCGCGGCCGTCCTCGGCCGCTGGGACGTGAAAATAAAAGAGCCGGCCGGCACACCCGGCCGTTTGACAGGGCCGGGGCACCCGCCGTAAATTCAGGTGTGTTTGAACTCGTTTCCGATTACGCGCCGGCGGGCGACCAGCCGCAGGCGATTGAAAAACTGACGGCCGGTCTGCTCGGCGGGGCCGGGCACCAGGTCCTGCTGGGCGTCACCGGCTCCGGCAAGACGTTTACCGTGGCCAATGTCATCAAAAACGTCAACCGGCCCACGCTGGTCATTTCGCACAACAAAACGCTGGCCGCCCAGCTTTACGCCGAGTTCAAGAGCTTCTTTCCCAACAACGCGGTCGAATACTTCGTCAGCTATTTCGATTATTACCAGCCGGAGGCGTACATCCCGCGCACGGACACCTTCATCGAGAAGGATTCCAGCCGCAACGACGAGATCGAGCGGCTCCGGCTGTCCACCATGAGCTCGCTGTTCACGCGCCGCGATGTGGTGGTGGTGGCGAGCGTCTCGTGCATCTACGGCATCGGCAGCAAGGAGGATTACGAGGCCCTGGTCATTCCGTTGCGGGTGGGGCAGGCGACCTCGCGCGAACAATTCCTGTCGCGCCTGGTGGGCCTGCAATACGATCGCAACGACATCGCTTTCGAGCGCGGCAACTTCCGGGTGCGGGGCGACACGGTGGAAGTGTGGCCGGCTGGGCGCGAGGACGGCCTGCGGCTGGAGTTTTTCGGCGATGAAATTGAGAAGCTGACGCGTTTTGAGCCGCTGACCGGCACCAAGATCGAATCCCTGGAAGCGGCCATGGTGTTCCCGGCCCGGCAGTTCGTGACCACGGGCGACAAGATGAAGCGGGCGCTGCTGGCCATCCGCGAGGAACTGGGGGTGCGGATCGCTGAATTTGAGCGGGACGGCAAATTGCTCGAAGCGCAGCGGATCAAGCAGCGCACGGAATTTGACCTGGAAATGATGGAGGAAATGGGCGTGTGTTCGGGCATTGAGAATTATTCACGGCACATTTCCAACCGCCCGCCCGGATCGCGCCCGGCGACGTTGTTTGACTTCTTCCCGGACGATTACCTGCTGGTGATCGATGAATCGCATGTGACCGTGCCGCAGGTTGGCGGCATGTTTGAGGGCGACCGTTCGCGCAAGACCGTGTTGGTCAACTACGGTTTCCGGCTGCCGAGCGCGCTGGACAACCGGCCGCTCAATTTTCTCGAATTCCAGGGGCTGCAAAATCAGACGATTTACGTGAGCGCCACGCCGGCGCAACGCGAGATCGAATGGGCGCGGCAAAGCGCGGGAGCGCCGCCCGCCCGGCCCGCCCTCAATGGAGCCCCGGTCGATCCCGCCGGGGCGGAGCCGGGCCCGCGTCCGGGCGTGGTGGAACTCGTCGTGCGCCCGACCGGACTGGTGGATCCGCGCGTGACGGTGAAACCGTTGAAGGGGCAGATTGATGATTTGATTGAGGAAGTCCGCAAGCGGACGGAGCTCAAGGAGCGCACGCTGGTGACCACGCTGACCAAGCGCACGGCCGAGGAACTCACGGATTACCTGCGTGATATTGGCGTGAACGTGCGGTATTTGCACAGCGAGATCGACGCCATCGAGCGGGTGGAGATTCTGCGGGCCCTGCGCAAGGGTGAGTTCAACGTGCTGGTGGGCATCAATCTGTTGCGCGAGGGGCTGGATTTGCCCGAGGTTTCGCTGGTGGCCATCCTGGATGCGGACAAGGAGGGGTTTCTGCGCAGCGAGACCAGCCTGATTCAAACGGCCGGCCGGGCCGCGCGGCATTTGAACGGCGAGGTGATCCTGTACGCGGACGTGATGACGGACAGCATCAAGAAGTTTCTGGCGGTGACCGAACGCCGCCGCCAGCGGCAATTGGAATACAACCGCGTACACCACATCACGCCGCGCAGCGTGATCCGGGCGGTGGAAGACAGCCTGGCCGTGTACGAATCCAGCCGCGCACAGGCGGCGGGCTTGTTGAAGGACGCCCGGCTGGACGTGGATCTCACGGCGACGATTGCGGAATTGGAAACCGAGATGATGAAGGCCGCGGAGGAGCTGGCGTTTGAAAAAGCCGCCTTGTTGCGGGACCAGATCAAGGAGTTGAAGCGGATGCTGGAAGGCGCCCCGGCGGAGTCCAAGGGCAAGCCGGTGAGCTACCATCGGTCCGCGAAATCGGCCGGCAAATCGGGCCGCGCCCGAGCGGGTGGCCGGCGGGCGGGAACGCCGAGTTAGGGGCGGACATGGGCCGGAGCGCGCCCGTCTCGGGCGCTGGGGCGTTCGCACGATGCGGCCGCTTCCGCCTTGAGCGGCGCGTGGGAGTGCGGCCTTTCGTTGCGGGGCGTGTAGGCTGGGAAACGGTTGGCTCAAAATCACATCTCAGCGGCCGAGGATGGCCGCGGTCTGGAGCGCACTGGTATAGTTGTGGCCAATGTCACTTCGATCGTGCATCAGTGGAGTCGATGTCGTTTCATGGTTTTTCAATTCACACGTTGGTGGCGGTTGGGTTAGCCTACCCATGTGAATGACAACCCGATCAGCTCTGCCGACCAGAGAAGTGCCGGGGAACCGTCGTCGGCTGCCCCCGGGCTGAACGGCAGCGCCCGGAGCACCGGGGAGGCCAATGGCGGCACCCGCGGCTTTTGGGCACTCATTGTCACTCAGTTCCAGGGCGCTTTTAGCGATAATACGCTGAAATGGCTGGCGACTTCCATGGTCATGCAGATGGCCTTGCCGATGGAACGGCGGAACTGGCTGATCATGATCATCACCCTCCTGTTCACCGTGCCGTTCATCCTGTTTTCCATGACCGGGGGGTTTCTGGCCGACCGTTATAGCAAGCGCTCCGTGGTCTTGGGCGTAAAGGTTTTCGAGCTCCTGGTCATGTCGTTGGTGTTGTACAGCCTCGCGAGCCACCACCTTTATCTCACCGTTTTTTGTGTGTTCCTGATGGCGGTTCATAGCGCGATCTTTGGACCGTCCAAATACGGTTTGTTGCCCGAATTGCTGCCGGAAAAGAAACTGTCCTGGGGCAATGGCATTTTGGAGTTCGGCACCTTTATTGCCATCATCGGCGGCACGGTGGCTGGCGGCGAGCTCTGTGAGTATTTTTCCGGGGAGCCGGCTATGTCCGGCATCATCCTGATCATCCTGGCATTCGTGGGTTTTGGAACGGGCTGGGGCATCACGCGGGTGCCGGCCGCGGCCCCCAAACGGGTATACCGGATCAACTTCATCGGTGATCTGTGGGGGCAGCTCAAATTGATGCACCGTGACCGCCCGCTTTGGCTGGCGCTGATTGGCAACACTTATTTTTTCGGGATCGGCGCCTTGATCCAGTCCTTGATTGTGGTCTACGCCAGCGACGTCATGGGGATCACGAGTACGGCGCAATCATCCCATTTGCAGGCGGCCACGGCCATTGGCATGGGGTTGGGCTGTTTTCTGGCCGGCTATCTCTCGGCCGGGAAAATTGAAACCGGTCTCATCCCGTTGGGGGCGGTCGGGCTCACCGTCTCGGCGGCGCTGATGGGACGCACCGGATTGTCCTTTGGTGCCGTGGCCACGAATTTGGCCATCCTGGGCGTCTTTGGCGGATTTTATATCGTGCCCATCTCGGCCATGCTCCAGCACCGTCCGGCGCGGGACCGGAAGGGTGGGGTGTTGGCGGCAGCCAACTTGATTTCCTTTGTCGGCATCGCCCTGGGGGCGGGGTTGTTTGGGCTGCTTTCCACGGTGTTTGGTCTTTCGCCCTCGACGATCTTCTTGATCGTGGCCGCGCTCACTCTGGCCGCCAGCATCTATCTGCTCAGCTTGTTGCCGGATGCGCTGTTGCGGTTCGTGCTGTGGTGCTTCACCAATACCGTGTACCGCATTCGCATCATCGGACGCGACAACATCCCGGCCAAGGGCGGCGCGCTGTTTGTGTGCAATCATCTCTCTTTTGCGGATGCGCTGCTGCTCACGGCCGCCACCGACCGGCCCATCCGCTTCCTGATGTTCAAGAACATCTATGAGAAGCGCGGGATCAAGCCCTTCGCGAAGATCCTGGGCGCCATTCCGATTTCTTCCGAGCAACGTCCGCGCGAACTCATTCACACCCTGCAAATCGCGAGCGATGCCATCCGCGCCGGCGAAGTGGTCTGCATTTTTGCCGAGGGCCAGATCACGCGGATCGGACAATTGCTGCCGTTCCAGCGCGGGTTTGAGCGCATCATGAAAAATGTGGAGGCACCGATCATTCCGGTGGCGCTGGACGGCGTGCTGGGCAGTCCCACCAGTTTTGAGCGCGGTCAGATGCGGCGGTTTCCCGAGCGGCTGCCGCACCCAGTCACGGTCAGCTTCGGCGCGGCCCTGCCGTCGAATTCCTCCGCCGTGACGGTGCGCGAAGCGGTGCAGACGCTGATCGCGGATGCCTGGCAGCATCGCCGCACGCGCCTGGAGCCGCTGCCGCGCGGGTTTGTACGCTCGGCCCGGCGCCACCCGCATCGTTTCTTCATTGCGGACGCCACCAGCGGCGCGCTCCATTTCGGCCCGGCCCTGGTGAAGACCATTTTTCTGGCGCGGCGGCTGAAGCGGGTCTGGCGCGGCCAGGAAAAGGTGGGGCTGTTTCTGCCGCCGAGCGTGCCGGGGGCGCTGGTGAACTACGCCGCGCTGCTGTGCGGCAAGGTGCCCGTGAACCTCAATTACACCCTGTCCGAAGCCACCATCGCCAGTTGCGCCCGGCAGTGCGACCTGCAAACGATCATCACCTCGCGGAAATTCCTGGAGAAAATCAAGGTGATGCCCCCGGGCAAGCTCATCTACTTGGAAGATGTGGCCGGCGGTGCATCCGCCGCCGCCCCGGCGGGCACTGCGGATGGCCCGGTTTTCGGTCCGCCCTCGGTGATCGAGAAGCTCGCCGCCTGGCTGCTGGCCAACTTCGCGCCCTTTGGACTGCTGCGGCGCGTGGCGGGACAGACCCGGGAAGTGGCGTTGGATGACCTCGTCACCGTGATCTTTTCCAGCGGCAGCACGGGCGATCCCAAGGGGGTGATGCTCACGCATTACAACATCCTCTCGAACCTTTCGCAGTTCAGTCACATCCTGAATTTCACCGAACACGACCGGTTGCTGGGCGTGCTGCCGTTTTTCCATTCGTTCGGGTTCACCGTCACGCTTTGTTTGCCGGCGGAAATCGGTACCGGGGTGGTGTATCACGCCAACCCGCTCGATACGCGGGCCATCGGCCCGCTGGTCCGCGATTTTAAGGTGACGCTTCTGCTGTCCACGCCCACGTTTTTGCAGCTCTACATGCGGGCCATTCCGTCCGAGGATTTCGGTAGCGTACAACTGATCGTTGTGGGCGCGGAGAAACTCTCCGAGCGGCTGGCCGACGCGGTGGAGCAGTACTTTGGGGTGCGCCCGCTGGAGGGCTATGGCACCACGGAATGCGCGCCGGTGGTGGCCGTGAACCTCATGGATTTTCGCGCGGCGGGATTCCATCAGATCGGCGGCAAACGGGGGACCATCGGCCGGGTGTTGCCAGGCATGATGGCGCGGCTGGCGGATCCGGAGGATCCCTGGAGCGGCCGGGTGGTGCCTTTGGGCCAGCCGGGCATGTTGCTGGTGCGCGGACCCAACGTGATGCTGGGCTACCTGGGATTGCCCGAGAAGACGGACGACGTCGTGCGGCACGGCTGGTACTGCACTGGCGATGTGGCCACCATGGACGAGGATGGTTTCCTGAAGATCACGGGCCGGCTGAGCCGGTTCAGCAAGATTGGCGGCGAGATGGTGCCGCATGGGCGCATCGAGGAGAAATTGCAGGAGCTGGCCGCGGCGGCGGAAACGCTGTTCGTGGTGTCCGCCGTGCCGGACGAAAAGAAAGGCGAACGCATCGTGGTGCTGCATCGCCTGCCCGATGACGCGCTGGCGGCGTGCCTGGGAAAGTTCGCCGCCTGCGACCTGCCGAATTTGTGGAAGCCCAAGGCCGACGCCTTTTACCGGGTGGAGAACTTTCCGCTCCTGGGCACCGGCAAGCTGGACCTGCGGGCCGTCAAGGAGCTGGCCGTGAAACTGTCGGCGGGCGCGGCCCCGTAGGGCGCGACGTCCGGAGCGCCTTCCCCGGAGCGCCGAGCATTGCTCGGCTCGCGCGCCAAGATGCGGGCGACGACGTAAGAAGTCGTGGCTTTGAGCGCCGCCTTGTTGTACACGACATCAGAGTGCCTCCCCTGGAGCGCCGAGCATTGCTCGGCCGGTCCCCGCAATTTGCAGAGTAGTGCAAGAGGTGGGTTTACAATGTATTGAGAGTCCATCTGGGCCGCGCCTACGGCGCTGGGATGGAGATTTCGCAGGTCGTTATATGCGGGAATTTTATGCCTGTTCTAAACGCCCCGGCCCACGACTCCTTACGTCGTCGCCTACAAAAAAACGGCGGACCGAGGGCGGTCCGCCGTTTTTGAATTGATTACCGATCTTATTCCTTGTCGGTCTTGACGTCTTCGAGGGCGTCGAACGCATGTTGCAGCGCCACCAAGTCCTCGCCCGGCTTGAGGGCGTCGAGGATCTTCTGCTCTTCCTTGAGCTGTTCGTCGCTGTAGCTGGCGGCCTTGATGGACAGGCCGATCCGGCGCTCGCCGCGGTCGATTTTGACCACGCGGGCGTTGACTTCCTGGCCCACCTTGAGGACGTTCTTGATCTTGTCCACGCGCTCTTCACTGATCTGCGAGATGTGCACCAGGCCGTCGATTTCGTGTTGCAGGCCCACAAACGCGCCGAAGCTGGCGAGCTTGGTGACTTTGCCGGTGACCAGGTCGCCGACTTTGTAGAGCTTCTCGATGTTTTCCCAGGGATCGACTTCGAGTTGCTTCATGCCCAACGCAATGCGTTGGTTGGCGCGATCCACTTCCAGGACAATCGCTTCCACGTCGTCGCCCTTCTTGAGCATTTCGGAAGGATGATTGATCTTGCGGGTCCAGGACATGTCGGAGACGTGCACCATGCCGTCGATGCCTTCCTCGAGTTCCACAAACGCGCCGTAGCTGGTGAGGTTGCGGACCTTGCCCTTGACGCGGGTGCCGACGATGTACTTGGTATCGGCGGAATCCCAGGGGTTGCTTTCGAGCTGGCGGACGCCGAGGGAGATTTTCTGCTCCTCGCGGTTGATGCCGAGCACCACCGCCTCGATTTCCTGGTCCTGCTTGAGGATGTCGCTGGGCTTGGCCACGCGCTTGGTCCAGGAGAGTTCGGTGACGTGCACGAGGCCTTCCACGCCGGGTTCCAGTTGCACAAAGGCGCCGTAGGGCACCAGGCTGACCACCTTGCCCTTGACCTTCTGGCCCACGGGATACTTGGTCTCGATGTTGTCCCAAGGATTGGCCATCTTCTGCTTCAGGCCGAGGCTCACGCGTTCCTTTTCCTTGTTCACGTCCAGCACCACCACGTCCAGTTCCTGGCCCACCTTGAGCACTTCGGAGGGATGGTTCAGGCGGCCCCAACTCATATCGGTGATATGGAGCAAGCCGTCCAGGCCGTTCAAATCAATGAACGCGCCGAAATCGGTGATGTTCTTGACGGTGCCCTTGCGGATATCGCCGGGGACCATTTCGGCCAGCAGTTTGGCGCGCTTCTCGTTGCGTTCGGCTTCGATCAGTTCGCGGCGGGAGAGCACGATGTTCTGGCGCTCCTGGTTGATCTTGACCACCTTGAATTCATAGGTGTTGCCCATGAACTGCTGCAAATTCTTCGGCGTGGTGAGGTCGATCTGGGACGAGGGCAAAAACGCCTCCACGCCCACGTTCACGATCAGACCGCCCTTGACGACGGCTTTCACCTTGCCGGTCACGCGGCCGCCTTCGTTGCAAATGGAGAGGATGCGTTCCCAGTTCTTCTTGAACTCGGCCTTTTCGTGCGAGAGCACGACAGTGCCATCCTTGTTCTCCAGCTTTTCCACCAGCACGTCGATCTGATTGCCCACTTTCATGGTCTCAGGTTCGAGAAATTCATTGGCGGGGACGACGCCCTCGCTCTTGTAGCCGATGTCGACCAAGACTTCCTTGGGACGGACTTCGATGATGGTACCCTTGACGATTTCGCCCTGGGTGACGAGCTTGCTGCCCTGTTTCAGGGCCTCTTCCATGGTTAACATAACACGATTGATACTGCGATGACTGCGGGGAGGCTTCGTCCGGTGTGGACTGGTGAAGACTCCATTGCCTAACGTAACGCGCGCTGCCGGGGCAACGGAGGTTGAAGGTTAGGTTCTTTGTTTAACGACTTTTTCTCAGCCTTTTATGAACATCCGCACACGCGGCGTTCAGGCAGGGTCCAGCATACGGGAAACGGGTTGGATTGCAAGGGCGAAAAAGGTGCCAGCAGCGAGGCGCGAATGTCACAAATTATCACGAACCGGATGGAAGCGGGAAAATGAACCGAAGAGCACTCGTTACCTCGTGCGCTACAAGGCGCTATGCCAGCTGGTAACCGCAGCGTGACGCGGTTTTATTTCAGCATTTAGCCTTTAGCCCTCAGCCTTTCCACCCCGCCTTTCCCCCGAAAGCCCTATTCCCACTCGATGGTGCCGGGCGGCTTGCTGGTGATGTCGAAAACGCAGCGGTTGACGCCCTTGACTTCGTTGATGATGCGGCTGGCAAGCTTCTCCAACAGTTCGTAGGGCAGCTTGACCCAGTCGGCGGTCATGCCATCCTGCGATTCCACGGCGCGGATGGCGATGGTGTATTCGTAGGTGCGCTCGTCGCCCATGACGCCGACGCTGCGCACGGGCAGGAGGACGGCGAAGCTTTGCCAAATCTTGTAGTACCAGCCGCTGGCCTTCATCTCCTCCACCACGATGGCGTCGGCGTTGCGCAGGATTTCGCAGCGCGCGGGGGTGACTTCGCCCAGGATGCGCACGGCCAAACCGGGACCGGGGAAAGGCTGGCGCCAGACGATTTCCTTGGGCACGCCCAATTCCTCGCCGAGCAGCCGGACTTCATCCTTGAACAGGCATTTCAAGGGTTCCACCAATTTGAATTTCATCTTCTTGGGCAGGCCGCCCACGTTGTGATGGCTCTTGATGAGCGCCGCCGGATTGCCGGCGATCGGCACGGATTCAATGACGTCCGGATAGAGGGTGCCTTGGGCCAGGAATTTGAAGGGCAGCTTGGCGGTGCCTTTGGCCCGGCCCTTGATGAGTTCCACGACGGCATCATCGAACACGCGGATGAACTCAGTGCCGATGACCTTGCGCTTGCGTTCGGGATCGCAAACGCCGCGCAGCTTGGTGAGAAAGCGCTTGGAGGCGTCCACGTACTTGAGCTTGATGTGGAAATTGCGGCCAAAGACTTCCTGCACCACCTTGGCTTCGTGGGCACGCAGGACGCCGTTGTTGACGAAAATGCAGGTAAGCTGGTCGCCGATGGCCTTGTGGAGCAGGGCGGCCGCCACGCTGGAATCCACGCCGCCGCTGAGGCCCAGGATGACCTGGTCTTTGCCCACTTGGGCGCGGATTTCCTCCACGGCCTGGTCCACGTAATTGCGCATGGTCCAGTTGCGGCCGCAGCCGCAAATGCCATGAACAAAATTGGCGATGATCTCCTTGCCGCGCGGGGTGTGTACCACCTCGGGATGAAACTGCAGGCCGAAGAATTTCCGGCTGCGGTGCTCGATGGCGGCGAACTCGGAATTATCCGTGCCGGCCACCGGCTTGAACCCGGCCGGGATCTTGGTGAGCTTGTCCCCGTGGGAGTTCCAGACTTGCAGGGACTTGGGCAGGTCGTGGAAGAGCGCGCAGGCGGCGTCCTTGACCGCCAGGGTGCTCTTGCCGTATTCGCGCTTGAGACCTTTCTCGACTTTGCCGCCGAGGAAGTGGGCGAACAACTGCACGCCGTAGCAAACACCCAGAATCGGCAAGCCCAGCTCGAAGATGCCGCGGTCCGGCATGGGCGCCCCGGTGGCGTACACGCTGGACGGTCCGCCCGACAGGATGAGCCCCGCCGGTTTCATCGCCGCGATTTCCACCGCGGGCGTGTTGAAATGGACGATCACCGAATAGACATTGCATTCGCGCACGCGCCGGGCAATGACCTGCGTGTACTGCGAGCCGAAATCCAGGATGACAATTTTTTCAGGCATGTCGAAATGCTGATTTTTCCCGCTGTGACCGCGCAAGGCGAGCGAAAAATGCGTTTTATTTCGCGTCAATAACGGCTAATAAATAGCGCCGATGTTCAAGCGATTCGAATCCTGGCTGGCCGGGCATCCCCGCTGGATGCTCACCTTGCTGGTGGGCGTGGTCCTCGGGCCGCTGTTGGCCAAGCCGTTCAACATCGACGATCCGCTGTTCATCTGGCTGGCGGAGCACGTGCGGCACCACCCGGGGAATTTCTTTGATTTTGCGGTCAACTGGTATGGCTTCTCGTCGCCCATGTGGGCGGTCACGGAGAATCCCCCCGGCGCGGGCTATTATTATGCGCTGGCGGGCAGCTTGTTTGGCTGGAACGAGATCGGCCTGCATCTGGGCACCTTGCTGGCGGCCGTGGCGGTGGTGCTGGGCACCTATCGGCTGGCCGGGCGGTTGTGCGGCCGGCCGGTGTGGGCGGCCTGCCTGGTGTTGTTCACCCCGGTGTTTTTGGTCTCCGCCGACACGGTCATGTGCGACGTACTGCTCCTGGCGCTCTGGGTGTGGTCGATTGTGTTTTGGGTGGAGGGGCTGGCAAATGGCCAGTCGGGCAAAGTCGTTCTGGCCGGCGTGCTGGTGGCCCTGGCGATTCTCACCAAGTACTTTGGGGTGGCGCTGCTTCCCTTGCTGGCGGCCTACGGGCTGGTGCAACGGCGCCAGGCGGGTGTCTGGCTGGCCGCCCTGCTGATTCCGGTGGCGGTGCTGGCGGCGTATCAGTGGCTGACGCATGCGTTGTATGGCCATGCGTTATTTTCCGCCGCCGCCGGTTTCTCGAACGCTTCGCATAGCAGTTTCGGGTTTTCAAAGCTGGCGGCCGCGCTGATTGCCCTCTCGTTTGTCGGGGGCGGCCTGGCGGTGGCGCTCTTTCTGGCGCCCTGGCTTTGGCGGGGACGAACCCTGGCGTGGACCTTTGTTGGTACGGCGTTGGTTGGGGGCGTGATCGGCGTCATGTACGTGTTGCCCAAGTATCACGACTTGACCGGGGCGGCCCAATGGGTGGCGCTGGCGCAGTTTATTCTTTGGATGTTCGGCGGCGTATTGGTGCTGGGGCTGGCGGTCGAGCTGCGGGGTCGGCTGCGCGATCCGCACGCCTGGTTGCTGGTGCTGTGGCTGGCGGGCACCTTCCTGTTTACGGCGTTTGGCAATTGGACCATTAATGGCCGCACGGTGCTGCCCATGGTGCCGGCGGTGGCCATCCTGCTGGTCCGTCGGTTGGAACGGTCCGGGTGGGCGCGGCCGCGGGCCCTGCGTTACAGCGTGCTGGCCGGGGCGGCACTGGCGGTGGTGGTGACGCTCTGCGATTTTCAACTGGCGGTGGCGGTGCGGCGGAGCGCGGAAGAATCCATGGCCCGGTGCGGTCAGGGACCAGGCACCATCTGGTACGAAGGCCACTGGGGCTTCCAATATTATATGGAGAAAATGGGTGCCCGCCCGGTGGTTTACGACAATTTCTCGCCACCCACGGGGGATCTCCTGGTGGTGCCGGTGCATAATTGCTGCACCTCCGAGCCGGACACCAACGCGATCATCCACCGCGCAGTGGTGAGTGTGCCCGGGCCGCCCGGGCTGACGACCTGGCACGCCGCGGCCGGGGCGGGATTTTATTCCTCGTATTTCGGGCTGCTGCCGTTTGCGGTCGGCACCGTGCCGGAGGAAGAAGTGCATATTTTCGAACTGCGGAAAGTGACCCGCGAATGAGCTGCGCCGATCAGCATGGAGCGCCGAGCATTGCCCGGCCGGCGGAAACCCGCGTTCCGCACTCGGTTGACATTCCGTTGTTTTGCGGACAGGTTTGGGTTAAATAGCTGCATGAATGCAAGCCGCCAAGGCTTTTCGCTGATTGAGCTGCTCATCACGGTTGCGCTGATGTGCATCTTATCAGCCATGCTTTATAGCTTTGCGTCCCCGAGTCACCAGCGCTCGCAACAGAAGCTGTGTGCCGACAATCTCCAAAAGGTCTACCTGGCCCTGCAGGTTTACGCGAATGACTTTCACGGCGCGCTGCCGCAAAGCACGAATGCCATCACCGCCGAGCCGGTCCTGGATGAACTGGTGCCAAAATACACCGCCGACACCTCGATCTTCATTTGCCCGGGCGGACGCGATCCGGCGATTCCCTCCGGCGAACCGTTGCGGGAGCACAAGATCAGCTATGCCTATTTCATGGGGCGCCGGCTGGAGGCGGCGCGGGTGCCATTGCTGTCTGACCGACAGGTGAATGCGGAGCCCAAGCGCGCGGGTGAACTGGTTTTCTCGCCGGATGGCAAGTCCCCAGGCAACAATCATCATAAATACGGCGGCAACTTTCTCTGGTCGGATGGCAGCGTGGACTTTTGCCCGGCGCAACTCACCTTTTCCCTCGCCGCGGAACCGGGCGTTGTGCTATTGAATCCCAAGCCGTGACCTCTTACGCCTCATGAAACTGCAATGCTCCTGCGGTGCCAAATACGCCTTCGATGCCAAACCGGAAATGGTGGACCAGCCGGTGAAGTTTATCTGCCCGAATTGCGGGCTGGATGCCTCGGATTTTGTCAACCAACTCATCCGGCAGGAGTTTGACGCTGCGACGTCCGCGCCGGCGGGATCGGCACCTGCGCCGTCGTTGCCGCCCCCGCCGCCCTCCGCCGGGCAGCTCAGGGTTTCGGTCGAGTCCCCGGTGGTACCCAAGGCTGTGCCCGTTTGCGCCAAACATGGCGAGCCGGCCACGGAGAAGTGTGCGGTGTGTCACAAGCCCATCTGCCCGAAGTGCCTGGAGGTGCTGGGCTATTTCTGTTCCCCGCTATGCAAGGGCAAGGCGGAGGCGAAACGGTTGAACGTGCCGGCGTATGCGGGGGGAAGGGACGTGGCGGAGGCCAAGTTTTGGCAAAAGACCGGACTGATTGCGGGCATCTTGGGCGTGCTCGTCGTGTTGTTCTTCGGAGCCTGGATCTGGTACGCCTGGTTCGGTTCAGTGCCGCATCCTTATTTCTCCAAGCGGTTTGAGGACGCAGACCGCGGTTATTACGGGCGGGCCCAACTGGTGGGCCAGGATGACTTGGTGGCTCTGCACGGGGGCACGCTGGCCCGGTACGATTTGAAAGGCAAGCGGACGGTGTGGTCGGCGGAGTTGATCAA
>Ga0181535_10004979_pt1 | contig 14444 bp, 9 predicted proteins | sample PEATcosm2014_Bin_44_FD_119774 | JGI IMG/M metagenome (GOLD analysis project Ga0181535, IMG submission 119774) | Peatland microbial communities from MTU Mesocosm Facility, Houghton, MI, USA - PEATcosm2014_Bin17_30_metaG | ecosystem: Environmental > Terrestrial > Soil > Wetlands > Peat | place...
GAGCGGTGGTGATCAGGTCGATATCGAACTCCCGCTCCAGGCGCTCCTGCACAATTTCCAGGTGGAGCAGGCCGAGAAAACCGCAGCGGAATCCGAAGCCCAGGGCCACCGAGTTTTCCGGCTCAAAGCTGAAGGCGCTATCGTTGAGGCGCAGCTTTTCCAGCGCGTCGCGAAGCACACCGTGCTCGTGCGATTCGACCGGATAGAGGCCGGCGAAGACCATCGGCTTGATTTCCTCGAAGCCGGGAAGCGGCTCGGCCGCGGGAAACTCGTCGTCGAGAATCGTGTCGCCGATCTTGGCGTCGGAGACCGTCTTGATGTTGGCGGAAAGGAAGCCCACCTCGCCGGCGCTCAGTTCGTCGCACGGAGTCGCCTTGGGCGACTGATACCCGACGGCTTCCACTTCATATGCCTGCTGATTGGACCACAGGCGGATCTTCTGCCCCTTGCGGACGCAGCCGTCGAATACGCGCACCAGGATGATCACGCCGCGATAGGAATCGAACCACGAATCGAAGATCAACGCCTGGAGTTGATTGGCGGCGCGGCCTACCGGCGGCGGGATAAGCTTGACGATTGCTTCCAGCACCTCGGGCACGCCCTGCCCCGTCTTGGCGCTGATGGCCAGCGCGTGCGACGCGTCCAGCCCCACCGCGCTCTCGATCATCTCCTTGGTGCGCTCGATGTCGGCGCTAGGCAAATCAATTTTGTTGATGACGGGAATGATCTCCAGCCCGTTGTTGATGGCGATGTAAGCGTTGGCCAGCGTCTGCGCTTCCACCCCCTGCGAAGCATCCACCACCAGCAGCGCGCCCTCGCACGCCTGCAAGCTGCGCGAAACCTCGTAGGAGAAATCAACATGGCCCGGTGTGTCGATCAGGTTGAGCTGATACTGGTTCCCGTCGTCAGCGCGGTAGTTCAAGCGGACGGCATGGGCTTTGATGGTAATGCCGCGCTCTCGCTCCAGATCCATCGAGTCGAGCACCTGTTCCATCATCTCTCGCGCCGAGAGCGCACCGGTGACTTCCAGCAGGCGGTCAGCCAGCGTGGATTTGCCGTGATCGATGTGCGCAATGATAGAGAAATTGCGGATGAATTCGCGGTCCATGAAGTGTGGGGATCTCACCCGATTATCCCATACGCCTGCCAACATCCGTGATGCGGTTACACTTGCGCTGCGAGGGGATTGGCGGGAGCGAATGCGCAAAATGGAGAGGGAAATGAAGGGCTGCGCATGCAGACGGCAGCGTTTCCCGATTTGAACAGCCCGTTCGAACGATTGGCGGTGGATGCTTGCTCTTGGACCCACCCTTGCGTTATTTAAGGATGAGCCGAGGCAAAGATATGACAAAAAAGCTGCTCCCGATTCTCCTGCTGGCAGGACCTGCGCTGGCGCAAACGACGATTAAAGACGCGCTGATCAAGCATTGGAAGGTTAGCGGCGATTTCACCATCGGCGTCGCCAAAGCGATGCCGGCGGAAAGCTACAATTTCCGTCCCAGCCCAGAGGAGATGAGTTTCGGACAGCTGATCGCACACCTCGCCGGCGCCGACCTGATGGCGTGCAGCTACGCCAGCGGCCAGAAGCCGCCCACGATGCCGGCCAAGATCATGGCCCTTCGCAGCGATCCGAAGACCGAGATCGATCGCGACCTTGCGGTTAATTTTGCCACCGACGCTTTCGCTTTCTGTAACCAGGCCATCGCGTCCATGACGCCAGAGCAGCTGGATAAGACGGTTGGCACCGCCACTCGCCAGATGACTGCTTTCGAGTGGCTCTGGTCGTACTTCACCCACACCGCGCATCACCGCGGCCAAGCCGAAGTCTACCTGCGTGTGAAGGGAATTAAGCCGCCCGACTATCAGTTCTAGTTCCTACGGCTGCACCGCGATCGTAATTCCCGGCTGCGAGCTCTGACCGCCGACCTGGACTACCAGCGGCACCATGCCTGATGGCACGTGCTGTAACGGCAGCGTGATGTTCACTTGGGACACTTCGTCAATCAGTCCCGGCGTGCTTCCCGCGTAGGTCACCGTGGCCGCCTCGCCGGCTACTTGAGCCGTCACCTGGAGCGTTGCCGACATGGGAGCAGCGCCGCCCGCCACCAAAAGGCCATCCACGCCGGAGGGAGACGTCTGGCCCAGCCCGGTGGCGTACAACCGGACTACCGAGCCCGCTGACGCCGGATTCGCCAGTGAGTTGAGTGAGCCGTCCTGATTGAACGCCAGTGCCTGGCCCCTGCCTGAACCGTCCAGCGAGAAGATTCCCGGCATGACCGCCGCGACGGGGACCGCGAAAACAGTCGAGGTTTGCCCCTGGTATTCCACCTGGATTTGGGTGGTGGCGGCCTGCAAGCCGAATGGCGCCGCGGCGCTCACCTGGCCGGGGGACGCATAGACCAGCGGCACCGGCGCACCGTCGAACAGCACCTGCGTGCCGGAGAGAGACATGGTCAAGAACCCGGACACGTCCGCTTGCATGACGGCTGGGGTGGCAGATCCGAGGTTGGTACCGAAGATCGTGACCACCTCACCTGGTGAAACCGCGCCGGCGCCGTAGCTGGCGCCATTCAGCACGGCTGCCACCACTGGCGCGGAGCTGCCTGACGGCGAAGCCGAAGTCAGGCCATATACCGTCACTTCATTCGACCAGGTCGGAACGTACACTTTGCCATTCACCACGGTCGGAACGGCGAACTTGGCAAATGTCTGCAATGTGTCCGCTCCCCCGCTCATGTCGCTGTTCCAGAGTTCGTCGGCCAGGTTGGAGGCGTCGAATGCGTGCAGCGTACCACCTGCCGGGCCAGTCGTTGTCTCCCAAAGGATCCCTGTGCCCGGTTGGCCGCCATTGGCAGTAATCACGATGCCGTCGAACGGAATGCCCTGGCCCGTGTACCCGGTAACGGAAACAGGGTTGGGGTTCAATGTTCCGGCCAGGACCTGGTAGCACTTCACGAACGTGCCCCATTCCTGCAGGTAGACGTATGTGGCGTCCGACCGGGCCCACACGGCCAGCGTGAAGATGCCTCCTCCCTCCGTTCCCTGAATAATCTGAGCGCTCCCGTCGGCCCCCGACGGGTCCGTGCCCAGCGAGTCGCCGTCAACCAGGTAGAGCTCGCCGTATTTATCGCCGCCTACCAGCAAGTGCGTGCCGGGAATGATCGCCGGACCCGCCACCAGATCGTAGTCGTATTCCGCCAGCATTTGCCAGTTCGGCGGCGCAAACCATGCTGCGAGGGACGGCGCCGCACCGCTGAATTTTAGAAAACTGTTGGCAAATTCCGTGCTGCCATCGAAAAAGCCGTTCCCTGAGAGCACGTAAATATTGCCGGCGTCATCTGCCGCCAGGCCGGCACCTGCCTGCCAGATTGAGCCGCCGTACGAATTCGGCGTTGTCGCGAGTACGCTCAGTTGCTGGCTCACATCCGCTGCGTTGTAACTCATCAGCCACCCGTGCCACGGCGGGTCGTCCGCGTGCGATCCGAAGGCCAGATAAACTGCGCCGTTCGTCAGCAGGAGACCTGGCCGCTGGATGTGCATTTGCGGATCGAACGGCAGCGTTCCCAGCAGCATGCTTCCGTCGCCGGTTCCCACTACAGAGGCTTGAATCACGGTGGGTCCATACAGGTCTTCAGCGCCGGTCGTGAGGTCCAGGGCGTGCAACTGGTACACAGCGGAATCACCCTGGCTGCTGGATGTGAGAGTGGCGGACACGAGGTAGAGCACTTGACGCTGCAAATCGATTGCCCCTGTGCTAAGAATGCCTACCTCGGGTGCAATGTCGGTATAGCCATCCTGGTATACATTGCTCGGCACGGACGGTCCCAAGTTCACGTGCCAAAGCAAGAGAGGCGGCGAAAGCGCGTCGGCGTCATACGCATACACGCTATTGTGCATGGTAAGAATGAATACAACGTTATGCGTGCCCTGACCCGGAATGGCAAGCCCGCTCACATAGAGGGGGTGGGCATAAACCTGGCCGTCGACGGGCAGATTTCCAAGTTTCCCAAAATTGCCCAGCCTGACGGTTCCGGGGGTTAGCGTGGTCTCCTGCAGATTGGCGTTGGTTCTGGAATTACCATAACCAGCGGTCAGCTCGTTGACCTGTGCAAAACAACACGCTGCGAGTAACAATGCGGCGCCGAATAGCCGGGTTTGCCCAGCCAGAGGCGTGCACGATTCTGGCCGACTCATCGAGCCTCAACTCTGGGATTTGGCCAAAAAGCCATCGTTTTAAATTGCGCGTTCCGCGACCTGAGGTTTCACTATATTCATCACGCTGTCACATTATTTCATCGAAATGCGGCACAAAGACAGGCAAACACGATTCGGTGGCCGGAAGTTGTGCTAAATGGTGGCCGAGTTGTTCAAAACAGTACCCGCAGGACGGCGTGATCGGGCGACGCAACGTCACCGTTTGAGCCGGTCGAGCCTCGAGACGGATGTGATGCCGGTATGTCAGCCATACTCTTTATCGCGTCCAGGGCATCACCCCGGTGCGTTCGCTATGCTGAAGTTTTCCATGCCGGAGGGAAGCTTCCAATACGTGGACGTCAGTGTGCCGGTGCCGCTTGACCAGCCGTTTACGTATTCGCTGCCCGAGACCCTGCGCCACCGCGTGCAGGCGGGCAGCCGAATCGTGGTTCCATTCGGTCCGCGAAAACTCACTGGCGTGATCCTGCGCTGCCACGACGACCGGCCGGAAATGGCCACGCGCGAGGCGCTGCGCCTGGTCGATTCCGAGCCCGTGCTGGACGCGGAGCTCTTGAGCCTGGGCCGCTGGATCGCCAATTATTATTGCGCGCCGCTGGGCGAAGTGCTGCGCGGCATGCTGCCGCTGGCCTCGGAGATCCGTCGCGGCAAGGTCTGGTCGCTCACTGACTCCGGTCGCGACGCTGCGCGCCAGTTGCTCTTCGACGCGGCGCCCGACGATCCGGTCGCGCGCGTCCTGAGCCTGCTCGAGAAGCGGCCGCTCTCAGCCGCCTATCTGGCGCGCATTTTGCCGCTGGCCGACAGAGCCATCCGCTCGCTCGAACGCAAGGGCCTCATAGCCGCCGAGCAGGTGCAGACCGAGCGCGACCCTTTGCGTGCGCCCGCCGCCCGCCTGCGGGTGGAACTTGCCCGCGCGCCGCAAGAAGCCAAGCTGAATAAACCAGAGCGCGAACTGAGAGCCTTCCTGGAACTTCATCCCGGGTCGCACAATCTCAAGGATTTGGAGAACATACTGGCCCACTCCAGTGCGGCCGCGCGTTCCCTGGCGCGCAAGGGCGTGGTCACGCTCAATACCGAAGCCGCCGGCATAGCGACGGGAATTGCGCGCGCCCCGCACACCCTCAACCCGGCGCAGCAAGCCGCCTACGACGCCATTTACAATGCCATCGCAGCCCGCCAGTTTCATGCCTTTCTTCTGTACGGCGTCACCGGCTCCGGCAAGACCGAGATCTACCTGAACGCCATTCAGGCAGTCGTTGCCCAGGGCCGCGGAGCTCTGCTGCTGGTGCCGGAGATCGCGCTGACCCCCGCCATGGCCAGTCAGTTCTTTTCGCGCTTCGGCGATCGCGTCGCCATTCTCCACAGCGCGTTCACCGACGTCGAGCGCACCGATCAATGGCGGCGCATCCGCTCCGGCGCAGCTTCGGTGGTGGTCGGCACGCGCTCCGGCGTGTTCGCACCGGTCCGCAACCTGGGATTGATCGTGGTGGATGAAGAGCATGACGGCAGCTATAAGCAGGAGGAAACACCGCGCTACAACGGCCGCGACGTGGCCCTGGTACGCGCCCAGGCAGCGCGCGCCTGCGTGGTGCTCGGCTCGGCGACCCCGAGCCTCGAGAGCCGCTACAACGCCGCGCGCGGCAAGTACACTCTGCTGACGCTGCCCGGCCGCATCGAAGCCCGGCCCATGCCGGAGGTCGAACTGATCGATATGCGCCAGGAGTTTCTGGAGACGCGCCAGCAGGCGACGTTTTCGCGCAAGCTGGTGGACGCCATCGGCCAGCGCCTGGAGAATGGCGAACAAACCATCATCCTGCTCAACCGCCGCGGCTTTTCGAGCTTCGTCGCCTGCCGTTCGTGCGGGGAGCGCGTGCAGTGCGCCAACTGCTCGCTTACACTCACCTTTCACAAGCGCGACCGGCGGCTGCTTTGCCACTACTGCGGCTACGCCGAAAAAGTGCCCAGCGTCTGCCCCAAGTGCGGCAGCGACAAGGTCTACTTTCTCGGCGTCGGCTCGGAGCGCGTGGAGGAGGAACTACACCGCGCCTTTCCTACCGCCCGCGTTGCCCGCCTCGACCGCGACACAGTGACTGGAAAACGCCAGTACGAGGCGATTCTCGACGGATTCCGCGAAGGCAGCTTCGACATCCTGGTGGGCACGCAGATGATCGCCAAGGGCCATGACAGCCCGAATGTGACGCTTGTGGGCGTGGTCTCCGCCGATGTCGGACTCGGTATGCCGGATTTCCGCGCGGCCGAGCGCACCTTCCAACTTCTCACTCAAGTGGCCGGCCGCGCCGGGCGCGGCAACCTGCCCGGCATCGTGCTCATCCAGACCATCAACCCCGATCACTATGCCGTCCGCATGGCGGCCGCTCAGGATTATCAGGCGTTCTATGAGAAAGAGCTGGAATTCCGCCGCGCCATGAGCTACCCGCCCTTCAGCGCTATGGCCAACGTGCTCGTTCGCGCGGAGAAAAAAGAACTGGCATTGCGCATGAGCGCGGACCTGGGAATGCTGCTGACGCCGCCGCCGGAAAAGCTGCGTGTGCTGGGTCCGGCCGAAGCGCCGGTTCCGCGGCTCAAGGCTGAGTACCGCTACCAGCTCCTCATCAAATCTGCCAGCCGCGTGGCCCTCAACGCGCTGCTGCAAAAAGTGCGCGCCTTTGCCCTGGAACGCAAGTGGCCCGCGACGGCGCTGGTGATCGATGTGGATCCGCTGACGCTGATGTAGGCAAGTGCGGCACCAGGTTGCGGCGCCCCGGTGCCACTCAGTCATCCGTACGAAGCGTTACAGCCACACCGTCGGGGTTCCAGCGGTTCGTGACCTGTACGGTACGATGAGGAACGAAGGTGCAAATAAGGGAATTCTGGCCACTAGCAGCCAGGCGTCCAAGCCAGGCAGCGTGAGCCCTATGGTGCGGCAGCGATTCTCGATTTCGCGAGTGTGCCTGGCGGCCGTAGCACTGGCGGGCGTGCGCGCATCGGCTCAGGATGCGTTCTTCGAGCACTGGAAGGATCTCGCCGGGCGACAACCCGAGGGAGTGAAATTCACGATCACGACGCCGAAAACCGAGCTCTTCTTCGGCGAGGTCATTCCTCTTGAACTGAACTTCACGTCCACGCTGCCGCGAAGCTTTCTGGCGGATAGCCGGCTGTATGACCGGGCCGGCCGGATGAACTATACGGAGGAGTTTGTCGTGGCGCCTGCGTCGCTCTCTGAAGATCCGTTACAGGGCTTGTTCGCCGGTGAGGGCGGCTTGGGCGGAATCTCGGGCGGTCCGATGATTCTGTCCGAAAAGCCGTACGCGTTTGAGCGCGTGCTGAACGAGTGGACGCGTTTCCGCGAACCAGGGGAATTCCGCGTCTACGTGATCAGCCGGCGCGTAAGCCAGGTCGAGCCTGCCGGGCAGTCGGACTATGACTTGCGCATGCCCGGTCGCGGCGAGGCGGTCGAGCTAGTGTCGAATGTCCTGACGCTGAGGATTCGACCAGCGCCGGCATCGTGGGTACAAGAGCAGATCGCCGCGGCCAAGAAAACCTTGGACGCACCACACGCGCTGGATAGCAAGACAGCCGCCGAACGACTCCAGGCCGTCCGTGTGCTGCGTTTCCTCGATAGCCTGGAGGCCGCTCAAGAACTCGTCCGGTTGCTGCCCGCAGGGCTGGATGTGGACTCGTACTCGGCTCACTTGGGCGTGCTCTCGTCGCCGTACCGAAGGCAGTTGTTGCCCGTAATGGAACAGCGCCTGGTCGCGGCCGATCAGCCGGTCTCGGAACAGTACTTGCGGACACTAGCGCAACTGGCGGAACTGGTCGCGTCCGGCGGATCGATGCCGCCATACCCCAACGACGTGGCCGCCCAGAAAGCGTGGCGGGAAGAGTCGGACCGCCGCGCGAACGCTCAACGCAAGAACGGAGACGATTACGCGGCGCGGCTGAGAGCTGCCCTGCCGGCAAAACAGCCCGAGGCGCGGACGACGTGTCTTGTCACTCTGCTCAACTTCGGCATGCAAAGCCCCCCGGAGCCTCCCTGGCTGCGCACCGTGGCAGCGTTGCTGGTCGCCGACTTCCGTAGCTTGCCCGTGATGACGCAGAGTATGTTGCTGGAGGGTCGCTGGAGCGCGCTGAAGGGCCCCGCAATTCTTCCCGTGCTGCGCGAACTGGTGGCAAGTGCGCCGCAGCAACAGAATGGCGCGGAAATTCAAAGCGTGGCGCTCCAGCGGCTGTACGAGCTGTCGCCCGCCGAAGGCAGGCAGATCATTCTGGACGAGATCCGCCAGCCCACGAAACACCTCCCTTTCGCCACCTTAGCTATGCTGTCCGACCCTGCGCTCCCGGAATTGAACGATGTACTCGCGGAACAATTCTACGCCCCGCTCATCTTGCGATATGCAACCGGCGATATCGTGAAGCGCGTCGAGGAGATCTATCTCTCGCGGAAGACGGAACTCGAAAATCGGGACCGGTCGACCTGCGCTGGCGCGCTCGCATTCTATTTCCTGAAGTATGACCCGTCATTCGGTGAGCGCGTACTGCGTGAGGCATTCGCCAGTACGGCAGGTGCTCCAGCGTGCAACGACCTCGGGCTTCAGTTTCGCGACTACGGCCGGTGGGCATACAGCCCGGCGCTCGAACGGCTCGCGATCGAGTATCTGACCTCGCCCAACTATCACGTCAAAAGTGGCGCCGCTGAGGTGCTGGGGATGTACGGCACCGTGGCCGCGGAGAAACCGCTCTGGGATGCCATGGAATACTTCCGTTCCTGGTGGAAGGGCCGCGAAGCGGAGCTGAAGTCGCAGTCGGGCGAAGCCTCGATGCAGTTGGAGCGCACGCTGCGCATTGCCCTGGCTCAAGCGGACGGATGGGTGCTGAATCAACCCGACCTCGCCCGCCTGCGCGCCTTGTGCAGTAGCGATTGGTGCCGCCAGGAAGTCGATGGTTGGATCAGCACGGCACAGCCACCCGTCAGAATCGGAGTCGTTCCGCAGGGCGATGGATTCCGTTATTCGGTGGGGCAGTATGACGGTACCACCGCGGAGTGGCTGCGCCGGAAGCTTGGGCAATACCCTGACGCCACAATGTTCCAATTGGACCAGTCGCCGTACCAGCTACAGCTTCCCGGCGTGAAGGAGGAGTGGAAAAACGTGCAGACGGCCCTGCGCGAAACGGGGCGAAAACTCGCGCAGTGAATCGCCAAGCGGAGGAAGCCGCGGCCCTATTCAACGGGCAGGAAACATGCGGCCCGTCAGTGCGCCGGCGCCACTTTAACGGCCCAGGGGCCGGGACTTCAGGAGGGAAAATGACACCGAACGCAGACGCCGGTATCGTCAGCCTGCCCAGCAGCCATTCCGTCGATCAAGCGGTGGACAAGTTGCAGGGAATCTTACAAGCCAGGGGTATCAAGCTATTTGCCCTGGTGGATCACAGCGGGGAAGCGGCTAAGGCCGGAATCGAAATGCGGCCCACCAAGCTATTGATATTCGGCAGCCCGAAGGCCGGCACGCCGCTCATGATCGCCTCGCCCAGCATCGCCATTGATCTGCCATTGAAAATACTGATCGCGGAGGATGCCGCCGGCAAAGTCTGGATCTCCTACAATTCCCCCGCGTACCTGCTGGCGCGACACAGCGTGCCGAAGGAACTGGCGCAGAATATAGCCGCCGTGGAGTTGCTCGCGAGGGAAGCTGCGAACTGATCCGCAGCCTGTGGAATTGGCAGACCGGCGGTAACCGCGATTTGCATCTTTCGCGCCGCTTCACCTCGGCTCATTGCGCGTCTCGCTCCGCGCCCCACCGCAAGCGCGGAAGGGGAGTGCCCATGGCGCAAATGGGGTGTGTCGGGTCCGAGTTCGACGGCGTGCCCTTGCTCTCGGATTGGGCGGATGGCGGAAGGCGAGTCCTGATCGGCAGACTGGTACTGTGCCCCGCGGACCGGGTTAGCAACTTAACTGAAAGAAAACACAGGTAGATCCGCCCCAGCCACGACGCTGATAGCAGCTATCGGCTAACATCCGCAAGTATGGTAATCCGGCCAACTCAAGCGGAGACTGGATTACGAAAGGGTTTTACTACCTTAAACTCTGAAAAGGCTGGACTGGGGGATGAAGGCAATGCACCTTGCGGTTTTCAGTAAGTGGTCTGACGACCTTCCATTTCGCGTCAAAGGGTTGTTTCTCCTGATATTCCCTTTAGGCGCCCTGTTGTTCGTCGTCTGGTTGATTTCGACCATGGCTTCCGGGCGCCGCGCGGCTGAAGAATGGGTCTACGATTCGAACCAGGTTCGGTTTGGCACCCAAAAGGCCGAAATGCAGCTGCTGGAGATGGAGACTCAGATGGGAGCCTATCTCCTTACCGGAAACGCCGACCTCCTGCGCGAACGGGTGCATTCACAGGCTTCGTTGCAGGCGATGCTTTCCCAACTGGCGAGCGTAACGTCGAGTCCAAACGCGCGCAAGCAGTTAGGCGAAATCAGAGGAGCGATCAGCGGGGAACGCAGCCCGCTCTGGCAGGTGCCCAGGGAAGACGCCGGCCAGCCGGTCCAGATGCTCGGTCCGCAGGCCCGCCAGCGCTTCCAGGAGCAGATCGGCCTGATGAAGAATGAGCGCGCGCAGCTGGAAGCCATCGAGTCGGAGGAAAGCGCCTTTCTTACTCTCCGGCTCGAGATGCAGGAACACCTTTATTCGAAGTATTTCCTGACCGCGATTTTGATCGCCTGCTTCTGTCCCATTCTCGGATTCGCCCTGAACCTGCTGCTGGGGGCGAGAATTACGAAGCGGCTTGTGCGGCTTCAGAAATTCGTGCACTTGCTGGTTCATGAGTTGCCTATGATGCCGGTACCCGGCGGCAAGGATGAGATCGGCCAGCTGGGCAAAGAACTGAGCGTTACGGCGCGGGCGCTGAACGAGCGGGAGCGCGAGCTGCTGCGGCGCGAGCAGCAGGTGGTGGATGTTTTTGACCGGGCGCCGGTGCCTTTGCACGAGCTCGACGCGCAGGGCGTCATCCGGCGCGCGAACCAGGTGGAGCGCGATTTGCTCGGTTACGCTCCGGCGGAGATCCTGGGAAAACACGCCTGGGACCTGGTATCGCCTGAGCAGCGATCGGCTTGCCAGCGTATTGTGATGAGTGCCCTGCAGGGCCAGCCCGTTGCCGATAGCCCGGCACAAGACTACCTGCGGAAAGACGGCTCCAGAATCCGGCTCAGCCTGCGCCTCCAGCCGCTCGATGCCGATCATGGCCGGGTCCGGGGCGTTTGTTCCGTGCTGCTGTCCGCTCCCGGGCCAAGTGAGGACAACCATTTGGCCGCGGCGCGGGTGCAGCGTACGCCCGAGCCGTCCTTTGTAATGCCCGTCTGACCGGCTAGCTTTGGTTCCGGCGCGGGCCGCCCGCGGAAAAGGGCGGCCTCAGCACAAGGCGGCCATCAGAGCGCCGCGGGCGGTGGAATTCAACGGGTCAGCGGACAATCGCACCTCCGAGAGGCGCAGCGGGAATTCGCTGGCGCGCAGGGCGGTGACGAAGGACTCCAGGAATCCATTCGGCATGGCGGTGCCGCCCGACAGCACCAGGGGCACGGATTGCTCCAGCTTGGGCAGGCGCCGCGCGGCTGAGATGTGCTGCCGCAGGGTCTCGATCAGGTTATGGATCACTTCGCGGTAGTAAACGGTGAGCGCGTTCTGCACGCGTTCTCCGTTCAGCCCGTTGAGCTGGAACGATTGCTCCTTCTGCACGCGCAGCCGGGTGGCCATTTCGCCGGTCACTAGCGCCGCTTGCGCGTCGATGAAATCGCCGGCCTTGGCGACGCTGAAGCTGATCACAGGCACCGACAGCACTGCCAGGCACACGTTGCATAATCCGCTGCCGCAGGAAATGCCGATGCCGCTGTAGTTGCACTCGCTCAATTCACCGAAAACCACCGCCAGCCCTTCCACGATTGAAGTCGGCGCGTAGCCCAGTTCCTTCAGAAGCTGGTGGATGGAGGCCTCGTGATAAGCGATGCCGGATTCCTCGCCTTCCACGCCCGCTGGAACGCTGAAGTAGATCTTTTGCCCTTCCACTGCAGCCGTGCCCACCAGCTTGGAAATGATGTGGCGCAGCACTGCCAGTGAGTGCGGTTCGTCCGGGTTGATCACACCCTTCCGCATGGGCCTCCGCGTTTCGACGTGGAACACCTCGGCGAACTTTTCGGCGTCGTTGCCCGTCACCACGATTTCGGCGCCCTGCACATCGTGCAGAATCCCTTCGCGCTGCAACAGATTCTCCGCCAGCTTGGAATACGGCAGCGTCAGAAACGCGTTGAGCTGCGCTTCGTACTCATAGCGCTTACCCGCGTCCCGCGCCACCACGATACGGCTCGTCCCGACATCCAGCCCGATCGGCTGCGTGTAATCCGATTGCGAGGGTTTCATCGCTGTCTCCAGTCCTGTCTTGTCATTCCACCGGGAAGCTGTTTCTTCGGCATTCCTGTTCGGCCAGGCGCCGCACCCGCCCCAGATCGGAGCGCCCCAACGGCCGGATCCTTTTTCTCGGACGGCAACACACGGCCGCTAGCAACAGAGCAATTCCCAACCCGGCCATGAGCACCGCCGGCTATCTCCGGCCCGCGCGTACCGGCTCGAGCACCACCGATAGAGTCGTGTTGCGGGACCCATGGCCGTGCGGCACACAGAACGCAGCGGCGTCCGTCATCCGCTGCGCTTCCTGTTCCTTTTGTGTTTGCCAGGCATGGAACTCGTCTTGCCGTTGGGCCACCAGGTTCAGGTTGGCCTGCATGCGTTCCATATACCGGCCGGTCAGGCGGTCCAGCTCCGCCTGCACCGCCCGGTTCTCTTCCAGCCGTGCCGCTTCGAACCGCCGCAGTTTGGCATGCCGTTGTTCCTCCTGCTGATCCAGAAGGCGCTGCTGGATGACCGCGTCCTGCAGCAGGGTCTCCACTTCCGTGCCCGTCGCCTCCAGTGCCATGAGCAGTGCGCAGCGCTTGGCCTCCGCCGACATTCCAGCCAGATGGGGGCTGTTCAACATCTCCATGGCCTTGGCAATGCCCCAATCGGGCACTGTCCGCTTCAGAAAACCAAACCGATGTTTCGGCATAGGCGGCTCCGGTTTACGCCGGCGAGTAACCTCTCTGCTTGGCACGGCGCTAATCCCTGTTTGGTTGGGTAGTACCTCCAGCCAACGGTTTCTCTCACGGACTTTTGTCAGGCCTAATGCAATTGGCGCGGTGAGATCGGGAGAAACCGCGGAATTTCGTAAGAGATTTCCCCTAGGTGGGTGTCTGCTTGACTCAGGTAGCCCCAACATGTAGTATGCGTGGATGGTGGAAGAATACCCACGGAATCAGACCGAGTTGGAGGCCAGCTTCGGGTCGGAAGAGGCGTGCCGGGCATACTTGGCCCGACTGCGATGGCCGGACGGTTTCCGGTGTCCACGCTGTGGCGGTGTACGGTCGTGGCCGGTTCGGGGAGTCCTGCTTGAGTGTGCAGGCTGTGGCTACCAAACCTCGGTGACAGCGGGCACGATCTTCCAGGACACGCGGACGCCTTTGGCCGTCTGGTTCCGCGCCATGTGGTGGGTAACCACCCAGAAGAACGGCGCCAGTGCGTTGGGGCTGCAACGAGTGTTGGGGTTGAGGAGCTATGAGACGGCCTGGACCTGGCTGCACAAACTGCGCCGCGCCATGGTGAGGCCGGGGCGCGAGTTGCTCAGCGGCAGGGTGGAGGTTGACGAATGCTATGTGGGTGGTCTGGAGGAAGGGCTGTATGGTCGGCTTAACCTCAAGAAAACGCTGGTAGTGGTCGCCGCTCAAGAGAATGGGCCCGGGATCGGCCGCATTCGCATGCGCCAGATTCCGGACGCTTCGGCTGAGAACGTGGTGCCTTTTGTGCAGGACTCGGTCGAAACGGGTAGCGTCATCCACACCGATGGCTGGGTAGGATACTTACCGTTGGGACGGAAAGGCTACCAGCACGAGATCACGTTCTTGAAGGGCAAGAAGAAGACTCCATCAGAACTGATGCCGCGCACCCACCGCGTGATCTCCCTGCTCAAACGTTGGCTGATGGGAACCCACCAAGGGGCGGTCAGCCATAAGCACCTCAACTACTACCTGGATGAGTTTACGTTCCGCTTTAACCGGCGGCGATCCAAGAGTCGCGGCAAGCTTTTCTTCCGCCTGGCTCAACAAGCCGTCGCGGTCGAACCCATACCCCTGAATCGGATTCTTCACCCCGGAGCCAA
>Ga0181535_10004981_pt1 | contig 14443 bp, 15 predicted proteins | sample PEATcosm2014_Bin_44_FD_119774 | JGI IMG/M metagenome (GOLD analysis project Ga0181535, IMG submission 119774) | Peatland microbial communities from MTU Mesocosm Facility, Houghton, MI, USA - PEATcosm2014_Bin17_30_metaG | ecosystem: Environmental > Terrestrial > Soil > Wetlands > Peat | place...
ACCGCCGAGAGCCGGCGCGGGGGCAACGTCTGACGCTGGACGGGCCACCGGTAGCCTGACCCGGTGGCAGCCCCGGCACACGAAGACACGCTCTCACGGGCGCTCGTCGCGCTCATAGCGGTCGCCACCGGCGCCGTGGTGGCGAACCTCTACTACGCCCAGCCAGTGCTGCACCAGGTGGCGCGCAGCTTCCACAGCGGGCCCGGGCCGACGTCGTCGATCATCACCGCGACCCAGATCGGCTACGCCGCCGGCCTCCTCCTGGTCGTCCCGCTCGGGGACCTCCACCCGCGCCGCGCGCTGGTGACGCGGCTCTTCCTCGTCTCCGCCGTCGCGCTGGTCGGCTGCGCGCTCGCACCGAGCCTCTGGCTCTTCGGCCTGGCCTCGGTCGCCGTCGGTGGCGCGTCGGTCGCCGGGCAGGTCATGATCCCCTTCGCGGCCGACCTGGCGCCCGAGGAGCGCCGCGGCCGCGTGGTGGCCCGCATCATGACGGGCCTGCTCATGGGCATCCTGCTGGCCCGCACGGTGTCGGGGCTGGTCGCCCAGGCGGCCGGGTGGCGCGCCATCTACTGGTTCTCGGCCGTGCTGATGGTCGCCTTCGCCTTCGTCCTGTGGCGGGCGCTGCCGGCGGAGGGCCGACGACCGCACCGCAGCTACGGCCAACTGGTCGGCGGGTCACTGCGCATGCTGGCCACCGAGCCCGTGCTGCGCCGGCGGGCCTGGCACGGCGCCTGCGCCTTCGCCGCCTTCAGCGTGCTGTGGACGACGCTCGCCTTCCTGCTCTCGGGGAGCCCCTACCGCTACTCCAACGCGGTCATCGGGCTCTTCGGCCTCGTGGGTGCGGGCGGGATCCTCGCCGCCAACCTGGCCGGCAAGCTCGCCGACTCGGCGCGGGTCAACGCCACCACCGTCGGCACCGGGGTGCTCCTGGCGGCCTCCTTCGCGCTGCTGTGGGCCGGCCGCACCTCACTGGCCGCCCTCATCATCGGCATCGTCGTGCTCGACATCGGGACCCAGGGCATGCAGATCACGAACCAGGCGGTGATCTACGCGCTGCGCCCCGATGCGCGCAGCCGCATCAACAGCGCCTACATGGTCTGCTACTTCCTGGGCGGCGCCGTGGGCTCGGTGAGCGCCGGCGCCCTCTACGGCACCCACGGCTGGGCCGGAGTCTGCCTCCTCGGTGCCGGCTTCGGCGTCCTCACGCTGGCGATGTCGGCCTACGACCGGGTGCGGCCGGCCGTTCGCGCTCAGGCCTCGACGATCTCGAGCCCGTTGCCGTCCTGATCGCGGAAGGCGAACATGGGCGGAACACCGGGCCAGCGCAGCACGTCGTCGGCATCGACGCCACGGGACCTGAGCACCGCGTGCGCGACGTCGGCGTCGGCGGTGGTGAACCGGATGCCCGTCTCGACACCCGCCGGGTGGCCCTCACGGGCGCGCTCGAGCGCGATCGACACGCCGCCGCCGGGGGGCGCCAGCTCTATCCAGCGGGAGCCGTTGCCCGCCGGGACGTCGAGCCGCGTCTCGAACCCGAGCGTCTCGGCGTAGAACGCCCGAGCCCGGTCCTGGTCCACCACGGGGACGCCCACCGTCAGCATGCCGGTGATGGGTGCGCTGGTCTGTGTGTGTGTCTGTGCCATCTTCTTGCTCCTCTCGGTTGTCGTGCCGGCTGTTCAGGCGTACATGATCGAGCCGGGCGTGGTGAGCAACTCGCCCGTCTCGAGCCAGGTCTTGAGGCCCGAGAGGACCATGGGCCAGCCGCCGAAGATCTGCGCGTTGGCGCCCTCGCGCAGCTGGTCGTGGGTGAGCGTGAGGTGGCACGAGTCGCCCACCTGCTCGATCTCCCAGGTGACCCGCGAGAAGCCCTCGGCTCTCACGTCGTCGTCCCAGAGGGCGGCCATGGTGTGGACGAGGCGCCGCGGCGGGTCCACCTCGAGCACCTCGCCCTCGCCGAGGTGGACGTCGTGCCTGGCCACGTCGACGCTGATCGGCGAGCCCACCTTCCAGTCCGAATTGACCGCGGCGCCGAAGTTGTACTTGGCCCGGATCTCGGGATCGACGATCGCCTCCCACAGGCGCTCGGGCGTGGTCTTGATGAAGATCTCGTACACCTTTTCCATTGGCCTCTCCAGTCTCTCCTTGATCTCGCTGAGCCCTGCGACCCAGGGCTCCGAGTACTTGCTGACCCAGCGGTCGTGGACGAGCCGGATCGGCACCGGGTTGAGGAAGTGGAGCTTCTCGCGCCCCCGCCGCCTCGTCACCACGAGGCCGGCCTCCTCGAGCACCTTGAGGTGCTTCATGACGCCGAAGCGCGACATGGAGAACCTCTCGTCCAACATGCCCAGGGTCTGGCCGTCCTCCCGGAAGAGCTCGTCGAGCAGCTCCCGCCGGGTGGGGTCGGCCAGTGCCTTGAACACCTCGTCCACCCGGTCACTATATGTGACTGTTTAGTCACATGTCAAGCACAGCCTCCCCACCGCTAGAGGCTGACCTCGAAGACCTCCCACTCACCGGGAATGCCCTTGAACTGCGCCTTCCCCACATCTGCGAACTCCAAGCCCGTACCACGGCAGGCGTCCCGCACGGCCGCCGACACCAGCACCTGGCCGGCCTCGGCCCTGGCGGACAGCCGCTGGGCGAAGTGCACGGCGAGGCCCGAAAGGTCGTGGCTGCCCATCCGGGACACCTCACCGAGGTGCACGCCGGCGCGCAGCTCGAGCCCCAGCCCGGCGATCGATTCGATCGACGACCGGGCGCATCTAATGGCGGCGGCGGGCTCGTCGAAGGCGACGAGGAACCCGTCACCGGTGCACTTGACCTCGTGGCCGCCCGAATCCTTGACATGACGGCGCACCCGCTCGTTGTGCTGGTCGATCAGCGCGCTCCACCGCTCGTCGCCGAGCGACGCCGCCATGGGGGTCGAGTCGACGATGTCGGTGAAGAGCATGGTGGTCGTCATGCGGTCGGCGAACGGGGTGCGGGTGCCGGTCACGAACGGCTCCACGGCGTCGATGACCTCGTCGGAGTAATTGCGGAGGAAGATCTGGTCGCCGCCGGGAACCAGGGCGAGCCGGGCCCCCGGGATCGACTGCGCGATGTACCGCCCGAAGGACGGCGGGATCATCTGGTTGTCCTCGAGGTGGACCACCAGCGTGGGCGCCGCAACTGCTTGGAGCGCGTCGCGGATGTCATAGTCACGGTTCATACGGAACAGCGTCACGGCCTGGTTGCGGCTCGTCGACTTGAGCTCGAGCTGCGTGGCTTCGTCCTCGGGCCGGGGCCGGGCCCAGTACCTCGAGATCCTGCCCTCGCCCCAGTTCTCCCGGTAGCGGTCCTCCAGATGGTCCAGGACCTCGTGGCTGAACCCGATGGGGTAGTCGTCGGCGACGCCGAGCCGCGCCCACGCATTGCACAGGACGAGCCGCCGCACGGGATGCCTGGTGGCGTAGAGGGCGGAGACCGCGGCGCCGTTGTGCATGCCGAAGAGGACGGGTTCCGACGCGCCTGTCGCGGCGACCACCGCCTCCAGGTCCGTCACCAGGTCCTCCAACGTCGGCACGGAGGAGAGGTCGATCGGGTCGGAATAGCCCATGCCCCGCTGGTCGTAGGTGATCAGGCGGGAGAAGCTGGCCAGGCGCCGGAAGGCCCGGGCCGGTGCGGGCTCGTCCCAGGCGAGCGTGGTGGCGAACGAACCACCCACGAACACGATGTCCGGCGGGCCCGTGCCGGCCGTCTGGTACGCGAGGTGCCTGCCGTCGTAGCGGGCGAACGCAATCGCGGGCGGCGCCAGCATGGCGGCTAGCGGATCACCGACATCGGGGGCGGCATCCCAGAAGTGTGGCACCCCGCGTCGAACGGACGGTAGTGCGACGGGCCGGTGGTGGCACAATTCTCCCTGTTCTTCACGCGACTCCTGCGTTATGTTGCGACCATGCCAGCGGTCGTCGTCCTCACCCCGTTGAACCAGATGATGAGCAACCCGTCGAGCCAGGATTACCTCGACGTCGCCGCCGCCGTCGATGCGGCGGGCACGGTGCACGACGCCGTGGTCGGCACAGGGGTCCTCGGCCGATTCGAACCCGAGATCGTGACCGAGGCCCATGCGGTACTCGACGCCATCCCACCGGCGATCGACCAAGCCATCATGGCCGCCCTCGGGAGCGCGTTCGGGCGAGGGGTCCCCGTCGCGCTGACGTGGATAGAGGACCTGAAGATCGCCGTCCGCGTCTGGGAGCAGTCGCTGGGTGGTGGGGTCCTCGTGAACATCCTGCTCATGTCACCCAACGGCCAGGCATTCGTCTGAGGCTCCGGGTCGACCCCTCGCGCCAGGGCGCGGGATCGCGGCCGCGCCGCTTCGGCGTGCTCGCGCCTCGCCCCTCGGTGTCACGGGCGGTTCCCACAGGGCTGCGACGGCGATGCCCGAGAGGGCACGCTCCGCCCCCCAGCGTTCGCCGTTCGCTACCATACGGATGATTAGTTAGCGATACCCGCGTATAGTCCACGACCGAGAGGCGGCGCCCGTGGCCACAGCCATACGGACGGAAGGGCTGACCAAGCGCTACGGCGACGTCGTCGCGCTCGACCACCTCGACCTCGAGATCGCCGAGGGTGAGGTGGTCGGCTACCTGGGCCCGAACGGGGCGGGCAAGACGACGACCCTCCGGCTGCTGCTGGGCCTGATCCGCCCCACCGGGGGACGTGCCGAGGTCTTCGGGCTCGACTGCGAGCGCCAGCCGGTCGAGACCCACCGGCGCCTCGCCTTCGTGCCCGGCGAGGCGAACCTCTGGCCGTCGCTCACCGGGGGTGAGACCCTGGCCCTCCTCGGACGGGTCCACGGGGAGGTGGACGAGGCCTACCGATCCGAGCTCCTCGATCGGTTCGACCTCGATCCGACCAAGAAGGTCCGGGCCTACTCCAAGGGGAACCGCCAGAAGGTCGTCCTGGTCGCCGCGCTGATGGTCCGGCCCGACCTCCTCCTCCTCGACGAACCGACCACCGGCCTCGACCCGCTGATGGAGCAGGCCTTCCGCCACTGCATCGGCGAGGCCCGCGAACGTGGCCAGACCGTGTTCCTGTCCTCGCACATCCTGAGCGAGGTCGAGGCGCTGTGCGACCGGGTGGGCATCTTGCGCGAGGGGAGCCTGGTGGAGATCGGCACCCTGGCCGACATGCGCCACCTCAGCGCGCTCAGCGTGGAGGCCACCTTCGACGGGACCGTCCCCGACCTCTCGGGCGTGCCGGGCGTGAGCTCGGTCGAGACGAACGGTCGCGTGGTGCGCTGCCAGGTACGGGGGCCCATCGAACCACTGCTGCGTGTCCTGGCCGACGCCGGCGTGAGCGAGCTCGTCAGCCGCGAGCCCTCGCTCGAGGAACTGTTCCTCGCCCAGTACGGCGAGGACGGCCGTGCACGCTGACCTCGCGGTGGCGGCGCCCGTCGCGCCGGTCCGGGCCCAACGGTTCCCCGGCACCTTCGTCGCCCGCCTCAGCGCCCGCAGGGCCATGCGCTCCGGGGCCCTGTGGGGCCTGATCTTCGGGATCGCCATCGCCTCGTCGGAGGTGAGCTACACGAGGATCTACGTCACGCAGGCGCAACGCGACGCGCTGGCCGCCGCCTACGGCTCCAACAAGGCCACGAGCGCGCTGTTCGGGCCTGCCCCACAGCTCCAGACGGTGGGCGGGTTCACCGTGTTCAAGATCTCCATGACGCTCATGATCCTCGGTGCCGTGTGGGGGCTCCTGACGAGCACCCGGCTGCTGCGCGGCGAGGAGGACAGCGGTCGCTGGGAGCTCCTGCTCACCGGCCGGACCACCCGGAGGGGCGCCACGGCCCAGGCCCTGGCCGGCCTCGCGGCCGGCGCCGTCACCCTCTGGTACGTCACCGCGGTGATCACCGTCGTCTCCGGGCGGGGATCGAAGGTCGACATCGGGGCGGGGGCATCGCTGTACCTGGCGCTGGCGGTGGTGGCGACCGCGGTCATGTTCCTGGGCGTCGGGGCGCTGACGAGCCAGCTGGCGGCGACCCGGCGGCAGGCCGCCTCGTACGCGGCCGTCTTCCTCGGGGTCAGCTACGCGCTGCGGATGATCGCCGACGCCGGCGTGGGCCTGCACTGGCTGGTCTGGACCTCCCCGCTCGGATGGGTGGAGGAGCTCCAACCGATCACCGACCCGCACCCGCTCGCCTTCCTGCCGATCGTCGCCCTCACCGCGGTGCTCGCCGTCGGCGCCGTCCGCCTCGCCGGCACGCGGGACGCCGGCGCCAGCATCCTGCCGGACCGGTCGCGCTCCGGGCCGCACCTCGCGCTGTTGTTCGGGCCGGCGGGCCTGGCGATCCGCCTGCTGCGCGCCTCCGTCATCAGTTGGTGGGTGGCGATCGCCGCCGCCGCGCTGCTCTACGGGCTCATCGCGAAGTCCGCCGGCGCGACGATCTCGGGGTCATCGGTCAAGGAGGTGTTCTCGAAGCTCGGCGCGCCCGGGACCGGGGCCGAGGCAGTGCTGGGCGTGTGCTTCCTCGTGCTGGCGGTCCTGGTCGCCTTCGTCGCCGCGGGCCAGGTCACCGCGGCGCGCGGGGAGGAGTCCGGGGGCAGGCTCGACCACATGCTCGTCCGCACGGTCTCCCGGGCCTCGTGGCTGTCCGGAAGACTCGCCGTCGCGGCAGTGGTGCTCGTCGTCAGCGGCGTCGGCGCGGGATTCTTCGCGTGGCTGGGCGCCGCCAGCCAGCATTCCGGCGTCGGTCTCACGACGATGCTCCAGGCGGGGGTGAACCTCGTCCCGCCGGCGATCACCATTCTCGGCATCGGCGTCCTCGCCTTCGGGACGCGGCCACGGACCACCTCCGTCGTCGTCTACGGGGTGCTCGGTTGGTCCCTCCTCGTCGTCATCGTCGGAGGGATCGGCGCCACCAACCACTGGGTCCTCGACACCTCGGTCTTCCACCACATGGCGTCGGCTCCGGCCGTGCCACCGGACTGGGAGGCGAACGGGATCATGACCGCCATCGGCGTCGCCTGCGCACTCGTGGGAGGACTGGGGTTCAAGCGAAGGGACCTGCAGGGGGAATGACGACCGGCCGCAGCGATCCGTCGCCCTCCGTGAGGAGCCCGATCGTCGACGGGGCCGTCGCCTTCGAGGACCTGACGGCACGCGCCCGCATCCGCGAGGCGGCCCTGGCGCACTTCGCCGAGGAGGGCTACGACGGCGCGACGATCAGGGGGATCGCACGGACCGCCGGCGTCTCTCCGGGCCTGCTCCGACACCATTACGGGTCGAAGGACGCCCTCCGCGCGGCCTGCGACGAGTACGTGTTCGAGGCACTGCGCCATCTCAACTCGCAGATCCTGGCGGATCCCGCCAGCACGGCGCGCGCCAGGGAGGCCTCCAAGCGGTTCGGGCACTACATCGCCCGATCCCTGACCGACGGCTCCGCCACGGCGGCGCCGATCTTCGACGAGATGGTGACGATGACCGAGGCGTGGCTCGCGCGCTCCGACGACGGCCGGGCGGATCCTCCCGCCGTCGACCGCCGGATCCGGTCCGCCCTGGTGACCGCCATGGCCCTCGGCATCCCGCTGCTCCACGAGCACGTGTCGCGGGCGCTCGGCGCGGACATGTTCGAGCCCGAGGGTGACCGGGTGATGGCCCTGGCCCTGCTCGACATCTACGCCCACCCGCTGCTCGACGGCGCGACGGCCGCCTCGGTTCGCGCCGGCTTCGGCGAGGGCTAGAGCGCCGCTTCAGGCCCCGCTGGACGCCGCGGCCCGGCGCGGGCGCCGGCCGAGCCAATGGAGCCCAGCCTGGGCCTCCGATGCCGGGGGCTCCCATTGCGCGCAGCGGTTGCGGCCCGCCCGTTTGGCAATGTAGAGCGCCTCGTCGGCCCGCCGCAGCAGCTCGTCGGGCCGGTCGGCGGCCCCGAGCCACGTACTCACCCCGAGGCTGGCCGTCACCAGGTCCGAGCCGTTGGCCGCCTGCATAGCGTCCTTCAGCCGGATGGCCACGGCCAGCGCGGCATCCTCGTCGGTCTCGTGGAGCAGCATCGCGAACTCGTCACCGCCGAGCCGCCCGACGACATCGGTTCCCCGGGCCGCCTGCGACAACACGGTGGCCAGCGACCGCAGGGCGCGATCCCCGGAATGGTGGCCACCGGAGTCGTTGAGCGTCTTGAGGTTGTCCAGGTCCGCCACGATGAGGCTGAACGTCTCCCGGTGGCGCTTGGCCAGCTTCGATTCGTGCTCCAGGCGCTCCTGGAACGCCCCCCGGCTGAGGCAACCGGTGAGCGCGTCCAGGCTCGCCGCCGCCATCAGGTGCGCCATGAGGCGATCGCGGTTGAGCGCCGCGGCCGCGGTGATCAGGCCGGCGATGACCATCGCCACCGCCAGGAACGCCGTGGTGGGCCAGCTCGGGTCCGGCGTCAGCACTCCGACCGCCAGCGTCGTCACCACGCCGAAGGCGGCGAGGAGCGTCACCGTCCCCGCCGAGTAGGCCAGGCCGGCAAAGAGCATCGGGAGGACGAGGAAGTACGAGATCGGGCTGCGGACGCCGCCGTCGAGGACGGCCCCCAACGCGACGAAGACGAAGGTCGATGCAGCCCACGACGTGAAGAACACCTTCGACCACCGGGTCGAGACCAGCCGCAGCCCCAGCCACCGGAAGGGCCCCACCGAGGCGGCCAGGCTGAGGCACCCGATGATGACCAGTGCCGGGCGGTGGGGGCCGTCGGGAGTGGCCAGCGCGTAGAGCACGACGGCGAAGGCGCCCATGCTGTAGGTCAAGACGCCGATGTGGACGTAGCTCCGCCAGAAGCTGGCCACGTTGGTCGTCGTGTCGTGTGCTGGAGGATGACCCATGCCGAGTTCCGGCTTCTCCCGTCTCGCACCCCCGGTATCGGCAGGATGGAAACCCGGATTGAGCGACTCGAGAGGGCGAGACGCCCCCGGCGGTGCCCCTCAGCCCGGCCCGGCGCGGGTCGGCCGGCGGCGCCAGGTGTCGACGCAGCCCGGCGAGCAGAACAGCACCACCGAGCCCCGGACGTCGTGGGCGATCTCCTCGGCCGTGTCGTGGGTCAGGGGCAGGCCGCAGATGGGGTCGAGGGAGCCGTCAGGCCCGCCGAGGGCCATCCGGATGCTCGATGCCGGCACCGGCCTCTCGACGCCACGCAGCGAGATGTGGGTCTCCGACACCGTCTGCCCCCAGCTGGGCAGGTGCTCCATGACCGAGGCCCCGGCCAGTGCCTCGCCGGCCGGGGCCAGGTCGCACAGGCGAGCCGCCACGTTCACGCAGTGCCCGATGTAGTCGTCGCCCTCCATCAGGATCACCTCGCCCGCGTTCACGCCCGAGCGGATGGCGACCGTCTCGACGGGCCCGGAGACCACGCCGACGACGTAGTGCAGCTCGAGGACCGCCTCGAGCAGCGGGCGGGTGTCGACGCAGACCAGCATGACGCCGTCACCCAGCCATTTGGCGATCCGGACGCCCCGGCGCGCGCAGATGTCGCGCAGCAGCACACGGAACGCGGTCAGCACGTCCACGGCGCGTTCGTCCCCCTCGAGCTCCGTCAGCGCCGTGAACCCCGACACGTCGACAAAGGCGAAGCTGCGATGCACCCGCACCGCGCGATGGTGCCATGCCGGCCGCCTCCCGTCCCAATCGGGCGACCCGCCGGCTGGTGGGGAGCCCCTGGTGGGAGGCCCCGACGGGGCTCTTGCGATTGTACTAATCTTCTAGTACATTCGTACGTGTGGAGCCGGAACCGACCATGCAATTCCGGCTCGATCGCAAGTCCGGGGTCCCGGCCTATCGCCAGGTGGTCGACCAGGTCCGCCGGGCGGTTCGGCTGGGGATCCTCCGACCAGGGGACCAGCTCCCGACCGTCCGGGACGTGGTCAAGCAGATCGCCATCAATCCCAACACCGTCCACCGGGCCTACAGGGATCTCGAGGCGCAGGGGCTGACCGAAGGCCGCCCCGGCAGCGGCACGTTCATCCGACGATCGCTGTCGAAGGTGCCCGAGGAGCAGCCCCGACTCCAGCGACAGCTCGAGCGGTGGATGCGCACGGCCCGGGCCGCCGGTCTCGGCGAGGAAGCGATCGCCGCCCTGGTGGCCGAGGCAACGGAGTCTTCGAAGAAGGAGGAGGCATGACGAACGTCGCTGCGCTCGAAGCGGTGGGGCTGGGTCGGCGCTATGGCACCAAGTGGGGTCTGCGCGACTGCTCGCTCACGGTTCCCGAGGGGTCCATCACCGGCCTCGTCGGCCCCAATGGTGCCGGGAAGTCGACGCTGCTGCGCTTGGCGGCGGGACTCTCCCGCCCCACGACGGGGGCCGTCAGCATCTTCGGCGAGCGGGTGGAGCCCAACTCGACCCGGCACCTCCGTCGCATGGGCTACTTCGATCAACTCCGGCCGCTGTACCCGGGCCTGCGGGTCGACGAGACGCTTCGGCTCGGCCACAAGCTGAACCAGCGATGGGACGACGATGGCGCTCTGGCGTTGCTCAACGATCTCGACGTGCCTCTCGCGCAGCGGGTGGGGCGGCTGTCCCTCGGCCAGCAAGCACTGGTCGCGCTGTCGCTGTGCATAGGAAAGCGACCGGATCTGCTCCTGCTCGACGAACCCGTCGCCAATCTCGACCCCTTGGCCCGCCGTCAACTGCTCGAGACCCTGCTCGGGACGGTGGCCGAGCGGGGCACCACGGTCTTCTTGTCCTCGCACATCATCAGCGAGCTCGAACCCGTGTGCGACAACCTGATCATCTTGTCGTCCTCGACCGTCCGCATAACCGGCTCGATCGAGGGATTGCTGGCCGACCATCGTGTGCTGGTCGGACCCCGTGGGGACGTACGTCTCTCCGGCGCAGACGTGATCTCCGTTCGCGATGCCGAGCGCCAATCGACCCTCCTTGTGCGCGGCCGTCCCCCGGACCTCGGTCGGGCCTGGCAAGTGCTCCAACCCGACCTCGATGAGATCGTTCTGGCGTATCTGTCCGACCGCACCCGCGGCCGAATGGTCGAGCCCCTTTCGTCGCAGGGGCGTCCGTCGTGATCTGGCTGATGTGGCGTCGCTACCGGGTGCTCATGGCCCTCACGGTCGTCGGGTTGGGCGGACTCGGAATTTGGATGCTCTTGCTCGGTCGCGCCACCGACAGTGCTGAGGCAAGCTTCGCGTGTCGTCACCCCTTTCTCGATTGCCAGGTCTACCGAGGAGCCCTGTCCCTGTCGAACCAGGCGGACGTGATCAACTTCCTCTTGTTGTTCGTTCCGTGTCTCTTGGGCATGGTGTTCGGAGCCCCACTCGTGGCAGGCGAGCTCGAGCACTCCACGAACCGGCTCGCCTGGACGCAGGGCATCTCGAGGACTCGCTGGCTCATCGTGAAGTGGTGCGTCGTCGGGCTCACTCTCGTGAGTGTCGTTGCGTTGCTGACCCTGATCACCCAGTGGTGGATCGGCCATGCGGCCGAGCGGGTCAATTTCAGTCCGATTGAGCAAGGGCTCGGCGGTACGCCCATCCACCCTGTCTTCTTTCCGATCACCGGACTTGCCTTCAGTGCGTACACGCTGTTCGCCTTTGCCTTGGGGACGGCGCTGGGAGCAGTGATCCGAAAGACCTCGTGGGCCATCGTCTCGACCGTCGTCGTCTACACCGCGATCTCGGTGGTGGCCGTGCTCTTCGTCAGGCCATCTCTGGCGCCGCAGCTCTTCGCCACCGGCGATCCCAGCAGTTCCGCGCAGGCGACGCCCCTCGACGAGATCCGCGGAGGCTGGTATCTGGGCTTCGGGTATCGCTATGCCCCGGGCACCCATGAGACCGGACCCTCGGCCGATGTCGTCGGGCAGCAATGTGCGGTACAGAACAACTTCGAGATGTGCCTCTCCGACCACCACCTTCAGCTTGGGAGCATCTACCAAGTTCAAAACCACTACTGGGAGTTGCAGTGGAGGGAGTCGGCTCTGCTCCTCCTCACCTCCGGTGCGTTGCTGGGAGTCACGGTGTGGTCGGTGCGGCGGTGGAGGGCCTGAGGGCTGGGCACCGCTGCCCCGGGTCGGGGAGGGGCCCGGCCGAGGACCCGGGGCGACTTCTTCGCTACCGTACAGCCATGTCGGACTGGCCAGCGGTTTCGTACGAGCAGTGGAGAGAGACGTGTGACACGCTGCACGCCCATAGCCAGGTGCTCGGCAAGTTGGCGGTGAGGCTGGCGCCACCGGAGCACCAGTTGCAGCACACGGCGCTGCGCCTGACCGCCCGGGGTTGGGAGACCGCTCCGCTTCGGGCACCCGACGGTTCAGGGTCTCTCGTCATCGTCCTCGATTTGCACGCCCACGAGGCGGCGGTCGAGCACAGCAGCGGTCGGGTCGAGCGCGTCGCGCTCACTCCGAATCGAGCAGTGGGAGCCGTGACGCGTGAGGTGTTGACCGCTGTCCGCCGTCTCGGTGGCCCGGTCGAGATCGACCCGACGCCGCAAGAGGTTCCGTGGAGCGTCCCGCTCGACGAAGACAACGAGCACACACGGTACGACCAAGGCCTGGTTGCCGACTACTTCGCGGCAGCGACGCAGGCTGCTCTCGTTCTCGGGGAGTTCCGGGCGCCCTACCGCGGGCGATCGACCCCGGTCAATGCATGGTGGGGTTCGTTCGATCTCGCCGTGAACTTGTTCTCCGGCGAACCGGCCGAGCCTCCATCGAGGGACTTCATCATGCGCAACGCCATGAACGCGCAAGAGGTAGCGGTGGGCTGGTGGCCCGGCGATGCGCGGTATGACAAGGCAGCCTTCTATGCCTACGCGCACCCGGCGCCAGACGACTTCGGCGGCGCGGAGCTTCCGGTGCCACACGCTCGTTGGGACGGAGCGCTGGGTGAGTACATCCTCGACTGGGACGACGTCCGCGCCAGCCCTGATCCACCAGCGCTCGCGCTCGGTTTCGCCCGCGCGGCGTTCCGTCATGCCTGCGCGATGTGCGCCTGGGATCCCGGGCTCGCCGCGAGTGCTGACGGAATCCCTCCCCCGCTCGCCTGAAGCGCCGGGTGACCTCCGATGACCATGGACCCCTACGATGACGCCATGACATCCGGGCGGGCCGCCGCCGGCAGCGACTGACGTGGGGCAGCTCGACGGCAAGGTGGTGCTCCTCAGCGGCGGGGCGTCGGACATCGGCCGCGCCACGGCCCTCCGGCTGGGCCAGGAGGGCGCCGCGGTGGTGGTCGGTGACGTGGCCCCCGAAGGGGCGGTGTCGGTGGCCGACGCGGTCATGGCCGCCGGCGGGCGGGCGCTCGGGGTGCGCTGCGACGTGCGCAGCGAGGACTCGGTCGCCGCTTTCGTCGAGCGGGCGGTGGCCGAGTTCGGGGGCGTCGACTGCATCGACCACAACGCGGCCTGGAGCCATCCGCGCCTCGACACCGATGCCGTGAGCGTCGACCTCGGTGTGTGGGACCGCGTGATCGAGACCACGACGCGCGGCGCACTGCTCCTGGCCCGTGCCGCCATCCCGGCCATGGCCGCGCGCGGGGGCGGGTCCATCGTGACCATCTCGTCGGGGACGAGCACCATCGGCGAGTCGACCAGGGTGGCCTACGGGGTGTCGAAGGCGGCCCTGAACCAGCTCACGCGCCACTTGGCGGTCCGCTACGGGCGCGACGGCATCCGGGCCAACGCCATCGCGCCGGGGTTCATCCTCACCGAGACCGCCGCGGCACTGGTGCCCGCCGACGTGCAGCGCCGGCTGGCCGAGGCGAACCCGATCCGCCGCCTCGGGGCTCCCGACGACATCGCCCGGGTCGTCGTGTTCCTCTGCAGCGACGCCGCGGCCTACGTCAACGGGCAGGTGCTGCACGTGGACGGCGGGCACCAGATCGCGGGGATGATGTAGGTGAGCGCGCCCGACGCGACGAGGGTCGCCCTCGTGACCGGCGCCAGCCGCGGCATCGGGCGCTGTGCCGCGGTCGCGCTGGCCCGGCGGGGCTTCGACCTGGTCATCACGGCCCGCACGGTGCACGAGGGCGATGGCCGAGCCCTCCCGTCGAGCGCGCTGCGCCACGACGACCCGCTGCCGATCGCCGGCAGCCTGGACTCCACCGCGGCGGAGATCGAGGCGCTGGGCCGCGGCTGTCTGGCGGTGCCCATGGACCTGATGGACCGCACGTCGGTCGAGCGTGTCGCCGCGGTGGCGCTGGCGGAGCTCGGCCGGGTCGACGTGCTGGTGAACAACGCCATCTACCAGGGCCCCGGCACGATGGACCGGATCCTCGACCTCCCTCTCGAGCTGGCCGAGCGCTGCCTGGTCGGCGACTACCTCCACCCGCTCCTCCTGACCCAGCTCCTGTTGCCCCAGATGCTCGAGCGCGGCCAGGGCCGCCTGGTCAACATGCTCTCCGAGGCCGCCTTCACGACGCCCCCGGCACCGGCGGGCGCCGGGGGGTGGGGCGTGGCCTACGCCGCCGCCAAGGCGGCCTTCCACCG
>Ga0181535_10004982_pt1 | contig 14441 bp, 11 predicted proteins | sample PEATcosm2014_Bin_44_FD_119774 | JGI IMG/M metagenome (GOLD analysis project Ga0181535, IMG submission 119774) | Peatland microbial communities from MTU Mesocosm Facility, Houghton, MI, USA - PEATcosm2014_Bin17_30_metaG | ecosystem: Environmental > Terrestrial > Soil > Wetlands > Peat | place...
GCGATAAGGTGTTGATGGGGACCCAGAATTCGGCGTTTCCGGCAAGCGCAAAGGTAAACGTCGTGGGAAGCACGCCGATTACCGTGTAGGCCTGGTTGTCGAGATCCACCGGCTGTCCCACCAGGTTGCGACGTGCTCCAAAGCGATGGAGCCAGCCGCCGTAACTGAGGATCACGACATTTGGTCCGCCAAGACGGTCTTCGCCGGGATTGAATGTGCGCCCGAGGAAGGGACGCACGCCGAGAGTCTGGAAGAATCCGGAACTGACTCGTTGGCCCTGAACCGGCACCGCGCCGGAACCCGTGCGCAGAAGAAATCCGGTGCCGGTATGGACGTCGAGCGAGCTGAAGGAATGGTTCATGCGTTGCCAATCTCGGAAACCTGGATACGAAAGAGGCCAAAGGAGCTGGCCCACTTGGCTCTCATTGACGGACATCAGCCGGTTGGGATTCGCGTAGGGAAGCGGTTCGAGCATTGCCGCATCAACAAAGGCAAAGATGGCCACACAAGCCCCGATGCCGAGGGCGAGCACAAGCATCGCAATGACGGAGAAACCAGGGTTCTTCACGAACTGGCGGATTGCAAAGCGGGAATCGCGCACGAGATTATCGAGCCAGACCACTCGGTTCCTCAGATAGAAGCGCTCCTGGGTTGCGCGCACGTTGCCGAAATCCACTCGCGCTTTGCGGAACGCTTCATCCTGGCTCAGGCCCTCGCTCTGCAGTTCGTCGGCCTCGAGCGCCAAGTGGGCCCGGAGCTCCTCTGCAAAATCCTCGGCGCTGCGTTTGTCTCGGAACATAATTAAGCCTCCTCGCTCCTTGGTCCAGTGTCGCCATCCAGAATCAACTCCATCGCTCGCGTCAACCGCTGCCACTCGCTTGTTTTCTCCACAAGCTGCTCTCGACCCCTCGCGGTCAGCGAGTAGAACCGCGCCTTGCGGTTGTTTTCGCTCACGCCCCACTCGGCGCTAATCCACTTCTTCTCTTCGAGTCTTTGCAGTGCCAGGTAGAGGGAACCGTGGTCGACGGAGAACACATCCTCCGACTGGCGTTGGATTAGGCGCGCCACACCCTGGCCGTGACATGGTCCAAGCCGGAGAGTCTTGAGAATGAGCAGATCCAGCGTCCCTTGCATGAGGGCGATGTGGACTTCGTTGTTTTTTGGGGTAGGCATCCGACCCAAGTGTTGCACCGTTCGGGTCGGATGTCAACCCGAAGAGCAGGGACTAGGGAATTGGAAATAGTGACTTAAAGTTGGTCGTAGAGCGTGGTGTTGCGGTAGCCGAGCAAGGTTACCAGGGTCCAGATGCCGAGGGCGGTGCCGATGGGAATCCGAATCAGGGAGAAGAATGCGGCGACGATTGCCACCACTCGACCCCATTGCGTCCGTTCCATCAGCCCCCATCCAGCGAGCAAAGCAAGCGCCGAGCGGACCAGCATAATCGACCATGCAAAATGGATCAGCGCCGGGCCGAATCCCCATCCCGGACCAAACGGTCCATGACCCCAGGGGCCGAAGCCATGATTGAGAAATGAGTTGGCAAAGGCCATCCCGGCGAAGCCAAAAGCAAGCGACAATCCACCGTAGACGAACCAGACGATGCTGAGGGCCTTGACGCGACTCGAGTAGTTCTGGAGCTGGAAATCGAAATTGGGCACCATGGGCATGGGCGCCGCCATCATGGGGCGACCACAATGAGCGCAAACCGGCTGCCCCGGCGCCAGAGCCTGACCACATCCGCTGCAAAACATCGTTGCCTCCTCCGAATTCCGTACTGAGCTTAATACGAAAGGGCGGCGACATGCGTTCCAGAAAGATTGGAGGTTTCGGGCGTGTTTCGAGCCGGGGGAGGCGTCAGCGGTTGGCGACCGTCGGACGCTGCTTCTCCCAATGCTCCTCGTGGCGGTCGTCGCGCAGCGTCAGGGAGACGATGCGGCCCTGGGAATCTCGTTCGACCGAGATGCGGATAAGGCTGATGCCATTCGGATAGTAGAGAGCGGAGAGCGACTCTGCGGCGAGTTCGGCGACTTCGCCATGAATGTTCTTCTGGAACAGCTGATCACCTTGGCGGAAGAGGGTGACGGCAAGCGCACCGTGTTCGTCGAGATAGTCGCCCGTAAAGCTGTCGAGCTGCGCTGGGGTCAGCTTGAGTGCAGGCGGATGAAGAGGAATCACGAGGCGTTCCGCGAAAGGAGGCGGCTCCTGCTTAGGATCGAGGCGATGCGATAGCAGCCAGCGAGGCAGATCGGGCTCGTTAAATGCGCGGAACCAGCAATCGTGTTTCAGGCCCTGATACACCCAGTAGCGAATGTGGCCGCCTGAGGCTTTGAGAGCTGCGAACATCAATTCGTCTTCGCGCACGGGCACGACCGGGTCGTCGCTGCCGTGAAAGGCCCAAATGGGTGTACGGCCGAGCGCATGCGCATATTCGGCAGGAAGCGTCGTGGCTTCGCGCCAGCGTTCCGGAGCATAGCTCCAGAAAATGCCGCTGGCCGCGATGGCGATGGCTGCCCATCGTTTGGGATAGGTTCGCGCCAACTCCCAAGAGCCGTAACCGCCCAACGAGAGGCCGGTGAGATAGGTGCGCGCGGTGTCGGCGTGGAACTCAATGATTTCCTGGTCGAGGGCCGCCATGGCCATCGTCATCATGTCGGGATCGGTCCAGTAATGAGCCTGGGGACACTGCGGCATCACGATGATGAAAGGCCAGCGCTCGGGGTGATCGCGGATCGCTTCAGGCAAGCCAATCTGCGTTTGCCACATGCCCTCCGCACCACGCTCGCCGCGTCCATGGAGGAAGAGGATGATGGGCCATTGCCTGCGATCGTCGCGCCGGAAGTCCTCCGGGAGATAGACCTGGAAGCGGTAGGTGACGCCGTGGAGATCGAGAGTGCGATTGAGGAAGCCGGTTTCCTGGAAGTTTTTGGGGTGAGTGAGAGCAGGACCGGACAGCGCGCTTGATCGGGGGGGCACAAGCGGCGATGCGATCAGAAGTCCAACCGCCAGTGCTCTCGCGTAGGCGTGCATACGTTTACCCATCATACGGCCATGAATCCGGATTGGCGGCACGAGTAACGAAGACCGTACCTTCGAGTTTCTTTCGTTATTCCTGACAAATTACTTACGAACGGGCATGAAAGAATGGGGCTGATCGGGGTAAAGCCGATAGACATAGTGCCGACATGAGTCAACTGGAACCCGGAAACGCGCTCGACCACTATCGCATTGACGCGACGGTTGCACGTAGCGGCATGTCGACGCTGTATCGGGCCACCGACCTCACGAATGGCAGGCAAGTGGCCCTCAAGGTCCCTCATCCGGAGATGGAGGCCGAGCCAATTCTTCTGGAGCGTTTCAAGCGCGAAGAAGAGATCGGCCAGCTGCTGGAGCACCCCGGCGTGGTGAAGACCTACGACGGCGAAGCACGCAGCCGCGTGTACATGGTGATCGAGTGGGTCAACGGCAGGCTGCTGCGCTCAATTCTGAATGACGAAAAGAGATTGCCGATTGAACGGGCGGTGACGATCGTCCTCCACATCTGCGATGCGCTCGACTACATGCACAAGCACGGTATCGTGCATCGCGACCTGAAGCCCGAAAACGTGATGGTGGACGAGAACGACAATATCAAGCTCATCGATTTTGGGATTGCGATGAAGGAAGACGCGCGACGGCTGACGTTTGTGAACCTCTCGGCCACGATGGGCACGCCGGACTATATATCTCCTGAGCAAGTGAAGGGGCAACGCGGCGACCAGCGCAGCGACATCTATGCGCTGGGCGTAATGCTCTATGAGATGCTGACGGGGCGCGTACCGTTTATCGGATCGAATCCGCTGGCGGCGATGAACGAACGCTTGCTGATTGACCCGCCGCCGCCGCGCGAGCTGAACGACGAGATTTCCCCGGAACTCGAAGAGATTCTGTATCGCGCCTTGGAGCGCGACCCGCGTCACCGCTATGCGACGGCCCACGAGATGATGTGGGACTTGGAAAATCAGGAGCAGGTGGGCGTAGCAGACCGTGGGCCGCGGACGATTGGCCGGCGCGGCGTGAATAAGCAAATGCTGCTCTATGCGGGGATGGCGCTGGTGCCGGTGATGCTGTTCGCGTTGATGCTCATCCTGGCGAAGCGGTGAGTAGTTAGCTTCAGGCGAATCAGAACCTAGGCCGGAAGCTGTTTCAGGGTCCTGCGGGCTCGGCGAGACCACGGGCGCTCGCGACGGCGCAGATAACTTGGCATGGTCGGTTCCTTATCGAGCACCTTTTGCGCCCATTGCCGCGCCTCGGCGGTGCGGCCCTCGGATGCGAGCAGATCGGCAAAATTCAGGTAGGTTTCCGACAACGTCGAAGTGAGGGTGACCTGCCGAAAGAGCGCTTCAGATTTTTCTTTCTGATCGGTGAGCGCGTAGGCTTGCGCCAGCAACCCCCCAGCCCGGTAAAAATCGTGATTGGGATCCTTGGATACGACCTTCTCGAGGTCTGGTAACGCGCCTACGGCATCGCCGAGCAGGATTGCGCAGACGCCGCGATGGTAGAAGGTCTCAAGCGTGCCGGAGCGCGCGGCGATGGCTTTGTCGAATGCGGTCCGCGCGGGCTGAAGGTCGCCGTTCTCCATGAGCAACTCGCCAAGTTCTTCGAAATTACCGGCGGAGGGATTGTCGAGGATGGCAAGCTCGAGAGCCCTGACGCGCTTCCCTCGGGAGATGCCTTTGAAGGATTGATTCAGCAGGCCGGCGTCGGGAAGAACTTCAGCAAAGAGATAGACCAGCGCGCCAATGGGACCGAGAAAAAGAATGATGTAAAGCCAATAGGTGTCGGGACGGCGGCGGATGAAATGAATAATCGCCGCTGCCTGGAGAAAAAGACCCCAGGGATAGAAGAGATGTGTCAGTGCTCCCATGCAGTTGTTTGTGCTGCGCCCGATTATAAGGTGTGTGCAGCGGGATGTGAGTTCTACTTTTGTTGCATGGATTGGGGTGTTCTCGCGCCGGTCAGCTGGTTACGAGTGGAAGGGCGCCAATGAATGAGTTTTAGTCCAGCGTGCCAGAGACTTATCTCAATGGTAGGAGTCGTCCCGGTGGACGACGAATTCGGGATAGGCGCCGCCGCCCAATTCGTGAAGGTCCATGCCGATGCGTTCCCCATCGGGATCGACCCGGAACGGAACCACGCGATTGAGCAGGGCAAAGAGCAGATAAATCAAAGGCAGGATAAGGCCGAGCAGAGTGGCGACGCCGATGAGCTGGGCGGTGAACTGTCCCGGTTGCGGCGCAAAGATGCCGGCAGCGATGAGGCCCCAGAGGCCTCCGGCAGCGTGGACGGAGATAGCGCCGGAGGGATCGTCAATAGAGACGGCAAGTTCAAGGAACTCAACAAGCAGAGGCATGGCGATGCCTGCGACGAGGCCCGTGAAAATCGCGGCAAGCGGCGAGACGAGGCTGGCACAAGCGCTCGAAGTGACGAGTCCGGCGAGCCAGCCGTTGGCGCAGAGGCTGGCGTCCGGCTTGCCGAAACGAATGCGCGTGACGGTGAAGGTGGCTGCGAGGGCCGCGGCGGCCGAGAGCAGGGTGTTGATTGCGGTGCTCGGAAGCGCGGATGGGGCGGCGCCGAGCCAGAGCAGCGCTCCAGCCATGTTCCAGGCCAGCCAGCCGACGAGTGCGATGAGACAGCCGAAGAGAATGTAGACAGCGTTGTGGCCGGGCATGGCCGTCGAGAGCCCTTCCTTCGGGAATTTGCCACGACGAGGTCCCGCGATCCACACGACGGCGAGTGCGCTGAAACCGCCCAGAACATGGACCGTGGCCGCGCCGCCGACATCGAGAAATCCCGAGCCAAGCGAAAAGTTGAGGCCGAGCTGAGCGAGCCACCCGCCACCCCATATCCAATGCGAGACGAAGGGAAAGACCAGCGCAGCGAGGATTGCAGCGGAGGCAATGCCAGCGGTCAAGCGCCAGCGATCGGCCCCCGAGCCCCAGGGAATGAGAACGGCGAGGGCCAAGGCGAGAAATTCAAAGAGAAGGGCGAGTTGGCCGCGTATCGGTGAGGCGGCGAGCCCGCTGAGCGCGATGGGACCGGTGCCCGCCCAGTTCCACGGCTTGCCGGAGAAATGAAATACATGACCGGGCCCTGCGGTTCCGTCTGCAAACGTCGCCCCAACCAAAGCGAAAACAATAACGGCGATCGAGAGCATGGCCAGGCTCCCAAGCATGGACTGCGCCGCGGAGCGCGAGCGGCCAAGGCCGGCGTTGATCAGTGCGAGGCCCGCAATGGAGAGCGAAGCCAGCAACAGCAGTGCGAGAGCCAACGGTATCTCAGTGATGGGTGGAGGAGAGAACACGATCATGCGAGCGGTTCTCCCCCTTCAATGCCGCGGCCGAATGCCTGTCCGTGACGGCCTGTTTTTGGCGCCATGTGGCCGCGAATGGCGACGCCCAGTCCCATGGCTTCAACAGCGAGGCCGCACACGACGAATGCAGCGCGAGATGCGGAATCGGGAAACAGTAAGATAGCGGCGATGACGAGGAGGAAACCAGCCGGCATGACAAGCAACCCCGCGTATTTCATGACCCGATCCTTTATGGCTCTGTCGTTCCGGGTCGGGGAGGCCCGTGAGACTGCGCCCTTGATACGATAGACAACCGTTCTCCGAACACGCAGTCCGCAAAAAGAATCGCGATAGGAGACGAACGGCAGCCGGTTGGAATGCCTTTATGAATTCTAAATGAAATGACCGCCAGAATTGTCCGAGGACCTGCGTGGTTGAAGATGAACCATGGGACTCATCAACGGCCGATCTTGCTGGCCCTTACGTTTTCCTTTTGAGCGGCGGTCAATAATTGCGTATGTACCGTCGTCTTAATCCCCGCCATCGGTCTCTCTCTGTCATTCTCGGTGTGATCACGATGGCCAGCGTCGGTGTCCTGCTCGTCTGGGACGCCGATCCGCGTATCTTTCCAGCCAGGGCGCATGATTTTCTGGGAGCATTTCCGCTGGCCATGATCGCGCTCGCATATCTCGTGTACCAGGTCGCGCACCGGCCCGCCCTTTCGGAAGTGGTGAAGGCAGTCTTGCTGGCGGTCGCATTTCTTTTTTGGGCTGCCAATCAATTGTGGCCCGATTTACGCCAGGCAACCTTGTTTAACGACATTGCCATTGGATTTTTTGTCTTCGATGTATTTTTGGTGATTGTCGGCTGGCCGGCGACGTCGCCCGATGAGGGTTTTGCGGAGACCTATGCGGTACCGCTTGAGAAAAGGCGTTCTTGATTGCGTTCTCGCAGGTGCGAGACAGCTAAGAGAAGTTAACGACGATGATTCAGGAGGAGCAGCAAGCCGGCCATCGGCGTTAAGATTTGATCATCAAGATTTGATCACCGCAATCTCATTCTCTGGTACGCGAGGCGCCAGGGCGACAGCGAACCTTCCCCTTCTTCGAGCCTTGTCACAACGAGTGTCTTATCAGCGCCATACAAATGTTTCGCGGGACGAACATTTTTTAAGTTTTGAACGGGACGAAAGCTTGCGCAGGCGGTTGTGACTGCTATATTGAATTTTCGGGGTCCTCAACGCACAGCTTCCCTTTGTATTAAAACCAAAAATAACCGCGAGGTATGTGACCGCCAACACGTCACTCATCGCGCGGCATAAGAACGAAAGAAACAAAGCAGGAAAGCATTCATGGCGCAGATATTCGATCGCAGCTCCAATGCTTTGGCTCGGATGAGCCTGGTGTTGACAGGGCTTCTTGTGATCGCTCTCGGTGTTACGTTGGACGAATTGCAGCGCTCTCCATGGGTTACCCGGCAGGGCCAGAGACCGGAGCAGCCGGTGCCTTTTAGCCACAAACATCATGTGCAGGGTTTGGGACTGCAGTGTCAGTACTGCCACGTGACGGTGGAGAAGTCGAGCTACGCGGGTATTCCTCCCACCAAGACATGCATGAATTGCCACGCGCAGATCTGGACCAATGCGCAACTGTTGGAGCCGGTGCGCAACAGTTGGGCTACAGGGCAATCGCTGGTCTGGACCAAGGTGCACGATCTCCCCGATTTTGCCTACTTCAGCCACGAGATTCACGTGAATAAGGGACTGGGTTGCGCGACCTGTCATGGGCGCGTAGACATGATGCCGCTGATGTACGCACAGAACACGCTACAGATGGAATGGTGCCTGGATTGCCATCGCAATCCCGCAAAGAACCTACGGCCGACGGGACAGATCTACAACATGGCATGGGAAGCTCCGGCAGCGGATCGTCCAGTGTGGTGTTCGGTAGGTGACGATAAGACGGGCACGCCGACCGCTCAAAGCGTGAACTGCGTGACGAAGGATCCGAGCGGAGCAGGGCCGGAAGTAGCTTCACTCAACTTGCCGTCGAACGCCCTGAAGGGACTTGCGGGAGATCTGGCTGCCGCGCAGCTTCCCGCACCGGCGAGTTATCAAAAGTTCACCAGCCAGAACGACCTTGGTCATTTTCTTGTAAAGCAGTACCACATCCGTACACCGCGCGAGTTGACCAGCTGCGAGGTCTGCCATCGATGAGTGAGATGCGGATGGACGAAACCACGAACCCGACGGGGAACACCTTGGACAACGAAATGAACAAGGGAGCCCAAGCTGAGACCGGAACGCCGATGTCTCTTGCTCAGGTGAGGGCGCAGCTGAAGGGCGTGAAGGGCAAAAAGTATTGGCGCTCGATCGACGAGCTCGCCAATACGGACGATTTTCAGGCTGCGGTGGAGCGCGAGTTTCCCGGTTCGGCGCAGGAGTGGGTCGATCCTGTTTCCCGGCGCGGCTTTTTAAAGTTGATGAGCGCTTCAATGGCGCTGGCCGGACTGGCGGGTTGCACCAAGCAGCCGGACGAGCCCATTTATGCCTATGTCAAAGCGCCGGAAGACCTGGTGCTGGGCAAGCCGAATTATTTCGCGACGGCGCATCCTTTCGTGACCGGCGCAGTGCCGGTGCTGGTGAAGAGCGATCAGTTCCGTCCTATCAAGGTCGACGGCAATCCTGATCACGCCTATAACCACGGCTCGTCGGATGTGTTTTCGCAAGGCTCGCTGCTGGAACTTTACGACCCAGACCGCTCGAAGCACGCGACCTATCGCGGAGAACCCCGTGAGTGGGCGGAGTTTGCGCAGGAGTTGCGGCTCAAGGCCGCGGCCAGCAAGGACGGAACCGGTCTTTACTTCTTAAGCGCGACGATTACCTCGCCGACGCTGGAGCGGCAATGGAAAGCCGTGCAGGCGGCCTATCCCAAGGCGACGCTGGTTCAATATGACCCGGCAATTGCAGGAACGTGGCTCGCGAAGGGTTTCAATGTCCAGTACGACCTGAGCCAGGCCGACGTCATCGTTTCGCTCGATGCCGATTTCCTGTCGGGCGCGGCGTATCCCGGATTTCACAAGCTGGTGGGCGACTACGCTAAGCGGCGCAAGGACCCGGCGAATGGAATGAACCGGCTTTATGCCGTCGAAAGTTCGACCACTACGACGGGCATGAAGGCCGAGCATCGTTTGGGGCTGCGCGCGAGTGAGGTGCCAGCGTTTGCTGCGGCATTGGCGCAGGCTGTTGGTGCTTCGGGAGTGGATGCTCCCTCGTATGCATGGACTGCCGAACAACAAAAGTTTTTGGCCTCGCTGGCGAAGGACCTGAACGCGAGCTCCGGCAAATGCGCAGTGATTCCGGGCCTCTATCAGGATGAATCCGTCGCTGCTCTTGCGCTGGCCATCAATACTGCTCTCGGCAATGTCGGCAAAGCCGTGACGGCGTCGGGCGAGCCGGCGATTCCGCTGCCTAGCGATCAAATTGGCGATCTAAAAGCGCTGGTGGCCGCGTTGAACGCTGGCAAAGTGGATTGGTTGGTGATTCTGAATTCCAACCCGATCTACTCGGCTCCTGCGGATCTCGATTTTCTCTCAGCCTTCAACAAGGCGAACATCGTCGCGCATCTCGGCCCGAATGTGGATGAGACGGGTCAGATTGCCCACTGGCATATTCCCTCAGCGCATTATCTTGAGTCGTGGTCGGATACGCGTGCGTATGACGGTACGGTTTCAATTGTGCAGCCGCTGATCGATCCGCTGTACGGAGGCAAGTCGGCGCACGATGTGTTGCAGGCGCTGCTGGACGAGCCGATGCTGAGCGCCTATGAAGGGGTCCGCACCACGCAAAAAGACAATATCAAGGGCGACTTCGAGGCGGGCTGGCGCAAGGCTCTGCACGATGGCTGGATTGCGAATACGACATACGCTTCTTCAGGAGCAGCGAAGCCACTCCCGACGCCAAAGGTCCCACAGCCCCAATCCAAAGACGCGATCGAAATCATCTTCCGCCCCGATCCGAATATCTATGACGGGCGCTGGTCAAACGTGGGCTGGCTGCAGGAACTTCCCAAACCGGTAACAAATCTGAGTTGGGATAACGCAGCGATCGTTTCAGGCGCAACACTGACAAAGCTCGGCCTCGAAGAAGACGACATTGTCGAGTTGACCGTCGGCGATGGCAAGGTGAAAGCACCGGTGATCGTAGCGCCGGGCCATCCCGACAATTCCGTCACAGTGCATCTCGGCTATGGGCGCGAGTTTGCAGGCCGCGTTGGTTCGGGCGCAGGCTTCAATGCATATCTCATACGTCCGACGTGGGCGCCGTTCTACGCGACAGGCTCGCTCAAGAAAGTCGATGGCAAATGGGGCACCGCCATCACCAAGAGCCACTACCAGGATCATCGTTCGGCACAAGTCAGCGGTCAGGGCAACGGCAACAACTCGCTCGAAGCCGATGAGGCGATCAGCGAGCGCGGCATCATTCGCTACGCGACGCTCGATGAGTACAAGGCGAATCCGCATTTCGCGCACGAAGGCGAAGGGCGCGATACGCCGGAGATGGGCACGTCGCTTTTTCCCAACTGGACGTACACCGAAAACAAGTGGGGCATGTCAATCGACATGAATAGCTGCGTGGGCTGCAATGCCTGCATCGTGAGCTGTTATGCCGAGAACAACATTGCGGTGGTGGGCAAGCAGCAGGTGCGCATCGGCCGCAATATGCAGTGGCTCCGCATCGACACCTACTTCGAGGGAGATTTGTCAGCCCCACGGGCGCACTTCCAGCCCATGACCTGCCAGCACTGCGAGAACGCTCCTTGCGAGCAGGTTTGCCCGGTCGGCGCGACGGTGCATACGCCCGAAGGCCTGAACACGATGGTCTACAACCGCTGCGTGGGCACGCGCTACTGTTCCAACAACTGCCCCTACAAAGTGCGGCGGTTCAACTTCCTGCTTTACTCCGATTACGAGACAGAGAGTTTGAAGTTATCGCGCAATCCAGATGTGTCGGTTCGCTCGCGCGGCGTAATGGAGAAGTGCAGCTACTGCATTCAGCGCATCACCGCAGCGCGCATCGAAGCCGATAAGGAAAATCGTCCCATTCGCGATGGCGAAGTGGTAACGGCTTGCCAACAGGCGTGCCCGGCTTCGGCAATCATCTTCGGAAATTTGAATGACAAGACGAGCAAAATTGCAAAACTGAGAGCCGATGAGCGCACGTATCAAGTGCTCGCCGACCAGAACACCCGCCCACGGACGACGTACCTTGCAGAAGTATTGAATCTGAATTCCGAACTCGAAGAAACGCCGGTGGAACATGCACCGGCGAAGGGTTGAAGTCACGATGGCAACCAAGGAAGTGAGACCCAAAAACCCAGGCGTCGATCCGGCGACAGGAGAATACCGGGTCGTTGGGCTCGGCGAGACCTTTAAGTCGGTCACCGACAAGATCACGCGCATTGTGCTCACTCCGCACACGCCGCTGGGCTGGCTGGCACTCTTCGGGATCGCAGGCGGCGGCGCAACTGTGCTGTTGGTCGCGGTAACCTGGCTGTTCCTGAAAGGCGTTGGCATCTGGGCCATCACGCAGCCGGTAGCGTGGGGCTTCGCGATCATCAACTTCGTTTGGTGGATCGGTATCGGCCACGCGGGCACCCTGATCTCCGCAATTCTGCTCTTGTTCAAGCAAAGCTGGCGCAACTCCATCAGCCGTTTTGCCGAAGCGATGACGATTTTTGCGGTGGTCTGCGCCGGCATGTTCCCGCTGATTCACGTGGGCCGTCCGTGGCTTGGATACTGGCTGTTTCCATATCCCAACTCAATGGATGTGTGGCCGCAGTTCCGCTCGCCGCTGTTGTGGGACGTGTTTGCAGTATCGACGTACGCGACGATCTCCGTCGTCTTCTGGTACATCGGCATGGTTCCCGACTTCGGCACAATGCGTGACCACGCGCAGTCGAAGATTGCTCAGTATTTTTACGGTCTACTCTCGATGGGTTGGCGTGGTTCGGTGCGTCATTGGATGCGGTATGAGACCGCATCGCTGCTGCTGGCAGGACTCGCTACGCCGCTGGTGCTCTCAGTCCACACGGTCATCAGCTTCGACTTCGCTGTAGCGGTATTGCCGGGTTGGCACACGACAATTTTCCCGCCCTACTTCGTCGCCGGCGCCATCTATTCAGGCTTCGCGATGGTGCTTACGCTAGCGATTCCGCTGCGCAAGTTTTATCACCTGGAGGCGCTGGTAACCGAGCGCCACATCGACAATATGGGCAAGGTCATGCTGGCGACAGGGTTCATCGTGGCGTACGGCTACGGCATGGAAGCCTTCATGGCGTGGTACTCAGCCTCGCACTGGGAAGCCTTCATGTTCTGGAATCGCGTGTTCGGGCCCATGGGCTGGTCTTACTGGGTGCTGATCACATGCAACCTCGCCATTCCGCTGACGACACTGTGGTCGCGCAAGTTGCGCACGTCGATCCCGTTCATGTTCTTCATCTCCATCGTGGTCAACACCGGCATGTGGTTCGAGCGCTTCGTGATTGTCGTGACCAGTCTTTATCGCGACTTCCTGCCATCATCGTGGGGAACGTATCGCGCGACAAAGTGGGATTACATGACGTTCGTGGGCACGCTGGGACTGTTCACAACCTTGTTCCTGTTGTTTGTGCGCTTCCTGCCCATGATTCCGATGAATGAAATTCGTATGTTGCTGCCCGCGGCGAAGATCAAGCCGAAGGCTGCGGAGGCTGCGGACTAGTTATGCCTGCACGCGAGGGAACCTACGGCCTGCTGGCCGAATTCGATACGCCGGGCGACCTGGTGAGGGCCGCGCGGCAGGCGCGCGAAGATGGATGGCGGCGCATGGATTGCTACACGCCGTATCCGGTGGAAGAAGCCGCGGAGGCGATCGGCTTTCATCGCAACAAGGTGCCATTGCTCACACTGGTCGGCGGACTCATGGGCCTCGCGGCGATGTTCTCGCTTGAGACGTGGGTCTCGACGTTGGCGTTTCCGCTGAATATTGGCGGGCGCCCGCCGTACTCATGGCCGGCGTTCGTTGTGCCTGCGTATGAATGGACGATTCTTTGGGCTGGCCTGTCTGCTGCGTTTGGAATGCTGGCGTTGAATGGGCTGCCGGCTTTGTATCATCCGCTGTTCAATGCGCCCAATTTTCGCAACGGCGCCACGTCGGACAAGTTCTTCTTGTGCCTCGAAGCATTGGATCCGAAGTTCGACCTGGTGGAGACGAAGGCGTATCTCACGGGCTTTCAGCCGGTCTCGGTCGTGGAGGTGGAGTACTGATGGCCGCCAGGGATCAGGGAACGGGGAACAGGGATCGGGCTCGGAACTGGGTGCCCCAGGTCTCGATTTTGAGACCTGGGATAGCACAGACCTTCACAAAACGAGGTTTCGTTCTAACTGCTCTCTCTGCTCTGCTCCTTCTCGCCGGATGCCGCCAGGACATGCAGAACCAGCCGAAGCTCATTCCGCAGCGCGGATCGGATATGTTTGCCGATCATCGCGGCGCGCGGCCCCAGGTGCTGGACACGGTAGCGCGCGGACAACTCCGCGAAGACAGCTATTTCTACACCGGCGTGATTCAGGGTGCGAACGGCTATCGCGAAGAGCAGAACCTGATGCCGTTCCCGGTGACGATGGACGTGCTGAAACGCGGGCAGGAGCGATTCAACATCTATTGCACGCCATGCCACTCGCGTGTGGGCAATGGACTGGGCGAAATTGTAGAGCGCGGCTACAAGCCTGCAGCGAATCTGCATGACCAGGTGAGAGTATCCCAGCCCCTCTCGCACTACTTTTTTGTGATGACGCACGGCTACGGAGCGATGCCGGACTATCGGGAGCAATTGACTCCGGAAGATCGCTGGTCGGTAGCGGCCTATATTCGCGCGCTGCAGTTGAGCCAGGCAGCAACGGCTCAGGATGTACCCGCAGGAGTTCATGTGCGGAACCTGCGGGACATTGCAACCGAAGAGAACCTGCCCGCCGGTTATGCGCAGCCGTGGACGCTGCCTTCGACCGCGATTCAGGCGTATCCGCCGGTGACAAAGGAAGGATCGCCGGCGATGGCTCCGGCCAATCCAGCAGATCC
>Ga0181535_10004984_pt1 | contig 14434 bp, 4 predicted proteins | sample PEATcosm2014_Bin_44_FD_119774 | JGI IMG/M metagenome (GOLD analysis project Ga0181535, IMG submission 119774) | Peatland microbial communities from MTU Mesocosm Facility, Houghton, MI, USA - PEATcosm2014_Bin17_30_metaG | ecosystem: Environmental > Terrestrial > Soil > Wetlands > Peat | place...
CTCCTCCAATTCGGCCCTTAAAAAACCCGGTGCGCTGAAAACTTGTAATGCCACGGTCAAAACCGAGTTGCGCAGCAGCAACAAATGCGTCCGTGCCGCGTTTGGCCATTCGACCATGTTTTTCCACCCGCCCCTCAGCAAGCAAGGCGCGTATTTCGGCCAAACTTGCATGCTGTGACCAAAGCGGAAGCCACAGTTCACGTCCGGCGGATTCTCCCAGATATGATGAACCAAGTCCGACCGGCGACGCTTGGAAAAGAAATGGAAACCGAGCAGACGGTTCTCGCTGGTCATCGAGTTTGCGCCCGATTGACCCCGCAAAAAGAACTGCGCCCTCAAGCATCAAAATAAAATCCCAAGGATTGCTGCCTGCTTTCGCTTCAAATCCGCTGGTTTGATTCGCGCCGCCAACTCGGGTCGAGTCGAACAAGACAGGTGACAAATCAGGGATTTTTGTCCCCGCGCCTTGAGTTCCAAAAAGCGATTCGTCCAGGGCGGCAAGGGAATTAAACACTGCATCTTTGCCAATCACTTTCACTGGCTTTGTTCGTTGAACGTCGAATTCAGGCAGCGCCATCCACAGGCATTGCATGAAGTTATCAGAGAAATGGCTGTTGCCGTCGCTGCCACCACCTCCACCAAGCAAAGCGTTGAACGCCACCGCATCAGGCTCGATGATGGCGGCGGCATCCATCCATGCCAGTGCTTCATCAGGCAGAGAGTTTCGCAGAGACTTGAGCATTTCTGCCTTCATGCGGCGTTGCGGGCCACCTGAACCTTCAATGTCCTTTTTCTTCGCAACCCCGGCTCTGTCCATCGCAGAAAATGTGGCACGTAGAGCATCTTGATACTTTTCAACGCGTTCTGCGCTCACGCTCATTATGGCCTCAATGACGCTGGATGAAGTCGGAGTTTTTTCAAAAAACCTGGCCGGCTTTTCGCGCTTTACGGCAAAGAAATCCCCGCCACTCCACGGAACTGCGATTGGTGTTGGATGGTATTTGTGAAGGAAAAACTCGGACAACAGCGGTTCGCTCTCAAATCGAGATGTGAGAAAAAATTGATTATCAACCCAATGAGCAGTGGCGTTAGCATCGGCTTGTTCTGATACAAGCCGCAAGATGCCCAACGCTTTCAAGTAGTGTGCCAGTGGGACGGGAGCGCAGCCGTTGAGAGTGATTGTGGGCATAACGTCAATTAGTTGTTTTGCGTGAGGCGCGGGCGTCGGCGGCGCGCAGCAGAGTTTCGAGATAAGCGAGACGGAATGGGCCAAGCCGGTCGCGCAACGCCACGGTGCGGGCCAGCCACGACGGGCCATGCTCGCCTTCACCCATTCGCATGAAGCTGAGGCTGAGCGGGATTTCCGGTGTTTTCAATTCGCCGAGCGGGACAGATGGCAACCTGTCATCCTGCCAGATGCCGCGAGCGAAAAGCGCGTTGGGTGCGTTAGGGTTTCCTTTTTCGTCTGGCAACGAGCGGATCGAAACCCGGACTTTGCCGTGATGGGCGGCGATGAGATAGGCAACCAGATCGCGTTCGGACGCATCAGATGGGCCGGCCAGCAACCACGCGAGTGCGGAGGCGAGTTCGTGGCGAAAACCGTATCGGGCGCATTTGCCGTCTTTATCCGCCGATTTCGCCCAAAGCTGGCCTTCCTTGGCAGGATCACCGTGCCGAAGCATTTTTTGAAACTCATCGTGTGCTTTGCCGACGTCATGCCAGAGCGCGGCAACATGGAGGGTCGGCTCGAAATCCTTCACCAGCAGCGCGGCAAGAGTATCTGTTTCCTTCACAACAAACGATGCGTGCTCAGCAATGGTTTGCCATGTACGGATAAATGACGACCGGTTGCCCGCGTAAGTTTCCTGTAAATCATCTTGCGCCGGATGCGGTGTCGGTTTGTCTTTCGGATTGCCTGTCCAGCCGAGTGCGTCGTCGTATCCGCCAGTTCGGACATCAACGAGATAGACGCCGCCGGGGCGTGCATACGTTGTGGCTTCCCATTGCTCTTCGAGCGGATTCCAGCGCCATGCGCAGGCTTTTTTGCTGAGGAACTTCTTCGCTTCACCGATGGACACGCGGCACAGTTCATTGCGCTGCGGCGGCGGTTCGTTTTCGTTTGGCGAGTCGCTCTTGATGTCGCGCCAGAAGAACTGCACGTCGTTGTCGTCCCCGTCGCGGATGTAGCGGGAAATGTCCAAGTCTTGCCCGCAAATGTCCGGCGTGGTGTCGAACAAATCCATAAGGTCGCGGCGACGGATGACAGGGCGAACCACTGATTTTTCCTTAACTTTAATTTCACGCAAAGCAAGCGGGCTGGCGTTAGTCAGTTTGGCGATAGCTTCTCTTGATTCAGAAAGTTCCACTTCTGTGTAGGGCAGCAATAGCTCGTCCTTTTCGTCCCTTGGCTGGATGTCCACCCACAACACTTCTGCATTAGGAATTTCCGCGCGGCGGTTGCAACGGCCCATACGCTGAACGAGCGACGACCACGGGGCAAGTTCGGTGACGAGCAATTGCGCCGAAACGTCCACCCCGGCTTCAACAGCTTGCGTGGCGATCACAATGCGGTCGCCTGCGTCAAAAAGCAAATCCGTATGCCGCTTGCGGTCCACAAGCCGGAAGCGCGAATGGATGAGGGCAACTTTTGCGGGATCGTAGAGGGGCGTTTTTCCCTTCGTAAGGGCTTCAAAGATTTCCCGCGCCCGTTTGACGCGATTGACAACGACGAGTGTCAGCGTACCGATTTGGTGGCGTTCTTTGACAAACTTTGCCAGTTGCCCGGCGTAGTCTTTTGTTTCCGAACTGAGCGTGATCGTAGCTGGCAAAAGTTTTTTGCATGCAGTGACCAGATCATGCGGTCTGCCACTGGATTGCTCGGCGTCGCTCAGTTTTTCAACAGGCCAGCCGTTATCTGGGTTTTGGTGGTCAATTGTGGCAAGGCGCGCTTCTTCGAGTGTTGCGCTCATCCACCAAGTCGGACACGCACCGCAAGGCGACATTTTCCCGTCATGCCGAAAACCATCCAATTGAGCGCTAGTTTCCACGCCTACACCCATGAGTTGCGTCTCGTCCATCACCCACAGGCAGTCATTGTTGAGCAATCCAAAGTGCATCGGCCAGCGGTAGCGGCTCATGCCGTAGCCGCGGTTGAGGGCACGGCTGAGAAGCATATCTTGTGTGCCAATGAGGATGGCGTTCTCTTCCGGATAAATATCCCACTCGCCGGCACCTTCACCGCCCATGAGGATGTGAACGCCAACTTTGCCTTTGCGGGTTTTCGGATTTCCGTCCCAATCCAAATTATGAGCCTTCAACCATTTTTGGACTTCTTCCTGGGTTTGCTCCACCAGCGTCCGCATCGGCAGGCAATAGACGAGGCGGCGCGGCCACTTCGGATTTTGGCGCTCCACACGATTCCATAGCCAGGCCAGGACGACCGCAGCGGTTTTGCCCAGACCGGTCGGGATGTTGATGAGCATAGAAACGCAATCGCGCGTTTCGGTCAGCGTTTGGGGATTGTCCAAACCCGCCCTGTGGCCACACGCGAGACGACATTGGTAGTCATACGGGCCACCAAGACCCGTGGCTTTATTGAAGAACTGTCTGAAGTCTGGCGAACTCATGGTTTGCCGTCTCCCCGAAAAATTGGTGCAAACAACGTTTTCATTGGCTTTTTTTCTTTCTTTCTTACCGCGCCAAGACCAAATCCGCACTGCGTTTTACCCAACGTGAATTCCTTACTTCTATCAAACAGAATTATTCGTAGCAAGCATTAAATCCATCAAATCCATGGGGTTGGGGGGGGGGAATCCAACGGGAGTTTTCGGATGTTACCGGCGCGTCTCTGGGGTGAAGTGGGTAAGTCTAAAAACCCTGTCAGCGGTCACTCGAACCAGCCCCCGAGGCGTCGAGTGAAACCGGTGTGGCGGGGTTCTGGCGCGTAGTCCGTTTGTCCTATTGCCCGAAACAGAGGGCGTCTATAGGATACCGCCCACCCGGTCGCGGAACCAATCGAAACCGTCGGCCCGATTGCCGGGAGTGGGGCGGCTCAAAGACCTTTAAAAAAGTTGATAATGAAAAAGATGAATCGTTTTGCCGGATCAATATCTGCACTATTTGCAACCCTGGTTGCGGGACTGTTTTTCAGTTGCCTGCCTCCAGCCCAGGCACAAATCGTGATTGCCAACCCGCCGCAATCTGCGACCAACGCCTTGGGGGATAACGTGGAATTTGCCGTCACCGCCAGCAACGGCTCCGATACGCTGACGTATCAGTGGAGCAACAGTTCTGGGGCCATCGCCAACGCCACCAACAGGGCTTTGGTTTTGGAAAACATCCAGCTTTCCAGCGCCGACACCTACGCCGTGGTGATCACCGACGCCTCTGCCTCGGCCACCGCCAGCGCCAGCGCCACCCTGACCGTGGTCAGCACGTTCGGCGCGGCCAACAATCTTGCCGCCTGGCTGCCCTTTGACGACGGCCAGAACAATCCGTCGGCCCAGACGGCTGCGGACGCGTCCGGCAACGGCAACTACGGCTCGTTGCTGAACTTCGAGACGGACGGCGGCGAGTGGGTTTCCGGTGTATCCGGCGGCGCGCTCTATTACGCCAATACCAACGGATCGAGCAATAACATCGTGGTGATTAACGACGCCCCGAATCTGAACTTTACCAACAACCTCTCCTTCACCCTTTCAACCTGGGTCGCAGGCACGGCGTCCCCCACCTTTGAAGGATCCCTCTATGATTCCCCATTCTCCAGCGGCCAGCTTTCCGGGGCGAACATCATTTCCAAAGGCGTCGGCGGCGGCGGCGAGCAATACGAACTGGACACCTACGGCAACGATTTCCGGTTTTACGTGCGAAATGCCTCCGGCTCGACGACCCCCATAACCACCACAACCCCTGTCAATAATAACGGGGTCTGGCAGCATGTCGTCGCCACTTTTGACGGCAATTCGGGCATTGGGATGATGTGCGTGTATGTCAATAGCGTCTTGGTCGGCTCCAACACCGCCGCCCCGTCATCGCTCCTTTACTCGACCGCGCCGGTGACCATCGGCAACCGCGCCGGCACAAGCACGTCGGGCTACAATTCGTCCTTCGTGGGGGTCATTGATGACACCCGTATTTATGATTACGCACTTTCGTCCAACGATGTTGCGGCTCTTTATCAATCATACTCCACCACCGTGCGGCCAAACATATTTGCAACGCCGGCGGCCTCCCAGCCCATCTACGCCGGCGGCAACATGAAGTTATACGGATTGGATGACGGTCTGACTTCGATGACCTACAACTGGACGTTCAACGGCACCAACGCGACGGCAGCCGTCGGTTCCACGCTCATCGTCAGCAACTTGGCGGCGGGTAACAACGGCTCCGCCACCGTGACCGTGTCCGACACGGCCGGGACAGCCAGCAAAACCATCAATGTGACCGGCATCGCCCCGTCGTATCCCTTTGCGGCCGCAACCATGGCCCTGAACCCCATCGCTTTTTGGCAGTTGAATGAAACAAACACCAAATCGCAGGGGACTTCAACTGAAGTGGCCTACGATTACGCCAATGGCGACAACGCAATTTTCGGAGGGTTGGTCAATTTGGGCTATTCCGGCCCCGGCTACCCCTATACTGGATTCCCGCAGGGATACCAGGCGGAATCATTGGTTCAGCAAGCTGGCGGATACGTCACCCTGGCGCCCTTTGGACTGACCAACACCACGACCGCAACGTTCACCGCCTGGATTAATTCATACTCCGCCAACAACGGCAGCGAAGGGTTGATCTTCTGCCGCCAATCCGGCCAGTCAGGCGGGATGGACTATAACGGCCAATTGGGCTATACGTGGAATAACAACAGTTCCGCCACCTACAATTGGGGCAGCGGGCTGGTCGCCACAAACAACGTGTGGACATTTGTGGCCATCGTGATCGGCCCGGCAAATACCGTCGGCTATATGGGCGGCACCAACGGCATTCTCCACAGCGCCACCAACGCTGTCGCCAACACGCTTACGGCCAATTGGACCAATGGGGGCAATTTGTTCATCGGAGAGGACCCGAACAGCTCAAGTACCACGACTGTTAACACCACGCGCATCTTTAACGGCCAGATATGCAACGCCGCCGTCTTCAATCAGGCGCTGACCCAGTCGCAGATTCAGAGCCTCTTCTATGCCGTCGTGCCTCCATCCGTCTCCTCCATGCCCGCAAGCGCCAATGTGAACCAGAATCAAAACATCACCATCAGCGCCAATGTTGCCGGCACCACGAACCTGAGTTATACCTGGTATTACACGACCCCCAATAACGTCAGCAACTTCCTGTCCGGCGGCGCCTTTACGACCTTCACCACCAACACCAGCATCACCATCAGCAACGCCCAGCCTTCCCAAAGCGGGAACGTCTATTCCTTGCTGGTAAGCAACTCCGCAGGCATCACGGTCGGCAGCACCTTGCTCAATGTCTATGCCGCACCCGTCGTCACATCGGGTCCCCTGCCCGTCTCCAACACGATTTTTGCGGGACAACAAAGCACGACCTTCGTCATCACCGCCAACGGCGCATTGCCGCTCCATTATCAGTGGTTGGCCAATGGCGTCCGGGTCGCTGGCGCAACAAACATCTCCTTTATCTACACCAACGTGCCGGCTGGCACCTGGCAGATCACTTGCCAGGTGACCAATAGCGTCGGTTCCGTCACCAGCCCAGCCGCAGTGTTAAGCGCGATCACTCCGACGACATTTCAAAGCCAGATGATGGCGCTCAATCCGGCGAACTACTGGCCCTTGAACGAGCCGGCTGGCAGCGCGATTGCTTACGACTATGCCGGCGGCGCCAATGGCGCTTACGGCATTGACATCCAAAACGCCAATTATAATGGACAGCCGGGCGTTCCCAATCCGCCTTTCGCCGGCTTTCCGACAAACTATCTGGGCACTTTAATGTATAACGGCGACGCCACGCCCGGCAATGGCTATGTCACAACCCCGGCGCTGAACATCAACACCAATACCGTGTCGATGATCTGCTGGATCAATCCCAGCGGGCCGCAGAATAATTCGGCCGGTTTGGTCTTCTGCCGCGACAGTTCCGGCACCGGCGGCATTGAATTCGGCAGCTCAATGGAGCTGGGCTACACTTGGAACACCGCTGCGACTTATGACTGGGGTTCGGGATTGGTAATTCCCCAAAATCAATGGTCGATGGTGGCGTTGGTTACCACCTCCTCCAATGCGGTGGCCTATCTCTTCAACACCGACGGCCAGGCCAGCGCCACCAACAGTGTCACCAATGCGGTGATCTCGTTCAGCGGCGGCATCGCCATCGGCGCCGACCCGCAGGCTTCGACCCTCCCCACGCGCATCTTTAACGGCGAAATGGATGATGTCGCCATCTTCAACTACGCGCTCACTTCCGCTCAGATACAGCAGGCCTACATGAGCGCCGGCCCGCCCGTCGGCGTCTCCATTCCCGTCACGTCGGTCACGGTGAACGGGGGCGGCAGCACAAACATCACTGCCATCACCAACGGCACCCCGCCGATCTTCCTGCAATGGTACTCGGTGGACGATAACAACAACACCAGCGCCATCGCCGGTCAAACCAACGTGAGTCTGGCGCTCGCCGACGTTCAGGCTTACCAGAACGGATACCAGTATTTCGTGGTGGCAAGCAACGCCAACAGCACCGCCACCAGTGGCGTCGTTTACTTGTACGTCCAAAGTGGCGGACCAGGTCTTTCACAGGACATCACTCCATCGCCAGCAGTTGCCGTGCTCGGGTCTCCAATCACGCTCTCGGCCACCTTCACTGGCGCTCTGCCCATGACCAACGTATGGCAGTTTAACTGCCGGACCCTGATCAATGGCAGCCGTATCAGCGGCGCCACCACAAGCACATTGACAATCAGCAACGCTCAATACAGCGATGCCGGCACCTACCAACTCTTCGTGACCAACTCCGGCGGCAGCGGTCAAACCAGCCCGGCCACACTGACAGTGGCGCCGCTTCTGCCATTCAATGGCGGCAGTGGATGGTCGTCCCAAGGCAATACCATCTCATGGCCCAACACCAACGTCCTGCAATTGACGTCGAATGCTGGCAACGAATCCAACAGCGCCTTCTCCACCTTCCCGGTTTATGTCGGGGCTTTTGAAGCCGGCTTCACTTATCAGTGCGTCACCGGCCCGTCCGGCAGCGCCGATGGTATCGCCTTCTGCATCCAGACCGACCCGCGCGGCGCGTCCGCCATTGGTGCCGGCGGCGGCGCGTTGGGTGTTAGCGGAGCCGGCGACGCACCGGGGCCTGGCGGAATGGCGATCTACCCCAGCGTGGAATTGGAGTTCAACATCTACGCGAACAACGGCATCGGAGGCGTCGGAGCTTCGTTTGATACTAACGGTGCGATTGGCCCCGTGAACGCGACCGGGTCGGTGATCCTCAACAGCGGCGACCCCATCAGCACCGTCGTGACCTATAAAAACGGGGTGCTATCCGTCTCCCTGACCGACACAACATCGAATCTGGTTTATTCCATTTCGACTAATCTGAACATCGAGTCCGCCCTGGGCGCCAACGTCGCCTACATCGGGTTCACCGCCGCGGACGGCGACAGCAAATCAACCCAGCAAATCAGCAACTTTAGCTTTGTCAGCCAGCCTTCACTATCAGCCGGGGTTTCCGGCTCCAACCTGTTGCTCTTTTGGCCTGATGCCATCGGCGGCTATGTTCTCGAACAAAGCAGCACCCTTGGTCCTTCCGCCCATTGGACGCCGGTTGCAACCGCGCCGGCGCTGGTCAACGGTCTGAACCAGGTCGCCGTCCCTGCATCGGGGAACGCCTCATTCTACAAGTTGGTCGTGACGAACGTACCAAACTTTTAGACTATTGACGGCAGAGGTTGTCTTTGTCTCTTATTCGGCCATGCCTCATGCCGGGCATGGCCGAACTTGTTTAGGCTGAACGGAAAAATGAGGAAATTCGGATTACATGAATTCCTGGTCCTGGCGGTTCTTTGGTGCGCAGCGCCAATTTCCGTTCGCGCGGATTATACGGCGGTCGTAAACCCGGCTTCGGTTGTGGCGACAAACTTCGAGGGTTGGGGCAGCTCGTTGTGTTGGTGGGCCAATGTGGTCGGCGGATATTCCAACCGCAACGACTACGCCAATCTCGCCTTCACCCAACTGGGATTGAACATCGTCCGTTACAACATCGGCGGCGGCGAGAATCCGGCCCTCACCAACACGATCACCAATTACCGGGCCATCATGCAGGGATTCGAACCGGCCAGCGGAGTCTGGAACTGGAACGCCGACACGAACCAGCGCTGGATGCTGCGCACCGCCGTCTCGCTTGGCGCCAATCTTGTGGTCGCCTTTGCCAATTCGCCGCCGTGGTGGATGACGGTCAGCGGAAGCGTTACCGGCGCGATCGACGGCACCAACAACCTCCAAACCGGTTATGAAAACAATTTCGCCGCCTATCTGGCAACGGTGGCCAGCAACCTGACCGTGCTGGACGGCGTCCATTTCAATTTCGTCACCCCCGTGAACGAGCCGGCGGCCGGCTGGTGGGTGTATGACAACGGCAAACAGGAGGGTTGTCACATGAATGGCGACCAGCAATCGCGCGTGGTCAACGACCTCCACGCCAAACTCGCCGCCTCCGCGCCGTCCGCCGGAATTGACGTCCCGGAGGACTACAGCGAACAAGACGGCATCGACGACCTTGCAAGCTACAACGCCAGCGCGCTGGGCGCCATTGCCCTGCTGACCACCCACACTTACGACGCCGACAATCCCGCCGGCCTGCAAAACGTGGCGGCTTCGCTTGGCTGTCCGCTTTGGGTTTCCGAATACGGCGACGGCGACGGCACTGGATTGACCATGGCCCGGCGCATCCACGACGACATCGCCGGCATGGGAGCGCAGGCCTGGGTGTATTGGCAGGTGGTGGACAACGATGGCGGCTGGGGCCTCCTTTACAATCCGCTCACCACAAACTCGGCCGGCGGCTTTACCACGAACTACACCATCAATGAAAAATTTTATGTCATGGGCCAGTTCAGCGAATTCATCCGCCCGGGCTTCAATATCATCAGCGTGAACGACAGCAACACCCTGGCCGCCTGCAATCCGGCCAATTCGACCCTGGTCTTGGTGACGGTCAACACCAACGCCGCCGGTTTCAACGTCACTTACGACCTGAACGCTTTCGCGACCGTGTCTTCGCCCGTCGCCGTCTATCAGACTTCGTCCGCCGAAAATCTGAAGCCGCTGCCTTCCCTGTCGGTGACCAATCAACTATTCACCTCGGCCATCCCTGCGAAATCGGTCACCACCTTTGTCTTGAACCTGGTCGAACCCCTGCCGGTGCGGGATGCCTGCGGAGCCAATTTGCTTTCCTACGGTCCCGTCGCCTACTGGCGCCTCAACGAATCCCGCGGCGCCGCCTGCGCCCATGACTTGGCCGGTAATTTCGACGGTCTTTACGGCAGCCAGACAACCAACGGACAGCCCGGCCTGCCCAATCCGCCGTTTTTGGGAATGCCCGAAAGCGACTTGGGTGTCTGGATGGACAACGCCAGCGGAAGCACCAACGGCTTTGTCACAACCCCGCCAATCAACATGACTCTCACCAACGCCACCCTGCTTTGCTGGGTCTGGCCCAACGGCGAACAGAACACTTCAGCAGGGCTGGTTTTCTCGCGCGGAAGCACGGTCAACGGCATCAATTACGGCAGCCTCAACGAATTTGCCTACACATGGAACAACGCCGCCGCAAGCTACGATTGGACATCGGGTCTGGCCATTCCCACAAACGCATGGTCGTTCCTGGCTCTGGTGACAACCCCCTCCAACGCCGTGGCGCACGTTTTCAATGCCAGCGGCCACCTCTGCGCCACCAACGCGCTCGCCAACCCTGCTGTGGCGGTCTCGTCCGGCTTCTGCATCGGCGCGGACCCGCAGTCAAGCACTCTTTCCTCGCGCATCTTCAACGGCGAAATGGATGAGGTGGCTGTCTTTGACTGCGCCCTCACGTCCGAGCAGTTATGCCGGATTTACTCCGTTGCCCGGGCCGGCCTGTCGCTCTCCATTCAAGTGTCGGGAACCAATGTCATTATAAGCTGGCCTTTTGGATCGCTTTTCGAGTCATCCAGCGCCAACGGCCCCTGGACATCCGTGCCGGACGCAACTTCTCCTTACACAAATGCCCCGTCGGATCACCAGGTCTTTTACCGCGCCATCGCCGCTGCCCCGTGACGCCGGATTGCGTTATCCGTCCGTTTGGTTAACATGAACGGGTATCCGATGAAAACGTTCCTGTTTCTGGCTGCGGCTGCGTGTTTGTTTCCGCAAGCCTCGCGTCTTCTGGGAGATTCCGCGGGCGCGCCGGATGGTGTCACCGGAGCGTCACCCGACTATGTTGTCACATCCTGGCACATTCAGGACGGCCTCCCTTCGGACCGGGTGCGGTCGGTCGTGCAAACCCGCGACGGCTACATCTGGGTGGCAACGTTCAACGGGCTGGCCCGGTTCGATGGCCTCCATTTCCAACGATTCAGCGACGCCAACACGCCGGAGCTGCGAAACAGTCTGGCGAACTGGCTGTTCGAGGATTCCGCCGCCCGGCTCTGGATCGGAAGCGACACGGGCGAAATCACATGGCACGACTCCTCTGGATTTCATCCGCTGGCCACCCCGACAAACTGGTTCAATTCTCCGGTTGACCGGTTTAGCGAAGCGGCAGACGGCGCCCTCTACATTCTCAACCGCAACGGCCTCATCCTATTTGCGCGCCATGGAACCGTCAGGGCGGTTCTGGGAGAGCCGCCGGAGAAACCCTACGGCGGTTTGGCCAGCGACCCGGAAGGGAACGTGTGGGCTGTTCACTACGGGGGCAACATGGCCCATCTTCGGGATGGCGTGGAAGTTCCCGGAGAACTGCCGCCGCCGGACGGATACAGGAGTCTTACCACCGCGCGACATGGCGGAGTTTGGGTGCGCGACGGCTCCCGGTTGCGGCGTTGGGACAACGGTAAATGGGTGGAAGACCGCGGCGCTGGTTCATGGACAACCATACGCGATGTCGCCCTCTATGAAACTGGCGCCGGCGATGTCTGGATCAGCACGGTCGGTGACGGCGTTTTCATCGTGGCGCCGGACGGCACGGAACGGCATATCAACCGCGCCAACGGCCTAGGCCACAATCTGGTCACTTGCGTCACCCAGGATCGTGAGAACAACATCTGGGTCGGCACCGGCGGCGGCGGGTTGGAATTGCTGCGTCCGCGTGTGCTGACCATGGTCAGCCCTCCTGACACCGGGCAGCATCCCGCCATTCTCTCCGTCTCTCCCGCCCGGGACGGCGGCGTTTGGATCGGTACCGAAGGGGCGGGTGTTTATAAATTGCGCAACGGCCAGTTCACGAAACTCGGCCCGGCGGGCCACACCCCCGCCGAAGATGTCCGGACCACGCTGCAAGACCGCTCCGGCCAATTATGGGTTGGAACGCAAGGGGCCGGATTGCTGGGAGGCAACGGCACCAACCTCCAACCCGCCCGGACCACGGTCGAGATGCCGCTCTTGTTCTATGCGCTTTACGAGGACAGCGCCGGCGCGATCTGGATGGGAACGCAGAACGGCATCGTTTTGTTCCAAAATGGCCATTGGAGCAGACTCGGCAGGGACCTTTATCGCACCGAAGTGCGCTGCATCACGCAAACTCCTGACGGAGCCGTCTGGATCGGTATGAGGGGCGGCGGCATCGCGCGCTACGAGGCGGGAAAATTCACCCAAATCCTCCGCGCCGACGGCCTGCCCTACGAATACATCTGGTCTCTCTTCGCTGACAAGGACGGCTCGGTCTGGATCGGCACGCCGGGCGAAGGTTTGATCCGCTGGCGTAACGGGGTCTTTAATCACTTCACCACCCGGTCCGGCTTGCCCAGCGATTTTATTTGCAATATCCAGGCCGACTCCTCCGGCAACCTCTGGATCGGCTCCTACGGGGGGATCATCAAGGTTTCCAAATCGGAATTGGAACGATGCGCCCGCGACGGCGGGTCTTCTCTGGATTGCACGGTGTTGGATATGAGCGACGGCCTGACCTCGCTCGAATTGGCCGGAGGCAACCAGCCTTCCGCCTGCGCGACCAGCGACGGGCGGCTCTGGTTTGCCACCAGCGACGGTTTGGCGGTGGTCGATCCCGCCCGCATCCAGCGCAACCTCCGCCCGCCCCCCGTGCGCATCGAAGAGGTGTTGGCCGACGGAAAACCGGTGCCCCTCGTCAATCCGTCCACCGCTCCGGATGGCATGTCCGCCTCTGCCGCCGTCGTTGCGCCTCCGGGAAGCGGTTCCATTGAATTTCGTTATACCGCCCTGAGTTTCTCCGCCCCGCAACGTGTCCGCTTCCGCTACAAGCTCGAAAAAATCGATTCCGCCTGGATCGATGCCGGTTCGCGCCGCGCCGCCCACTATTCGCATCTGCCCCCGAAGGAATACCGCTTTCGCGTCATCGCCTGCAACAACGACGGCGTTTGGAACAACGATGGAGCCGCCATTTCCGTCACCATCCTGCCTTACTTTTGGGAAACGTGGTGGTTCGCCCCGCTTTGCCGGGTGTCCGGCGTTCTCTTGGCTGGAGCAATCATTCTCTCGTTTGTCCGCCAGCGCCATCGCCGGCGGGTCGAAACGTTGGAACGCGCCCAATTGGTCGAGCGCGAACGCGGTCGCATCGCCCGCGACTTGCACGACGACCTGGGCAGCGGTCTGACGGACATCGGCATGACCAGCGCGCTCGCCTCCGACTCCTCCGTCCCCATATCGGAGGCGCGCGAGTATTTCCAGGAAATCAGCCAGCGCTCGCGCGACATGGTCAACGCCCTGGACGAAATCGTCTGGGCGGTGAACCCGAAAAACGATGACCTCAACTCGTTGACCAGCTATTTCTGCCAGTTCACCGAACGGTTCCTGCGCTTGACTCCAATCGCGTGCCGGTTTGAGATTCCCGACGGTTTGCCCAACCATCCGCTCAACGCGGAGCAGCGGCACAATCTGTTCCTGGCTTTCAAGGAGGCTCTGCAAAACACGGTCAAACACTCCGGCGCCGCCAGTCTCCATTTGAACATTTCCGTGACGGATAAAACGCTGCAACTCGCCCTAAAAGACGATGGATGCGGGTTTGCCGAAGGCGCGCCTGCCCCCGGCGCGGACGGATTGCGCAATATGCGCGAACGTTTGCGGCAATTGGGCGGTCACTGTGCCATTTCCAGCGCCTTGAACAAGGGCACGCGCGTCGTTTTCACCATTCCTTTTGCCGCCCCTCCGGCCGCCTCCGCATGATGACACGCAAGTCCATTTGGCCTATTGTCAATTTGAGCCAAATGTTCAAAGCTGTACCCGGCGGCTCATGAACTCGTTCAGTC
>Ga0181535_10004987_pt1 | contig 14426 bp, 8 predicted proteins | sample PEATcosm2014_Bin_44_FD_119774 | JGI IMG/M metagenome (GOLD analysis project Ga0181535, IMG submission 119774) | Peatland microbial communities from MTU Mesocosm Facility, Houghton, MI, USA - PEATcosm2014_Bin17_30_metaG | ecosystem: Environmental > Terrestrial > Soil > Wetlands > Peat | place...
AAACGACGGCACCACAGCCGGCAACTACAACAACGATCACCCGGTGGGCCAGAATGCCACCATCAGCGTCGGCAGCGGCTTGGTTTCGACCAATGGCGCTTTGACCGTAACTCCTGGGACTCCGTATGCCCAGTTCGTAGCCAACTACGGCTGGCCGGCTCTGGCGCCTGGAGCGTGGTCGGCTCCTACCGGTGTCAACGCCGCCGGCAAGCCTTACGTGGTTTGCACCACCTGCCACAACCAGCACGTGATGACGGTGTACACTTCCACCGCTTCGAGCCCGATCGCGGGTGACGGCGGCGGCAAGTACTACACCACCTTCTTCTTCATCAATGGCCCGTATAACCCGAACAACAGCACCTACGCTATGGGTACGGCGCCTTCGACGACGCAGTTCTGCCGCCAGTGCCACTTTGGCGAGTCGAACGAAGCCAACAACACCAAAAACATCTCGACTTCTTTCTAAGATCGTGATGGATAAGGGGGAGGGTACTCCTCCCCCTTTTTTTTCGAATTTACTCATTTTATGGATTCAGCAAACGAGGGAATACGATGAAGTACCGGTTCACAGTCTGCGCCCTGCTTCTGGCAACGCTCACCGCGGCGGCCCAGCTGGCCTCTCACGCTCCGACAGGAGTAGCAATTGCAAATGCTTCGCAGGCGGCACCATTGCAGGCGAGCGACAAGCCGGTGGCGAGAGTAAACGGCGCGGTTCTGACCGATCGCGACCTGCTGCGCGAGATGTACACGATTTTTCCTTATGCCCGGCAGCACAACGGCTTTCCCAAGACGCAGGAGGCCGCCATCCGCCAAGGTGCGCTGGAGATGATTATCTTCGAGGAGTTGGTGTACCAGGACGCAGTGCAGCGCAAGGTAACGATCTCTCAGCAGCGCGTGAACCGTGCGGAAGCCGATTTCCGGAAGCAGTTCAACAGTCCGGACGAATACCAGCAATACCTGCAAGTCGAGATGCACGGCTCCTCGCAGCAAGTCCGTCAGCAGATTCGACGTTCACTGCTGATTGAAGAGGTTTTGAAGAGCGCCGTAGAGAACAAGTCTGCGGTGTCGCTGGCCGAGGTTAAGAGCTACTACGACAAAAATCCGGCTCGCTTCCGGCAGGCGGAATCTTTCAGCTTCCAGTCCATTTCGATCATGCCTCCATTGAAGCTAACCCCAGAGCAGGCAAAGCAAGCTCGGAAACGGGCTGATGATGCATTAATTGAGGCGAAAGCAACCAAGAGTTACCAGGAATTTGGATTGTTAGCAGAAAAGCTTTCCCAAGACGACTTCCGAGTCAACATGGGCGACCACAAGATCGTCAGCCGGGAAAACTTGCCGCCGCAGGTGGTGAAGACGATGCTGGCGATGCAGGCCGGACAAGTCAGCGGCTTAATCCAGATTGAGTCGGCATACACCATCATCCGCTTGAATGCCCACCAACTCGGGAAGAAGCGGAGCCTGGAGGAAGTGAAGGACGAGTTGCGCACGCAATTGCAAAAACAAAAGTACGAGAAGCTGCGGTCGAACCTGGCTAAGCGTTTGCGCGAGAAGGCAAAGATCGAATTAGTGTAATTCTTTTAAGGCTGGAAGGGCTTTTCTTAGCCCGGGAGAAGGGTCTGTTGAGCAAGGCAGATCCTTCGACCAAGTTTCACTGCGCTCAGGATGACGATTAGGTGCTGCGGGTCATCCTGCTTAAAGGCGTCCCGCAACGAAACCTGCGGGTCCTTCGCGTCGAAACGGTCGTCGTCGTTTGGACATATCGCGAATCTAATCCACAAAAATTCTGGCGGCGGCGAAATCTCAAAAATTGAATCGAGTTTTCCCCCGCACGGCGCGTCATTTGACCCTGCCCTGCGACTTTGCAGTCTGTCAAAATCTCGCAACTAATTGCAATTATTGCACTTATCGTCTCCGTAAGCTGGCATTGAAATTGCCTTTGTTCTAGTGGGCGTTTCCCGATTAAAGACCTTGCTTTCTTAATGGGGGCCCCAACCGAAGAAATGAGGGTTTCTGTGATAGGTTGCAGACGCAACCACAGTATAGGAAAGACCTTTAAGCGCATAGGCTTTCTGCTAATCCTGGCGGCCCAGTTTGCATGGGGCCAAGGCCAGCAAGGTCCGCAAGGTTCGGGAGTGCAGATAGGAGAAAACACTCACGTGCATGCGGCTGGGCTTTTGACGGGCGGATACGCAGGAGATTATGGGGACCAGACTTCATCGGACCATAACGTAACCGCCAGTGGCGACGGCGAGGTTAGCGGCTATTACTACACACCCAACTTCATTTCGTTCGATGCCACGCCTTACTACAACCAGTCGCGGGCGGACTCCAACTCCCAGTCTATAAGCGGTGCGAGCGGGGTTTCCACAGCGGTGAATCTGTTTACGGGCAGCCACTTTCCGGGTTCGGTGAACTACCACATGGACGATAACAGCACCGGGCTTTTTGGCCTTTCGGGACAGCCGAATTTCACCACCAAGGGCAGGGACCAGGGCTTCGGCATTGGGTGGAGCGCCTTGCTTCCAAACTTGCCCACACTCTCGGTCGGTTATTCACAGGGCAGCGGCGATTCGACGATTTATGGCACCAGCCAGATGGCCAACTCCAATAGCCGGATCTTCAATCTGCGATCCTCCTACCAGCTGTTAGGGTTCCGCCTCAGCGGCAGCTTTAACGACAACAGTTTTGACTCCCAGTACCCGGCATTTCTGGCAGGGCAGCAGGAAACGGCCTCGAATTCCCACGGCCACAGTTTCGGTTTTAACGCGAACCACGCCCTGCCGGTGCACGGTACTTTCGCGGCGAGCTACAGTCGTTCATCGTTTTCGACCGATGAGGGCACAACCGCTACGAGCTACACGACGAGCACGGAAAACGCCAACGTCAACTTTCATCCAACGCGGAAGTTTGAGGTGTTTGCCAATGAGAGCTACACCGATAACCTCTCCGGGGCCTTGGCTCAGACTTTGGTTAACAGCGGAGCGGTTCCGCCGACTATCAATCTTGGATCGAGTTCGCAATCTCTGACGTTGGGCGGAGGCGTTGGCTATCAATTCACTAACTACTTGAACGGCTCGGCTCAGGTTACGCGCTATCAGCAGTACTATTTCGGAACGAACCTCGACGGGACATACGCGAGCGGCACAGTGAACTATGGGAAGAGGCTCCTCGACATGTTCACCTTCTCTGCCTCGGTGGTGGATAGTCACAGCGGCCAAAGTAGTAACGTGGCTGGCTTTACTGGGCAGGGCGCTAACGCGGTGGGCTTTATTGGCAACGCAAACTACTTCCATCCTTTCGGGCGCTGGGCGACCTCGGGGTCGTTCAGCTATGCGCAAAACGTCCAGACCCTGCTGATCACCTATACGACTTCGTCCTACAACTATAATGCCCGCCTGGAACGTCGCTTCAGACATGGCATACAATGGATCGCAGCCTTTAATGGGAGTCACACCGGTCTGACAAACCAGCCGGACACGGCGAGCCGTTCCGAGGGCTATAGCACTTCCTTTAGTATGCGGCGTTTCGCCCTCAACGCCAATTACAACAGCTATAGCGGAAACTCGCTTCTGTCCACCGCTGGACTCACGCCGGTTCTGCCGACACCGGGCCTGCCAGTGAGTGATTTGATCAACTATCTCGGAAGCAGTTACAGCGGAGGTGTTTCGGCAACGCCGCTCCGTCACTTTACTGTTTCAGGGACCTATGGCCGTTCCATCAGCGATACCAATGCCGGCGGAATATCCTCAAGCAACAACACCGAGATCTTGAACGGCCAACTACAATACCACTTCCGGAGAATCAGTATGCTGGCGGGCTACACCCGGCTCAACCAAGGCATTAGTGTGATTGGCGCGCCGGTAAGCGTGACATCCTATTTCGTCGGAGTGTCCAGATGGTTCAACTTCTTCTAGCGCATTTCCGGAGCAGGAGACCAGACCTTGTACTGGGAAATACTGTCCGCGAATCTGGTCTATCCGGGCGGGTCGAAACGGCATTGCGCGTCGGGGTTACGGCTTTCCTTCTAGTTCTTCTGGTGACGGTTCCGGCTTGGGCTGCCAAGCATTCGAAGGAACTGATCAGCCAGCCGCTCCCGCCTGACTTACTGCTCGAAGGCGGACGCAAACTGGTGTTTGAGCGTAGTTTCAGCCTGGAGCGCGAAGTCAAGCCCAAGCGGAGCTTCTGGACGCGGGTAGTGGATATCGTTGCCGGAGAGCCGGACTTCCATTACTTAGTCAACCCTTATAGCATTGCTGTCGACTCGCGCGGGCGTATCATCGTGACCGACCCCGGCGCCCACGGGATTCACTTCTTCGATTTCACACAACAAAAATACAAGTTCGTCTCCCGGCTCGAAAACGGAAAAAATCCGTTGCTCTCTCCGCAGTGTGTTGCGGTCGACGCGCAGGACAATGTCTACGTGACCGATTCAGAGTCGGGCAAGGTTTTCGTGTTCGACCCGAACGGGAAGTTTAGGCGGGCGATTGGTAGCTTGAAGGGTGGCGAGGGTTTTTTCAAGCGTCCGACGGGAATCGCGGTCGATTCGGCAACACAACGCATTTACGTGACCGATACGCTGCGCAATCAGATTTTCATGATGGATATGCAGGGTAACGTATTGCAGACGATTGGGAAGCATGGCACAGGAAAGGGCGAGTTCAACTTCCCAACGGAATTGCGATTGACTGCCGAAGATCTGGTTGTAGTCGATGCCATGAACTTTCGCGTGCAGGTACTGGACCGCTCGGGCACCTTCCGCTACGCGATTGGGGAGGCAGGCGACGGTGCGGGATGGATATTTCGCCCCAAAGGAATTGGTTTTGATTCCGAACACCACCTTTATATCGTCGACGGACAGTGGGGCATCGTGCAGGTGTTTAATCAGGAAGGCCGGCTCCTGTATTATTTTGGGCAGAAGGGAACCGGGGCAGGAGAGTTTCAGTTACCCGCCGGCTTGCAAATCGATAACCAGGATCGCATTTACATCGTGGATTCTTTCAATCGGCGTGTCCAGATATTTCACTACTATGGCTTGAAGCAGCAGGCGGATGGGAGGAAGCAGTGAAGTCCCTCCTAAGATTCGCTTGCCTGGTGGCGCTTGCCCTGGGTTCGTTACAGAGTCTTCTCATAGCGCAGACGACCGATGTGTTGGGCATGCATAACCTGAGTCCGGGAAGTGGGGCGTCGGTCTATTCCCAGGGTAGTCTTGGGTGCACATTCTGCCACGCTCCACATAGCGGATTGGGAGGGGTGACGCCGCTGTGGAACCAAACGCTTTCGCAAAGGACGTACGTTCCCTATAGCAGCTCGACGTACCACGAGCAGAGTAACGCCCAGCCGCCACTGGGATTTACGAGTAGTCTCTGCTTGAGTTGCCACGATGGTACCGTAGCTGTTGGGCAGTCGGCGGCCTATGGCAAGCTTCCCGTTACAGGAAGCATGAACAGCGTCGACTCCTTCGGAACCACCTTGACTGGGTCGCACCCCTTCAGTCTCGTGACGCCTTTGAAGGATTCGGCGAACTTGGTGGCATCGCTGGTCTCGCAGGGAAAGACGGCCGACCTGACCGGCGCGGTGAAACTTGTCAATGGCAACATCGAGTGTACAAGCTGCCATAACCCCCATGTGCAGAACATCGATAAAGTCGCCCAGAATTTTTTGGTCCGGGACAGCTCAAATGCGCAAATGTGTCTTGCATGCCATGATCCGACCCGAGTGCTTCAGGGGCAGAACAACCCGCTTGCGGGTTGGACCAACAGCATCCATCGGACCGCGACCAACCAGGTGTCAGCGAATGGGAACGTTGGTTCTTACAACACGGTCGGCGTGAATGCCTGTACCTCATGTCACATGTCTCACAACGCAGTGGCACCGGCGCGGTTGCTCCGGCCGGCCACACCGGCCGCGCCTGGCGTGGACCCGGTTACTCAGAATTGCATGACCTGTCACAACGGCAGCACATATATGTCGCCCACTGCCTCGAACGTGATGGCGGAAGTTGCAAAAACGGGACATCCGGCGCCTGCGGGCAACAATGTTCATGATGCCGCCGAACCAGCTCTGCTCAACAATAACCGGCATACCACATGTACCGACTGCCACAATCCTCACGATTCCAACCAGGAGACGACGTTCAGTGCACCTCCCACGCTTCGTCCCGCCCAGGCAGGCGTGACCGGCATCAGCGCCAACGATGGGGTGACGGTTCTCACTCCAGCCCTCAATCAGTATGAGAATTGCCTGCGTTGTCACGGTACAAGCATTGGCAAACAGCGTCTGCTCATTTACGGGTACGCGCCCATCAGAATGGTCTCTGCGCCGGATTCCCTGAACGTTATCTCCGAGTTCGCCTCGACAGCAACCTCAAGCCATCCCGTAACCCACGATCGGATGAGTACACTGCCGCAACCAAGTTTACTGGTCAACATGCTGAATCAGAACGGCACGACATCCGCGCGCACCGTGGGGATTCGTATTTTCTGCATCGATTGCCATAACAGTGATGACAATCGCGAGTTCGGCGGCACTGGGCCGAACGGTCCCCATGGATCGGTGAATTCACACATCCTCGAACGCAACTATCAATTCAGCCAGGCCGCAACGCCCGGTGGACTGGTCACGAATATATTCCCCAAGCCGGATCTAAGCATGGCCGGTCCCTTTTCCATGTGTGCGAAGTGTCACGATCTCAATAAGGTGCTTGCGAATACCAGCTTCACTCAGCACAACCTTCACGTATACCAGTATGGCTTTTCCTGCTCAGTCTGCCATACAGCCCACGGCATGGGTTCAACCTCGCCGAACTTCACCGGCGAACGGATTGTCAATTTCGATGCCAACGTAGTGGGATCGAATAACGGCGCCCCAATTACGTACAACCGCGCTACAAACACATGTACGCTTACATGCCACCAAGTGGCACACAATGGCGATGGCTCGTTTTCGGCAGCCGGTCTGCGGCAGATTACGCCGCGGAAGAGGTAAGCCTACAAGTGCGATCAGTGCGGTCAATATGGGTTCTGCCGGTCTTGGCAATGCTATTGCTGTTCACCTCGGCCGCAATAGGTGAGGCGGTTCATTTGACGTCTCTGTCGGATCTTTCTGGCGGGGACTTGTGGCGGCACCTAAGCACCGGGCTTTGGATAATGCACAGCCATGGGTTGCCGCATAATGGCCTGTACTCGCAGTCGTCCGACGCTGTCTGGATTGCCTCCAGTTGGGGCTATGATCTGCTACTGGCCTTCGGTTACCGGCTACTTGAGCTACGTTCCATTCCCGCGCTGCATATGTGCTTCAAGGTGGCCCTCGCCGTGGTGACATTTCTTCTTGCAGGAGGCCTGCGCGGAAGCTTTTGGCCCGGCGTTGCATTGTCGACGGTCGCGCAATACATACTGGTCCACATTCAGCCCAGTCCCAGCTGCTGTTCCATAGTCTTGTTAGCTGTCGAATTACTCCTGCTGAGCGAGAGCCGCAGAACGGGTGGCGTGCGTGCACTTTTCTGGCTGCCGCCAATATTTCTCCTGTGGGCCAATCTGCACGTCCAGTTTGTGTACGGGGTTGTGTTGCTACTGCTATTTTTGGCCACATCCTTGTTGGAAGATGTTGGCCTCCGGTCCGGGAGCAAAGGGCAAACGTCTATTTCGCCGAAGATTCTTGGGATAGTAACGGTCCTATGTCTCATAGCCAGCCTAATTACTCCGTACTTCTATCACCCTTACGAAGTTTTTCTTGCGAGCGTGACGAGTGCCGCAAACCCCTACTTCCTGGAGTTCCGGGCGATGGGCTTCCGCCAGGCGCAGGATTACGTCCTTCTGCTCTTGACAATGGCCGCATTTCTCTCGTTGGGCCGCCGCCGTTCGCGTGACCCCTTTCAGATTTCGCTCCTGATCGGCTGCGCCGTGCTCTCATTCCACGCGCGACGCGACTTATGGCTCGTCACACTCGCTGCGGTCTTAGTGATTGGCGAAGCATTTTGCGGGGCAAGCAGTCTCCTGGACGCAGAGCAAAAGCAAGCACGAACTCGGCAGATGCTGACGGCCGCCGCATTGACTGTCGCGGCGCTTATCCTGGCCGTAATGATTCGAATTCCCAACAGCCGCGAAGCACTGCTCGGGCGGGTTGCGGCAACCTACCCCGTGGCCGCCTGCAATTACATCCGTGAACACCATCTTCCGCAGCCATTGTTTAATCCTTATGAGTGGGGCGGGTTCCTGACGTGGTACCTGCCGAAATATCCCGTCGCCATCGACGACCGAACCGATCTTTACGGCGATGACTTCATGATTCAATACTCCAAGGTGATGAACGCCGACTTACCCTACACTGCTTATCCACCACTGGCTCAGGCTGCGACGATTCTGTTGCAACGGAACTCTCTAATGGACGAGGCCCTCCGCACGGTGCCCGCGTTCAAGGTAGCTTATAGCGACAATGTGGCGGTGGTGTTGATGAGGAAGGGTTCTCATGACTGAAGAGAGCAACAGCATCCGCAACGCCGCGACCGGCTTTCAGACTGTCAGTCAATCCGAGGCTATGGGCGGGGCGGCGTCCCATGCCTCCTCCGTCTCTCGTTCTTCTTCGGTGAGCCGGTGGTGCATCGCGGATTGCGGAGTGCTCGGCCTTTGGATCGCTGTTGCCGGGTTCACCCTTCGACACCACGAAAAATGGGCCGATGAAGCTCAGGCCTGGCTACTGGTCCGCGATCTCGATCTCAAAGCACTGTGGCTTCATGAACTGCGCTATGAAGGCTCGCCCGGGCTGTGGCATACCATTTTATGGGTCGCGCAGCATGTCTTCCATGCGCCCTATGCGTCGATTGGGGTGATCGGCTTGGCCGGCTCCGTCGCCGGCGTGGCCTTCATGTTCTGGAAGGCGCCGTTTCCGCGCCCGTTGCGCTATCTGCTGGCTTTTAGCTACTTCATGGTTTACCAATATGCGGTGATTGCGCGGCCCTACACGCTGCTGCCGCTGCTGACCTTTGCTGCCGCCTATCTATTCCGTGACTTGGAACATCCCGAGCGCATGACCCTGGTTCTGGCGCTGCTGGCACTACTTACCGTCCACGGAATTCTGATAGCCGCGGCACTCGGGCTTGCATATTTGTTGGAAGCAGCCAAGGCCTGGCACTCGCAGAGCGAGCCACTACGCCGGCGCTATGTGGCTTGCGTGACTGTCATGCTGATGCTGTTTCTGTTCCTATTCGTGATTCTGAAGCCGACGCCCGACGTAGAGGTGATTGCGGTTAAGCAGAATCCGTCGAAATACCACGTCGTAGATTCTCCGAAGCTAACCAAGCTCATCTCTATCCTCTCCGGCGCGTTGATGGATTACTGGGTGCCTTCGGCGTTCTTCTTATTACTCGCAGGAGCATGGTGTCACATGCGTCGGAAGCTGCTGGCGTTTGCTCTCCCGACAGCGCTGCTTATCGTTCTCTATACTGGGATCTACGGGGCGGCACATCATCACGGTGCGGTATTCATCGCGGTGATTGCCGGGTTGTGGATCGCCTGGCCGACCCAGCAGGAACAGCAAGCGTTCACCATTGGAGAGCGCCGGGCTACGCAAGGTATGGTTGCATTGCTGGTTTGCCTGTTTGGCATAAATATCTGGGACGCGGCGATTTCCATTCGAAACGAATATCGCTATCCCTACAGCGGCGCCCAGGACGCCGCTAATTACCTCAAGTCAGTCGGAGCGGATGGGAAGAGTATCTTTGGCTATATGTACGGAGTGGCCGGAGTGCAAGCCTATTTCAATCACAACATCCTTTCCAACATGCCAACCAGTTACTATCATCACGGCCTCCCCCTTTATGGCCGCGTGCTGGACGTGGATGAGCTCCGCGATGCCAAACCGGAGTATCTCCTTATCCATTCCCTCTATCCTGATATTGACTACGGCACCCTCAGCAACAGCCTGGATCCTAGCGCTTACAAACTGGTACATTTCTCAGACGGCTATTTGTTTTTCAAGCAGATTGTCTACGAGCGCCAAGCTTATTTTATTTATCAACGAGTCCACTGATGGCAGTCAAGGAAGAGGAAAGCCCGGCCTACCGCCGAGCGTATACCGTAGCAATCTGATCGCGGTAGATGAGCTGAAAGCGCGGGTCCACCGTCAGGATTTTCGCCAGCGGCAGTTCGGAACCTAACAAAATCACGCTCGCCTCGTTGAGATAAGGGTCCGTCATATATGACTTGGCAGCGATTTCGGAATTGAAGAAGAGCCGGTCGAGTTCGTCTCCGTAAAGATCGTTGCGTCCGTCCACTGCGACCGGGTATTCGGGCATATACCACATGAGGAATCCGCCCCAGTTGAGATTGTTGTACAGCATCCCGGGCACTGGATTCCTCCGTAGGAAGTTAACGGCGTTTACCGGGTAATTGGCGCTGATTGCCCGGTCCAAGCCGCGCTGATTAAAGTCGGTTCCATTTGAAAACAGCAAAAGCAATACAGTAAGCGCTGCCGCGACCCCAGCCTTTTCGGGCCAAGTTTCTGGGCGATCCCGTTGCGCCTCGGGAGCGGAAAAGTCGACGGCGCATGCCGCAGCTGAGACGCAGATGAACCAGGCATCGCGCATAGTGCGGAACGCAAGCAAGGTGGCGACAGCCAGTAAGAGCACTTTGAACGGGTCGAGTTTTTTCTGCCAGCCTACGGCAAAAAAGCCGGCCGCCGCGAGTAATAGCTCGGCGTAGTGGCTGTACCCGCGGAAGGTGAGCGGCTGCAATTCGATGATGATGGAGTAAGTGAACTTTGCTTTCGAGTACGCGTAGACAGCCACATACGGATGATAGAAGTTTGGCCCTATCAAGGTGGCTAACACGCAGGCAGCAAAGATCGCGGCCAGCTTCGCGGATGGAAGGCCGGACACCAGCAGGAATCCAGGCGCAATTCCCAATCTGTTCATAAGGCGCTGGACGAGACAGACTGCCATTAACAGGCCGACCAGGAATAAGCCATAGATAAACTGGATATGCAGGTTAGCCCATACCACGAAGACTAGTGGCAGCCAGTATAGGGTTTGCACCCGACCGCGGCGATTCGCCTCCAGCAAAAGGGTCAGCGTCACGGAGTACAGCACGATCGAAAAGAAGAAGGGCCGGGGCATCGCATTAAATAGAAATGCCGAGCACACGACTCCTGTCCCAATGCATGCCAGCCAGAATTGTCCGGAAAGGCGAAGCAGCATCCAGTAAACAGCATAGGCGACAGCGATGGTCAGCAGCGCTCCGAATACGCCGATGCCAACCAACCCGAACCAGGCGTACACGCGCGAGAGCAGTACCTCGTAGCCCCAACTGTAGGCCACCCATGGCCGGTTAGCCACGGTGCGCGACAAGATGCCGGTGTGTGGCACTGCCAAATGCTCAATGATCCAGTCGCCCACCTTGAGGTGCCACCAGATGTCGAAGTCAAGGACGCAGTACTTCAGTTGGAACGCAATGACGCCTACCCCGGTCAGCAGTACGGTCAGGGCACACAATTGTAGTAGTCGGACTCGGAGTAGCGCGCCCAACTCCTCGACAGCGCTCATGGTTCCGGATTCCTCGGTCGAGATAGATAACGCAATGGAAATCAACTTACCGCCGAACTTCTAATATCTCGCGTCTTACGCTCACCCGTTGAACGTTCTTCACGGTAAGTGGCAATGTCTTCTATTTTACATCGGCGTTTTTAATCAGGATCTTCTTATCTGCCAGTAAAGCCGACTTCGTGGGGCAAGTGGAGTGGCTCGATGTAGACGCACATCGGTCAATATGAGAAAATAATGACAGAACACATCACGTTGAGTCCCAAATGACTAATCTGCAGTTCGCTCGCGGCTGGCGCTACTGGGCGTCTCGGGTCGCAGTAGCTATCTTCATACCTTTATTGATGTTAGGAATGTTCGAAGCGGCTTTGCGCGCCTTCGGAATCGGATTTCCGACGGACGTTACGATTCCCTGTACGGTTCAGGGTCGCCCCGCGTCTTGCTACAACCTGTTTTTTCCCGCTCCATTTTTTCCTCCGGGCATGATTAAGACACCTCAAGTGTATGCAATTCCTGACGCAAAGCCACAGGGCACCTTCAGGGTATTCGTACTCGGAGAATCCGCGGCCATGGGGGATCCCGATCCGGCATATGGATTCAGCCGATATCTGGAGGTAATGCTCCGGCAACGCTTTCCATCGATGAAGTTTGAGGTTGTCAATACCGGCAGCGTCGCAATAAACTCTCATGTCCTACTGCCGATCGCTAAGGGGTTGGCCAAACATAAGCCAGATGTGTTCATCATCTATTCGGGTAACAACGAGGTTGTTGGACCTTACGGTCCGGGAACCGCGCTTACGTCCTCCGGCATGAGCCTCCTAGTCATTCGCACCGGCATTTTTCTTCGCTCCACGCGTATCGGCCAGCTTCTCACCAAGGTCGGGACCCAAAAGCGAGAATGGGGTGGGATGGAAATGTTTCTCGACAAGCAGGTGCGAGCGAGTTCGCCGCTGATGAAGCACTCTTATGAGAACTTTGAAAGCAACCTGCGTGACACCGTGGCTATCGCTCACAGCTCCGGCGCGAGAGTACTGGTAACCACGGTAGCTACGAATTTGAAAGATTGCGCCCCGTTTGCTTCCTTGCACCGCGAGGATCTAGGGCCGGATGCCTTGCGTTCCTGGTCGGTGCTGGTTCAACAAGGGTCCGACTTAGAAAATGGCAGGTCTTACGCTGAAGCATTGAAGAAGTATCTCTCCGCGACTGAGATCGACGGCCAATATGCCGAGCTAGAATTCCGGATTGCGCGCTGCCTGTGGATGATGGGAGATTACCCGGCGGCAAAGCAGCATTTTCTTCACGCCCGCGATCTCGACACGCTTCGTTTTCGCGCTGACAGCAAGATCAACGACATTAATCGTTCCGTAGCATCTTCGTCTCCGGGCGCCGAACTCGTGGATACCGAGGCAATTCTTGCGAAAGCGAGCCCTAACGGAATTGTCGGTAGCGAACTTGTTTATGAGCACGTACACCTGACTCCTCAGGGGAATTACCTACTGGCGAGCGCCGTATTCCTCCAGATCGCGAGTAAGCTGGTTCCGGAAACCGGGCGTCCCGTACAGGATACGGACATTCCCTCGCAAGCTGAATGCGAGCGGCTGCTGGCCTTCACGAATCATGATCGCGACCGGATTACGACGGAGATGCTGCAACGATTGCAGAAGCCTCCCTTTACAAATCAATTGAACCACTCTGATCAGGTGTTAAGGTTGTCACTGAAGGCGCAGGCTTCGGACGAAACCCCCGATGAGACAGCAACTCAGTACCAATGGGCAATCGCGAGAAAGCCGGACGACCGGATCTTACATTACAACTACGGGCTCTTCCTCTTTGAATACAACCGCGCTGCCGCGGCAGAGCAGCTCCGCATGTCTCGGCCTTGGGATGGCTTCCCGGTTTTTGCACCCGATGGCACGCCGATCCAATAAATCACACCGATCAAGATCAAATGAACAAGGTAGCTTGGGACCGAACGAGCTACCAGGAGACGCTGGATGCCGACGGATGGCAAAGCGATAATGGCATTTCTCTTCGCTGAGTTCCGTAGCTGTCACACCGGCAGGTGACCGTTGACACTGATTGTAAGTACGTGAATCTATAAAGTGCCGATCGGGCTACTCACAATTTCAATCGTGCAGCACGTTGGACGCAGTTCAACGCCGACGCGGGGAGGTGAGCATTGCCTGTTGATGGCGCGGAACGTGTCCGACCTCTTGTAGTTTCATTCCTCTCAATAGATGTCTGTCTTGGTGCCGGCTATTACCTTGCGGGCATCTTTCGGCTAGCGCTTAAAAAGCAGTCACTGTGTCTTGAGAAGTATCTTCCCTTAGGTCAACTCGCGGTCTCTTTCCGTAATAGGCCAATACCATTTTCCCAAATTCGTGGTCGAGTTTGGGTCGGGTGGATAACCGACACTTTGAGTAGTGTCTAAGTTTTTATTGGGCCAAGCGGCCAAAGGAGTCTCAGATGAACAAGGCGCGAACTTCGATAGTCCTTCTGCTCATGATTATGTTTGTTGCGCTCTGTAGTTCAATGGCGCAGAACGCGTCCTCGCCGGTTGACGTCTTGGGCGCGCATAACAACAACGGTCGCGGTTGCGCGGGCTGTCACGCTCCGCACAGCGGTTCGTTCGGCTCTGGCAATAATGTAAGCGCCGGGCAGGTCGATGCCGGCAACTATGCCTTGTGGGGACAGGACGCCAGCCCGCTCTATGGCGCGACACTTAAATTCGGCGACAGCGGAAAGTACGTCGAAGTTCTGCCCTCCAACCTCTCTAGCGGCAGCATTGAGGTGGGCGGCATCATGCTCTGCCTGAGCTGCCATGACGGCAACGTCACCTCGAAGAACATGATGTCCGGCAAGTCATACGAACAGACGATTGGTCTGCTGACCAACA
>Ga0181535_10004991_pt1 | contig 14420 bp, 17 predicted proteins | sample PEATcosm2014_Bin_44_FD_119774 | JGI IMG/M metagenome (GOLD analysis project Ga0181535, IMG submission 119774) | Peatland microbial communities from MTU Mesocosm Facility, Houghton, MI, USA - PEATcosm2014_Bin17_30_metaG | ecosystem: Environmental > Terrestrial > Soil > Wetlands > Peat | place...
AGTTATAAAGATTTTGACTGGTCCTTAAATAAAATAGATTAGTGTATTTCCATTGGTAAAGTTTTCATTTATTTACTCAAGTTACGCAAATGATATTTAAAGTAGCCCGGCATTTATGCCGGGGATCTGAAATTACTTATCAGTGTCGGCTTTAGCCAAAACGATTTTAATTTTATGGATAAAGCCAATAATGACCAGAGCTTTAATATTCCCATAATTCAAATATTGATAGCTTTCCAAAAACTCGAACTTACTCGGTAATATTCTTAATGTCTTTTTCACTTGAGTTATTTGCAGAATCAGACGGAAAACTTATAAAATGTTTATACCGCTTGTCGGTATTATAAAACCATTCGGCGAATATTTACCCGAATTCAGGTTAATTAATCGTTAAAAACTTTACAATTTAAAATCGGTTTATTAAGTTGACAACGAAAGAATAAAGACTTCTGATAAGATTTATTAAGGTTTTTGATTCGATAATTAATTAAATGTTTTATATTTCAAAATTTTGTGAGGACAAAAAAATGGATTTATTCTCTATAATCATGTCGGCAGTTACTATTTTTGCCGGTTCATTCTTTGTCTTAATTGGGGGATCCTACATAGCTTATAAAATTAGAAAAAAATCAATGTAATTATTGATTTAATCTCTTCTTTTTTAAAGATTCGGTTAAGTAACTTATTTAACTGAATCTTTTTTAATTTTAACCTGCCGGCATTAAATCTTAAAGGATAACTTAAGCACATCCTGTGAAATTATGATTGTGTAAGTTTGAATAAATATAATAATACCCGGAATTATAATTGAATCAGCCCAAATTTAAAGGACGCGGCGCCCAAACTAATCCTAAAAACAGATTTAATAGATTTTCAATTGATAATTCAAATCCCGGATATGATTTAAATATTGATGAAAATTATCTTGAAGTTCAACCACGCACGGTCTTTTACCGGGATGAGTCTAAATCCGTAATTTCTAAAAATGACAGTGAAGACCTGTTTTTTGATTATTCATTTAATCCTTACCGGGGATGTGAACATGGGTGTATTTATTGCTACGCAAGGCCGTCTCACGAATTTCTTGGCTTTTCTGAAGGGTTGGATTTTGAGACTAAAATAATGATTAAAGAAAATGCTCCTGAATTATTGGAAGAGCAGTTTAACAAGAAAAGTTACAAACCGGATGTTATTTTATTCTGTGGAAATACGGATCCTTATCAGCCCATTGAACGAAGACTTGGAATAACGAGGAAATCACTACAGGTATGCCTGGATTATAGGAATCCGGTTTCTGTAATTACAAAGAACGCTCTGGTATTAAGAGATAAAGATATACTTACAGAAATGGCCGGTTTAAATTTAGTATCGGTAATGATAAGCATTGCAACTCTTGATAAAGAACTGGCAAACAAAATGGAGCCTCGTACGTCTATACCTGAAAGAAGATTAAGGATTATTGAAGAATTGGCCAAAAATGGTGTACCAGCAGGTGTAAACATTGCCCCTGTAATTCCGGGTTTAACCGATAAAGAAATTCCGCTCATATTAAAAAGGACCTCGGAATCCGGCGCCAAAATAGCTGGATATATATTGCTAAGACTGCCGTATTCGGTTAAAGATTTGTTTTCAGATTGGCTTAAAAATGAACTTCCCGGGCAGGCAAACAAAATACTAAACAGTATTAAAAGTACGCGTAACGGAAAGTTAAACGAATCGGAATTTGGTAAGCGTTTTACCGGAGAAGGGGAATTAGCAGACACAATTCATGAATTGTTCAGATTAAACTGTAAAAAATTTAATCTGAACAGTGAAAGAATCAGACTGACAAATAAGCTCTTTAGAAGGAATCCGGGAAACCAGTTGGCGTTATTCTGAGATATTCCGGCATCTTATAAGCTGAACTGAAAATTATTTTTATTATTTTTAGAATCGTATTTGAAATTCTATCATCAAAATTTGTAAGGATCTAATAATTATGGGAAGTGCTAAAACCAAACCGAAAGAAAGACAAATTGGTAAAAAGACAATCGAAAAGAAACCTTTAATCGATCCAAGATATAAAAATACTTTTTGGACAGCATTATTAGTTGTTATTTTGGTGATCTTTTTTATAGTTAATAACACACGCTCTGTTCCGGACCAGGGTCCTTATCCTCCGGGCTATAACCCGTCATCAACAGTAAAACCGGATTCATCAATAGATAAGAAATTAATGATGGAAAAAGGAAATAATTAAGATTTTTAGAATAAGGATTTACATGAAAATATTCCTGGTAGTAATCGTATCCCTTTCAATATTGTTATTATCCGGTTGCAGTAAAAATGCTTCCGATATTAATAAAGAACAAAATAATAGTTTAGAGTCAGCTAAAGGGAGCAATCCTGCTGATAATATCAATTCAAGCAAAAATAAAGCTCCTGAATTTACCCTCGCAGGGCCTTCAGGCAAAACTGTAAGTTTATCGGACTTTAAAGGCAAAGTGGTTATTGTAGATTTCTGGGCAACCTGGTGCCCGCCTTGCAGAAAAGGAATTCCCGACTTGATAGATCTTCAGACAGAATTTGGAAACAAATTGGCTGTTATCGGAATTTCAGTAGATACAGATACAAAAGATCAGGTTGCTTCTTTTGCACAGAATTTCAATATAAATTATACTGTACTCTTTGCAAACCCTGATGTTGTTAACGCTTATGGAAATATCGAATCAATACCTACTTCATTTATTATTGATAAAAACGGTAATATCGTGAATCAGCACGTCGGCCTGACACCAAAAGAGATTTATATTAGTGAAATTAAAAAACTTCTGGATTAAATGCGTGAGGTTCACCTTGCGGGTGAACCTCTAATTTTGAACTTATTTTCACCAAAAACATTCACCCCCTGACTTATTTACTGACCTTAACCTTCGAGGTTTTCTGGCATAACCATCACTATGTGACTGATCCTCGAAGTTTTTCCTCGACAAATTTATTACGCAGGGTTCACCTTTAATGTGAGCTTCCCATTTTGTATTTAATTTCATAAAACAATTCATCTTCTCTAACTTATTTGCTAACTCAAACCTCCGGGTCTACTTCAGTTATTATATTAATTGTGAAGCGTTCTATATTACAATCTCCAATTTATTTTATAAATTTGTACAAATGGATTCCATCAAAGAAATAAATAAAAACACCAGAGATAGTTACAACAGGATTGCAGGAGAATATTTTGATTTGTTCAAAGATTAAATAATTGAAAAGAAAAACCTTTGATATTTAAAGTATGTTAAATATTAGTGAACCCGATATTACCCGTTATTTAAAATTATTTGGAATTAGCCGGAGAAAACCCTCATATCATGCTTTGAGAGAAATTATTGAAGCACAAATGATGAACGTCCCTTTCGAAAACATTTCAAAATTATATTATCTTAAAAAAAGCGGCTTAAAAGGAATACCAGACTTTGAACAATTTTTATCAGGGATAGAAAGATATCATTTCGGAGGTACATGTTATTCGAATAACTATTATCTGCACCAGCTGTTAAATTCTTTAGGTTATAATGTTAATCTTTGTGGCGCGGATATGAGCAAATCGGATGTACATATCGCTAATATTGTAAAAATAGAAAATTATGAATATATCGTTGATACAGGTTATGCCGCTCCTTTCCTTGAACCGCTTCCCCGAAATCTTCAAACGGATTATATTATTTCAAAGGGAGTTAACAGATATGTTCTGAAGCCAATGGATAACAACGGCTGTTCCCGTATGGAGCTTTATAGGAATAATGAATTACAGCATGGATATATGTTAAAACCTCAGCCCAGATCTATTGAAGAATTTAAAGAGGTAATTGAACAATCTTTTAAAGCTGAAGCTACTTTTATGAATGCGATATTGTTGGCAAGGTATTCACATGACCGTTCATATATAATCCATAACCTGAATTATACTGAAATTCGGGCTGACATTATAAAAACATATACTATAAGTACCCGTGAAGAATTAACAAGATTAATTAATAACGCATTTGGAATACCTGAGAATGTATTAGAGACTGTATTAATTGATCAGCTTTTGGTTCATGGCGCTTGGAATTGATTAAAGTCTCCATTTCAACAATCTTTAGCAGCAACAACAAGTGTTTCTGACCAAATTCTGGTTGAAATTTAAAGCAATGTATGTTAGTCCAATATTCTATCCTCAACAATTTATTAACAATATTTTGATCAATGGTTCGAATGTGGATCTTCATTAAACAGGGAAAAACCGGTTTATTTTACCAATATTCATTATTCCCCCGTCACAACCAAAAATATTAAGCAAATTCTCACTTTTTAATCTTGACTTTTTTGTACAGATACAATAATTTTGCATTGCACATTTAACAAAATGTACATAATTGTTTATCAGCAAACGGGGCTTGCCCCGTCTTTAAAACTTAAAATTAATTGGGAATAAAATGAGTTCTACCGAAGTATCGTCAATTGAAGAACTTGCAAATAAAGAGTATAAATACGGTTTCGTAAGCGATATTGAATCTGAAAGTTTTCCTTTAGGACTAAATGAAGACATTATTTGTAAAATATCCAGGATAAAAAATGAGCCGGAATTTATGCTTGAATGGCGGCTTAAAGCCTACCATCACTGGCTTACTTTGAAGGAGCCCAACTGGGCAAACATTCATTATGATCCGATTGATTACCAGTCGATATCATATTATTCAGCCCCAAAGAAGAAACCGAAGTTGAGCAGTCTGGAAGAAGTTGATCCTGAATTACTAAAAACTTATGAAAAACTCGGTATTTCTCTGGAAGAACAAAAAATATTTTCCGGAGTTGCAGTAGATGCAGTATTTGATAGTGTTTCTGTCGCAACAACGTTTAAGGAAAAACTATCTGAGCTTGGCATTATTTTCTGTCCAATGTCCGAGGCAATTAGGAACCATCCGGATCTTATAAAACAGTATCTTGGCAGTGTTGTACCATATACGGATAATTATTTCGCTTCACTTAACTCAGCGGTATTCAGCGACGGGTCATTTGCTTTTATACCAAAAGGTGTCCGCTGCCCGATGGAACTCTCTACTTATTTCAGGATAAATGCTGCCAACACCGGACAGTTTGAAAGAACCCTAATTGTTGCGGAAGAAACTGCGTACGTAAGTTATCTTGAAGGATGTACTGCTCCTATGAGAGACGAAAACCAACTTCATGCGGCAGTTGTAGAACTCGTAGCGCTTGATAACGCTGCAATAAAATATTCTACAGTACAGAATTGGTATCCCGGTGATAAGAACGGCAAAGGCGGCATATATAATTTTGTAACGAAGCGGGGATTATGCAAGGGAATAAATTCAAAAATTTCATGGACGCAGGTAGAAACCGGTTCGGCAATAACCTGGAAATATCCAAGCTGTATTTTAATGGGTGATAATTCTACAGGCGAATTTTACTCCGTTGCAGTAACCAATAATTATCAGCAGGCAGATACAGGCACCAAGATGATTCATATGGGAAAAAATACCAGGAGTACTATAGTTTCAAAAGGTATTTCTGCCGGCAAAAGCAGCAACAGTTACCGCGGGCAAGTGAAAATAATAAAAAAAGCAGACAACGCGCGTAACTTTTCCCAATGCGATTCTTTATTAATAGGAGATAAATGCGGCGCTCATACATTTCCTTACCTGGATATAAATAACTCCACGGCACAGATTGAGCATGAAGCTACAACTTCCAAAATAGGCGATGACCAAATATTTTATCTCAACCAGCGAGGAATTGCTCTTGAAGATGCAATCAATTTAATAGTGAACGGCTATTGTAAAGAAGTTTTTAAAGAACTTCCAATGGAATTCGCAGTGGAAGCCCAGAAGCTACTGAGTGTCAGCCTTGAAGGAAGTGTTGGATAGTTTGAACCCGGCGTTAACCGGGTATAGTCAATTATAAATAAAAAACAATAAACTTGGAAAAATAATGTTAGAAATTAAAGATCTTCATGCAAGCATAGAGAATAAAGAAATACTAAAAGGTATCAATTTAAAAGTAAGTGCCGGGGAAGTTCATGCCATTATGGGACCGAATGGAAGCGGCAAAAGCACTCTTGCTCAGGTGCTTGCCGGGCGAAAAGAATACCTGGTAACGAAGGGCGATGTAATTTTTGAAGGAAAGAACTTATTGGACCTGACTCCCGAAGACAGGGCAAGGGAAGGAATTTTCCTGGCGTTTCAATATCCTGTAGAAATTCCGGGTGTCAGCAATACCAACCTCCTTAAAACAGCAATTAATGAAATAAGAAAGTACCGAGGCGAGGAAGCTATTGATGCGATGGAATTTCTGACTATGCTTAAAAAGAAAATGAAGCTTGTGGAAATGGACCAATCGTTGTTGAGCCGTGCAGTAAATGAAGGATTTTCAGGCGGCGAAAAGAAACGCAATGAAATACTGCAGATGGCAGTACTTGAACCAAAACTTTCCATCTTGGATGAAACCGATTCAGGCCTTGATATTGATGCGCTTAGAATTGTGGCAAACGGCGTTAATAAATTAAGATCAAAAGACAGGGCCGCCATAGTTGTTACTCACTATCAACGACTGCTAAACTACATTATTCCTGACTTTGTTCACGTGCTTTATAACGGGAAGATAGTAAAATCAGGCACTAAAGAATTAGCGTTTGAACTGGAAGAAAAAGGCTACGACTGGCTTAAAGAGCAAAAAGAACTGGTGGAAGGGTAGTATGAGTGAGATTTTAGATATTAAAAAATGGTACATGTCAAACTTTGAAAAATTTGAGGACAACCTGAATGGCGGAAGCCTAAAGCCTATTCACCAGGTAAGAAAAGAAGCGATTGCAAAATTCTCAACTCTTAATTTTCCAACTACACATGATGAAGACTGGCGGTTTACAAATATTACACCTCTATTGAAGCATAATTTTTTACCTTCAGGAAAGATTAACTTAAAACAAAAGCAGATTAAGAATTTTCTTTTTAAGAAGATTTCAGGCAACCTGATAGTTTTTGTAAACGGACATTTTGCGTCGGAACTTTCTAAACTTAAAAATCTTCCCGAAGGCATAAGCGTTGGAAGCCTTTCAGATGAAATTAAAAACGGGTCTGCTATTGTTAATGAACATTTTGGCAAATATGCAAATTTTAAAACGCAAATATTTACCGCATTAAGTACTGCATTTACGCAGGATGGCGCTTTCATTTATGTGAATGATAATAAGATTATTGAAGATCCGATTAATATCCTATTTATTGCTGTGCCAGGAAAAGAAAAAATATTATCTCAGCCGCGCAATCTTTTTATTGCGGGTAAAAATTCACAGGTAACGATAATTGAGCGGTATGTTTCTTCAGGGGCAGGAATTTATTTCACAAATGTAGTGTCCGAAATTGCGTCCGGTGAAAATTCTTCAATCCATCATATAAAAATACAGGAAGAAAGCTCAAATGCATTCCACGTTTCACGAACTGAAGTAGGCCAGGGGAAAAACAGCAATTTTGTTTCCTATTCAATATCACTGGGCGGGGAAATTTCCCGGTATGATTTAAACTCAAAATTTAATGATGAAGGAGCGGAATGCTCGTTAAATGGACTTTATCTTTTAACTGGAAATCAGCTTTATGATACTCATTCACTGATTGACCATGCAAAACCATACTGCACGAGCCATGAACATTATAAAGGTATTCTGGATGATAACTCCCGCGGAGTATTTAACGGTAAGGTTATAGTCCGGAGGGACGCTCAGAAAACAAACGCTTTCCAGGAAAATAATAATATAATCTTATCCGACGGCGCTTTGATTAATACAAAACCCCAGCTTGAGATTTTTGCGGATGATGTAAAATGCAGCCATGGAGCTACAGTGGGGCAGCTTGACCAGGATTCTTTATTCTATCTTAAGACAAGAGGAATAGGAGAAGAAAAAGCTCGTGAAATTTTGATTCACGCTTTTGCCAGCGATGTTATAAAATCAATTAAGACGGAACCCGTGAAAGATTATCTTGAAAAAATTCTTTCCGGTAGATTTAATAAAGTTAGATAATTTATTACGGATGTTGAGGCGTCATTCGGGATTTATCGGCGGTTAAATTAAAAGAAATATAAAATGAATAAAGTAATTATAAATAACAAATTAAAATCATTAAACCTGGAAAAAATCCGTTCTGATTTTCCTATTCTTAATACTAAGATTCACGGTAAACCTCTATGCTATTTTGACAATGCCGCTACTACTCAAAAACCGCAAATTGTTATTGACAAGCTTGTTGAATATTATTCATCCATGAACTCAAATGTTCACAGGGGTGTTCACTTTTTAAGCGAAATTTCAACAAAAGCTTATGAGGATTCCAGGATAAAGGTAAAAGAATTTATAAACGCTTCGAGCGAGAAGGAAATAATCTTTACCAAAGGCACTACAGATTCTATAAACCTAGTTGCCGCTTCATTCGGACGCGGAATATTAAAGGAGGGAGATGAAGTAATAATAACCGGGATGGAACACCATTCAAATATTGTTCCCTGGCAGTTAATAGCCAAAGATAAAAAGATTAAACTAAGAGTAGTACCTATTACGAATGACGGTGAAATTATCTACGAAGAATTTGAAAAATTGATAAATGAAAAAACAAAACTTATTGCTGTTGTTTATGTCTCAAATTCCCTTGGAACGATAAATCCTGTCGAAGAAATAATTGAAACCGCCCATCGGTTTAAGATACCCGTATTACTTGACGGTGCTCAGGCGATACAACATTTAAATGTTGACGTTCAGAGACTTGGTTGTGATTTTTTTGCATTCTCAGGACATAAAATATATGGCCCGACGGGAATAGGTGTTCTTTACGGGAAAGAAAAATTGCTAAACGAAATGCCGCCGTACCAGGGCGGCGGAGACATGATATCAAAGGTAACATTTGAAGAAACTACTTTTAATGCATTACCTTACAAATTTGAAGCGGGAACTCCTAACATAGCGGATGTTATAGCTTTAGGCACTGCTATAGATTATATATCGGGTATTGGTATTGATGCCATATCAATACAAGAACGCGATTTATTAGATTATGCAACTGAAAAAATATCAGGTTTAAGTGAAGTTAGAATAATCGGTTGTGCGAAAAAGAAAAGCAGTGTGCTTTCTTTTATAATTGATAATATCCACCCGCATGATGTTGGAACTTTTCTTGATTTTGAAGGAGTAGCAATAAGAACAGGGCATCACTGTACGCAGCCGGTTATGGACCGTTTTAAAATACCCGCTACTTCACGCGCTTCATTTGCCTTTTATAATACAAAGGAAGAAATAGATGTACTAACCGACGGAATAAAAAAAATAATAGAGGTTTTTAAATAATGGATACTGAATTAAGAGAATTGTACCAGCAGGTAATTTTAGATCATAATAAAAGTCCCAGGAATTTTAAGAAACTGGAAAATGCAAATTATACTGCCGAGGGATATAATCCACTTTGCGGCGATAAAATTAATCTTTACCTTATTGTTGAAGACGGTCTAGTGAAAGATGTGGGTTTCCAGGGTTCAGGGTGTGCAATATCAAAAGCTTCCGCATCACTTATGAGTTCTGTGGTAAAAGGGAAAACGAAAAAAGAAGCTGAGGAGATATTTGCAAAATTTCATGACCTTGTTACTGGCAAGCTCACGGATATCGATTCTATTGAAGAACTTGGGAAACTTGCAGTATTTGCAGGTGTAAGAGACTTTCCTGCAAGGGTTAAATGCGCAAGCCTTGCCTGGCATACTTTAATTTCTGCTTTTAAAGATGAACATCACATAGTTTCAACGGAAGACTAAATTATGTTTTTGAAAAAAGAAAAATCCGAATCAAAAAAGGAACCTATAAATAAACAGGAGTTTGAAGAGAAAATAATACAGGCCTTAAAAACCTGTTATGACCCTGAAATACCTGTTGATATATTCGAACTTGGATTAATTTATGAAATTAAAATTGATAATGACGATAATGTAAATATTAAAATGACTTTAACTTCCCCTGCATGCCCAGTCGCCGGCTCTCTACCGGGTGAAGTGGAAATAAAAATCAAATCTATTCCCGAAGTTAAAAGCGTAAATATTGAATTAGTCTGGAACCCTCCCTGGGATAAGGACATGATGTCTGAGGTTGCAAAAGTTGAATTAGGGATGTTCTAATTTAGTTTGTTCTTAAGCATAAATTAAGTCTTGCTGCTCTTTTAAATTGTATATTTAAAAATAAATGAAATTATAATGTGAATTTAAAATCAGAATAAACTTAAGACGACTTGATAATCAAATATAATAAGACATAAGATAGGAGAAAACATGCTTAATATTATTTCGCGTCCACCGATATACGACCAGGACGCAGTGCAGCCAATGAGGGATGAACTAATTGCAGTCGGCTTTGAAGAATTACTTACTTCAGCTGATGTTGATAAAGCCCTGAATGTAAAAGATGATAAAACGATTTTGGTAATGATTAATTCCGTATGCGGATGTGCTGCGGGGAGTGCAAGGCCGGGTATTTCGCTTGCATTACAAAATAACGTAATACCGGATAAACTATATTCAGGTTTTGCAGGACAGGAGCGGGATGCTGTTGAAAGAATCAGGCATTATATAGGTAATTATGCGCCTTCCTCTCCAAGTATGGCATTGTTTAAAAACGGTGATTTATTATACTTATTGCCCAGATTTGAAATCGAAGGTCGCAATGCCGAGTCTATTGCAGGAGTCCTTCAGAATGTTTTCAATGAATTTTGTCAGGCAGAAGGGCCGTCTATTAGCCCTGAAAATTTTGCACTGGTTATGAATGCTAAAATGTGCGGTTCAAAAATTCCTTTATTCCGGGGTTAGATTTTACTTTTAAGAGTCATAAAAAACATTGCTTTTTAATTTTTACATATATCTATTGCAGTGTAAAGTTTAAGAGCAAAATAAGAACTATTATTTTAATTGATAAATGAAATTCAGTACACAAGAAGAATATGGCCTAAGATGCCTGCTTCGGATATATAAATCGAAATCCCATAACGGCTTAACCATTCCGGAAATTAGCCAGATGGAAGGTTTAACGATTGCAAATACCGGGAAACTGCTGCGGGCATTAAGGCTGGGGGGATTTATTGAAAGTACGCGTGGTCAAACCGGCGGTTATAAATTATCGCATCCTGCAAGTGAGATAATAATTGGCGAAGTTCTTGCCGTACTTGGGGGAAGGTTATTTGAAGCAGATTTTTGTGCCGACCATTCAGGCTCGGAATTAATTTGTGCACACACAATTGACTGCTCAATCCGTTCTTTGTGGAGAACGGTACAGGTGTTAATAGACGGTGTGCTGGGTAAAGTAACTTTAAAAGATTTAGCCGGGAGTGAAACCGAAGTTCATTCGATAGCTACAATATTTGCGGAAAATACGGAAGCAGGATTACCTAAAGATCAATTTAATTGAAACGGTCATCTCCTATTTATTAATCCTTGTCCAAAAAGTCCAACCCGATAATTTTTTTTGTTTTAACTTCTCTCAATGTCTATTTTTGTATCTGAAAATAAATTAAAATACGGGAGTTGTTAAATGATTCATAAATTAGTATTAATCAGGCACGGTGAAAGCACATGGAATAAAGAAAACCGGTTTACCGGATGGACCGATGTTGATCTTTCAGAGCAGGGCATAAAAGAAGCAAAGAGTGCAGGAGAGGTGCTTAAAAATAACTGCTACACATTTGATTTAGCTTTTACTTCGGTATTAAAAAGAGCTATCAGAACTTTGTGGATTACGCTTGACGGTTTGGATTTAATGTGGATCCCGGTTGAGCGTTCATGGCGGTTAAATGAGAGGCACTACGGAGCATTACAAGGTCTAAACAAATCAGAAACAGCCGCCAAATTTGGTGAAGACCAGGTTAAAATTTGGAGGAGAAGTTATGATATTCAACCTCCTTTATTAGATAAAACCGATCCTCGGTATCCCGGCAGCGACCCAAGATATAAAAGCTTAACGGAAGCCGAACTTCCTCTAACAGAATGCCTCAAAGATACAGTTGCAAGAGTAGTCCCTTACTGGGAACAACGAATTGCTCCTTTGATTAAATCAGGGAATAAGATTATAATTGCGGCACATGGCAACAGCTTAAGAGCAATGGTAAAATATCTGGATAAAATACCGGATGATGAAATTGTCGGAGTAAATATTCCTACAGGAACTCCGCTTGTTTATGAATTAGATGAAAATCTAAATCCACTAAAACATTATTATCTTGGCGATGCGGAAGAAATTGCAAAAAAAGCACAGGCAGTTGCCAATCAGGGTAAAGCAAAATAAATCATTATGGGGCGGGATAAATTAAGTTTTATGCCGCCTTTTTCTTTTTATATTTGCCTTGATTTTCATTTTCAATTTGTCAATCTTTTCATAGATATTAAATTAGATAATAATGGGAACCCTCATTAATGATCAATAAGTTTGTATTAACACTTTTTACGTTATTGTTATTCTTTCCGAAAACAAATTCCCAGACTATTATTGCGAAATATGCCGGTGAATTTTTAGCTATTGGTGTAGGGGGAAGGTCGCTTGGAATGGGTGATGCTTATGTAGCTGTTGCCAATGATGTAACTGCCGGTTACTTTAACCCGGCCGGTTTAGCTCAATTAAATTATCCCGAATTTGCCCTTATGCATGAGGAACGTTTCGGCAACCTTGTGAATTATGACTATGCCGCTGTAGCGGTACCTTATGGAAAAGATATGACTTTCGGATTAAGCATTATAAGACTGGGCGTAGATGGTATTCCCGATACAAGAGGAACCTTAATTGATGAGAATACAGGCCAGGTATCTACTGTTCCCGGTTTTAATATTAATTCACCTTCCGCAGGGTTAAATTACAGCAATATTACAGAATTCAGCGATCAGGACTGGGCGGTTTTTTTATCTTTTGCTAAAAAATATTCAGACAATTTTTATTACGGGGCTAATGTAAAATTAATATATGAGGGCATAGCGGAATACAATGCTTACGGATTAGGGTTTGACGTCGGTGCATGGTATACGCCTTTTCAGAATTTTTCGCTTGGTTTAAACCTTCAGGATATTACTACTACGCTTGTTGCATGGAGTACCGGCACTAACGAATTAATTACTCCTACGGCAAAAATGGGTGCAGCATATAAGTTTAATTTTTTGGGAGGACAAATAACCCCGGCGCTTGATTTTGATGTAAGGTTTGAAGACAGGTCTTATGCAGCCGAGTTTAACCTGGGCCCTGTTAGTTTTGATATGAATGCGGGGTTCGAATACAGCTTTAAAAATTTAGTTATGATTCGTGCAGGTTACAATGAGGTTAAGCAGCTTACATTAGGTGCTGGAATAAGGCTTCCAAGACTTAATATTGATTATTCATTCGCAAAATTTAATGAGTCCGACATAGAAAGCCTGCCTGATACACATAGAATTTCCATTATGGTGTCTCTTGATGAACCTAAATTTTTACGAAGCGGGTTTTAACAATAGCCTAATTATTTGATAGCAAAGATAAAATTAAACTTATATTATTAAGACCTTTTTTTTGCAACTACATCAAGCAATGTATTCATCAGAATTTTATTTTCTACAGGCTTTGTTAAAAAAACATCAACACCCGCGTTAATAGCATTGTCCCGGTCTTTCTTAAATGCATGAGCTGAAAGGCAAACAACCGGAATTTTTTCATAACCGGGAAGTTTCCGGAGTTCTTGTGTAAGTTCCAATCCATTTTTATTTCCGCGGAGTGAAATATCCATTAATATTACATCAAACTTTGTCCCCTTCAAATGTTCGTAAAATGATTGTTCGGAATCGCATATTTCAACATCGAAGTTTTTCTTTAAAAACATTTCTAAAAATTTCTGATTTTCAAAATCGTCTTCTGTAACCAACAGCTTAGGTTTGTTCCCCTCAGCGGCACTATTCATGGTTTTGTCTCCTTCTGGTCATTAAAAGTATAATTAAAGGAAGTAAATCCTCGTATTCATAATTTTATTAAATCTACTTTCATAATTTCTGCATACTTTTAACTTAAAGCAAGTGCCGGATAATTTTATTTTTCCGTTAAACCGGTTAAATTATTAGAGATTAAGGAGAATGTTTATTTAAACTTAATTAATAGCCTGGGATCGCTTTCTTTATAAATACAAAAGAAAACTCCGATTAATATCTGTAATGATGTAGCGATTTCGAAAAAAGATGCTGCACTGGCTGAATCTGTAATAAAGCCGAGTAATTTTGTAAATGAAATCAATTGGTAAAATGAGAGAAATCCTAAAAATATATTGAGTACTTTATCTGCATTGTACATAACAAAAGACTGTTGGAAAAATTTATAAAACAGTAGGAAGTCACATAAACTTATAAGAATAAATTCTCCCTTGTAA